>Ga0068863_100007489_pt1 | contig 10678 bp, 7 predicted proteins | sample KBSSwiS62_FD_66596 | JGI IMG/M metagenome (GOLD analysis project Ga0068863, IMG submission 66596) | Switchgrass rhizosphere microbial communities from Kellogg Biological Station, Michigan, USA - KBS Switchgrass S6-2 | ecosystem: Host-associated > Plants > Roots > Rhizosphere > Soil ...
TAATTCAAAGCTGGTGGCGTCATCCTTGGGGCCGACGTCTGGAATGGGGTTCCAGTGCAACTTCACGCTCGCGCAATGGGCGGTCTTACCGTCCGGGTCGAGAAAGACCAACGGGACGGGCTGCTCGGTTTCGACTGAAGAAAGTTCGAGGGGCGCACCAGTCGGCTTGTCCAGTGCGGGGCAGGGTTGGCCAGCGACGACCATGGCGAAGGCCACGCCCAACGCCGTCCGCCAATAAGTCATAAAAGGCACCCCAAAGGTACGCATTGCCGAAGCCTAGCGGTTCTTGGGCATTTGCGCACGTCTAATAGAATAAAGGATTAGCTGCCCCTGCATCGAAATACCTATCTTCGTGACCAAGGGAAGACTTTGCGCTAGAAGCGGGAAGCCTACTTTTTATGTTCCGCGCGTCCCTTATCCTATTGGTGCTCCTAGCCTTGCCGCTCCGGGCCAACCTGGGGGAGAACGTCAAGCAACTCGTGACGCGATATGGCACGCCTTCCGGTTATTCCGAAGCCACGCCCAGTTTTCCCTTTGGGACGGTTAGTTTCACGGCTTCCGGCATAACTCTCATTGTTTTCCTGATCGGCGACAAAGAAGTGGGGGCCAAGGTCTTCAAGACCGACAAAAGCGCCCTTTCTGAAGCGGAACGGCAGTCGATTATGTCGGCCGACCAGGGCGGTTCCCAATGGAAATCAGTGCCCAGCTCCGACCCGGGGACCTTGACCTGGATTCGCAGCGACAAAGCAACGGCGCTCTACGACACGCAGAAATTCGTGCTCATCTTCACCTCTGACGAGATGGCCAAGGCCGTGCAGGCCGCTCAGGCAGCGGGGCCGCCCCCGGCAGCGCCTGCGCCCCCCTCAGCAGCCCCTGCTTCGACTGCGCCAGCGGCCAAATAGATTTACGATTTGGGCCTCCTCCACCGTCCGGCTTTGACAATCGAGGTAAATTCCTGTCCCTTGGAGTGAATGGAGAATGCGTGTGAAGTCGCCGGCTTGGTCAAGTGCTTCGGTCCCAAGACCGCGGTTGACCGGCTCAGCCTATCGGTCCCCAAGGGGATGCTCTATGGCTTCCTCGGTGTCAACGGCGCAGGCAAGACCACCACATTGCGGATGATTTCCGGCCTCATCCGGCCCGATGCGGGTGAGATCCGCGTTTGTGGCATCGACGCCATGGCCGAGCCGCAACGCGCCAAGCAACCGCTTGCCTACATCCCTGACGACCCCGTTCTCTATGCGAAGCTCAACCCGATGGAGCACCTCGAGTTTGTCGCGTCCCTCTGGAACATTGAGCCGAAGATTGCCCGCCAGCGCGCGCAGGAACTCCTCGAACAGCTTCAGTTGTGGGACCGTCGTCACGAGTGGATCGAGTCCTACTCGCGCGGGATGAAGCAGAAAATCGCCCTCGCCAGCGCGCTCATCCACGAGCCGGAGCTAATCCTCCTCGACGAGCCACTTACCGGTCTCGACGCCTCCGCCGCGCGGTTGGTCAAGGACATCCTCCTCGATTTCCTCAAGGAGGGGGGGACGGTCATTCTCACCACCCACATTCTCGAGGTTGCTGAACGCCTCGCCGAGCGCATTGCCATCATGAGCGGGGGCCGCATCATCGCTGAGGGAACAATGGAACAGCTCCGCTCTCATTCCGGCCAGGCCGCCGGTTCCCTGGAGGACATTTTCCTGCAACTGATCCAGGAACAGAGAGTTGAAGCACCTCTGTAAGGCTCCGTCATCCCCAATCGCGTTCATCTGGTTAACCCTGTCAAAATGAGCAGCGAACTCCTCTCCCACGCAGGTTCGCCGGTCCATTCCCTCCGGGCGGGCGGCCGCCTTGTTTGGATCGATATCCTGCAGGGGGTTCGTCGGCATCTTGCGGGCAAAACCCGGCGTGACATGATGCTCAAGGTCGGGGGCGTGCTCTTTGGCATAACCTTTCTTGCCTCGCTGCATGTCGCGGCTTACGCCCTCATTATGTATGCGGGTGCGGGCTATCAGTGGAATCCCGCCCAGGTCTCCGACAGTCATGGAATGCGCGATCTCTTGCGCGGCGTCGGCACAGCGGTCTGGTGCTTTCTCCTTTTCGTCATGCTCAGTGGCGGCCTGGTCCGTGCCCTCGTTGTGCTGCATGAGCAGGATGACAGTGATCTTCTCCTCAGTTCCCCGGTCTCGCCCCGGGCCGTCCTTGCGGCGCGTCTGCTCGGCAATGCCCTGCAGTCGTGCCTGGTCGACGGTTTCATTATCATTCCGTGGATCAACGTATTGGTCTTTAAGTTCGGACATTGGGAATGTCTTTGGGGCTATCCGGTCTGGTTTGCGCTGGCCATCATCGTCACCTGCGTGGATGGCCTCTTTTCCTTCGGGCTCATCGCCATGTTCGGTCTCCGCCAGGCGAGGTTTTTTTCCCAGGCAATCCCCTTTATTCTCGTATTCGGGGTCACTTTCTTTGCCGGTTCAGTCAGCATTTCCGTGGCCCAGATGAATGTAGGCGAACAAAGCCAGATGCCCCCGGAAATGCAGGCCCACTTCATTGCCCTCAGCCACACGCCCCTGGCCTGGATCAACCGCGCCGCAGGCGGAAATCCCGTCTTTCTGTCCATGATCGGTTCCGCCGCCGCCGCGCTGGCCCTGATCACGTTGCGCCTGACGGAGCGTGCCTTTGTCGAGGGCACGCAGCACCTGACGGAGAACTACGGTTCAGCCCGCGCTGGCGTGGCGGACGGGCCCTTCCGGTCCGGCGCCCTGGTCCTCGATGTCCTCAAGAACCTGCGCCTGATCGCGCGCACGCCGATGATCCTGGTGCAGTGCCTTGCCCAGTCGCTGATGCCGGTCGGAATCGCCTGCGTTCTGGGGCGTCAGGATCTTCTTTGGGCCATCGCCTTCTTTGTCATCTTTGTCGCCGGGGTGCTTTCGGGTATGTTCACCATCGCTGCCGGCACGGTTGAGGAGTGTGAGGACCTGCTCGCCATGTCGCCGCACGACTTTCGACTCTTCCGCTTGGGCAAGATGATCGCCGGATGTCTCTGGCCGCAGACCGTTGCGCTGTTTATCGGTATCGGCTTGCTTTTCACGGACGAGCAACTGCTGGCCTACGCGGTTCTTTTTGGTGGCATCCCGCTGGGGCTGACCACCAGTATCGTCGGGGAAACCTTCGCCACAGCGGTCAAGCCTGGTATGCGGCCCAAGTTGTTGGCCGATCCGATCATGATGATTCCGCTCCTTGGCATGCAAATCGTCAGCGGAACGGTCGCGGGCGCCACGGTCTTCGCTGCCTCGCTTTCCACCGGCTTTTTCCTCATCAGCCTCTTGTCCAGTTATCTCATTTTCGTTCTTGCAATCGGGCTGGCCCAGTTGCGCAAGCCGTTGTTTTAAGGGTTCCCCCTGCCTTCAGACTTGCATCGTATCGCGGGGAGGGTAATCTAGCCTGTTCACGACACTCTTATGCATGCCTCCCGACCTGAAGTCATTTACCTCGATAATAACGCCACCACGCGCGTTGCGCCGGAGGTCTTTGAGGCCATGGTGCCGTTCCTGACCGAGTACTACGGCAATCCCTCCAGCGCCTACAGCTTCGGCAAGCTTGTCGAAGGCCATCTCATCGAGGCCCGGGCGAAGGTCGCCTCCCTCCTCGACTGCACGCCCAAGGAAATTATCTTCACCAGTTGCGGAACCGAGAGCGACAACGCCGCCATCTGGTCCGCCCTGCAAACCAGCGGCAAGAAGCACATTGTCACCACTCAGGTCGAGCACTCGGCCATCATGAACCAGACCGACGTGCTTGAGCGCATGGGCTTTGGCGTCACCCGCCTGCCGGTCTCCGCCGACGGGACCCTTTCGCTTTCCGATGTGGAGAACGCCATTCGGGACGACACCGGCATCGTCTCGATCATGTGGGCCAACAACGAGACCGGCGTCCTGTTTCCCATCGAGGAAATCGCGTCCCTCTGCAAAAAGAAGGGCGTCCTTTTCCACACCGATGCCGTACAGACTCCCGGCAAGATAGATTTGAGACATGTTGCTAAAAGTGACATCGATTTCCTGTCACTTTCCGGACACAAGCTCCACGCGCCCAAGGGTGTGGGCGTGCTTTACGTAAAAAAGCGTACAAAAGTTGTGCCTTACGTTATTGGCGGGGGACAGGAACGCGGCAAGCGTGGCGGCACCGAGAATGTTGCCTCGATTGTCGGTCTTGGTCGCGCTGCGGAACTCGCCCTGGAAAGACTTTCCGAGGAGCAGACCCGCGTCCGTGCCCTGCGCGATCTTTTCGAGGAATCGCTCCTCCAGCGCCTGCCTCATCTCTATATCAACGGAAAGTGCGACCAGCGTTTGCCCAACACCAGCAATATCGCTTTCGATTTCGTTGAGGCGGAAGCGATCCTCATGCGTCTTGATCGCGCCGGCATCTGCGCCTCCTCTGGCTCCGCCTGCACCACCGGCTCGCTTGATCCGTCCCATGTCCTCAGCGCCATGGGGCTCACTCCTGCGCGTGCGCGCAGCTGCGTTCGCTTCTCCTTCAGCCACTATACCACTGAAGCGGATGTCGAATATGCCCTGAAGGTCATCCCGCCGATGATCGAAGAGCTTCGCGCCATGTCCCCTCTTAATCCGGAGCACCGCGATAACTTCGCATACGACGTGGAATCTGCTCGTGAACGGGAAGAGAAGCTCATGGCCGCGACCATGGCTACGATTAACGAGTAAGCCTCTTCAGCCTCAGGGTAGGATCACCTTGCTCATTTAGAGTGCGATTACCGGAATCGAAAGCGAAGTGGAATAGCCCCTGCTAATTCCCAGCTTCCCGCCTCCTTGACTCTGTTGAGGAAGGCTTATTTGGAGGGGATGAGGCAGTTTCCATCAAATTTGTAATGAAAAGGTTTGACTCTTACTTTCTTTTTATACAAGAATGCGTGAAAATAACTGTTAAGGGCCAGAAATAACACCGTGAAAAAGAAATCTCCCCCTTACGCGATCATTGGCGCAGTCGTCCTTGGCCTGATCGCCATGCTGGCATATTTTTCGCACGAGAAATCGTTGCGCGACCAAGCTCAGGCAGCTCTGGCCAAGGCCAAGGCGGACTCGGATGCCGCACTTGCCGCCCTTCAAAACAAGCCGCCGCCACAACCCGTTATCAACGAAGTCACCACGCATATGAGGCCGGTGCTCTTTGCCAGTCAGCCGATCGATCCGGGCGTCCGCATCAGTCCCAGCTTTATTGACAGCAAGCAGACGCCGGAGGGTGTTCTTCCCGATGCCTACACGGAAAGCACCAAGGACGAATTCGTCTTGGGCGCCATTGCCACCCGACACATCGAAAAGGGCGATCCATTCACTCCCCGCAATGTCGGCAAGACCCTTCCCGTCATGTCGACGCGCATTACTCCGGGAATGCGCGCCATTTCGTTGCAGGTCTTCAACGCCGACAGCAATCGTACTGGCGGTTTCGTCGTGGATGGCGACAAGGTCGATTTGCTCGCCACCACTACGACGACCAATGATTTCTTCATCAAGACCGAGATGATCATGCAGAATGTGGATGTTCTTTACGTTCCCGGCCCGACGGTCCGGACCGAAAAGACCGATGGCGTCAACCCGATGCCTTCTCCCGGTGGCGGTGTGGCAGTGACTTTTGAAGTCACGCCTGAGCAGGCCCAGGCTTTGATTTCGTTGTCCACCCTGAAAAATGTCAAAATCTACATGATCCTGCGGTCGCGCGAAGATAAGGCCCCGGTCAAAATCAAGGCATTTGCCGCAGAGGATTACCCGGACAATTTCAAGAAGGTGCAAACCATGACCGACAACTCCTACGCGCGCGTCAAGGAACTTCAAAAACAGATCGAAGCCCAGGAAGCACTAGAGAAAAACCAAGCCCCGCAGGGAAATACGAATGCAACACCTAAACCCGCCAGCCCGTAGTCTGGTCCTTCTCGCTTGTCTGCTCGCATTGACGTGCGGGTTGGGCCGCGCCCAGGCACCAGTCGCCCAGCAGCTCGACGTCTTTTTTGGCGAAACCAAACTGCTGCCCATTGACCGGCCCATCGAGAGTTTTAACGTCGCTCCGGACAACATCGTCAAGGTGGAGAAGTCCGAAGGCGCTCCGAACCAGCTCTCCATTGTCGGGATGGCCGGCGGCAACGCCACCCTGACGGTCAAAAGCGATGGTCGCACTCTTCTCTATGCCATTGCCGTCAGTCCTGCGCCCGAACGTCTCTATATCAATCTAAACGAATCGAAGCGGTTGAGCTTCCCCCACGACATTGACGACACCAGCGTTTCTCTCAGCGGTGTTGTCCGTGTCGTCCAACCCGATACCAGCAACAAAGTTCTCCTGATCGAAGCCGTCGCACCGGGTAAGACCACCTTGACGGTTTACAGTAACAAGGAAATCTATCGCTACTTCATCTCCACCTTCGAGAACCGGGGAGCCGACATCCTCGAGATACAGAATTCCTTTTCGGCCAAGGGATATCGGGGCCTGACCATCACCTTCGACAAAGACCAGGCGACCATCGGTGGTTCGGTGCCGACCCAGGAAGAGCTGGATGACGCGGTCCGCATCGTCAAGCAATTCACCGATTTTGTGATCGTCAAGGCGACGCTGGGGGAGTCATCGGACACCGGTGATATCTACACGGAACAGGAAGCGATCGTGATCAATAACATTCAGCGCATCGCCAATGTGAAGGGGTTGATCGTGAAGGTCAAATACCCTGCGCCGACGGTCATTACCACCAGCACGGTGACCAAATCGATTGGTGATTATCTGGCGCCCGGCAGCACCACCACCCCCCAGGGTGGGACCATTCGCGGTGGTGGTTTCGAGCCGCCGCCCGCCGATAACCAGGGCCCAAACACGACAGGACCTACCCGTCTCACCCCGCAGGAAAACACGACCCAGACAGTGACCACGACGGAAAACACCACCATTCCCGAAAAGATCTTTCTTTACGGCGACCTGGAAGACGACCTGGATGAAGCCCGGGTCCTTCGCGTTGCCCGTACCTTTTGCCCCTTTATTGTCAATTTTCTCACCGTCAAAGACCCCATCCAGATTCGCACGGAGCTCCGCTTCATGCAGGTCACCAGCACCAACACGAGTTCGACCGGGTTTTTCTGGTCGGGCGGCGGCCCCAATGGCGGCCCCTCCTTCACATTGGGCTTCGGTCCCGCCAGCGTTCTCAATCAATTTACGTTCGGGGGCGGTATGCCTTCGACGGTCAGTTCACTGTTGAACGGAATCAACTACGGTGTGACGGGGGTCGTCAATGCGAGCGCCACCTTGGAACTCCTGCAGAACCTGGGCCTGACGAAGGAACTGCGCGACGCCAACCTTTTCCTCACCAATGGCCAGCCGGGCTGGTACTCGGAAGGTGAAATCCGGTCCTATATCAGCGGCACGTCCACGATTGTGGGCACCGCCTCGACCAACACAGCGCCGACGACCTCCAGCGTCTTCCTCGGCTTGAACATGGATATTGCGCCCTTGAACGTGGCGGCCGCGGGTGGAACGGAATCTCCCGGGCAGCAGATCCTGGGTATCCCGGGCAGTATCAACAGCCAATCGGTCTCCGCCACCGCGGGGCCCGGTGTTACGCCGGACCAGATCAGCAAACTCACCAATACCATCCAGCAGGGTGGTGCTGCCCCGATCATCGACAATACGACCAAGTACGTCGACGAAAACGGGATGATCGGGATGAATGTTTCGACGCAGCTGACCATTCCGGGAAATTTTCAGACGGTCAGTATTAGCGGCACCGCAATTACTTTGCCCGATTTCTTCGTCCGTACCACCAAGACGCGCCTTAATCTCCGCGACGGGCAAACCATCACCATTGACGGCTTGATCGACAAGGAAATGACGAAGGCCATCGTCCAGGTGCCGTTCTTGTCGAGCATCCCGCTCTTTGGCAACCTGTTCAAGGGGCACAGTAACAGCGAAGCCAACGAAGAAATCTGCATCCTGGTCACGCCTCACCTCGTCCGCATGCGCGATCCCAACAGCGCGCGTTATCCCAAGCCGCTTTACCCGGAAATGACCAAGCTGGCCGCCGAGTATGGAGACATTCCCATCATCAAGCCGGTGCGCTACGATGCCCAGGCCGTTGATATCCGTCCCGAATCCCCCAAGGACATGAAGGACAGCAAGAACGATATTGCTCCGAACCTGCCGCCGCCGGCTCCCCGGGCAAGCGGGGGAATGCGGACACTTCAACCGCCCGCAGAGTCAACCACGACGACGCCGTCGGCAGTTGACAATTCGCCTCGGGCCCCGGATATTTCAAGGCAACCGAGCACCGCCCCGTTGGCACCCTCCTCGACCCTGCCGTGAAAAATGATTGATGTACTTCTTGTCCATGACGATGTCGAGCGTTGCGCAACCATCCGCACCGCGATCAAGGCTAATTCCGAATTAAACCTGATCAGCGAGACGCAGACGGGGCGCGAAGGTCTTTTCGCGGCTGCGACCATGCTCACCGGGCACCCGCGGTTGCTCATCGTTCGCCTCAATCTCGGCGACATGACAGGGTTCGATTTCATCAACCAGGTTCGTCAAAAGGCACCCGATATCTATATCATCCCCGCCCTCGAAGGCACGGAGGGCGGCCAAGTCTGGCAGAATCTTCTCCAGCTTGAGTTGCGCGACGTCCTGGTCGGTCCGATTCCGGCCACCGAGATTACCAAGATCCTGAACACCGCGGCTCCCCGGGCCCAGGAACAATTCGACAACAACCGGGCCCCGACGGCGATTGAAGGTGAGGCCTTTGTCATCTCTGTTGTCTCGGCGCGCGGTGGCTTGGGCAAGTCGGTCGTGGCCACGAACCTTGCCTCCGCCATGGCGAAGCTAAGCGACAGCGTCACCCTGCTCGATTTCAGCCTCAATCCCGGCGATTTCGCCGTCATGCTCGACGACGTTCCCCGGAACAACATCATGGACGCGGTGCAGCAGGGCGGCGCGCTCGACGCCGAGTATCTCAACAACACGCTTGCGCCCCATCCCCGTCTGCGCTTTCGGTACCTCGCTTCACCAAACCAGGATTTTGATTCCTCCACATTCGACTACAACGTCGGGGCCGCCATCATGGCCGCCACCCGCACGTTGAGCCAATACATTGTGGTCGACACGGGACTCTTCATGGCGGGGCCGACCATCGCCGCCATCGACACCAGTGATATTGTCTTTCTCGTCACCAGCCGGGACGTGGCCAGGCTCCTTTCGGCCAAGAGCATGATCAAGTTCCTGAAGAACGACCGGCAGATCACCAACCAGAAGCTCAAGGTCCTGGTCAATGAGGCGGAAATCGGGGCGGAAATCTCCGAAAGCGAAATCGAGTCGCTCCTGGAGCATCCCGTTGCCGCCTATCTGCCCTGCAACGCCGCGCCGATCACCTTTTCCATCAACAGCGGTGCGCCGATCGTGATTGCCGAGCCGCATCATCCCATCTCGGTGGTGCTCAATAAACTGGCCGAGCTCTCTTTCTATCGCTGGCAGGAAAAGCCTGCCGAGGAACCCAAAGGCTCAACCAAGAAAGGATTGCTCACCAGCCGCAAATAGGCATCTGATGTGCTAGTATCCTGACAACTGTTTTTGCATATGGCGATCCCTCCTCCCAATTTTAATCGACCGGTCGCCCCGATCCCGGGATCGATTCCTCGTCCTGGGGGCGTTCCGGCCCGGCCGCCCGGTGCGGGCATTCCGCCCCGTCCCGGCGCTCCCCCCCCTTCGCAAGCCGCTCCGGCCACACAGGCTTTGCCCTCGGTTGCAGCCTCCACCTCGGCCCTGCACCCCGTGCAGAGTCCCTCCAGTGCGCAGCGGCCAACCACGGCCCAGCCGGATGCGGCCCAGGAATTTGTCATGCAGTTCAAGAAACAGCTGCTGCCCTTCCTGGTGCAGTCGCTCGATCCGAAGCTGCTGGAGCGGGGCAATGAAGGTGCGCTGAAAAAGCGCATCGAGGAACTCGTTGATGAGCGCCTTACCGCGGACAAAGTGCCGATTGGACGCCAGCTCCGCGTCAAACTGCTCAGTGATATTATCGATGAGATGGTCGGCTTCGGCCCCCTCGAGCAGCTCCTCAAGGACGACACGGTGACCGAAATCATGGTCAACGGGCACCAGACGATCTATATCGAGCAAAAGGGACGCCTGACTCTCTCGCCCATCAAGTTCCTCGACGTCGAAAGTTGCCGTCGGGTCATCGACAAGATTCTCTCTCCGCTCGGTCGCCGCGTCGACGAATCCAGCCCGCTTTGCGACGCCCGTCTTCCCGACGGTTCCCGCGTCAATGTCATTATCCCGCCGCTGGCCCTCAACGGCCCGACCATCACCATCCGTAAATTCAGCAAAAGTCCGCTGACGATGGAAAAACTGATCGGCTACAGGGCGCTTTCCCAGAGCATGGCCATGTTCCTCAAGGCGTGCGTCCATTGTACCCTCAACATCGTCATCTCCGGCGGCACCGGCTCGGGCAAGACGACCATGCTCAACGCTCTTTCCTCCTATATCCCGGACGGCGAACGTATCGTCACCATCGAGGACGCCGCCGAGTTGAATCTTCAGCAGGAACATGTCGTCCGCCTGGAAAGCAAGCCGAAGAACATCGAAGGCAAGGGCGAGGTCTCGATCCGCGAGCTCGTCAAAAACAGTCTCCGGATGCGCCCTGACCGTATCGTCATCGGTGAGT
>Ga0068863_100007494_pt1 | contig 10675 bp, 10 predicted proteins | sample KBSSwiS62_FD_66596 | JGI IMG/M metagenome (GOLD analysis project Ga0068863, IMG submission 66596) | Switchgrass rhizosphere microbial communities from Kellogg Biological Station, Michigan, USA - KBS Switchgrass S6-2 | ecosystem: Host-associated > Plants > Roots > Rhizosphere > Soil ...
CTGAAGGCCGTCCATATCGGGCAGCATGCGGTCCAGAATCACCAGATCGTAATCGGTAGCGTGAACACACTCGAGTGCGGCGCCTCCCGTGAGGGCGGCATCCACGGCATATCCGGCGCCTTCGAGGCCCCGGCAGAGGAAGTCAGCGATGCGCTTTTCGTCCTCAACGACAAGAAGTCTCATTTGCTTACAGCTTAACGCAAGTGGTCACCAGGCACAGGCATACGGCCTCAACGCAGAGACGCAGAGCTCGCAGAGATAAGCGCAGAGAACACATTTACTGCTTCTGTTCTTAGTTTTCTCTGCGGTGGTCTCTGTGCTCTCTGCGTCTCTGCATTGAGGCGTTTTATTTGTTGAATTCCGCCTGCCTCACCCCTACTTGACGCGCTTGAGGACCACCGGCGGTCCCATATCCGGCCCGCCCTCGGCCTTCGTAGTGAGCGAAATCTCGTCGCCTTGGATCACACCCTCGCTGCTAAACTTGGCGGGAGTGCCGCCCATATCCACCTGCACGTAAAAGGAAATCTTGTCGCCGGCGATCTTGCCGTCGCTCAGCGGTATGGCGTCGCCGTGCGGAGTGGTGACGGTGCCCGTCACCTTTTCACCATCCTGCTTGAAGACATAAGTGAGGGAAATCGGGTTATCGCCCATTTGCATGGTTCCGGACCAGTTGCCCGAAATATCGGCGGCCACAGCGAGGCCGGCAAAAATAACGCAAAGGAAAACAGTCGGGAAAAGAATTCGTCGGGTCATCCCAGCAATTCTACCGCCGGGGATTCGGTTACGCTAGTCTGGAGTTACAGGTATGAAAAGGGACGACGAAATCACTTGGGGCCGCCTCGGCCGGGTCGAAAAAGTATTTCTCGTCCTGATTCTGATCTGGGCCCTGCTTTTTTTCACTGGCACGGCGCAGAGATACCAGACGCTCACCGCGACCGCGGCGATTCTCATGGGCGTAGTCGCGCTCATAAAGATTGGCCGTATGGCGATGCGCAACCTGATCTGGAGACTGCGCAACCGGCTGATCGTAGCCTACCTGTTCATCGCCGTCGTGCCCATCGTCTTGATCCTCGCGCTAATGCTCGTCACATCTCAGGCCCTGATCGGGCAGATGGCGGTGTACCTGGTGAACCGCGAGCTGGAAAACCGGATGCGCACGATGGCATTTCCGGCCGAGACGTTGACTCGCGCACCGGCCAGGGATCCGCAGACCGCACTGGTGCGTGCGCTCCCCATGCTGCGGCGCGGCTTTCCAAGTTTCGAAATGCTGGTCACCGGCGAACAGCCATTTCGATACCCGCCGGATTCCACCCTCGCGCCGCCGCCCGAGCCGTGGAAGAATGCCAGCGGGCTGATCACCAGGAAAGATGGCGATACCGAGCATCTGTACGCGTGGGCGCACTCCGAGCAGGGCGGCAATGAGGTCACCATCCTCGCACCCATAACGTCCGAGTTATTGGCTACCCTCGTGCCCGGCATCGGAGACATCACCTTCCCCGGCTACACCCAGCGATCCGCGGTATCTCACGTGCCGCCCGCCATGAACGCGCTGGATCTTGGCGTCAGCTTTCTCTACCCCGAATTCGTGCCCTCCTGGGAGCATCCGCAGGGGCCGCTGCAGAAACTGATCTTCGTAGTGGATACGCGTTACTCGGCAGTACTCGGGATCGTATTTGGCCAGAAGGCGGACTGGAGCGAGCTGGCGATGACGTTTTTGATGACCCTGACGTCCGTGTTCCTGATCGTGGAGATGGTGTCTCTGTGGGCGGGCGTCAAGCTAACGCGCGCCATTACCGGCGCGGTGCATGAGTTGTACGAAGGAACACGGCATGTGCGGGAGGGCGACTTCTCTTATCGCATTCCAGTGAAGGGCACGGATCAGATTGCAGAGCTTGGCGGTTCGTTCAACACCATGACGGAGAATCTGGGGCGCCTGATCGTGGTGGCCAAGGAAAAGGAAAGGCTGGAGTCGGAACTGGCGATCGCGCGCGACGTGCAGAATCAGCTTTTCCCCAAGGACGTACCCTTCACCAAGTCGCTGGAATTGACAGGCGTCTGCAGCCCTGCCCGGATGGTATCGGGCGACTATTACGACTTTATGGCGCTGCCGGATGACGGCCTGGCATTCGCCATCGGCGACGTGGCGGGCAAGGGAATCTCGGCGGCGCTCCTGATGGCCACCATTCAATCCACCATGCGGACTCAACTCAGTTCGGCGAACGCCAGCCCGCTGGTGCGCCTCTCGGCGGCGAAGATGGTGGCGACGCTGAATCGCCAGCTTTATGCCACCACCTCTCCGGAAAAGTACGCGACCTTTTATTTTGCGCTTTACGACGAAGCCCTACACACACTCACCTACACCAACGCGGGGCACCTGGCGCCCATGCTGTTGCACGGCAACGACCTGCGAATGCTCGATTCCACAGGCACCGTGGTGGGCGCGTTTCCCGTGGCGCTCTACGAAGAGAAGACCGTAACCCTGGAGCACGGCGACGTCCTGCTGGCATACACCGACGGCATTGTAGAACCGGAAAACGTGTACGGCGAAATGTTCGGCGAAGACCGCCTGAAAGACCTGCTGGTGAAGTATGCGCGGGCGGACTCCGCCGAGCTGATCGCGCGCACCATGGAGGCCGTGGTGCATTGGACTGGCGCGGGCGAACTACAGGACGATATGACGATGGTGGTGGCGCGGCGCTTATGAAGATCCTGACCGCAGCGGAAATGCGCGAGGTGGACCGGCGGACCATCGAAGCCGGCATCCCCGGAATCGTCCTGATGGAGAACGCTGGTCACCGCGTGGTGGAGTTTCTGGCCGAACGCTTCGCTCCGCTCGGCGAGCAACGCATCGTGGTGCTCTGCGGAAAGGGCAATAACGGGGGCGATGGCCTGGTGATTGCCCGGCAGTTGCACACGCGATTTGCTCCCGCTTCGTTGCACGTAGTGCTGCTGGCGGAACCCGAAGAACTGAAGGGCGATGCGGCGATGAATCTCGCGATGCTGCTGGCCGCCGGCGGCCTGGTGGAACGTGAGATTCCGTCGGAAGCGCGCGCCGCCACACTGGTGGTGGACGCGCTGTTAGGCACGGGCGTGAGCGGAGCGGCCACAGGCCGCATGCTGCAGGGCATTCGGGAAATCAACCACGGCTTTCCGCTCGCATCCGTGGTCGCCGTCGATCTGCCCTCCGGAATGCCGAGCGATTCCGGCGAGCCGGTCGGCGAATTCGCGCGCGCGGATTACACCGTGACCTTCACCGCGCCGAAGGTGTCGCAAGCCGTGCCGCCGAACTGCGACCACATCGGGGAACTCATCGTGGGTGCCATCGGCAGCCGGCCCGAGTTCTATGCGGATGTACGGCTTTCGCTGGTGGAGCCGGCGATCTTCCGCGAGCTGCTGGCGCCGCGCGCCCGAGCGGGACACAAGGGTACTTACGGTCACGTCCTGGTAGTAGCGGGGTCGCGCGGCAAGACCGGCGCCGCGGCGATGGCCGGGCTGGCCGCCTTGCGTGCGGGCGCGGGGCTGGTGACCGTGGCTTCGGCCGAGAGCGCCATCGCGGAGATTTCGTCGCATGCGCCGGAGCTGATGACGGAGCCGCTGCGCGAAACCGAATCGGGCAGCATCGCGCTCAACGCCAACCTGCAAAGCCTTGCGGAAGGCAAGAGCGTGGTCGCCATCGGGCCCGGTCTTGGTCGCGCGCCGCACATCGCTGCGATGGTGCACTCCCTGGCGGATGCCTTCGACGGTCCGATCGTATTGGACGCCGATGCCTTAGTGGGGCAGGCCTCCGGCCTGTCCCACCGCACGCGAATCCTCACGCCGCACCCCGGCGAAATGGCGCGCTTGGCCGGACAAACCACTTCCCAAATTCAGGCGGACCGCATCGGCACAGCAAGCGCTTATGCCTCGAACCATGGCGTCACGCTGATCCTGAAAGGCCAGCGCACCGTGATCGCTTTTCCCGACGGCCGCGTGTGGATCAACCCCACCGGTACGCCTGCCATGGGCACCGGCGGCACCGGCGACATCCTCACCGGCATGATCGCGGGCCTGGTGGCGCAGTTCCCGGAGCGCGCAGACCAGGCCGTGGCGGCAGCCGTTTACCTGCATGGCCTCGCCGGCCAGCTAGGCGCGCAGGCGCTCGGCGAGAAGTGCCTGATCGCTACCGACATTCTGCAATATCTTCCCGACGCGATGGAGGAGTGTGCCGACGTACCGCACCGCGTCTGAAGAGGAGACGATCTCACTCGGCGAACAGCTGGCCGGCGAATTGCCGCGCCGCGGCGTGGTGCTGCTCATCGGCAACCTGGGGGCCGGCAAGACCACGCTCGCCAAGGGTATCGTCGGCGGGCGTGGCGCGGCCCAACACGACGACGTCTCCAGCCCGACCTTCACTCTGATTCATGAGTACGGAAATGGCGCCACCGTTTACCACATCGATCTATACCGCCTGGACGAAGCGAGGCAGGTGGCCACGCTCGGGCTCGAGGAGATCTTCGACCGCGACGCGCTGGTGCTGATCGAGTGGGGCGAGCGCTTTCCGCAAATGATGCCCGCCGTGCGCACCGAAATCCGCATCCGCACCGCGGGCGACGACGAAAGGGAAATCGAAGTCAGGCAAGTCACATGAGCAGCCATACAAATAAACAGCCCTGGGCTTTGATTCTGGGCGCCAGCAGCGGGTTCGGCGAGGCGGGCGCCGTGGAACTGGCCCGCGCCGGCATGAACATTTTCGGCGTGCACATGGACCGTCGCGACAAGCTCCCGCACGTCGCCGAAGTGCAGGAGCGGATTCGCGCGCTGGGGCGGGAGTGCGAGTTCTTCAATTTCAACGCCGCGGATGAAGACAAGCGCAAAGACTGCGTGGAGCAGATCCGTCAGCGCCTGGCCGGGAACTCCGGAACACTGCGCGTTCTGATGCATTCGCTGGCCTGGGGCGCGCTCAAGCCGCTGGCGGGTGCCCAGACTGTCGCCAATAAGAAGCAGATCGAATCCACGGCGGACATTATGGGCCACTCTCTGGTCTACTGGGTGCAGGAATGCCTGCTGGCCGGACTGTTCGACAAGGGCGCGCGAATTTTCGCGATGACCAGTTCGGGCAGCACGCGGGCCATCCCCGAGTACGGGCCGGTAAGCGCCGCCAAGGCGATCCTCGAGGCGCACATCCGCCAACTGGCATTGGAACTGGCGCCGGCGGGCATCACCGCCAATGCGATTCTTGCCGGCGTCACCGATACACCCGCGCTGCGGCTCATCCCAGGGCACGAGAAACTGATGGAGATCGCGCGTCTGCGCAACCCCAACAAGCGGCTGACCACGCCCGAAGACGTGGGGCGCTGTATCGCCGCGCTGTGCCATCCCGCGACCTACTGGATGACCGGCAACACGATTCACGTGGACGGCGGCGAGAACATTGTTGGATGAAAGCGTAGAATGAATCCATGAACGACACTGGTCTGCCCTGCCTGGATCTGCTGGAGGCGACGCCTACGATTCTGCGCGGACTGATGGCCGAACTCTCCCCGACGGATGTCCGCTGGAAGCCGGCCCCGGACCGGTTTTCGGTGGGCGAAGTGCTGGCGCACCTCAGTCATACCGAGGGACACTGTTACCGGACACGGCTGGACCGTTTCCTGAGCGAGGACAATCCCGAGTTCGAAAGCGACGATGCGCAACACCACCTGGAGTTGTATCGCAATATGGATCCCGAGGATGCCTTCGACCATTTCGAAGAGCAGCGCGAGACCAACATCGAGGCCCTGCGCGACCTGCCTCCGGCGGCCGGCGAACGCCGGGCCGTGCACCTGAAGGTGGGACCGATCACCCTGGCCCAGATGCTGAACGAATGGGCGCTGCACGATCTCGGACACATCCGCCAGATCGCGGAACTGGTGCGCGCGCGCAAATACCTGGCCGGCGCCGGCCCGCTGGCCGCCTTTTACCAACTGAAACCATGACCATCCAACGCCTGCTCCTGGCCTTTGCTCTCGCGGGCAATTTGGCCGCACAGACCTTCATTCAAATGTCGGACCCGCAGTTCGGCATGTTCACCAAAGACGTGGATTTCGCGCATGAGACGGCGAACCTGGAATTTGCCATCGCCACTGCAAACCGTCTGAAACCGGACTTTGTCGTCATCACAGGCGACCTGATCAACAAAACCGGCGACGGGGCGCAGGCCGCGGAATACAAGCGCATCACGTCCAAGCTGGACCCGAAGATCAAGCTCTACAGCGCACCCGGCAACCACGATGTGGGGAATGAGCCGACCGCAGAATCGCTGGCACGGTACCGCGAACGTTTTGGCGCCGACTATTACAGTTTCCGGGCGGGCGACATCGTGGGACTGGTGCTCAATTCGAACCTGGAGAAGGGCGCGGACAAGGTCCCCGGGGAGGCGGCGAAGATGGAGGCCTGGTTCCGCAGCGAATTGGAACGGGCCAAACAGGCTGGCGCCAGGCACATCATCGTGTTCCAGCACATTTCGTTTTTCCTGAAGGAACCGAACGAACCAGACCAGTACTTCAATATCCCGAAGCCAGTCCGCGAACGGTATCTGCGGCTGCTGCACGAGTACGGCGTGAAACAGGTCTTCGCCGGCCACTACCACCGCAACGAACTGGGACGCGACGGCGATCTGGAAATGGTGACGTGCGCCCCCGTGGGCATGCCGCTCGAAGGTGCAAAATCAGGCCTGCGAGTAGTCACAGTAAAAGACGGTACGGTGACGCACAAATTCCACGATTTCGGCGAACTCCCCTAACAGGCGCTCTTTGTACAAATTTCGCTAACCCGTGAATTCTTGCTGCTATGTGGGGGCAGCCACTCCTGGATGGCCCGGCTTTTAGGCGGTGTGGCGGCCGCAGGCAAAATTGCATTTTGCCTGCTTGTGGGGCAGTTGTTCAACCTGCAGCGGATTATTAATCCGCATGCCCACCTCCAAGGCGGCCGATTAGCGTCGGCCCCCGGCGTGCACTATCCCAAGCGATGATCTATCGCTGGGCAACTTTTGCACTGTCGTTCGTAGTCCTGCACGCCGCAAGCGTTGCCATCGATCCGTCGGCGGTAAATAATCCTGCACAGCAACAGCTTACCGATGGCGCCAAAGGCGCAGGCGTAGTGCGCGCACAAATCCTCCTCGCCCGCGCGCACTTTTCCTGCGGCGAGATCGACGGAGTCTTCGGCAGCAACTTCCGGAAAGCGCTGAGCGCATTTCAGGGCGAGCGGAAGCTGCCCGTGACGGGCACGCTCGACGCCGCGACCTGGGGCGCGCTCGGCACCGATACTGCCCCAGCGCTCATCAATTACACGCTAACGGCGGAAGACCTGAAGGGACCCTTTGTCCCCATTCCATCCGACGTCAAAGACCAGGCCAAGCTGGCTTCCCTGGGCTACACCTCGCCGTTGGAACTAATCAGCGAGAAGTTTCACTCCAGCCCCGAACTCCTGCAGGCGCTCAATCCGGGCGCGAAGTTTGACCGTGGAGGCCAGGAGTTGATGGTGCCGAATGTCCTCGTCATGCCGCCTGCGCAAGCGGGCAGCATTGTTGTCTCGAAGGGAGAAAGCTCCGTGCGCGCGTACGATGCATCGGGCGGTTTACTTGCGTTCTATGCCGCCACCATCGGCAGCGAACACGATCCCCTGCCGCTCGGCGAGTGGAAGATCAATGGCGTCGCCCGGGATCCCAAATTCCATTACAACCCCGAGCTCTTCTGGGACGCGAAGAAATCAGCCGACAAGCAGACGCTCGCCCCTGGCCCGAACAACCCGGTCGGCCTGGCGTGGATCGACCTCTCCAAAGATCACTACGGAATTCACGGTACGCCGGAGCCGGGCAAGGTCGGGCATGCCACCTCGCACGGTTGTATCCGGCTGACGAACTGGGACGTGCTGGAATTGGCGGCAATCGTCCGCCCCGGCACGCCGGCCACGCTGAAGGAGTAGGGGCATGAAGACGGTCGCGGCGTTTGTCCTTGGCTTCGGATTGGGAATGGTCTTCCTCGCAGCGGTCTTATGGAATACCGGCAACCTTGTGACGGGACACGCCCAGGCGAGCCGGACTGTTCCCGAGACCATTCAGTTCAAGGAGCCCGCATTCGATCGGGGCGAACGCAAACAGCCTGCCGCGGTCCCGCCTCCGGTGCAACTCCCCGATCCTACACCTGCCGCCACGCTAGGCATGCCAATTGGCGGTATCGATCCGCATACGCTGAAGACCAATTTCTCGGAGACACGCGGAGGGCATCCCCATGAGGCGCTGGACATCATGGCGCCGCGCGGCACACCAGTCCTCGCGGTTGCCGAAGGCAACGTAGTCAAGTTGTTCAACAGCAAGCGAGGCGGTCTGACGGTGTATCAGTTCGACAATTCCCGGACCTGGTGCTATTACTACGCGCATCTGGATCGCTATGCGCCGGCCCTTATCGAAGGGACGCTCCTACGCAAGGGCGATGTGCTGGGCTATGTCGGATCGACCGGCGATGCATCGCCAAACGCTCCGCATTTACACTTCGCGGTATTTCAACTCGGCCCTGAAAAGCACTGGTGGCAAGGTACCGCGATCGATCCACTCCCCCTGCTGAGGTAAGCATACACGTCGGACAGCTTCAGAAATGAGGAACTGCTTACACCGGCATGGCCGCTCGCTTTTCACTACTCCGATACTCCCGTAGTCGCCGTCTTCTCGCGTCCGAACTCCTGGACCGCAAACGCCGCATTCCACGTTATCTTTTGTTATCCGGTATCGACGCGCTACAATCGGCGCTGCATGGCAATTGATCTGGCAGCACTGGCGAAGTTCGATACGCCGACAATCTCGAACACCATCGAACTGTTTGAAGTGCGGCCGCGGACCGCCGGATATATGGACGGCCGTGTGCGAGCCTGTTTTCCGGAGATGGCGCCCGTGGTGGGGTACGCGGCGACGGCTGCGATGCGTTGCGCCGAGCCGCGCCGGGAAGGGGATGTCTACGGGTCGCTAGACGAACAGGTGACAAGGTTTGGCGAATTGGCGGGGCCGCCCATCGTGGTCTTCCAGGATCTGGACGACCCCCCGGTGGCGGCTACCTTCGGCGAGATCATGTGCACCACCTACCAGGCATTCGGCGCGGCAGGCCTGATCACGTCGGGAGCGGCTCGCGATCTGGACCAGGTGCGGCGGCTGGGATTCCCCGCGTTCAGCAACGGGGTGATTTGCTCGCATGGCTACAGCCACATCGTGGAACTGCACCGTCCGGTACGCGTCGCCGGCCTGACGATTTACGCGGGCGACCTGGTTCATGCCGACGTGAACGGGGTGGCGACGATCCCGCTCGAGATCGCCGCAGAAGTGGCCGATGCCGCGACCGAATTCGTAGCGGCAGAGGCCATCGTGTTGGATTATCTGAAGGCCGGTGCAGCCACTGTGCCGGCTTTCACCGAGGCGCGTCGCGGCATGATGGATGCGCTCGCCGCCCTCTCCCGCCGTCTACGCGCGAAATAGCCAGCTCACGCTTACATCACGGGGCCGATGCGCCAGGGGACGAATTCCTTGTGCCCCAGGCGTTCGGCGCAGGTCTGGCGGCCGGAGGCGATCTCCAGTAACGAGTCGAAGATCTGGCGGCCGACCTGTTGAACCGTGGATTCGCCATCGGAAATGGCCCCGGCATTTACGTCCATGTTGTCCGGCATGGCGCGGAAGGTATTGCTGTTGGTGGCAATCTTGATCACCGGGATGGTGGGGAAGCCGATGGCGCTGCCGCGTCCGGTGGTGAACGCGATCAGGTTACAACCACCCGCCGCGAGACCAGTCAGGCTGACCGGGTCGTAACCCGGCGTATTCATATAAGTGAAGCCCGGTGCGGTGATCCGCTCGGCATATTCGTAGACGTCGATGAGGGGGCTGGTTCCTCCCTTGGCCACCGCGCCGAGGCTCTTTTCCAGAATGTTGCTGAGGCCGCCCTCCTTGTTACCGGGAGAAGGATTGTCGTCGAAGCTGCCTTGAAAGCGCGCGAGGTATTCCTTGTAGCGGCGTATGCAGCCAAGTAGTTTGTCGGCGATCTCGCGATTGCGCGCGCGTCTTACCAGCAGATGCTCGGCGCCGAAGATCTCGGGCGTCTCGGCCAGGACGGAGGTGCCGCCCATCTCGGCCAGCAGGTCCGAGCAGTAGCCAAGGGCGGGATTGGCAGTGATGCCGGAGAAGGAATCCGAACCGCCGCAATTGAGGCCGAGGGTGATCTTGGAAGCGGGGCAGGGAACGCGCTGCTCCGCGGAGGCCTGTTCGAAGAATCGCGCGATCTCACGGCGCGCGGCTTGCAGGGTTCCGGTGGTGCCGCCAGTGCCTTGGAGCGTCATTCCGACGAGGCGGTTGGTGCGGGGGCCGTTGGGGCCCAGGTAGTGATCGATCTGGTTGACCTCGCAGCCCAGGCCGAGGATGAGGGCAGCCGAGACATTCGGATGCATCAGAACGCCGCCGAGCGTGCGCCTCAATTGATCCACATCGGGACCGAAGGCGTGTCCGCAGCCTTCGCCGTGCGGGAAGGCGACCACGCCATCGACATTCGGCGGCAGGTTCACGCCTTCATAGCTGCGCGCGATCATTTCCGCCGTGTGCGCGGCACAATTGCTGGCGGCCACGACGGCGATGTAGTTGCGCGTGCCCACCCGGCCATCCTCGCGCTGGTAGCCGAGGAAGGTGGGG
>Ga0068863_100007508_pt1 | contig 10667 bp, 10 predicted proteins | sample KBSSwiS62_FD_66596 | JGI IMG/M metagenome (GOLD analysis project Ga0068863, IMG submission 66596) | Switchgrass rhizosphere microbial communities from Kellogg Biological Station, Michigan, USA - KBS Switchgrass S6-2 | ecosystem: Host-associated > Plants > Roots > Rhizosphere > Soil ...
AATTGATCGTCGAAGCCCGTATAGATCTGCTGATCCGGTTTGATGTTTTCGAGACCGTCCAGGCCGAGCCACTTCATTGAAAAGTTGGTGGCAAGGCTGGCGGCTCGCGGATCTGCAAGCATGCGCTTGACCTGAGCATCCAGCACTGCGGGCTTGCTCAGTTCCTTCGTTGCGGCAAGCTTGAACAGTTGGTCATCCGGGCCCGTATTCCACAGGAAGTAGGACAGCCGCGTCGCGAGTTCGTAGTCTGTGAGAGCAACCTCGCCGGTTCTTGTCGCGGCAGTTTGCTGTCCTCGAATGGCGCGATAGAGAAACTCGGGATTCGCCAACACACCTGCGACGAGTCGTTCGACTCCTCGATCAAAGTCTTTCTCTTTCCGGCCTGCTTCATAGAACGGCATCAGGGAGGCCAGATCCTCTTCCGTCGTCGGCCGGCGGAAAGCGCGGCGCGCGAGGTTTTCCGCAATCTGCTTCGCGCAAGGCGCTTCGCCTGCTTTCTTGGGATCGCAGACGTAAATCAAGGAGCGACTCAGAGTGGAAACGCCCTGCGGATTGTAGGGACCTTTGATTTGGACGAAAGAGTTGGCGTCATCTCGGAAGAGGGGTTGTAGGCCGCCACTACCGGCGAATACGGCGCCACCGCCCAATCCGCCGCCGGCCAAATAGGAGGTGGACTCAAATCTGGAACGCTCCACAAACCCAACCACGACTTCGCGCATGCCGGCCTGAACCTGAATCGGTATCTTGTCGAACCGAGCCTGAATCTGCGCACGCCCGTCGCCGGCCTTCCGGTTGTTCAACATCAAATCGTCGACGCCACCGATCGCTTTCTTGAACACCACTTTGCCGTCAATCAAGAGAACAACGGTCGCTTCGTTTTCAAGGTTGGCTGTGTAAAGCCCGAGCGTCTGGTCGGGGAAGTGAATCTGAAAACGGTATTCGCCGTCGGCCGAGAAGTTGTGCTTCACCCGGATACCGCCTTCCCGCAATCCGAGCGGCATGGCTTCACCGCCGCGGTTGGCGCCTGCGAGATAGGTGGCATCGTCGAGATTGATATCGCCTACGGCCTGCTTCGCGATGACGCGCGCCGCCTCGACATACTGTTCGACGAATGTCGGAGAAACACCCAACCCGGACGCGATGTTGTCGAAGCCAAGAATCGTAGTGTCCTGGGGCAGGATGTCCTTCGATTTCACATCGACACCTACCAACGCCTTTACGGACGCGATGTATTCCGTACGGCTCATCCGCTGGACCTCGACGAACGAGGAATGAGGCAGAGTCGTGTTGGCGTCGAGTTTCGCTTCGAGATATCCGATAAGCGAGTCCACTTCCTTTTGCTCCGGCTGCTTTGCGCCAGGCGGCGGCATCAATCGGCCGCGCAGTTTCCGAACCGCCTTTTCCCAAGTCGCCGCGTCTTTGCCGACGGCATCCAGACTCAAGGTGTCGAGGGCAAGTCCGCCCATCTTCGCCTGAGAGCTGTGACAAGTCGCGCAATAGGTCGCGACCATCGTGCGGTATTGCTCGGAGGAATTCGCTGCAGTTGCGGGCGATTGCACCGGAGTTTGTGCAGCGATTCGGGTTTGCGGAGCAGCCGGGGAGACGGTGATCAGGACAAGCGCAGCGCAGAGAATTATGGATCTCTTCATAGTCAAGTTTTGTTTCAATGATTTAGTGACCGACAATGCCTCGAAGAATATTTCCGACGCACGCGGAAGTCCAGCAATTTCTTCGAATTAGAGCCGCTATTATCATCTTTTTTATACGTCCGCCCGGGAGTAAAGGTTACGAGGGATAGTGATACCTTTTCGTGGAAGAAAAAACGTCTTGTGGCGTCCTACGACGCGAGGTGAGCCACATATGAAAAGACACTTTCGAGTGGTTTTCGTGGTCGCTGCGTGAGGAGAAGAAAAACAAGCGAGGGACGTATCTGATTTGACGAGATTGCCAGGGTCGTGCTTCACTCTCCGACTCTGTAGGTTGATTGAACTGATGCTGAAGTGCAACAAATGTGGCGCGGCCATCTCCGACAAGAGAGTCCTTAGCCGCTGTGCCGAAATTGCCGGTAAGGCGCTCGCAAAGAAGCGAGGGCCGGACTACTACCGGCAGATTCAAGGCATGAGAAAAGTCCGCGCAGGCGGTCGTCCAAGAAAGAAATAGACCTAACGGACTGACGACTGCAAGACCTCCGACGATTTTCCTTTGAAAAACAGCACGGGCTCTAGTTTAATAACGCCGTTTTCATTGGACTCCTCGAAGGATGCTTTCCAGATGTCGATGACCGACAACTAATTGCGAAGTTTCGCACGGGAGGCAAAGGTTGAGCGTCATCAAGTCTGTATTGACCGACGAACACGCGATCCGACTGAGTAATATCGTGGATTCTCTTCAAAGCCTCTTGAGGACTCTTGACGCGAAAGACGGCACCGAGGTCACGATGCAGTACGAGCAGTGGCTCGCACTACTGAAACCAGTCATGGAAGAGGCGACGGAACTGCAGAGCGAGATTCGGGCTGGAATAGACGCCTGTTAAATCCAACAGCCCGTGTTCTCGTTCGGAAACCCGTATTGTTGCGGATCGAGGATAGGCGGCGCTATCGGCCTGAAGGCGAAGGCGCGATGCCCGCCGTGTTTCGATTCGTAACGCCAGTCCGGCCTCTCGGGCGGCCTTTCCTTTCGAAGCAGAAGCATAGGTGGAATGAAGTTGGCTCTCGTCATCGCAGATGAGTTCGTTCGTGTCTTTGCTGTCTTCGGACGATGAAATCTTAACGCTTCCCACGCTCTCGCACCGACTCCGTCGCATAGCTTCGCCATAGGGTCTGATTGCATGGAAGGCATTTCCACAAGATGCGCAACGCACCACCTGTCGTTCGATGTTGCTCCGTCATCGGTCGCTTGCATGATGGGCATTCCTGCTTGAACGCGGTAGACCTCCGTACCGGTGCCGCCTTGTAGCGATGCGCGATGAACTTTAGAAACGACGAAAGCGTGGCATGGAGAAGCTCGTCGTAGATGTCAGGCTTCACGCCGAAGAGTTGCCAGACCTGTCCATTCTTGAAGGTGATCTCCAGGATGTGATCCTTCGCCTGGTAGGCAAGCGTTTGCACTTTCGGATCGTAGACCTGAACAGCGGGGACGAGGAGCGGCGCGACGAAGTGCACGCAGTCCTCGACCTGCTGTTTGCACTCTCTGCAAAACACCATGGCGCGAACCTCAGTCGATGTATATACCGAACAAATGTATGGTATGGCAAGCCCATCCTTATATATATGGATGCAGCTCGCGGGGGATTTTCAGACTTTCGCCTCTACCCCAATTCCGGCCTGCGGCTCGACCGACGTTTATCGGACAAGATCGCTGGCAGTTCGAACGCCGTCCGCGTTCTGTCAGGACTACTTCGTCAGGCTCATGCTTGAGGAGAATTGCCGGCGAGGATCCGGTAGTGAACTGCGGTGCGCCGTGGTTTGATTCCAACCGAAGCTTCATGTGTGGCAACACAATCCATGCCCATTCAGCGCGAGTAATATCGTCACCCCCTCTACGCAAGCTCAACTCACCTGGTCATGCCGGTCGTTGAATTGCCCATGACCCCGGGCTAGCCTCCTACAAAGGAGAAAGAGCTATGTCGGTTTATGCCTCGTGCCCGAAATGCCACTGCACTGACGCGATCCCAGTCACCTTCACCTGGTGGGGTGGCCTTGTTGGCCCCAAACTACTTAGTCATGTGAAGTGCACTCCTTGTGGAACCAAATACAATGGGAAAACAGGCCGGTCGAATGTGGCGGGAATCGTTACTTATCTCGTTGTGGCGGGAATAGTAGTTCTGTTCGTCCTTGGCTGGTTGCTCGGTAACCTTTAAATTGGATCGCATGGCGAAGAAAAAAGTTGCTCCCCCAGACACAAACGGTGTCTTGATAAAGGCCGCGGCGACAATCGGCAAAGCCGCGGGAAAACTTGCGGCGTTGGTGACCTCCAGAAGTAAAGCGACTAAACAGGAAGAGCGCACGAAGCCAACAAAGTCTCGAGTCCGGAAATCCAAGTCTGGCTCGAGAAAGAAGACATCTCCCAAAAGTGTGGCCTCCACAAAGGCGAGGAAAACTACTAAGAAGCGAAGCCCGAAGGGTTAGCTCTCGTGGCGTTCGCGAACCACTTCTCGGGGATTCTTGTCTTCCCGCAATCCGATGAACCGAGAATGCCGCAGGTGATCGTCCCCGGTCCATTCAGAAATTTGAACTGCCCGACTAAATCCGGCTTCACCCAGCGACACTCCTTCATCTTCTCGGCGGTCAGGCCTTGTCCCCACCGGCCCTTTTTCGTCTGAGGTAGATTCACAAAAGGACACTCCAAGATTTCCAGCGACCGCAGTTTTCTAAAGAGTGCTGCTCTTAAGCCGGGTGTGAATCCATTGCGAGTGCGTGCTGCATACAACAGTTGCGTTCCCTCGTAGTATCCAAAGACGAGCGCATCGAACGTGGTTCCCCCCAGCGTGTAGCCCCCGATGACGAATTCTTGTCCGGTCTGGATTCGCATCTTTTGCCCATGCACCGGATCGGATGCCCGGTTCATATCGGCTCGAACCCTTTTTCGCGACCAGACCTTCAAGACCTGTCGCTTTGACAGAACTGATGAGATCGTCGAGACGCGCATCGAGATTTTGGGAATAGCGGACAGGCTCCTTGAGCTTGGGTAGTACTTTCTTTTCGAGCATCATCCTGCGTTTGTCAAGAGGTTCGGACATGACGTCTTTTCCGGCCAGGACCATCACATCGTAAACGTAGTAGACGAGTTCGGCTTTGCCAGTTGCGGAATTCTGTAAAACATTGAACGACGGTCTACCGGATTCATTGAAGGCAACGACTTCTCCATCGATGACCGTTTCGTCAGGCAGTTCTTCCAGCCCCTTCAGGAGCTGCGGATATTGCTTCGAGAAGTCTTTATTGTTCCGGGATCGGAGATGGAGCCTTCCATCGGACTTGAACGCGATGGCTCGATAACCATCGTGCTTCAGTTCGTAGTGCCACTCCGGGCCCTGCGGTAGCGTTTCCCGCCGAAGCAGGAGCATGGGTGAAATAAAGGTGGCTCTCATGTTGGATCAGTTCTTCGGGAGGTCCTTTTTGACGTGTGGAAGATGCCAGACCAATGCAAGGCTGTAAAGGTTTGGGAAATAGCATTTCGCAGGGATATGGGCCGATTTGGTGAGTGTTCGCTGACGGCAAGGGGCCGACCACCCGGGAGGCAATCCTCGATTGGATGGAGGACCAGCGCCAGCTCAAGAGAGACCCGAAAAATGGCTTGTCAAGAGACTGAGCTAACCCGTTCTCCCCGTGCGCGAATGTCCTGGGCAAACATTCTGACCCGCTTCTCTGCCCACTGCACTTCGATGAGCTTATTCTCCTGGAGGGCATTTTCATCACTAACAATGACTTCAGCGCCGCCAGGAATCGTGCGGGCTACCTGTCGCTCTTTCTCATTGAACAAGGCAATCGTTGGGGTATTAATCCGAAACTTAACCTCGCCACTCATACATCAGTCCCTCAAAAAGCGTTCGGATTCGTACAGAAAATTTTAGTGAGAGTTAGGCCCGCAGTGCAAGAAACTTACCCATGCATCGTTCGGCTCTTCGGAAGATCACTTGACGAGCTTTCTTGGGTCAGCGAGACTCCCGACCCGTTAGGGCCGGTTGCCGGATGTGGCGCGGAGAACGCGCACGCAGCAGGTGTGTGGTGGAGTTTCACTGATGCCGGGGAGAGAAAAGAGTCGTGTTTAATTTGTTTGAGATCCTGACGATTCAGCAGTGATGTTGAGCGACGTGCTGCTGAAGCAGCCGTTGGGCAGCTTTGCACTTCACTAGGCAATCCTTCGCCTCGGCCCTCAAGCTGTCAAAATCGACCGGCGATAAGGCGGGAGTTTTAGCTTTCAGTCGTTTCACGATGCGGATATACCCGGCGACAGTGTCACGATACTCGCTTAAAAGAACGTCCTTTTGAGTGCAGCTCATTGAAATTGTTATTCAGTTTGCGTTGGTCGTGTCGGGAGAGACAGTACGAAACGGAGTTAGCGTATCACGCACTCATTAGGAGACCCAGTTAACTGTTGATGACAAATACCTTGTAGCGGCGCTCGGCTTCTTCGAGCGTCTTCGACTGATTACAGAGGTTTAATCCGGTGATGCATCGGGCACAGCCGGAAAGATGGGACTGTTCTAGAGGAGTCAGTTTGGTGGAGTCCTTCCTGGAGTTCCAAAGGAGCGCCAATGCGATGTGTTCATGCCGACTGATTCTGAATCCTTAAGGCGTCTTGCCAGCCTGCGTCGGTTTGGAGTTGGGAGAGAAAGTGCGCGCAGACCCACAGTATAGCGCTTAGAGAGATGATACCGCTCTCCGGCCATCGTGACCTGGAGTACGCCTCTTCTGTCATGTAACGGCTTTGTACTGAAAGTTATCGAGTTTGCCCGGTCGAGATGATATTTCGCAGTCCTTTTTCTCGCTTCTCTATTTGAGAGGCTTTGCGTTTAGGACGCTTGCGCTTCTCTTCGAGAATCCGAGACCTTGAGCACGAGAAATGCTTACGCCTATGTTGCACGCTTTGGCCCTCTCCCACTGGATTGACGAAGACAGCCGGCGGATGAGCGAGCGGCTCGCGCTGTTGGGTGACAGTGATCTGCGCCAGGCTTGTGCGGCGAAGGTCGAAGCAGCGAATGTAGCGCTTCACTCTGTGCGTTCCTTGATCGGAGAAAAGATGACTCGGTTCCTGGTTCGCCTAACTGCCGCTCTCGTCGTTGCCAGCGCCGCTCCCGCGGCCGCGCAGACGATCCATTACGCTCTGCCGGAGCTGGGGGAGTACCAGTGTCTCGTCCCGTCTACCATGCCGGGCATGAAGTACAACGTGCTCACCCAGAAAGCGGAGCTGTGGAGCAATCTCTCCCTGGCTCCGAGCGCGCTCGGCACGCTCGTGCTGGAGTCTGGCGGCCGATACCGCCTAACGCCACGCGGGGAACAAGGCACCTACAGTGCGCGATCGGACGGTACGATCATATTCGGTGGTCCCCTCGGCGAGGCGCAATTCACATCGGCCTATTCGGCCAAGAACGGCACCTTCGAGATCCGGATCGGATACCGGAGCTCCCCGAGTGACGCTGGCATAACGAATTACTGCTCGCGGCGCTCGGCCGCGGCACAGATGACGATAGACGGGCCTCCCAACCCGGGGCTGCCGGGTCGCATGGTGTTCGCACGTGAAGGGCGCGTCTACGAAGTGCTCGTCGAGCGCGGCAGCGTCGCTCCACTAGCCGACGGCACAATGCCTTACGCGGCGCCTAACGGCGAACTCGCCTACATGAATGCCGCCGGGCAGATCGCCGTCGTCACGGCAGACGGTCGCACCGGGGCGCTCTTCGCCGCCGAAGTGGCGAACAACGGGTTGTCGGGCGCGTTCAACTGGAACGCCCCAGTCCGCCGCGAGTACCTCGCGCTCGCGCCCGATGGATCGGCCATCGCCTACGCGGCATGGGATGCCGTGAAGAACTACCGGGTGGTAGTACGAGCGCGCTCGGGTCGCGAGATCGTCTCGCTCCCGGGTTACACCGCGCCCAACTTTACGCCAGATGGTCGGCTGATCGTCGTCGGCTATCCCAAGGAGGGCGGCCCGTCGGGCGTGTATATCTCAGGCGCCGACTTCCGTGGGTTACGGCGGCTCGACCCGAATCTCGACACTCCAGACTGCCCCGCAGTTTCACCTGACGGGCGACGCGTGGCGTTCGTGCAGGGCGGGAAGTTGTGGGTGGTGAACGTCGACGGCTCTGACGCGCGATCGCTGCCAGCGACCAGCGCGACGTTACCCAATGTCGCAGTGAACGGCTGGCCCGCTTGGTCGCCCGACGGGCGGTGGATCGCGGTGACGGCGAACCTCGACGGCGCTTCGTATAACGGCATGGAGATCCTCATCATCTCGGCCGACGGTGACGCGGCCAAGCTGCAGTGGCTTGCCGACCATCAGCTCGAATACATCCATACGTCGGGCGACCGACTCACATGGCGATGACTCTCACTCAATCGCTCCGACCTGAACGTCGGTTGCGAAATCATCGTCATCAGTAAACTCGCTGCAACTCAGTCCTGCGCCATCGTCAGATAGCGAGTAACAAGAAGACTTCTACAGTTTTGCCACCCATCTGAATTGATCTCCGCCGAGAACGGCACGCTTCACTTCGGCGTCCTCTTGCTCGGGTTCCCGTGGGCTATCGACACTTCTCCGTAAAGGTATCTTTTAGGTCATTGGAACCGCTCTCAAAGATCCGTAGGATCGTCATCTAAGAAGGCCAAACGATTCTTACCCGAAGTTCGGCGATTCTGAGGAAAAGGGAAAGCCTGCGTGGTTCGGTTCTTGAGGAAAAAGGAGGCGGCAATGAGATTCACACTGGCTGCACTGCTCGGTACGATGCTCGTCGGCATGCCAATTCAGGCCCATCATGGATACTCAGCATTTGAGCGCGAAAATACGGTCACGATCGAAGGCAATATCGAGGAGATCAAGTATATGAATCCTCACTCGATCTTAACCTTGAAGACGACAGATTCCCTGATATACACAGTCGAGTGGCTGTCCCTCGCACAGCTTCGCCGCGCCGGCATCGATTACGACACATTGAGAATAGGCGATCACGTAGTCCTCAGCGGCGCTCCTGCGCGCGATCCTGCTGTACCTAAGATGTCCATAGTCCGTAATTTGAAACGCACATCTGACGGATGGAATTGGCCCGCTCCGGCTCCGTTGCACAAGTGACGGTTCCGGCTTTAGTAAACCCTCATTCGTGGTCAGTTGACGTAAACCGCCATCCTGGAAAAATGAACGCGCTGAACATCGCGAACGGTTAGGCTCGGCATTCGATTGCTGACCGCTGGTCAGCGCGCATACCTCGTTTCCAGCCGCCTCTAAGGGGCGGCTTTTGTCCGGCTACTCTCCAAGGTCGCTTCGAACGCCGGCGGTGATGAGGTTAACTAACTCCGAGTCCATGAATTCATAATCATCGGAAATGTCGAGGACGAAAATCCTACGGCCCTTTGCCTCCTTGCCGAAGTTCCTAAGGAGTTCGCGTTTGTGGTCACGTTCCATAACAAAGATCGAGTCTGCCCATAAGACATCTCCTGCTGTGAGTCGCCGATTCGCACTCGCTCGGAGTCCTCGCGATCGCGGCTCGAACCGCTCCGAGTTCGCAAAGATCCGCTCACCGGTGGGACTTCGCAGCTGGTTTCGACTGCATACGAAAAGAATATGTTCTCGTTCTGCCACGACCTGTCCTTGAGTTCACCTAGGGACTCTCCGCTGAGCCCGCGAGCGGTCATTCATTCTAAATCTTCTGATTGCAGTGCCAAGACCTAACCACCCCACGCGGCCTCGTTAGTGGCCACATCACGAAGAAGGTGGTCTGAAGGTCGAGTCCACGAAGAGCGAGGCAGGGGAGAGGGCCTACCGAATCGTTAGCTAAGAAATCTTCCGACCCTTTCTGCCCGCCCCAGGGGTGGCTTTCGTTGTTCTGCCCCACCACCCATGTTGTATCGTAGGCCGACTTCCTATCGATCGTCCCCACAACAACGCGGGGCAGAATTTGAGTCTGAAGGAACGTCGCGAATGGTCCCATTAGTCGAGAATTGAATCGAGCGATTTTTTAGAGGGCTCGCCGCTGCGCTCGGCGAAAACTAATATCGGACCTTCGTTTTTTAATCGAATGTGACGACTTGGTTTTCAACTGGCATGTCGCGGAGACGTTTGTCCGGCTTGATTGCTGCGGGAACCGTCCAACCTTGAATGAGAACCTTCTCCATTTCCGCGTTGCCTAGTACCTCGAACGAATCGAAAAGAAATGGCACTCCCTCCGACCCCATCGGTGAATCTCCGTTGCTGATGTGGAAGTGAAGATGAGGAGCATCAGAATTTCCAGAGTTACCTAAGAGTCCAAGAACTTGTCCTCGACGTACGCGGTCACCGGGCTTAACGCGAATGCTTCCGGGCTGAAGATGCGCATAAAACGCATAATGACCATTTCGTAGAGAAAGGATCACGTGATTGCCTCCCACGGTTTCCAGGGTAATCGGAACAGCACGCGCCGGCGAGAGCGGGACGTTCTCCGGTATGCCATCTTTCACTGCGGAGACCACTGCATCCGCAACAGCTATAACTTCCACTCCGTAGCCATACCAATTCGCGTTGGATTTGGAGTCGCCGTGCCACGCTTTGCCATCGTCGCCTAACTTCGTCCAGTCTGTCGCAAAGCGTTGCGAAATATGCGCCTCACCGGCTACCGGCAACAGCGCGCGGCGGTGGACAGACTGATTGGAGGGGCCATTGACCGCATACCAAAACCCTCATTTCAGCGGTTATGCGACCGTGATCGGTTGCCCCCGTGGAACATTTGTACCGGAGACATCCAGATCGTGTTCTTCGGTCTTCCCATCTGCCCCTTCAAGCGTGAAGACAAGCCTGTGACGTAACGTGTGGGGTATGGCCTCTGGGTTGTCAAATGTCAGCCACATGTAGACGATCGCCCGCATGCCGCCCGCAATTTTGCGTTTGTCGATTGTGGTGGACGGATTGCCGGGCTGGACAATCAAGGTCAGCAGGTTGTCATTCTGATAACTGACAATCGGTGTTGAACGAGTATCCTGCCTGAA
>Ga0068863_100007510_pt1 | contig 10662 bp, 8 predicted proteins | sample KBSSwiS62_FD_66596 | JGI IMG/M metagenome (GOLD analysis project Ga0068863, IMG submission 66596) | Switchgrass rhizosphere microbial communities from Kellogg Biological Station, Michigan, USA - KBS Switchgrass S6-2 | ecosystem: Host-associated > Plants > Roots > Rhizosphere > Soil ...
CAGACACGCGACGTTACGGAAAAGCCACGTCTTAGGAAATCGCGCACAGTGAAGCGGCCTGAAGGCCGCGCTCCTGCGCAAATCGCGATTGGGGCGCTAAATGCACACTCTCCCCCGGGAGAGGGGGAAGCCTGCACAGTGCACTGGGAATTTCATCATCTATGGCGCGGCACTACCTCATGGGGACTCACCTCGGCTCCTACAATTTTAACGGGCTGATAGGCATCGAATCAACAACTGCAGAAAATCGAATTGGATGCCAGCGGATGAAATTCACTCTTCAAGCTCAATCCAGCGAGCCGCCGTGATGGGCCAAGTCGGTTTGACAAACGGCTCGGCTGCCTTTCATACTCATCGCCATGAAAACTCCTGGCGCCTTGTTCGGCTGCGCGATTCTTGTGCTCGGCAGCATTTCCAACTTTGTTCAGGCGCAGAACCTCGCCGGTGACGAAGCTCTCTCGAAAGTGCTCATCGATGGCGAGGGCTGGCAGTTGGTCGCAGAGGGATTCGGTTTCACCGACGCCGCCTGCGCCGACGCGGAGGGCAATTTCTACTTCTTCGATCTCGGCAAAGGAACGGGCATCCAGCGGTTCGGTTCGGACGGCAAAGCAGCGACCTTCATGGCCAACACGCCGAAGTGCAGCGGACTGAAATTCGGGCCAGACGGACGGCTCTACGCTTGCACACAGGGAACGAACAAGCAGGTCGTGGCGCTTGAGGTCCCTTCCGGCAAAATCACCGTGCTCGCGAATGAAGTGCAGCCGAACGATCTAATCGTGTCGCGCAAGGGCTGGGTCTATTTCACCGAAACCGGCAAGGGTCAGGTGACCATCGTTGACGCGAAGGGCAACGTGCGCGTCGGCGCGACGGGAATCAACAAGCCGAATGGAATCACGCTCTCGCCGGACCAGGGCACGCTCGCGGTGTCCGAATACGGAGGCACAAACGTGTGGGTCTTCCGCGTCGAACAGGATGGCAGCCTGACTGCCGGCGAACGTTACATGACGCTGCGCGCGCCGGTCGGCAAACCGGACAGCGGCGGTGATGGGATGACCACGGACTCGCAAGGCCGTTATTACGTCACGTCGCACCTCGGCATTCAAATGTTCGATTCGACGGGGCGTTTGAGTGGCGTGATCGAGCGGCCGCAGAACAAGGGAACGGTCAGCGTTGCATTCGCCGGGCCGAATCTGGAGTACCTCTACGCGTGTTCGTCCGACAAAATTTACCGGCGCAAAACGAAGGCCAAAGGAGTCTCGCCATGAACCGCCCTGTAGCGTGGCTGGTCATTGTTGTCGTCATCGCTATTTTAAGTGCGCACGCTGCTGAGTCCGAGTGGAAGGCCGGGCTTGCCAAGGTCAGGATCACTCCGGACAAACCAGTGCCGATGGCCGGTTACGCCTCCCGAACGAAGCCCTTTGAGAACGTGGAACAGGACATTTACGCCAAGGCCCTGGCGCTGGAAGATCGGCAAGGTAACCGTGCGGTTCTCGTGACCACCGATCTGATCGGCCTTCCCCGCGCTGTGGCCGAACCGGTTTGCCAGCGGATTCAGGGAAAAACCAAACTGGTCCGCAGTCAGATACTGTTGAGTTCATCGCACACCCATTCCGCCCCCCTTTTAAGTCTCGAAGAACGCACTGAGACCGGCGTGGCGCCGGAGGACGCCCGGAACATAGTTGCCTACACCAGCAGTCTTCAGGACAAATTGGTTGATGTGGCGGCGCAAGCGTTGTCGCGGCTTGAGCCCGCACGGCTTTCGTGGGGCTCCGGTGTGGCGCACTTCGCCATGAACCGGCGCGAATTCACTCCCCGGGGCGTCATTCTCGGGGTGAACCCGCGCGGTTTGGTGGACCGGAGTGTTCCCGTGCTGCGAGTCGATTCCGCGGACGGCAAACTTCGGGCGGTCCTCTTCGATTACGCCTGCCACAACACGACTTTGACGCAAACCAATTTCAGCCTGTGCGGCGACTACGCGGGTTTTGCGCAATCTCACATCCAGGAGAAGTATCCGGGCGCGCAGGCGATGTTCATGATTGGCTGCGGCGGCGACGCCAATCCCTATCCGCGCGGCACGATGGACAACTCGCGCGAACTTGGCGCCATTTTGGGCCGGGAGGTTGGCCGCATTTTGGATGCTACCCTGCGGCCGGTGAACGGACCGCTGAACTGTGTGTTCGATCACGCGAGCGTCCCACTGCAACCACTGTCCCGCGCCGAACTGTTGAAGATGACGAATGGCCCGTCCTGGCAGACCGGCAATGCCAAAGCCATGCTCGGTAAATTGGATCGCGGCGACAAGCTCGCGAGTATCTATGATGTTCCCGTGGCCGTGTGGCAGTTCGGCGGCGATTTGACTCTCGTGGCTTTGTCCGGCGAGGTCGTCGTGGATTTTGTGCCGCTGGTGGAGCAAGCCATTGGACCGCTGCAACTCTGGATCTCCGCTTACTGCAATGATGTTTTTGGATACTTCCCATCCGCCCGAGTGCTGAAGGAGGGCGGTTACGAATGCCGTGGGCTCTATACGACGGAGGGGTTCTTTGCGGCCGCAGCGCAGGATGTTTTGGTGGCCAAGGTGCGCGAGCTGGCCCAGCGTGCGGGCCGCAAACCGGCGGAGTGACGCTGGCTGCCTTGTGGACGTTTCTCTGCGATACTCACTCCAGTCATTCGGCTCATTTGAAAGCGTTTCAGATTAAGGACTCGTGCAAAATAACTTCGGATTTTGAGGCACATTCACCCTCACCCCGGCCCTCTCCCATCGGATGGGAGAGGGAGAATCGTCCTCAGTTGGTCGGCGTATCCAATCGCTTTGGAAGCTGTGAGAGACGGGTCTGGCGGTTCCCTCTCCCGTCGGACGGGAGAGGGTCAGGGTGAGGGCACTTTGTTTGAATTGCGCTTCATGTCCGACATTTGTTTTTGCACAAACCTCAAGCGGTGCGTTCAATGTCCCGCGTGGTGAAATCGCCGTTGTTCCTGCGCGCTTACCGCGCCGGAGTGTTGCTGGTCATCATTGTTCTCGTTCATCAGCAGGCACGCTGGAGCGACGCGCAGCACGGCCAGTCGATCTCGGTTCGGCAGGCGCGCAAGTTCTTTCCCGCGGCCAACCGGGTCCAGCTTCGCGACGTCGAGCGCGGCCTGCACTTCGTCACGGACGCCCGCGGCGATACCATCGGTTGTCTGCTCACCACTTCGCCGTTAACCGACAATATCATCGGTTATTCCGGCCCGAATAACCTGCTGATCGCGCTCGACGCTCGGGGCACCATCGCCGGTCTTGAACTCTTGAGTTCGGGCGACACCGAGGAACATGTCCAAAAGGTCAAGCGCGACCCCGGTTTCCTCCGAACCTTCATCGGCTGGAAACCCAGTGAAGCCCCGCCGCCAAAAATCCAGGGCGTCAGCGGCGCAACGCTCACCAGTTACGCCATCGCCGAGAGTATTCAGCAACGGCTCGCGGGCGCCGCGCCGTCGCTTCGTTTTCCGGAGCCGGTCACGTTCGAGGAGGTACGCTCGTTGTTCACCAACGCCAGCCGCGCATTGCCCGACCAGTCGCGCCTGCGCGTGCTTGACGCCGCCGGTCGTGTGCTGGGCTTCGCGCTACGCACCTCACCGCAAGCCGACAACATCTCCGGTTACCGCGGGCCGAGCGAATGTCTGGTGGCCCTCGGGCCCGACGGCCGCACGATCACCGGTCTGCGCGTGCGCAAGAGTTACGATACCGACTCATACGTGGACCAGATACGCAGAGCGGAGCCATTCCTCAAACGATTTGTCGGCCACAACATCGAGGAGATCGCCACATTTGAATTTCGGAAGGAGAAAATCGATGGAGTCAGTGGCGCCACGCAAACCGCGCGTGGTGTTGCGGAGGGTTTGCAGCGTCGGTTCGCCACCGAACTCAAGGCGAGGATGCCCAAGCCAGGCTGGTGGCCCAAGCCGCGCGATTGGGCCCTGGCCGGTGTCGTCGCCGGCGCCCTCGTGATGTCGTTCACCGCGCTGCGTGGCCGGCGTCGGATCCGCCTGGCGTGGCAACTTGTTTTGGTCGGTTACGTCGGTTTGGTGAATCACGATTTGCTCTCCCTGGCGCTGTTCGGCGGTTGGGCCGTGAACGGCCTGGCCCTCAAGGCAGCGCCCGGCTTGGTGCTGCTGGGCGCGGCGGCCCTGCTGGTGCCTTGGACGACGCGCCGGCAGCTTTATTGTCATCAAATCTGCCCGCACGGCGCGGCTCAGCAGCTCCTTCTTCTTCGCCGCCGATGGGCGCCGCCGGCGAAGCTGGCTCAGGCGATGGAGTACGTTCCCGGAATCCTCCTCGCCTTCGCGCTGCTCACGCTGCTGCTCGGATGGCGGTTCAATCTCGCGGCGCTCGAACCGTTCGACGCCTGGGTCTGGCGCACAGCCGGTGTCGTTACGCTCGTCATCGCGGCGGTCGGTCTCGTGGCGTCGATGTTCATCCCGCAAGCCTATTGCCGCTTCGGCTGCCCGACCGGCGCGCTGCTGAACTTCATTCGATCGGCTGGTTCCGCCGATCACTGGGGACGGCGCGACTGGACGGCGCTCGGCCTCGTCGCCGCCGCCTTGATGACGGTCATCGTCGTCCGCGCCTGGCCGCGCAGCCCGCCGGAACCGGAACTGTTGACCTTGCGTGGCCGCACGATGGGCACGACCTGGTCCTTGAAAATCCGCGACGAAATCGCCGATCCCGTCGTCCTGGAGACGACCGTCGCCAGCCAGTTCGAGTGGGCTGAATCGTTGACCTCGCATTGGCGCACGAACACGGACCTTTCAGAGTTCAATCGCAGCGTCACCACCAACCCCATGCCGGTGCCCTGGCCGGTGTTGACCCTGGTCCGATGGTCGGCGGAAATCAGCCGAGCGACGGACGGTGCGTTCGACGTCACCGTTGGCCCGTTGGTTAACCTTTGGGGTTTCGGTCCCGGCCCGCGTCGGGCCGAGCCGCCGACCGACAAGGAAATTGCCGCCATCCTCCCGGCCGTAGGCTGGAAGAATCTTGAAGTCCTCGACGGTATGCTGCGCAAACAGCATCCCGTCACGGGAGTGGACCTATCCGCCATCGCGGTAGGTTGGGCCGTCGATCAGGTGGCTCAAAATCTCGAACGCCGTGGCTACACCAACTTCCTCGTCGAGGCCGGCGGAGAACTGCGTGCACACGGCCGTTGGACCATCGCCATCGAACACCCCACGCGATCCTGCACACTCACCAACGAATCCATCGGCACTTCGGGCACCTATCGCAGGAACTTTCAGTCCGGCGGCCGAGAGTACTCCCATTTGATCGACCCGCACACCGGCTATCCGATCAGTCACAACACGGTAACCGTTAGTGTGCGGCACGCCGACTGCGCGCATGCCGACGCCTGGGCCGCCGCCTTGAACGTGTTGGGCGTCGAAGCGGGACTTCCGTTAGCCGAGCGCCTCAGCCTCGCCGCCCAATTCGTAGTGGCCAGCAGCGATGGAAAACTGGAGGTGCGGCAAAGCACGACCTGGACGCAAAGAGAGGAGTTGGCAAGCGCAGTCTTAACGGAAAAACCTCGGCGTACTCCGTGAGCGGTTTCGGGGTACCGTGCGCCTGGGAACTCGCCATGGCCCTGAACGTCGTAGCGACACACCACTCGGCTGAGCCTGTGCTGCGAGTATTGCGTAATCGTTCGAATGGGAGAGAACGTGCGCCTTATGTGGACATCTTCCTCAAGACGAAGGACGCGCGGGCGGCCGATCTGCTTCTGGAACTATTGGAAGACGACGACGCGTACGTATTGCTGTTCGTCGTGTCGGCGATCCACCGCCGGAAGGTCGTGCAGGCGCTGCCGAAATTGCGACGGCTACAATCACATCCGCACAAACACCTTCGCAAAAAGATCACCCAGGCCATCGCCAAACTGGAGAGCCTGGGATCGGCATCCGGGGCGGGCTAAGCCGCCGACGGACAAGGAAATTGTCGCCGTCCTCCCGCCCCGGCTAACTCTAATGCCTTTCGGAGATTTGAGGCGCGGTGTCCCGGAGGGACATCCCGAGAATAGCCCGGCGTTTCAACGCCGGGAACACTGTCGATCCCATTCGAGTCCCGAAGGGACGACTGAACGCATTTGCCGTCACCCTCCAGCCGTCCCTTCGGGACTTGTCGCGGTACGATAGGTGACCCAGCGTTGAAACGCTGGGCTATTTTCAATTGTCCCTTCGGGACATCTCTTTGCAAATTTCCGAAAGACATTACGGCTAACTCCAATATTTCACCCGCTGAGAGGCCTCGCAGGCGGCGTGCCCTCAAGCGGCGGCGTGGACTCAATCCATTCGATGTGTGAAATGTCCGGGCTTAAGCCACGCCACGGATGATCCGCCTCGAATTGAGCGCTGCATCCACGGTCGGGCAGGACCTCATCAAACTTTTTGCTTGCACTATGCGCGGCCAAGTATTATGTTATACACAGTAGTGCAACCAAACAAAGTGAACACCATGTCTCGTTATGAAAACAACACCCCCATTCCTAATCGGTCTGGTATTGTGCGCTGCTGTTTTGCCTGATGCTTGGCTTGGCCAGACACAGTCCCCCGGCGATGCGAGAGCTTCGGAGGTGAAAGTTTTGGAAATGAAATCCGTGCCGGACGGTCATTTCCTGGTCAATCTGCAAGGGGCAGGTCGGGAGCGCCTGGTGAACATTGAAGTCAAAGACAACGCGGCGAAGTGCGTGAACAGCGACGATGCGCCGTTGAAGGGATTGCAGGGCAAATTCCAACTGATCGGCAACGGCGTGTTTGTGATTTTTTTTCAGAACGAGAATCACCGCGCGAGTCAGTACTGGTTGTTCCGGAACGATGGGAGTGCCGCAGTCAAGGAAGTGCCGGATCGCGGCGAGAAACAAACCGCCATACCGGTTGCAAGCGACTCGCTCGACTTGCCGAAGCAGCGCCGATGACATTCGGTCATTTCGACTCGGTAAGATCTGACCTGAAACAGAATCTGTGAGCGCACCGCCGGCAAGCATGCAAGTTCGGCAATTTCCTGTCCTGCTCGGCGGCGATCCGGACGCGCTCAAGGACTGGGCGGCGGATTGGCAGATGAGCCGCGTGTTCGTGTGCGTGTCGGTGATCTTTGCCGGCGCGGGTTTGTATGGCGCGGCGATGGGTTATTGGCGATCGCCGGTTCAAGCCGGTTACAACCTCGTCAAGTTCCCGATCGTCATTCTGGCGACCTCCCTTGGCAACGCGCTTATTAACGGCATGCTCGCGCCCTTGCTCGGACTCAATCTCCGGTTTCGACAGTCGCTTATGCTCGTGCTGTTGAGCTTCACTATCGCGTCGGCAATTCTCGGCTCGTTCGCGCCGATCGTCCTTTTCATCATCTGGAACACACCGTCGCTCGCCGGGCAGACGGAGATATCCTGGGGGACCTACAACTTCGTGCAACTCATACAGGTCGTCATCATCGCGTTCGCCGGTATGGCGGCGAACCTTCGATTGTTTCGCTTGTTGCAGGTGTTAAGTGGCGGCCACCGGGTCGCTCGCAAAGTCGTTGGTGCCTGGCTCGCGGGCAATTTGTTTCTTGGCAGCCAGCTTTGCTGGATTCTCCGGCCATTGATCGGCTCGCCCGGGTTACCGGTCGAATTCCTCCGGCCCAACGCATTTCAAGGCAACTTTTATGAAACGGTTTTCCGCGCCATCGGCCAATTGCTTGCGTCGTAAACGCGCTCTACCCAATTCAGAATTATGAACGAACCGAATACACCACCACTGATTCCGCAGCGCGCCGATGCCCCCGCAGGGCAAACCCAAACGCCACAGCTTACCGTCAATCCAGAGGACGACATTCCGATTCCCAATGCCGTCGCCGCGATTGAATCCATTCTGCGGCAGCCGCGCCGGATCCTGTGCCAACTGCGGCAGGCAGGCGCGGGCCGATTGATTTTAAGAATGGTCCTCGTCGCCGCCGTGTGCAGCCTGGTTTACGGTGGGGTGATTGGCACTTTCGCGGGCGGCACGCAGCTCTGGAGCGCACCGGTGAAATGCGTGGCCGGTCTTTTGTTGTCTGGACTCATCTGTTTGCCCAGCCTCTATATTTTCGCGTGTCTGAGCGGTTCGCAGGCGCGACTGGTCGAAGTCGCCGGTCTGGTCGCCGGTTTGGGGATGTTGATGACGATTCTGTGGATCGGGTTTGCGCCGGTGGCGTGGGTTTTTTCGCAATCCACTGAGTCGGTCGTGGCGATGGGCGCGCTGCACCTGGCCTTCCTGCTGGTCACGATCTACTTCGGGTTGCGGCTCCTGAACGCGGGTTTCAGCGCGCACAAGGATCGGTCCGGCGGCATCAAAGTCTGGATGATCATCTTCCTCCTGGTGACGATGCAAATGACGACGGCCTTGCGCCCGTGGCTTGGCCAAGCGGACACCTTGCTGCCGGCGGAAAAGAAGTTCTTCATCAGCCACTGGCTGGATTGCCTCAAGCAGAGCCATGAATCCGGATCGAACGAAAAGAATTCGGCGTCGCGCTAACTGCCATTGAACGATTTTTTCGACAACTGGACGGTGCAGGTCCGCAAGGGCGTGCTGGAACTGTGCATTCTCAACGCGCTCGCGGATCAGGAACGCTACGGTTACGATCTGGTCAAAACGCTCGTGACCGTTCCCGGCTTGGGCGTGACGGAAGGAACGCTTTATCCACTTCTGTCCCGGCTGCGCGTGGCCGGACTGCTCAGCACGCGGCTCGAAGAATCGACGCAGGGACCGGCGCGCAAATATTATTCGCTGACCAAGGACGGCCGGAAAATAATGGCAGTCATGAATGATTATCTGGAAACGCTGAACCGGGGCACGCGCCAGTTGCTGGCGAAAGGAGGAAAATATGCCTGATTGGACACCACCTGCCCGTGAGGAAGTCAGGCGCTACTTCGCTCGAGTGCGGGCATCGCTCGCGGAGTCGGACGCCGACCCGGATGAAGTCATCGGGGACCTGGATCGCCACATCAATGAAGAAATTGCCGCCGCCAGCCTCGCGGTAGTGACGGAAGAAGACGCACGCCGCATCCTGGCGCGGATCGGCCCGCCGGATTCGCAGCCATCCACGGAACCCCGGCGCCCGACGCCGGTCGAAAATACCGGGCTCCGGCCGACGCCAAAGCCTTGGTATGTGTGGTCGCTGCTTTTTGGCGTCGTCCTGCCGGTGATTACGCTGGCGTTTGAGTACTTCACCGGGATGTGCGCGGCGCTTTTGTTCGATCCGTTACCTTCGGTGTGGCACGCGTTGCTGGTCGCCAGCGTTCCGCTTGCAAACTTTTTGATCTGGCGTGCGGTGCGAAGCGAGGGAATTGAACAGCCTGCGAGGCTAGGCTGGCTGAATGGCTTTGCTTTCGGCATCGGGCTGGTTTACGCGCTGCTTTATTTGCCGCTGACACCCTTTGCCATTCCCGGCCTGATCGTTTACGGAATCGGGCTGTTGCCGTTGGCGCCGTTGCTATCGTTGATAGCGACTCTCAACTTTCGCCAGCACTTGCGCGGTGCCCGCAGTCCCGGGTTCCGGTTGCCCGGATTGTGGCCGGGCGCGGGTCTGGCCTGGGTCGCGTTGCTGGTGCTCGCCTTGCCATCCATTGTTGGCGAGATCGGCCTGCGCAAGGCCGGTTCTGCGGACGCGGCGACCCGGATGAAAGGGATTCGCTGGCTCCGCGCCCTCGGCAGCGAGGAGGTATTGCTGCGGGCCTGCTATGGCCGTCCGAATCGAGTGGAAAACATTTACTCGTTCGGCGAGGGGGTCAGCCCGGAAACGGCCCGCTCGGTTTATTACCTCGTGACGGGCCGCGCTTTCAACAGCGTGCCGCCGCCCAAGCTCTACGCCGGCCGCGGCCGCTGGCGCGCGCTCGAGGAGGAGTTCACCTGGGACGAGGACCAGGCTGGCGATGCCGTGGCCGGCCGCGTGAAAGGATTGTCGCTCGCCAGTTCGCGCCAGGATGGTTCCATCGACGCCGACGCGGCGATTGGTTACATCGAGTGGACCCTGGAATTCAAAAACGTGTCGTCGTTGCAGCGCGAAGCGCGGGCGCAAATCGCTTTGCCGCCAGGCGCGGTGGTGTCCAGACTGACACTGTGGATTGACGGTGAGGAACGTGAAGCGGCGTTTGCGGGCCGAAGCCAGGTGAAAGCCGCCTACCAGGAAGTGGTCCAACAACGGCGCGACCCGGTGCTCCTGACCACGTGCGGTCCGGACCGCGTGCTGCTGCAATGTTATCCGGTGCCACCCGACGGCGGCGTGATGAAATGCCGCGTCGGCGTCACGACGCCACTGGTCTTGACGAAAACGGAGGAGGCTTTTCTGCGCTGTCCTGCTTTTCTCGAACGCAATTTCACGATCGCGGAAGATTTCAAACATTCAGTCTGGATTGAATCGAAAGGACCCCTGCACGCGTCTGGCAACCAACTCGTCAGCGACCGCGCCAAAGACAACAGTTTCGCGCTTCGCGGCAGAATGGCCGACGCAGAATTGGCCGGGCTGGAATCGGTCGTGCGCGTGAGCCGCGCGGACGACGTCCGCCTGGCGTGGGTCAACGACTCGCGCAGTCCCGAACCCCAAATCATCCGACAAAGGATTGTTGAAGCGGAAGGAAGAATTCCGGATCGGGTGGTGCTCGTGGTCGATGGCACGCGGGGAATGAAAGAATCCTA
>Ga0068863_100007511_pt1 | contig 10661 bp, 10 predicted proteins | sample KBSSwiS62_FD_66596 | JGI IMG/M metagenome (GOLD analysis project Ga0068863, IMG submission 66596) | Switchgrass rhizosphere microbial communities from Kellogg Biological Station, Michigan, USA - KBS Switchgrass S6-2 | ecosystem: Host-associated > Plants > Roots > Rhizosphere > Soil ...
GGTTTACGAACTCGTTTCACAGAGCGGACCCGAGCACGAAAAAACTTTTGTCTCAGAAGTTGTTTGGGAAGGAATTGTTCTTGGCCAGGGCATCGGACGGAGCAAGAAACAAGCGGAAACTGCGGCTGCGCTCGAAGCCTTGCAATTAAGACGCTGGGAGAAAAAGCCGGAAGTTTGAGATCCCGGAGGCGCCCGGCAGCCCCGCCCCCTTCCGCGTCGGGCCTAATGCCTGAGTGCGTCGAGAATATCGCTAGATTTCGACGTCCAATGGAAACGTCGCTTGATCGATCCGGTGACAAACTTTTTCGCGCGCTTGATTGCCTGTTCCAACGAGAAGCCAGACGCCAAACCCGCTGTGATTGCTGCCGAATACGTGCAGCCGGTGCCGTGTGTTTCGACGCCGCGCACAAACGGCGCCGAGAACTCTGTCAATTCGCCGTGGTGAAAAAGTAAATCGATCGCGTTGGCGCCGCGAAGATGACCGCCTTTCAACAGGATCGACGCGTGATATCTCTTAGCGAGAGCTTTTGCAGCGCTCTCCATTTGCCTCCGATCATTAATCACGGTCTCGAGCAATAAGGCTGCTTCGTCGAGATTCGGCGTGATAAGTGTCGCGAGCGGAAACAGGTTGTTCTCGTAAGCTTCAACAGCTCCCGGTTCGAGGAGGTTGTCGCCACTGGTCGCAATCATTACCGGATCGACTACGAAAGGGATGGATCGCGCTGCTTTTTTTTCGCTGTCTTGAATGGTCTTCGCGACAGCGCAGACGATCTCCGCCGAGTAGAGCAAACCGGTCTTGATCGCGCCAACTCGGAAATTTTCAAGCAACACTCCGATTTGCTCGCGAACCATTCCCGCAGTTACCGGTTCAATCCGCGAAACTTTCCGAGGAACTTCCGCGACGAGGCAGGTCACGGCGGTCAAGCCATAAACGCCAAGGGCGGTAAAAGTCTTCAGGTCGGCCTGAATACCGGCACCAGCGCTACAATCCGAGCCAGCGACGGTGAGTGCGACCGGAACTGTAGCCCCGATATGTCGGGATGAGCGCCGACTAGACTGTTTGCCCATCAAATCCGGCGGTCGCAGAGCGCCGCTACAGGATTACGCGCCGTTCCCATCGTTGCCGATCGCTTCGACCGGGCAGCCTTCCATTGCTTCTTTGCAGAGACCTTCTTCGTCCGGCGTCTCCGGCTGCTTGTACACGTAGGAGTGGCCGCCGTCATCGTTTCGTTTGAAATTGGCGGGCGCCGTTTCGCGGCACAAATCGCAGTCGATGCACTGATCATCGACGTAGAATTTGCCCGGTACGTTCTCGGGGTATTTGTTCGCTGAGTCGGCCATGTTTCCCTGAAGGTGAAATGGAACGTTAGGAAGAAAGGCTCCTAACGCAATAATGTGCCTGTTGATTGGTGCGGACGCAACCGCAACGCGCCGCTGGCACGTATCTCTCCAAGCGTAAACAGGTTGACGCATTCAGCTACCTCACCTCAATCTCCCTTCATGAAACCGGATGCTGCAAAAAGCCTGCGCGCGTTCGCAGCGGAGTTGGCAATTTATGCGGTCCTTGTCACAGGTTATTTCTTCCTAGTCCTCCATGTTCTGGGCGACTGGCTGTACCGGCTCGAAACGCAGCATCGCGTCGTTTATGCAATCGTGGCCATCTTGCTCATAGCTGGTCAGGCTGTTGTTCTGGACGCGGTAACCACGGTGTTGTTCCGGCTCCTGCGCCGCCGGTGGAGATGAGTCATGTTTTTTCCAATCTCCCACTCCCACATCAATCCGCTTTACCTGGTCGTTGTCGGCTTTGTTATTGGAATTCTAGGCGGCTTTTTTGGTGTAGGCGGAAGTTTCATCGCAGGTCCGGCATTGCGCCTGATGGGAGTGGATTGGAACTACGCGGTCGGAACAGACCTGGCGCACATTGTTGGCAAGTCGATCGTCGCAGCAAGAAAACATCGCACGCTTGGCAACGTCGATCTGAAGCTCGGACTGATCATGGCCGTGGGGACGATCGGCGGCGCCGAAGGCGGCGCACAGCTGATCCAGGCACTCAAGCGCGCAGGCAACGTGAACACCGTCGTCAGTTGGGTGGCCATCGTAGTGTATGCGGGCATTTCGATCTTCATGCTCTGGGAGAGCCATACCACACTGAAGTTACACAAGCGCCGATCGCGCGGACTGGTCTCGGATAAAAAGGCTGCAGCATCAAAAGCGGACCACTCAGCATTTGGCCCGGTGACGAAAAAGATCCAAGGAATAAGAATTTGGCCGATGATCAGCCTGCCGACGTCGGGTATTAAGGAAATTTCCCTCTGGACGATAATCCTAGTCGCACTTGTCGGTGGATTTTTTAGTGGTTTTTTGGGCGGCGGCGCGGGTTACATCCGAATGCCATCAATGGTTTACGTGCTCGGAATTCCCACTCACCTCGCCGTGGGAACGGACCTTTTTGAGATCATAATCTCAGCGAGCTACGGAACATTTACTCACGCCATCAAAGGCAACGTGGATATTCTGATCGCGCTCGTCATGCACACCGGCGCAGTGGTCGGGGCGCAGATTGGCGTGGTCGCGACGCAGTATTTCGCGGGTCCGAAGATCCGTCTCGCTTTTGTGCCGCTGCCGTTGATCGGCGCGGCCATCGTCATTTATACGCTCGTGACTGGCCACAAGCTTTAGCCATGAAAATCTTGATTTGCAGCGACGGCACATCCTCAGCCCAAACCGCCATCGATCTCGGCGGATTATTGGCCCGCCCGCTTACGGCCGAAACCACGCTTTTGGGAATCGCAGAAAAGTCGGAGGACGAGCAACCCCTCCGTCAGGCGCTCGATGCGCAGGCACAGTCTCTTCGGCAACGCAGCGTATCGCCGGACATTGTCGTCCAGTTCGGTGAGCCGGTCTTGCAGATCGTCCAGCAAACCTCGAAGAGCAAATACGACCTCGTCGTCATCGGCGCGCGCTGGACGGGCGCGGTGGGACATTACTGGCGATCAAAGAGAACTTACGAAGTCATCAAGGCCATTCAGCCTCCGGTTCTGGTGGCCATCGGCGAACCCAAAGAATTGAAGCGGTTCGTGGTTTGCACAGGCGGAAAAGAATTCATCGAGCAAGCGGTCCAATTCACCGGCAAGCTCGCCGCGGCCGTAGGCGCATCGGTGACCTTGCTACACGTAATGGCTGAGCCGCCCGCGATGTTCGCGGATCTCGTACGAATGGAAGAAAATGTTGATCAGTTACTTCAATCAAACTCTGAGCTCGGGACCAATTTGCGCCGCCAAAAACGAGAACTCGACCGGCTCGGCGTGCCTGCTGAAGTGCATCTCAGACATGGGATCGTGATCGATCAGGTTTTCGAAGAAGTCCGGGCCGGCAATTACGATGTGATTGTGACAGGCACATCACAGGCGCGCGGCCTGCTTCGACACTACATCATGGGCGATTTAACGCGGGACATTTTGAACCGATCGAATGTGCCCGTCCTCGTTGCTCGCGCTGGCCCGCCCAAACCAGCGCGAACGCTGTGGAAAGCGGTCAAAGGATTGTTTGGCAAGCCGTAAGGACGTAAGTCAGGCACCCTGCCTGCCAGAGGACGGATTCGCCGTGGCGAACCTGATTCGTCGTGCAGGCTTCCCAGCCTGCTGATCCTGCAGCCAGGTTAGCTGTGTTACGTTCTGGAGTGCATGCACCGCAACAACCAATCCCACGCGGCTCCAAGGTGCGTCGCTGGCTTGGTCATCTGTTCCGTGAATGGACGATTGAAAGCTGGCGACCAATCGCGCCGGCCTTTGCGAAACCCGAGCCGTCGAAATGGAGTGATACACAGGTGACACTTGCATGGCTCGGGCACTCCACAGTTCTCATCAATTTTTTCGGTATCACAATACTCACAGACCCAGTCCTTTTTCCGCGCGTCGGAATTCGTTTGCCAGGCATCACCATAGGTCCGAAACGCCTGACCGCGCCTGCGCTCCAGTTTGATGAGCTGCCGCAAATCGATCTAATCCTTCTATCGCATGCCCACTTTGATCATCTCGATCTGCGAACACTCCGTTGTTTTGATGAGACTACGCGTGTGATCACGGCGCGCGCCACGAGCGATTTATTGAAACAAAGCCACTTTTCCAAAATCACGGAACTCAGTTGGGGCGAAAGCAAGACCGTAAGCGCTGCAGCGGGCGAGATGGTAATCGCCGCATTCCCCGTTAGACACTGGGGCGCGCGCACGCAGCATGACACTCATCGCGGATACAATGGATACTTATTCAAACGAAAGGGGCGGCGAATTATTTTCGCTGGCGACACTGCAATGACCGAAAGCTTCGCAGAGCTGCGGCGACACGGTCCAATCGACGTCGCGATCATGTCTATCAGCGCATACAATCCATGGATCCGATCACACTGCACACCCGAACAAGCAGTCCAGATGGCGAACGCCGCAGGCGCTCGCTTTATTGTGCCAGTGCACCACCAGACCTTCCGGCTCAGCCTTGAGCCCTTCCGCGAACCGATCGAGCGCTTCCAAGCGGCGCTAAGTAAAACTCCCGAGCGCATCGCGTTACGCGAAATTGGCGAGACATTCGTGGTGCCTCTGTAGGCCGCGCCTATGCCTGCCACGCCGTAGCCTTGGCGAAGGTGGGTGAGACGCGCCGAACCAAGTCTGCACCGACTCAGTTGTAGCGTGTTATGCGCGCCACAGGTGCTATTGCTTCGCACAGCGAATCGGCTAGGAGCAGCGCGCTTGTGTGAACCGCCGCGGGATGCAATGTTTTGCCCGCTTCCCGCCGACGTAGCTCAGCTGGTAGAGCAACGGTTTCGTAAACCGTAGGTCACGGGTTCGAATCCCGTCGTCGGCTTTTCGCTTTCTAAGGGCAAAACCTCTTCGTCGTTCTATTTCCGCTCACATGTGATCCCAATTGAGATCGCATCCAAGCAAATTCCCGCGCGAACACCCATTTCAATGTTAGCTCACATATGTGAGCTAACATTGAAATGGCGCAGTACAACGGTAATTGAATCGAACATGGGGAAGGAGCGACCCGGGATGCAGCGCAGGGAAAGCCTTACAACAAGAGACCCCACGAAAGCAGCGCGGACGCGTCGCGCCACACCTTGCTGGAGCTGTCGCCCAGCACAACTACGATTACGTCTTTGCCCGGACGCGTACCGCTTGCGATGAGGCATTTGCCTGCAGCATCAGTATAACCCGTCTTCATGCCGTTGCAGTACGGCAGCCGTCGTAGAAGTTTGTTTGTGTTTTCAAGCTCGCGCGTACGCCCATTCGCATAACGGAAGACAAGCTGGGGAAGACACACGATGGAACGGATGGTCGGGTTCGCGTAAGCAGCGCGTGCGATGAGCGAGAGATCGCGGGCGCTGGAATATTGCCCTGGTACCGGCAAGCCATTCGGATTCACAAAGTGTGAATGCACAGCTCCGAGTTGCAGTGCGCGTCTATTCATCATCTGAGCAAATGCCTCGATGCTCCCGGCATTATCTCGCGCCAGACATCGTGCAACGTCGTTGGGACTCTTGACGAGCAACGCCCGTAAGAGATCCATCCGCTGATAAGTTTCGCCCGACTTGATTCCTAGCTTCACCGGGTCACACATGGTGTCCACCGACTGCACTGTCACCGGCCGATCGAGAAAACCGGTCTCTGCCACAACCAGCGCGGTCAGTAATTTCTGCGTGCTGGCCGGCGGTCGTACCTGATCCGCATTTTTTTCATACAAAATCCTGCCGCTATTGGCGTCCACTACGATCACTGAAGCCGCGCTGGTCTTCGGTATGCCGTCAGGCGTAAACTCCGTAGGCGCGGGAATTGTGTCCTGATCTTCTTTTGATTTTGCGCGTGCGCGGTGCGACCGAGCATGACTCGACTTGGATTTCTTCGCTTTCGGAGCAGCGGATTCGGTGTCGTCATCCGAACTCTTTTGCGTGACGGCCTTTGCTTTCCGAACAGGCCCATTAACGCCACTCGGCCGGACAATATCAGAATCAACGACATCCTGCGCCCATGCGCTCAACGCTGAGCTCAGAACCAGTGCGCAAAGGAACCAAATTCGATTGCGCCAAATCATGGACGGAAAATTATGGACAAAACGTCTGCCTGCGCAAGTGCCTACCCCGCAGATGGCTTGCAACCCTGAACGCTAGAGAGTCACAAGTCGTTCTGCAAAGGGGCGTTCTAAATGGCACGGACGCTGGCAGGAATTAGGTACAATGTTCTTATTTTTTACCGTGCTCGATCAGCTCGACCTCGTAGCCTTCCGGTGCGTCAATAAAGGCAATTCTGCCGCCATTCGTCGAATGTGGTCCGTCCGATAACGGATGGCCTTTTGCTGCAGCGTGTTTGGCGAACTTGTCCAGGTCCTCGACTTCAAACGCGAGATGCGTTAGATCGGGCCCGACGACAATCGGGCCGCTCCCGTCGAACTTGCATATCTCAATTTCCTCATCGCTGCCCGGTGCTTTTAGAAACACGAGTTGTGACCCGCGCCCGGAAGTATGGCGGCGAACCTCCTGGAGACCGAGGACGTCCGTGTAGAAGGATATGGTCTTCTCCAAGTCGTGTACGCGATAACGGGTGTGCAGTAATTTCTTGACCATGGCGTATCTTATTGCTTGAGCGGGTTGATTCAAACACCTCCCTCTGGACAAAGTCGTCAAAACGGCTTCATTGCGCTCCTCGCGAAGTGCACCGGGCTCGAAGCCGCGGTGTCAATGAGAGTCCACGCCGCGCGTTTCTTCGTCATCCCGAGCGAAGTCGAGGGATCCCGCGGCATTACACAAAGGTCACTCCCCGGGATTCCTCGACTACGCTTCGCTGCGCTCGGAATGACAGGTAACTAACTATGAAAAAAATCGGAATACTTTTTGGACAGGAACACAGTTTTCCGCCGGCGTTTGTCGATCGGGTGAATAAGAAAACCGGCGGCAAAGACATTGCCGCGGAGTTTGTGAAGATCGACAGAGTGATTCAGGGCGAGCCGTGCGGATACGATGTGGTGATCGATCGGATTTCGCAGGACGTGCCATTCTATCGCGCCTGGCTGAAGAACGCTGCCCTGACCGGCACGGCCGTGGTGAACAATCCGTTTTGGTGGAGCGCGGATGAAAAATTCTTCAATAACGCGCTGGCCACAAAAATCGGCGTCGCTGTTCCGCGCACGGTGTTGCTTCCGTCAAATCAGCCACCGCCAGATACAAACGACAAGTCTTTTCGAAATCTCGGCTATCCCCTCGATTGGGAAGGGATTTTTAATTACGTCGGCTGGCCGGCGTTCTTCAAGCCGTTCGCAGGCGGCGGCTGGAAAAACGTCTATCGATTGCATAATCGCGAGGAATTCTTCCGCGCTTACAACGACACCGGACAGTTGGTGATGATGCTGCAGGAGGAAATCAAGTTCGACATGTATTTCCGCTGCTATTCGATCGATCAGCGCCACGTCCGGATCATGCCCTACGAGCCACGGAATCCCTTTCATTTGCGTTACCGGACAGAGTGGCACGCGCCGAAGGAAATTCTCCAAAAGGTCGAGGAGGGCGTTCTGCGACTGAATCAATTCCTCGGTTACGACCTTAACACTGTGGAATTTGCCATACGCGACGGCGTTCCGGTTGCTATCGACTTTTGCAATCCTGCCCCTGATTGCGAAGCGGCGTGGATCGGTGAGCACAACTTCGAATGGGTCGTGGACGCGGTCTCAGAAATGGCCATCCGCAAGGCACGGGAGCACGTTCCCGGTCGGGACAATCTAAGCTGGGGCAGGTTCATGCAAGCCGCGGTGACCGGACGTACGTTGGGCGAACCCGTTTAAGCAGTGCGTCATTCCGAGCGACGCAAAGCGGAGTCGAGGAATCCCGCGATTTTACGATTTGATTTCGCAACGGGATCCCTCCAGCCTTCGCGTAAAGCTACGGCTCGGCAAGCGACTGCGCTCGGGATGACAGTGAGTTGTTTTTGAGGGACATTCCTCGCCGCCATCCTCTCATGAAGGACCACACATTCACTCTGGGAATCGAAGAGGAGTTCGCGATCATCGACCCCGAGACGCGCGAGCTGCGTTCGCACATTCACGAAATTCTCGAAGGCGGAAAAGTCACGCTCAAAGAGCAGATCAAGCCGGAGATGCACCAGTCGGTGGTAGAGCTGGGCACTGAAATTTGCGATTCCATTGGTTGTGCGCGCGATCACGTCGTTGCGCTACGCACGAAACTGGCGGAGTTGGCGGCGCGCAGCGGATTGAAAATCGCATCGATGGGGACGCATCCGTTCTCACACTGGCGCGATCAACTCATCACTGAAGGCGAGCGTTACCAGGAAATCCTCAAGGACATGCAATCGCTCGCCCGCGCGAATCTGATTTTCGGATTGCATGTGCACGTCGGCATTCCCAATCGGGAGACGGCAATCCACGTGATGAATCAAGCCCGCTATTTTCTGCCGCACATATACGCACTGTCCGTCAACTCACCGTTCTGGGTGGGTCAAAACACGGGTCTGAAAGGTTATCGCCTGAAAGTGTTCGAGCGTTTTCCGCGCACCGGCATCCCGGATTCGTTCGAGTCGCTCTCTGAATATGAGGATTACTGCAAGCTACTCGTTAAGACCGGTTGCATCGACAACGCCAAAAAAATCTGGTGGGACATCCGGTTGCATCCGTTCTTCGACACGCTGGAGGTGCGCGTGTGCGACGCGCAATCGCGGGTGGACGACACGCTGGCGATTGCAGCACTTATCCAGGCCGTAATTTCAAAACTCCACAAATTACTGCACCAAAACATTACGTTCCGCATCTACCGTCGGCGTCTTCTTGATGAGAATCGCTGGCGCGCCGCGCGCTACGGCATCGAGGGAAAATTGATCGACTTCGGCAAGGAAGCCGAAGTGGACGAACGGAGCCTGTTAAACGAACTGCTCGACTTCGTGTCGACCGAGGTTAAGGAACTCGGCAGCGAGAGGGAAATGGCGCACATCGCGCGGATCATCCGCGAGGGCACCGGCGCGGACCGGCAACTCGCTGCGTGGGAACGCACACAGGACATGAAAACAGTCGTAGATCACATCGTCGAGGAGACCTACGAGGGTTTATCATTGGCTCAGTAAGTCCGACTGAAACTTCGGCTTCGCTACCAAACGCGCGTTGGGCGTTCACAGAGCCTTGTAATCCACAGAGATCGTCCGGTAAACGAGGTTATCGTGTTGCGCTGAGAAATAATATAGCTCGAGCATCGTGGTCCCGACCATCCATTGATATCCGACCAGTGTTTGAATCACCTCGGTGTCGCGGTCGCGAGAACGTGACACCAGTTTTCCGGTGCCATATTTTTCATCGAAGTATTTGCGAATTTCTCCCATCCGCTGGTTGTACCGTTCGATAGACCAGTCGGGGTATTCGTATTGCAGCTCTACTGCCATGAGCGCTCTCTCTTTAAACGTAAACACGGTACGCTTGAGTCCGGGATGAATTAGCCCCTCCACAGTCCAAACTTCGCGGTTCTCTTTCTTTTGCCGCGACACTAATTTGGCTTTGGCCCCGTGCAGCACCGCCTCTACGCGGGCCATTGAATCGTTCCAACGAAACCCGAACGGCGGCACCAATTCATCAGCGGCACATGCGTGTTGTACGGAAAAAACAAAAACTGCGATCAGCCCAATCAAAAAGAATTGGCGGATCATCGGCGGCTTCGAAGGGGTAACGCACATCGAAACACGCCCGGTGGTATGGGTGTCGCTTGCCTGCATCTACAACTTGCTGAGCGTTTACGCTCCTCTCGCAGAGGCAAGAAATTGCGCGCACAGACGAATTCGGTCAACTCGGGATGCGCAGCCAATCAGCAGCGAAGTCTGTCCGTTGCGGCGATCCCGAATCCGTCGCGGCTGGCTCACAAACTTTTTTTAACACACTGTTTCTTGTTTTCGCGACGGCACGCGTGCTTCATTTTCCCAGTCAAGAAAATTTTTTTGTCGTAATTGAAAATTAAATTCATTTTTTTCTTGTCGCTTTCGCAACTGATTTCTAGTCTCAAGCCCGCCGGCGAAGAAGACCACAAAGCGTGTGTGAATAAGTTGTGAACATGTTTGAGAAATTTCCGACATCAAGAATGAACAACAGGGAAAACTCCGCGACAGAACGATTGATTGCGGGTGCGCGCGAGCGTCGTGGTAAACATGCACTGCACGAAGCCTCGAGGCATTTTCCCTCGTATTTACGCCTTTTTGACATTTTTTTTGGACTGTTAATCCCTGAATCATACTGGGGAACACCTCGATTATTGGCCAGCGGCTGCAGGCGATTTCGCACGGCACAGGCCAATGTGGCGTTTCTGTAACACTGTTAACAACTTCTGTATGGAGAAGAAATGCGCACAGCTGTGGCAGCGATTGTCCGCTGCTCTCAAGCCACAGATTAGCGCTGATAGTTTCAAACGCTGGTTTTCTACCGTCGAGTTGGTGGAGGCAAGGGAGAAATCGATCACGCTTACTGTTCCAAACAACATTTACCAGCTCTGGATCGAGAGTAATTACATGCCGGCATTGCAGAATGCGATCATCGTCACGTTTGGCGGTCCGCGTTTGGTGAAGTTTTGCGCCCCGTCGGCGGCTGGCGCGCAAACGTCTGCGGAAGATTCAGCCACGGTGAAAGAAGCGTTGC
>Ga0068863_100007513_pt1 | contig 10659 bp, 10 predicted proteins | sample KBSSwiS62_FD_66596 | JGI IMG/M metagenome (GOLD analysis project Ga0068863, IMG submission 66596) | Switchgrass rhizosphere microbial communities from Kellogg Biological Station, Michigan, USA - KBS Switchgrass S6-2 | ecosystem: Host-associated > Plants > Roots > Rhizosphere > Soil ...
CCGCGAGGTGGTGAAGCCCGAGAAAGTCGACGCCTACGAGATCGGCTTCAAGTCGCAGTGGCTGGACCGCCGCCTGACGGTCAACGGCGCAGCGTATCGCACCGATGTCTCCGACTACCAGGCCAACGTGACCGAACCCATTATCGGCACCACCAGCGCCATCCAGTACATCTCGAACATCCCCAAGGTACGCTCGCAGGGGTTCGAAGGCGACGTCAACTTCGCGCTGAGCGAGCGGCTGAGCGTCTCGGCATCGGGCGCCTACACCGATGCCAAGTACGTGCGCTACGTCAATGCCCCGCAGGCACCCGAACGGCTCAACCAAAGCATCAACCAGGACTTGTCCGGCGTGCGGCTGCCCAACGTCTCCAAGTTCGCCTATTCGCTGGCGCTGGACGGCAACCTGCCGGTCGATGACAAGGGCGGCGAGGCTTACCTGCACGCCGACTTCCTGCATCGCTCCGCGTTCAACTCCTCGGCCACCGACAGCATCTACAGCGAAGTCCCGGGCTACGGCGTGCTCAACGGGCGCATCGGGTTCCGCACCGAAGGCGGACGGTTCGACTTCTCGGTGTGGGCGCGCAATTTGCTCGACAAGGACTATTACGTGAACCGCACCGGAGGCAATTTCGGCCTGATCACCGCAGTGGTCGGCGATCCACGTACCGTAGGCGCCACGGTGCGGCTGAAGTGGTGACGATCCATCCGGGCGTTACGCCCACCGCCAAATGCCGGGGAGGCAGCGACCAGCCCCCCGGCGGCTAGCCCTGCTGTTCGGCCGCGAAGCGGCGTTCGCGCAAGGGACGGATCTGTACGGTGTCGCCCAAGGCCGGCGGGGTGCGCGAGGCGTCGAGGTCGATTTCGACGACGCGCTCGTGGCCTTCCACGGTTCCTTCGATCCGCCAGGCACCGGCCCGGCGGAAGACGTTGTCGACCAGCACCGGCAGGCCCCCGCTTTCGACCAGCTCGAGGTCGTGGGGGCGCACGTGAATGCCGCCGGGCAGCTGGTTGGTCTCGCCCACGAAGTGCGAGACGAAGGGACTGGCCGGGTTCATGTAGACCTGCTCGGGCGTGCCGACCTGCTCGATCTTGCCGTGGTCCATGACGACGACGCGATCCGCCAGCTCGAGCGCTTCTTCCTGGTCGTGGGTGACGAAGATCGAGGTCAGCCCCATGCGGTTGTGCAGCTCGCGCAGCCAGCGGCGCAGGTCCTTGCGCACCTTGGCGTCGAGCGCACCGAAGGGTTCATCGAGCAGCAGCAGCTGCGGCTCGATCGCGAGCGCGCGGGCGAGCGCGACGCGCTGGCGCTGGCCGCCCGAGAGCTGGCCGGGGTAGCGCTTGCCGAGGCCGTCGAGCTGGACGAGGCGCAGCAGTTCGTCGGCGCGGTCGCGGATTTCGGCCCTGGGCGGGCGGCCCTTGCGGCGCACCGAGAGGCCGAATGCGATATTTTCGGCGACTGTCATGTGCTTGAACAGCGCGTATTGCTGGAACACGAAGCCGACGCGGCGCTCGCCGACGGGGCGCGCGGAAACGTCCTCGCCGTCGAACAGCACTTCGCCGCTGTCCTGGTATTCAAGCCCGGCGATGATCCGCAGCAGCGTGGTCTTGCCCGAGCCGGAAGGGCCGAGCAGCGCCACGAACTCACCGGTCTCGACCTCCAGGTCGATGCCGTGCAGCGCCGGGAAGTCGCCGAAGCGCTTGGTGATGGATTGGACCCGGATCAATGCTTGCCACTCCCGTGGATGTTGAAGCGCCACTCCAGCACGGTCTTGGCGACGAGCGTCACCAGCGCCAGGCAGGCGAGCAGCGAGGCGACCGCGAAGGCGCCGACGAAGTCGTATTCGTTGTACAGGATCTCGACGTGGAGCGGCATCGTGTTGGTCTCACCGCGGATGTGGCCGGAGACCACCGACACCGCGCCGAACTCGCCCATGGCGCGCGCGTTGCACAGCAGCACGCCGTAGAGCAGGCCCCAGCGGATGTTGGGCAGGGTGACGTGCCAGAAAGTCTGCCAGCCGTTGGCACCCAATGAAAGCGCGGCCTCTTCCTCGTCCTTGCCCTGTTCCATCATCAGCGGGATCAGCTCGCGCGCCACGAAAGGAAAGGTGATGAACACGGTCGCCAGCACGATGCCGGGCACCGCGAAGATGATCTTGAGGTCGTGCTCGGCCAGCCAGTGCCCGAACACGCCATTGGCGCCGAAAAGCAGCACGAAGATCAGGCCCGAAACCACCGGAGAGACCGAGAACGGCAGGTCGATCAGCGAGATCAGCAGGCTCTTGCCGGGAAACTGGTACTTGGTGATGGCCCAGCTCGCGGCAAGGCCGAAGACGAGGTTGAGTGGCACGCTGATGCCCGCGATCAGCAGTGTCAGCTCGATCGCCGAGATGGCGTCGTCGGTGGTAACGGCATCCAGGAAGGGCCCGATGCCGGCCTTGAGCGCCTCGCTGAACACGGCGACCAGCGGCAGCAGCAGGAAGAAGGCGAGGAACAGCAGCGCGATCGTGATGAGCACGATCTGCAGCCCGCGGCTCTCGGTGGTGGAGCGACGGGCCCGCAGGCGCGCGCGGGCGAGGAGGGCGGTCATGCGGCCGCTCATGCGCCATACCTCCGCCGGCCGACCGCCTGGATCAGGTTGAGCGCCAGCAGGATCGCGAACGAGGCCAGCATCATCACCGTCGCGATCGCGGTGGCGCCGTTGTAGGCGTACTGCTCAAGTTGGGTGACGATCAGCAGCGGCGCGATCTCGGTGCGGCCGGGCATGTTGCCCGAGATGAAGATGACCGAACCGTACTCGCCCACGCCCCGCGCGAAGGCGAGCGCGAAGCCGGTGATGAGCGCGGGCGCGATCGCCGGCAGGATCACCCGGCGGAAGGTCTGGAAGCGGCTGGCGCCCAGGATCGCGGCGGCTTCCTCCACGTCCTTGCCCATGTCCGCCAGCACCGGCTCGACCGAGCGGACCACGAACGGCAGGCCAATGAAGACCAGCGCGATGGTGATGCCGATCGGGGTGAAGGCGACCTTGATGCCCATCGGCTCCAGGTACTGGCCGACCCATCCGTTGGGCGCGTAGAGCGCGGTGAGGGCGATGCCCGCGACGGCGGTGGGCAGCGCGAAGGGCAGGTCCACGAGGGCGCCGATTACGCGGTCGCCCGGGAAGCGGTAGCGCACCAGCACCCAGGCGACGAGCAGTCCGAACACCGCGTTGACCAGTCCCGCCGCCGCCGCCGTGCCGAAGCTGAGGCGATAGGCGGCGAGCGCGCGATCCGAAAGGCCGACAGCGACGAACTCGTGCCAGCCCATGCCGGCAGTCTTGAGGAAGATCGTCGCCAGCGGGATCAGCACGATCAGCGTCAGCCACGTCAGCGTGAACCCGAAGGTGAGCCCGAATCCGGGCAGCACCGAAGGTTGTCGCCAGCCATGGCGGCGCGGTCGCGCGATTGTCGTTGCGGTCATCTGCAGCAGTCTGCTCGAACGGAAGGGTTGGTCAGGTCACTTCCGGGTCGATACGCGATCGAACACGCCGCCGTCGTCGAAGAATTTCTTTTGGGCTGCCTTCCAGCCGCCGAAGTCCTTGTCGATGGTGACCATCGGCAGGTCCGGGAAGGTCGATTTGAACTGCGCGGCGATTGCCGGGTCGCGGGGGCGGTAGAAATTGCGCGCGATCGCGACTTGCGCCTCGGGGGTGTAGAGATACTCGAGATAGGCCTTGGAGACCTCCTCGGTGTGGTGCTTCTTGGCGTTTTCCGCGATCACCGCGACCGGCGGCTCGGCGAGGATAGAGAGCGAGGGATTGACGATCTCGAACTTGCCCTTGCCCAGCTCCTTTTCGGCCAGGAACGCCTCGTTCTCCCAGGCGAGCAGCACGTCGCCGATGCCGCGCTCGACGAAAGTTGTGGTCGATCCGCGCGCGCCGCTGTCGAGCACCGGTACGTGGCTGAACAACTGGCGCACGTAGGCCTCGGCCGCCGCGTCCGAGCCACCGCCGGCCTTCTTGCCGTAGGCCCAGGCCGCCAGGAAGTTCCAGCGCGCACCGCCGCTGGTCTTGGGGTTCGGCGTGATCACCTCGATACCCGGCTTCACCAGGTCACCCCAGTCCTTGATGCCCTTGGGATTGCCCTTGCGCACCAGGAACACGATCGTCGAGGTGTAGGGCGAGGAGTTGTTGGGCAGCGCCTTCTGCCAGTCGGCCGGCAGCAGCTTGCCCTTCTCGGCGATGGCGTCGATGTCGTAGGCGAGGCCGAGGGTCGCGACGTCGGCGTCGAGCCCGTCGATGATCGCGCGGCTCTGCTTGCCGGAGCCGCCGTGGCTCATCTTGAAGGTCACGTCCTTGCCGGTCTTCTTCTTCCAGTAGGCGGCAAACGCAGGATTGATCGCCTCGTAGAGTTCGCGCGTCGGATCATAGCTGACGTTGGTGATCTGGACTGCGCCGTCCTTGCTGGCGCCGCCGCCCGAACAGGCAGGCAGGAGCAGGGCAAGACCCAGGCCAAGGCTGAGGCCAAGATTGCGGCCGGACGCACGCAGGGTGGCAAATCGGGTCATCATCAGGTCTCCATGCGATCCCGGCGGCGCGGGACGGACAGGTCATAGGGAAGGGCGTGGGCAGGCGCCAGCCGCCGCGACGGGGTGCAGTCCTCCACGGGCACGGCAGCGGAGCGGTGGATGCGGCTGGCCATCTGACACGTCCCCTCTTTCTCGTTGCATGCCTGCGAAAAATCCGTTGAGCGCTCGCTCCATAAAGTCAACCTAATAGGTTGACAATATCTGCCGAGCGGTGACGATGAATTTGGTCGTTCCCCTCAGCTTTCGACAAGCAGGCGCGCAAGCTCCGATCGGCGGAAAGGCTTGGGAAGATAGGCGAACTCGCCTGAGAGCGCCTCGACCTCGGCAAATCCCGACATGATGATGATCCGCGTCTCGGGATTGCGATCGCGCACCTGTCGAGCGAGGTCCGTTCCGGTCAGCCCGGGCATCAGATGATCGCTCAGCAGCACGTCCGGCGCGGGTCCGGTCACCAGCAACTGCAGCGCCTCGGGACCGGAGGCGGCTTCGCTCACCTCGTAGCCCATGTCGCGCAGCATCGTCGCGGTGGTGGTGCGAACGTGGGGCTCGTCGTCGACCAGCAGCACTTTGCCTTGCGCCTGGGCCAGACGCGGATTGGCTTCGTTGCGGGCGACAGGCGCCTTGCCCTCGCACGCCGGCAGCCACAGCTCGGCTCGGGTGCCCTTGCCGAGCTCGCTCTCGAGGCGCAGCACCCCGCCCAGCTGGCTGGCGAGGCCGTGCACCATCGACAGGCCAAGGCCGGTGCCTTGCCCCAACTGTTTGGTCGAGAAGAACGGCTCGATCGCGCGCTCCAGCGTCTTGCCGTCCATGCCCGAGCCCGTGTCGGTGACGGCTAGCCGCACGTAGCGACCGGCCTCGAGATCGGGCTCGCTGCCGTCGGCTTCCAGTTCGGCAAGGTCGATATGCAGCGCGCCGCCGCCGGGCATCGCATCGCGCGCGTTCACGCCCAGGTTCAGCAGCGCCATCTCCACCTGGTTCTGGTCGGCGAGCGCATGGCGCAGGTCGTCCGGCGCCTCGACCGTGACCCTGATCTGAGGGCCCAGAGTGGAGGTGATCAGCCCGGCCATGCCGTTCACCAGCGCCTTCATGTCCACGGCCGTCGGCTGCAGCGGCTGGCGGCGCGCGAAGGCGAGCAGGCGTTGGACCAGCGTCGCGGCCCGCTGCGCGGATTCCAGCGCGCCATCGAGCAGCCGGACGGATCGGGTATCCTCGGCCAGGCGGTGGCGCAGGAGGTCGAGACTGCCGACGATGGGTGTGAGCAGGTTGTTGAAATCGTGAGCGACGCCGCCGGTGAGCTGGCCGATCGCTTCCATCTTCTGCGATTGGCGCAGGGCCTCGTGCGCTTCGGTCAGCTCGGCGGTTCGCTGCGCCACGCGCTTCTCGAGCGTCTCGTTCGCCTCCTGCACGCGCTGGATGAGCCGCGCGTTTTCGATCGCGACGCCGGCTTGCGCCGCCAGCCCTTCGACCAGCCGCTCGTGATGCTCGCCGAAGCGGCCGGGCTCGGGATGGCCGAAGAACAGGCCGCCAAGCACTTCGCCATCGCGGGAGATGACCGGCGCGGCCAGGTAGCTGCGCACCGGCAGATGGCCTTCGGGCATGCCGTGGCGCGGCACGTTGTGGCCGTAGCGGGGATCGCGGGTGATGTCGTCGGAGCGCACGATGCCTTCGCCATTGAAGGTCGGGGCAAAGACTTGCGTGTTGCGCGGCATCGGAAAGCCCTCGAAGGCTTCGCGCGGAGCGCCCGACAGCGAGTAGAGCATGTAGCTCTCGCCAGCAGCGTCGAGGACGTTGTAGAAGAATGCGCCGAAGCCCGCGCCCGACAGCTCGACGCCGGCATCGGTGACCATCTGCACCAGGTCTTCCAGCTCGTGCACGCCGGCCAGCGCAGTGCCCACGCGGTTGAGGGTCGCCACCGCGCGGTGGGCCCGCCGTTCGTCGGTCACGTCCTCGCAGGAAACCGCTATGCCCGCGATCTTGCCGTCGCGTCCGCGCATCGGCACCCAGTTCTCACGCCACGTGCTCTGAGGATCGGGGCGGCCGGGCGTACCGCCGACGATCTCCTGCCCCCAGCGCGGTTCGCCCTGCAGCACCTCGTTGAAAAGGCCGAGCATCTGCTCGTTCATATCGGGCAGCAACTCGGCCACGGACTTGCCGATGTGTTCGTGCGCCGAAAACCCGTTCCATTCGGCCAGCCGCTCGTTGATCTGCACATAGCGAAGGTCGGTGTCGAGGAAGGCGAGCCCGATCGGGGCGGCCTGGTAGATCGCTGCGAGCTCCTCTGCGGCCTTGCGCGCTTCCGCCTCGCTGGCTTGCAGTGCCGCTTCGCTGTCCTGCAGCCGCTGGTAGGCCATGACGCGCTCGGTCGTTTCCGACACGATGCACAGCACGCCGCCGATCGAGCCGTCGTCGTCGGGCACCGCGGAGTAGGAGACATCGAAATAGACCGTCTCGCCATAGCCGTGGCGCTCGATGTAGAAAGGACGGTCCTTGGACGAGAACGTCTCGCCGGTCGCCATCACCCCGCGTAGCAATGGCCCGAGATCGTCCCACAGCTCGGCCCAGTTCTCGTGCGCTGGCCGACCTAGTGCGCGTGGATGCTTGTCGCCGATGGTGGGCGCGTAAGCGTCGTTGTAGAGGGCCACCAGCTCCGGGCCCCAGAACAGCACGACCTGAGCGTGGGTCCGCTGGAGCATCGCGCAGGTATTGCGCAGGCTTGTCGTCCAGCTTTCCGGCAGCCCGAGCGGCGAGACCGACCAGTCCACGCGCTGCATGTGCACGGAAACCGGCTCCAGCATCTTCTCGCCCTGCTCAAGCGGCATGTCGTCCCCGTTGCGGTCTCTCTGCTGGCCGCGTCGCGAGCCTAACGGAGCGGCCCGCCGGCGTCACCGATTCAATGTCTGAAACCGGGCAAAGGTCCCAAACGCGCGCGCTCGGTCCGAAAACTTGAGCTGCATCAGATCGGCAGCGCCGTGCTCGCCTTGATTTCCGACAGAGCCACCGTCGAGTTGATTTCCTGCACGCCGGGCAGCTGCGAAAGCTTCTCGAAGAAGAACCGCTCGTAGGCGTTGATATCGCGCGCGACGATGCGGATCAGGAAATCGACCGAACCCATCAGCACATAGCAGTCGAGCACCTCGGGAAACTCACGAATCTTGTCGGCGAACTCTTCCAGATTGGCGCGGCCATGGGCGTTGAGCTTCACTTGCGCGAAGACGTGAGCGTTGAGGCCGACCTTCTCGCGATCGACAATGGCAACGCGCCGCTTGATGAAGCCCTCCCGTTCCAGCCGATCGATCCGACGCCAGCACGGCGAGGCGGACAGGCCCACGCGCTCGGCAATTTGTGCCGTCGTCTGATTCGCGTCTCGTTGCAGCTCGCGCAGGATTTTTCGTTCGAAGGGATCAAGTTCGGTCATTTCATTCTCATAAGCGTGGTTTTGAGAGAAGTCATTGCTGCGAAGGAGGCTTCTGCCGAAACCCCGGTGAGAAATTGCGCTGGCGTCCGGCCATAATGGATCATCGGAACTGAAGAGGGTGGTCCGCATGGTCCAGGTTGCAGGTAGAGCTACGTTGCCCGTTGAGCTGGTGCGGCTCGACGATGCCGCATCCGGCCTCGACGGCGTCATTGCGATCCACTCGACCGAGCGCGGCCCCGCCGCCGGTGGCTGCCGGTTCTGGCATTATCCCGATACCTCCGCGGCGGTGCGGGACGCCTGCCGGCTGGCGGAAGGGATGAGCTACAAGAACGCCATGGCCGGACTGCCGTTCGGTGGCGGCAAGGCGGTGCTGCGCCACCCCGGCCGCGAGTTCGATCGGCGCGCCTTGTTCGAGGCGTTCGGGCGGGCGGTCGAGCGCCTCGGCGGGCGCTACGTCACGGCCGAAGACGTCGGCACCGCGACCGCGGACATGGAATGGACGGCTGCCGCCACCCGTCACGTGGCCGGGCGCAGCGCACGGCCCGGCTATGCCGGCGGCGATCCCTCGCCTTGGACTTCGCTCGGCGTGTACGAGGCGATCCGCGCGGCTGTCGCCTTCCGCCACGGTGGAACGCTGGCAGGCGTGACTGTCGCGGTCGCAGGCGTCGGCAGCGTCGGGCGTGGCCTGTGCGCGCTGTTGGCCGAGGCTGGCGCGGCGCTCGTCGTGGCGGACCCCGATCCTGCTCGCTGCCGGAATGTCGCCGAGGCGTTTGGCGCGCGCGTGGTTGGCGTCGAAGCGATCGCCAAGGCGCAGGCGGATGTCTTCGCCCCTTGCGCGCTGGGCGGTGCGCTGGACGCGGCGACGGTGGCGGCCTTGCGCGCGCGGATCGTCTGCGGCGCCGCGAACAACCAGCTCGCGCAGCCCGAGGTGGCCGAAGCGCTCCTGCGGCGTGGCGTGACTTACGCGCCGGACTACGTCGTCAACGCGGGCGGCATCATCAACGTCGCCGCCGAATACCTGGGCGAGCGCGAGGAGGGGGTCCGCGAGCGGGTGATGGCGATCGGCCCGCGCACGCATGCGATCCTGGCGCAGGCTGCTGCCGAGGGACGCTCGCCCGCGGCTGTCGCGGATGCGACTGCCGAACGGCTGATCCGAGGACACGCGCTCGCCGCCGCTTGAGCCGCGCTCTGCGCGGAACGGGTGGCGCGCCCGTGTCGTTGGTCATGCGAAAGGACGTCGCCCATGACCAAGCCGAATCAGAAGCCGCCCATCACCAAGATCGTCGAGGGCCGCGCCAAGCGGCTGCTCGGCGAATTCGGCCGACCCGACCTGATCGTCGATGGCGAGAAGGAAGAGCAGGGGGGGGGCGGCGGGAGCGGGCGGTGGAGAAGCGCGACACGTGAGCCGCCGCGGTTCGGGGCGTCTAACCCCGGGCCAGCCGGGCCATGCTCATGGCCAGCCGGAACGCCTCGAAGCGCCTGGCCCGGCGATCGGCGGCTTCGGCGTCTTCGCCCCAGAGCTCGACCTGCCAGTCCTCCTCCAGGTTGGCCGCGCACCACAGCGCATCTGCTTCGGCGTCCGGGCGGATCGCCTCGAGCGCGATCACCAGCGAAGCCGCCAGGCTGGCGAGCATCCGCAGCGCAGCGAGGGTGAAAGGATCCTGCGTCTCCAGCTCCCTGCGCACTGTTGCGAGCGTCCGTTCGGGTTGCGGCCGGTGCACCACGCCGGAAACACGCGCGAACGTAACGCCAAGCCGCGCCTCGGCACCGGCCAGCAGCGGTTCCCACACCGCCAGCTGGCGCTTGTACAGCGCCTCTTCGGGGTCGGCGCGATAGCACAGCGTGTCGGTTTCCGCGTAAGGCAGCAGGTCGGCGATCGCCTGTTCGGGCGTCGGCGCAACCGCGTCGATCGCGAAGTCCACGAGGTCGCGATAGCGAAACAGCGCCGCGTCGATGGTTTCGCCTTGCGCCGTCCATTCGGCGGCGAGCGCTTCGGCGAGGGCCGAGGTCGGTACCACCTGCGCGCGGCCGCCAGCGGTCTTTATGCCGCGTCCGTTGAGCAGCGCGCGCCAGCCGCCCTCCACATGGGCGACGGTGACCTCGCGATAGAACCGCTTCACCTGGGGCTCCGCCACTTCCGTGCGAGAACGGTGGGGACGACGAAGACGTCGAGCAGTCCGCTGCCGATCAGGATGTAGCCCACCCAGTCCGGGAACTCGGGCAGGAGGCGGTTGGTGGCCATCAGCATGCCGATGATCACGGATGCCACGCCCATCACCCGCGCGCCGTTGATCGCGGCGAACCGCGCCTTGGCGGGATCGCGCCCGCTCTCGACGGGCGGTCCGTCCTGGGGTTCGGAAGGGGTCATCGTAGCAAGTACTCCTGAAGCTCGCGCGGGGTTTCCATCACCGCCTCGGCGCCGGCGGCGCGGAGCTCCTCGGGGTGGTGATAGCCCCAGTCGACGCCGATGCCGCGCACGTGCGCACTCGTCGCCATCTGTATGTCGTAGACGGTGTCGCCGATCATCACCGCTTCCTCCGCCTGCGCCCCGGCCTCGAACAGGGCCTGCTCAAGCATCGCCGGATGCGGCTTGGACGGATGATGGTCGGCGGTCTGGAGCGTGACGAACAGGTCGCTCACGCCGTTGACCGCAAGGCAATGGTCGAGGCCGCGGCTCGACA
>Ga0068863_100007515_pt1 | contig 10657 bp, 8 predicted proteins | sample KBSSwiS62_FD_66596 | JGI IMG/M metagenome (GOLD analysis project Ga0068863, IMG submission 66596) | Switchgrass rhizosphere microbial communities from Kellogg Biological Station, Michigan, USA - KBS Switchgrass S6-2 | ecosystem: Host-associated > Plants > Roots > Rhizosphere > Soil ...
TTCGTCCGGGACTGGGCCGACGAGCTCGAGAAGATCCTGAAGGTCGAGGTGAAGCTCGCCTTCGCCAATCCGCAGGATATCCGGCGCTTCCTGGGCGAGTTCTACAACCTCGCGCGCTCGATGAAGAAGGCGCAGGAGGCCTCGAAGGGCGCGGTGTCGCTGGCGCGCGACTTCGAGCAGCTGGTGGCGCTCGGGCAGCAAGGGAAGCTCGATGCGAATGACAGCCACGTCGTTCACATCGTCGATTGGCTCTGGCAATACGCGTTCGAGCAGCGCGCCTCCGACATCCACGTGGAACCGCGGCGCGACGCCGGCCAGGTTCGCTTCCGGATCGACGGCGTGCTGCACCAGGTCTACGCCATTCCCACCCCCGTGCTGGTCGCGATGACGTCCCGGATTAAGCTCCTTGCGCGAATGGAGATCGTCGAGAAGCGCCGCCCGCAGGATGGCCGGATCAAGACCCTCACTCCCGCGGGCGAGGAGGTCGAATTGCGGATCTCGACGATGCCGACGGCCTTCGGCGAGAAGGTCGTTATGCGCATCTTCACGCCCGAGGTGCTGGTTCGCGACTTCGCCGAGCTGGGGTTCACCGTGGAAGACCGCGAACGCTGGGGCCGGATGATCAAGGAGCCGAACGGGATCATCCTCGTCACCGGCCCGACCGGTTCCGGCAAGACGACCACACTCTATTCGTCGCTGAAGCAGCTGGCGACCCCCGAGGTCAACGTGTGCTCGGTCGAGGATCCGATCGAGATGATCGAGCCGCAATTCAACCAGATGCAGGTGCAGCCCGCGATCGGCGTCGATTTCGCCCACGGCGTGCGCACGCTGATGCGGCAGGACCCCGACATCATCATGGTCGGCGAGATTCGCGACCGGGATACCGCCGACATGGCGGTCCAGGCCGCGCTCACGGGTCACCTCGTCCTGTCGTCGCTGCACACGAACGACGCGCCGACGGCGGTGACGCGGATGCTCGATCTCGGCATGCCGGCGTATCTAATCAGTTCGACGCTGCTGGGCGTGATGGCGCAGCGGCTGGTGCGCACGCTGTGTCCCCATTGCAAGGAGCCGGGCGATCCGCCCGACGACGAGACCTGGCGGGCCATCACCTCGCCCTGGCGCGCGGAGAAGCCCGCCCAGGTCATGGTGCCGGTCGGCTGCCTCGAGTGCCGGATGACCGGTTACCGCGGCCGGATGGGCCTGTACGAGATCATGCTGATGACGCCCGCGATCAGAAAGCTCGTAACTGCCGAAACGGACGACGCGAGAATTCGCGAGCAGGCGTACAAGGACGGGATGAAGCCGCTGCGCGTCTCCGGCGCGATGAAAGTCGCGGCCGGCCTCACCACCGCGGAAGAGGTCGTGAAGGTCGCGCCTCTCGGTTAGCGATCACCCTCGTCCTGCAAGACGTCGCGCGGGAGTCGTGCGCGACTTTTGTGGGCCACAGCCAGCATAGTTTCCGCGTCGCCGATCGTTGCGGACGACTTCCTTGCGTTCGCTTCGTCCGCGCCCTTGAGGCGGCACGTGCCGTTGCGCTGACGCAATTCCGGCACATCCGCAGCGAACGCCGAACGGCCACAATTTGTACGCAACAAGCTGCAGTCGCCAGGGCTTGACCATTGTGGGCGGGATATTCCGTCGAATCCCTGAACCTCGCCGTTCATCGGCCGCTACGCCGGCAGTTCCGGCATCCGGCACAGGTCTTGCGATATAGGCGTCGCCAACAAGATCACCGGACCTTTCATGTCGATGTCACACAAAACGAGTCTTCGCGCGATGTTGTCACCTTTGCAGTTGTGCATGGGCGGCGCGCGCCCCGAAATCGTCCGACGGGGGATCGGATCCCGCAGCGCCGTCGTGCGGGCGTCGCGATGGGGCGGTTTCACTCTGATCGAATTGATGATCGCCGTCGCCGTTGTCGCCATTCTGGCGAGAATCGCCTTTCCCTCGTATGTGGAATACCTCAAGCGCGGCCATCGATCGTCGGCACAGAGCCTGATGCTCGATCTCGCGAACCGGGAACAACAGTACCTGCTGGACAACCGGTCCTTCCTCGGCGGTGGAGCCTCGGCGGTCACAACGCTGCTTCCGCTAGGAGTTCCGCAGGAAGTGTCGACTTATTACACGATGACGATCACCGCAACGGCCGGACCGCCGCCGACGTTCGAAGTCAAGGCGACACCCAAGGCTGGGACCGTCATGGCGGGTGAGAGTCCGTTCACGGTGGACCAAGACGGGACCCGATTGCCAGACGGCAAATGGCAAGGGCGCTGAAGCCCGACTTATCCCATTCTGCGAACCGCACTGACTTCAAGGCCAATCCATGTTTCGCCGCGCGCCCAGTTCATCCCGACACCTTCCGTGGCTTACCCAACGCGGGTTCACCCTTGTTGAAGTGATCATCGTCCTGTTCATGGTGGTTGTTCTCGCCACGCTCGCGGGGCCCCAGTTCCGCGCCTTCATCACTCAGCAGACCATACGCAATGCCGCGTATGAGCTGATGTCGGACCTCATTTTCGCCCGCAGCGAAGCGGTCAAACGAAACACGTCGGTTACGGTGAGCAAAGTAGGCACCTGGACCGGGGGTTGGACAGTTGCCGCTGGAGGCACCACGCTTCGGCAGCACCCCGCATTTCCCTCCAGCATCACGATCACGATGCCCGATCCTTCGGTTGACTTCTACCTGAACGGCCGGGCTTCCGCCGTCGCGGGCTTCACCGTCGACAGCGCGGTCCGGCGGGCCAGCAATCCGGCGCAATGCGTGTCCGTCGATCCCGCCGGACGACCGAAATCTGTCGCTGGGAGTTGCCCATGAAGTCTCATCGCCGGGCTCTGACCGGGTTCGTCTTGCTGGAAGTCCTGGTCACGATTGTGATTCTGGTCTTCGGATTGCTGGGCTTGGCAGGATTCCAGATGCGCACAAGCATCGTGGAACAGGAGGCGTATCAGCGCGTGCAGGCGTTGATTCTGGTCCAGGACATGACAGAACGGATCTACGCCAACCGCTCCAACGCCGCAGCCTATGTGCAGAACAACATCGGATCGTCCGGCACTCTACGGACGGACTGTGGCCCGTTGACGGGGAAAGACAAAGACGTCTGCGAATGGCACAACGAACTGGTGGGCGCGTCCGAGCAGCTCGATTCCAACACCATCGGAACGTTGCTTCGCGGCCGCGGTTGCGTTACCGCAGGAGCCACCAACGAATACATCGTCACCGTTGTCTGGCAGGGCCTTACCCAGACGGTCGCCCCGGAATCGACCTGCGGCCAGAACGGCTACGGGAATGAGAACCTCCGCCGCGCCGTTTCCATTCGCGTGCAGATCTCTACGTTGAGCGCGCTTTGAAAGTTACCGACAATCCCATGCAAAACGCCACATTCCCTGTCATACGGAAAAACGGCCGGTCGCACGGCTTCACGCTGATCGAGATGATGATCGGCCTCGTGCTCGGCGTGATCGTGCTGTTCGCCCTGGCCACGCTGTTCGCCAATAACAGCCGCATCCGGCGCGAGATCGACCAGGCGTCGCAGCAGATCGAGAACGGACGCTACGCGCTGGACCTGCTGCGCGACGACCTGCACCTCGCCGGTTACTACGGGGACGTGATTCCGCAAACGGGCTACACGGTGGCAACGGCAACGCTCCCGGACATTTGCGCCTCGACGGTGGCCAACCTCCTGCTCGTGCCTCCGCCAGCCGCCCTGCAATGGCCCGTTCCGGTATTCGGCATCGCCGCCGGAGACACGGTTCCAACGTGTGTTTCATCGGCCGCGGGAGGGCAGAAGGCGGGAACGGACATTCTCGTCGTGCGGCGCACCCGCACCCGGCCGACCACGGCCGCCCTGACCGCCACCAAGGTCTATGTGCAAGGGACCGGCTGCAAGACGAACCTCGAACAGCACAAGGATTTTGTCGTTGACTTGGGCTCCAATGCGGGCACGTTCGCGCTGACGGCAAAAGGCTGCGCGATTGCTGCCGATATCTACGAGTTCCAGACGCGGATCTACTACGTCTCGAACGAGACGATACCCACGCTGCGCCTGCTCACGATCTCCGGCTCGACGTCGACCAACGAGCCATTGGTAGAGGGCATCGAGGACTTGCGCTTCGAATACGGCCGCGACAACGTCGGCAGCGACGGCGCTGCGGACGGATTTCGCAAATGCCTATCCACGGTCGATCCATGCATCGCCGCGGATTGGGCCAACACGGTGGCGTTGCGGGTGAACCTGCTTGCCCGCAACTTGAACACGGGGGTCGGCTACACCGACAGCAAGTCATACGACCTCGGCGCCGGGATCGTGGTCGGCCCGTTCAATGATCATTACAAACGGCACGCGTACACGTCGGTCGTGCGTTTGATGAATCCGGCGGGTCGAAGGGAGCTCTGATCGTGATACGCAATGCAAAACCCATTCCTGCTCATCAGCGGCAGCGCGGAATCAGCCTCATCCTCGGGTTGATCATGCTGATCCTCATGACGCTGCTCGCCATCTCCGCTTTCCAGGCGAGCAATACCAATCTGCGCCTTGCCGGCAACATGCAGGTCCGCCAGGAAACACTGGCTGCGGCTCAAACCGCGATCGAACGGGTATTGAGCACGCCTGCCTTCGTCGATCCGACTACGCCGCCCGCCGCGGCCACCGTGCCCCTCAATGGGGTCAGCTACACCGTCAATTTCACGCCGGCGCCCGCCTGCAGGAGTGTTGTTGACATCCCGAGCGAAGATCTCGTGCCAACCAATCCCGACGACTTCGTATGCATTCCGAGCGCAGCACTGCCCGGTTCCGGCTCCGGCATCTTCCTGGCCGGGGGACCGCCGACGGCGCCTTCTTACTGCTCGAATACGCGCTGGGCAGTGAGCGCCGACGTAGCCGATGCGAGTTCCGGCGCCCATACGACCCTCGAACAGGGAGTTGCCATCCGTATCTCGAAGGCCAAGGCCCTCACGGGCTGCCCGTAGCAATCAGACCACGACGAACTCCAAGAGGCACCCAGATGAACCCGATCCGTCACCTTGTTACCGTCGCATTGATGAGCCTAGTGCTGGTGCCGAACCTGGCCCGCGCTGAGGATATCGACCTCTATACCGGAGCGGGAGCCGGCGGCACTCCCAATGTGCTCTTCGTGCTCGACAACAACTCGAACTGGAGCGCGACGATGGACAGCAGCCCCCCCGCTGACGCCAACTCCGTCGCCGGCTGTGGTGGCGCCACGAGCTCGTATTACTGCGCACAGAAATACGCACTGATCAAGCTGCTGCAACAAAGGGATGCAACCACCGGCGACTACTTCGTCGCGGACTCGGTCGGCGTCGGCATCATGATGTACGGCAGCGGGAGCAACAAGGGCGGCTACATCCGGTTCGCGGTGCGGAGGATGAATGACGTCAACCGGGCGGCACTTATCAAACTCCTGAAGGGCCTGGACATCGGCAACGACAAAGGCAGCAGCACCCAGGACTATGGCTACATGATGTGGGAGGCATTCAAGTATTACGGGGGCGGCAATGGCACTCCGTGGTCGTCGACGACCTGGGGCCCGATTCCGACCAACGGGGTGGATACGGGCACGAGCACGCGTGACTACCCCGGGAACACCACGACCGGCTCCGCGTATTGGGCCAACGGCAATGCTGCCATCACTCCGTATGCCTATAGCTCCTCATCGACCGCCCTTACCGGCGCGAGCCGCGTTCAATACGTTCCGCCGCTTTTGACCAGCGAATGCGGCAAGAACTACATCGTCTACATCGGGCACAGCGATTCGCAGGCCAACGACAACAATGCAGATGCGCAGGCACTCTTCATGGGTGTCGGCGGGTCGACGACACGAGTCAGCCCGGGTTCGGCTTCGTCCGCCGATGAAGGTGCGCGGTACATGTTCAATTCCGATGTCGACCCTAATACGCCCGGAACCCAGAACATCATCACCTACACGATCGGCACCTATCAACCGCCTGCTACGGGCTCGGTAGCCAGCATGATCACGACCATGAAGAGCATGGCGCGCCAGGGCGGCGGCTCGTATTACGACGCGACGAGCATCCAGAAGCTGTCCGACGCTTTCGGTTCGATCCTCGCCGAGATCCAGGGCAGCAACAGCGTGTTCGTCTCGGCGTCGCTGCCGGTCAGCGTCAACACGCAGGGCACGTTCCTGAACCAGGTGTTCATCGGAATGTTCCGGCCCGACGCGGGGGGCAGCCCGAAGTGGCTCGGCAACGTCAAGCAGTACCAGATCCTGTACGACAGGTCCACGGGCGCGGTACGCCTCGGCGACGCCGATGGCCTCCCCGCGATCGATGCAAGTACGGGCTTCGTGTCCGTCCTCGCCCGTAGCTACTGGACAACCTCGTCGACCTTCTGGACCAACTGGGTGCCAGCCAAGACAACGGCGGCGAGCGATTTGAAGGACGGTCCGGAAGTCTTCAAGGGCGGTGCCGCGGAGCGACAGCGCGAAATGAACTTGACGAGCCAGGCCAGCCGATCGGTATACACCTGCGGCGTGAACGTCACTACGGGCGCGTCCTCCTGCGCCGCCAACGCCCTGCTGTCGGCGACGCCGTTCAACGCCACGACCCTCAATCCGACGGTCGCCGGAACGCAACTGGCATTCAATTATCCGACGGCGTGGACGGCGACATCGTCCGCATCCACCGACATCGGCGACCTGATCACGTGGGCCCGCGGCACCGACAATCTCGGCAACGAGCTGGGGCCCGGCGGCACGACGACGATACGGCCTTCGGTTCATGGCGACGTGCTGCATTCGCGCCCGGTCGCCCTCAATTACGGTGGATCGCCGCCGCGCGTAGTCGTGTTTTACGGTTCCAACGACGGGCTGCTGCGCGCGGTCGAGGGCAAGCAGACCGGCACCGGAGCTGGCAATGAACTATGGGCGTTCGTTGCACCGGAAGTCCTGCGCAAGATGAATCGCTTGCGCCAGCAGTCACCGACCTTGATCCTGCCTTCGGACCCTGCCGGCAGCAAGAACAACAAGGAGTACGCCCTCGACGGGCCGATCGGCGCCTACCAGGAGGGCGGCACGGCCATCATCTACGTTGCGGCGCGTCGCGGAGGAAATTTCATTTACGCGATCGACGTCAGCAACCCGGACGCTCCCAGGTTCAAATTCGAGCTCTCGCCAGCCACGTCAGGCTTGAGTGGACTGGGCCAGACCTGGTCGATGCCCAAAGTGACGAAGCTGCGGGATGGCACCGCATCGGGCAAGGTAGTGCTGATTTTCGGCGGTGGTTACGATCCTGCCGAAGACACCGGAACGGTCGGCACGACGGGGCGCGGCGTTTACGTCGTGGACGCCCTGACGGGAACCGTGCTGAAACAATTCCTTACCACCGCGGACGGAACGAGCACGATTTCGACCAGCATCCCGTCCGATGTGACGATCGTCAACGTCGATCGCGATGCCAAGGGTTTTGCAGATCGCGCGTATGTGGGCGACATGGCGGGCAATATATGGCGGATGGATCTGGACGACCCCAGCTCCACCACCAACGCCGCGGCGGGGTGGAAGCTGCACAAGCTCGCGAGCCTGGGCGCGCGCAAATTCTTCTATCCCCCCGATGTCGTTCTCGGCGCCAGCTTCCATGCGGTGATGATCGGGTCCGGCGATCGCGAAAAGCCCCTCCTGAGTACATCGAACGATCGCATCTACATGGTCAAGGATACCAAGCTCGGCCTCAATGGGTCCGGGCAGACCACAATCGTACAAGCCGACCTGGTCGCGAACACGGCCGATTCTACTTCCGCGAAAGGCTGGTACTACAATCTGGATGTCAACGGAGAGAAGGTGGTGAACGGACCGCTGACGGTTGGTGGGGTCGTCTATTTCGGCACCAACAAGCCTATCGTACAGGCCGCCTGCAAGGCAGATCTTGGTGAGGCGCGCTCCTATGCAATGAATTTTCTTGATGGATCGGGCGTACGGCCACCGGGCGGCGCAGGCACCGGTGACAATGCCTATTCCGAGGTGTTGACCGGTGGCGGCTTGCCGCCCTCGCCCATTGCCGGACTCGTGGATATCGGAGGACTCATCGTGCCGGTCTGTCTAGGCTGCGGTGAGCGCCGGTCATCGTTCGAGGCGGGGTCGCCCCCCATCGACCCGAGCCCGGTTCGGCGCAAGGTGTATTGGAAATTCAAGAACGACCAGTGACGGGCCTGTTTTCCCGCGGAGATTCGTACCCGATAAAACGAGCGTACGACCTCGGCGCCGAGGCCGATCATGCGAAAGCTTCCTACGCCAGTGACGCTGCCGGCAAGTTGGTTCCTGGATTTTCCCGCGCGGGAGCGACACCGCCGCGAGCGGAGTGGCGTAACGACGAGGCGAGGTGACTTGATGCTCACCGTCGTGGCCCAACGGAATGTTGCCCGGCAGCGCGTCCAGCTGACAGATCCCGGCCGGCGCTAATTGGTGGCGCTGACCTTCGCGCCCATGACGAGATCGATGCCGCGGCCCTCGCAGTCGAAGCACTCGCCGAGTTGTTCGTCTACGATCCGAACGGACCCGATCGTTCCCCCGAGCGCAAGCAACAGGACGCCTGGATCCCCGCCATCCGGACCGTCACAGGACGCAAACGGTCAGACCATTGCTGGGCGGGGAAAAAAAAGGGCTTGCGCTGGCGCAAGCCCCTGTTGCCCGTGTCGGAGTGCGACGCCGAACGTGGATCAGATCGACGTCAGCTTGCCGTTGCTCAGGTAGAAGACCCGCTTTTCACCGGAAGGCGATTCGCAGTTCATCTGGGCGGGCGTGTCGCTGCCGGCGTTGAATCCCTCGGTCGCGTAATACTTGGCGGAAGGATCAGCCTTGCGCACTTCGTCTGCTTTTGCGGGGACCGCCTTTTCCACCGGCAGGCTCCGGAGCGAGGTCTCGCCGGTACTGCCGGCCGCGTCGCTCCCGCGCCTCGTCGCCGTCGCCGAAGACTCTCCTGCGTTGCGGGTGGCTCGCGGCGCGGCGGCCCGGTCGTCGGCGCGCGGGTTGTTCGCCGTCGCGCTGTCGTCCCCACCGGCGAAAGCTCGCGGCGCGAGCTCGCCCGTCGGGATGACGATATTGATGTCCGACTCGTTGCCGTCGCGGCACGGACGGTCCTGGTAGACCACGCCCTTCGCGGTCGTGCACTTGAAGATGGCGTGCGCAGGGCTGGCAAAAGCCGCCATGGCCATTGCAAGACAGAGTGCTGTTGTAGCCTTCATTTCGTGCTCCCTGATGTGGCAAATGACGTGGTTGAATGAAAAAGGAACCTCTCAGGGAGGAGTCAGCAAAAAGCAGGCCACCCGGGTTGCGATCGGGAAAGGCCACTACGCTTCTGCGCGGGTCGCCCGCACTGGGGAAGCCATGAGGGCACCTGATCCGGATACACCGTGCAGCGGCGGATCGGAACGCCGCCATGACGCGGCGCAGCAAACGTCGGTGTACCTTACAGCCTGTCGAACGAGTGTTGCGCGATAAAATGCAACCTATTGTTATTGAATGTCAATTATCTTCGGGAACGATCGTTGCTTATTGATACTCCAACGCAAGTGTTCAAAGGTTTGAAGTTGGCGCAAAGCGCCAGTGGACGGACATGCTCAATTGAACTGTGGATGACATCAGGTTTTATCGCAATGTCATGACACCGCGAGCGTCAGGTTTTGCCTGCGACCTTGCGGAAGTCTGGCGATCGGCGTCGCTGTTTTGAGTGGGAGGAGGGAGGTCCCGGCATCATCCTAAGAGATGCAACGGTGCGCGGTTGTACACCACAGGGACTGCTCCGTCTGGCTACTGGCATGTCGCGCTGTACGTACTATACTGAGTCGGACCGCTGGAGCAGCACTTAAAGTTGGACGGGCGATGAATCTCGGTTGGATCCTGTTAGGCCTCGTCGGCTGGGCCCTCGGTCTGGTGGTGGTGCTCGCCCTCTTCCGCATGGCGAGCGATCAGGACCGCGCGGCTCGTCACGTACAGAAGCGTCTCGATCCCTATTCGGATGTGACGATCACCCGGGCGGGCGACGCCTGAGCGTGTGGCGGAAGGTGTGAGATTCGAACTCACGGTGCCGTTGCCGACACGCCGGATTTCAAGTCCGGTGCATTAGACCGCTCTGCCAACCTTCCGGAACCCGTAGTTGCCTTGATTTCACGGCCAACGGTGCCATCTTAGCAGCGTCGTCGAGGCCGCTTCTGCGGTAACCGCCGTTGAACATGGGCGCCGTTCTGTTAGTCTAACGAAATCGCAAAGGTCCACTTCGGACCCCCGAGTCCTGTACCAGGAGAGACCATGGATCGCAAATTCGAACCTGTAATGATCTCCGGCGCGGCGCCGTCGCTGCCGGCGCAGACGGCCGCCACACCGGTCGACAGCCAGCGGGTGCTTCGCAACACGTACTGGCTGCTCGCGCTGTCGATGCTGCCGACCATTGCCGGTGCGCTGGCGGGCATGCAGCTCAACTTCATCAGCCTGTTCAAGGCGGCGCCCATCATGACGCCGTTGCTCATGTTCGGCGTGATGATCGGTTCGCTCTTCGTGGTGACAAGGCTGCGTGACAGCGCGTGGGGCGTTCTCGCGCTCTTCGCCTTCACGTTCATCGCCGGCCTGATGCTGACGCCGATCCTGACGGTCGCCGCCGGGTTCCGCAATGGCGGTCAGCTGGTCGCCC
>Ga0068863_100007521_pt1 | contig 10655 bp, 11 predicted proteins | sample KBSSwiS62_FD_66596 | JGI IMG/M metagenome (GOLD analysis project Ga0068863, IMG submission 66596) | Switchgrass rhizosphere microbial communities from Kellogg Biological Station, Michigan, USA - KBS Switchgrass S6-2 | ecosystem: Host-associated > Plants > Roots > Rhizosphere > Soil ...
CACCCGCCGACCGTCTACTTCCCGCTGCTGGTCGAGGAGGCGCTGATGGTCGAGCCGACCGAGACCGAGACCAAGGAGAGCCTCGACGCCTTCGCCGACGCCGTCGAGCAGATTCTCGAGGAGGCCGAGACCAACCCCGAGGTCGCCAAGAGCGCGCCGTACACCACCCCCGTACGCCGTCTCGACGAGGTCAAAGCGACCCGTCACCCCGTAGTCCGCCAGCCGCTTTAGCGGCGCCGGCGGCTACAGCTCCGGCAGCTCCTGTTCGAGCTCCAGGACCGGGGCGAAGAGGTCGCCGTGCTGCTCGATCCGCTTCAGCACCGCGTCGGCCTCGAAGACCAGGCCGGAGCCGTCGCCGCTCTCGGCCGCCGCTTCGACCTCGTCCCACTTGAGCGGGGTCGAGGCGGTCGGACGCTCGCGGGCGCGCAGCGAGTAGACGGCGATCGTGGTTTTGCTGCGGTGGTTCTGGGACCAGTCGACGAAGACCTTGCCCTCGCGTTCGACCTTTTTCATCTTCGAGAGCACCAGGTCGGGGGTCTGCTTCTCCAGCAGCTGGGCGATCGCTTTGGCGAACGGTTTGGTGATGTCATAGGAGACGTCTTTGCGGTTCAAGGGGACGTAGACCTGCATCCCCTTCGAGCCCGAGGTCTTGGGGAAGGACTGGACCCCGAAGTGGCCGAACATGTCGCGCAGGCGCAGCGCCACCCGGCAGCAGTCGACGATGTCGGCCGGCGGCCCCGGGTCGAGGTCGAAGGCGAGCACGGTCGGCCGGGTCGGCGCCCGTCCCAGCGAGAGCGAGGGGTGCAGCTCGATCGCCGCCAGCTGCGCCATCCAGACCAGGGTCGGGCGGCCGTCGCAGACGCAGAAGTCGATGTTGCCCGCGTTGGGGCCGGCGCGCACGTTCGTGGTTTTGACCCATTGCGGCCGGTGCTTGGGGCAGCGCTTCTCGAAGAAGGCGGAGTCGAGGTCGTCGACCCCTTCCGGGAAGCGGCGCAGGGTGACGGCGCGGCCTTTCAGGTGCGGCACCATCGCGTCGGCCACCTTGGCGTAGTAGTCGACCATCTCGCCCTTGCTGAAGCCGACCGCGGGGTAGAGGACCTTGTCGAGGTTGGTGAGCTTGAGCTCACGACCGTCGACCTCGACCACCTGACTAGTGGCCACGGGCTACTTCGAGGATTGGGCTTTGGAGCGCGACGAGGCGGGTTTCTTCGCTTTCGTCGCTTTCGCTTTTTTCGCGGGCGCTTTGGCTTTCTTGGCCTTCGGCGCGGCGGCTTTCTTCGGCTTCGCGCCCTTGTCCTTGACCGCGGCGATGCTCTGCTCCAGCGCCGCCATCAGGTCGGGGGCCTTGGTCGCCTGCGGCGCCTCGGCCTCGGAGGCGACGATCTCCTTGCCTTCGGCCTTGCGTTCGATCAGGCCGAGCAGCTGCTCGCGGTACTCGTCGCGGTAGGCGTCGGGATCGAAGTTGGCACTCAGCGATTCGATCAGCTGCTCGGCCATCTGCTGCTCTTTCTTCGCCACCTTGGGCGCCTTGTCCGGCAGCACCTCCTCGAGCTCGCTGGTTGCCACCACCTCGTCGGCGAAGCGCATCGTGGTCAGGGTGAGGACGCCGCCGGAGGTGCGGATCGCCGCCAGGTGCTCCTTGTTGCGGAAGACGAAGCGCGCGATCGCCACCTTGCCCGAGGCCTTCATCGCCGCGGCCAGCAGCGAGTAGGCCTTCTCGGCGCCGTCGGCGGGGCCGAGGTAATAGGGGCTGTCGAAGTAGATCGGGTCGATCTGGTCGAGGTCGACGAAGTCCTGGACGTCGATCGCGCGGGTCTTCTCCGGCGCCATCGAGGCCATCTCGTCCTTGCTGATCGGGACGTACTGGCCGGGGGTGATCTCGTAGGCCTTGATGATCTCGTCGTAGGGGACCTCCTCGTCGGTCCCCTCGGCGACCCGCCGGTGTTTGATCCGGGCGCTGTCGGACTCGCGAATCTCGCGCAGGGCGATGTTGCGCCGGGCGACGGCGCTGTACAGCTTCACCGGCACGTTGAGCAGCCCGAAACTGATCGAGCCGCTCCAGATCGCTCTAGCCATGGACGGTCACCTACCCGGATTGTGCCGATCCAGGCCGGGCGCGGCGCGCAATCGGTCGTGGCCGGGAGCCATCTTGCGCCGTGCGCATGTCCTTTGTCACCCACAGGGTTACAAAGGACATAGGCGCTGGTGGGAACATGCGGCGGTGCTGTTCGAGCTGCGAGGCGTCGGCCTCACCCGCGCGGGTCGCGCCGTCCTCGACGGGGTCAGTGCCGGGATCCCGGCCGGCGCCACCGCGATCGTCGGCCCCTCGGGCTCCGGCAAGTCGACCCTGCTGCGGCTGCTGAACCGGCTCGCCGACCCGGATCGGGGCGAGGTCTCCTACCGCGGCGAGCCGCTCGCCGGCTACGACCCGCTGGCGCTTCGGCGGCAGGTCGCGCTGGTCCCGCAGCTGCCGGCGCTGCTGGAGGGGACGGTCGGGTCGAACCTCGCCTACGCCGCCGGGCTCGCCGGGCGGGAGCTCGATGCGGCGCGCTGCCTGCGCCTCGCCGGCCTCGACCCCGAGTACGCCGGCCGGGATGTCGCCAAGCTCTCGGTCGGCGAGCAGCAGCGGGCGATGCTGGCGCGGGCGCTGGCCCAGCGGCCCGAGGTGCTCCTCCTCGACGAGCCGACCTCGGCCCTCGACCACGCCGCCCGCGACGCGATCGAGGCGGCGCTGGCGGAGCTGCGGCGGGAGCTGGAGATCGCCGTCGTCCTCGTCACCCACGACCCCGCGCAGGCGCGCCGGCTGAGCGATTGGGTGGTGCGGCTGGAGGGCGGCCGCGTCGCCGGCTGCGGCGCGCTCGAGGAGGTGCTCGCGTGATCGCCCCGGCGGCCGCCCTCAGCACCTCGATCCACGTCTCGGTCGGCCAGGTCACCGCCTCGCTCGCCCTGGTCGCCCTGGCGGCGGCGATCTCCTACTGGTGGAAGGCCGACCTCGAGCGCGACATCGGCATCGCCGCCGTGCGCTCGCTGGTCCAGCTGACCCTGATCGGCTACGCGATCAAGCTGATCTTCGAGGCCGACACGCTCTGGCTCGTCTTCGTCCTGCTGGCGGTGATGGTCCTGTTCGGGGCGATCACCGCTCGCTCCCGCGCCGACAAGGTCCCGCATGCCTTCGTGCCGCTGCTGGTCGCCCTCGCCCTGGCCGGCGCCTGCACCCTCGGCCTCGTCGTCGCCCTCGGCATCTTCGAAGCGACGCCGCGCTACCTGGTCCCGGTCGGCGGCATGGTGATCGGCAACGCGATGACCGCCTCGGCGGTGGCGCTGAACCGGCTCGGCGACGAGATGCATGACTCCCGCCCGCGAATCGAGGCGACGCTGGCGCTCGGCGCCACCGCCCGCGAAGCGGCGATGCCGACGGTCCGCCGGGCCCTGCGCTCGGGGATGATCACCCTGGTCGACTCGACCAAGACCACCGGCCTGATCTTCTTCCCGGGGACGATGGTGGGGATGCTGCTGGCCGGCGCCAACCCGACCGACGCCGTGCGCCTGCAGCTGATCCTCCTCTACGTGCTGCTAGGCAGCGTCTCGATCGCCGCCCTGGTTGCCACCGGCCTGGCTTACCGCAACTTCTTCACCCCCGCGCAGCAGCTGCGCGAGCCCGAGGCGGGGCCAGCCGCCTCCTAGACTCGGCCGGTGTCCCGCCGGCAGCTCCTCACCCTGGTCGCGACGATCCTCGGCTCGACCGTCGTCTTCCTCGACGCCACCGTCGTCAACGTCGCCCTGCCGGCGATCAAGGACGACCTCGACGCGGGCCTGGCGGGGCAGCAATGGGTGGTCGAGGCCTACTTGCTGACGATGGTCTCGCTGCTGCTGGTCGGCGGCTCGCTCGGTGATCAGTTCGGGCGGCGGCGGATGTTCGTCGCCGGCCTGGTCGGCTTCGGCGCCACCTCGGCCCTCTGCGCGGTCGCGCCCTCGGACGAGTTCCTGGTCGGCGCCCGCGCCCTGCAGGGAATCGCCGGAGCGCTGCTGGTGCCGGGCTCGCTGGCGATCGTCGCCTCCACCTTCGAGGGCGCCGAGCGCGGCAAGGCGGTCGGCACCTGGACCGCCTGGACCGGGATCGCGACCGTGCTCGGGCCGGCCGGCGGCGGCGCCCTGATCGGGCTGCTCTCCTGGCGAGCGATCTTCTGGGTCAACCTGCCGCTGATCGCGGCGACCGTGGCGCTGACCCTGCACGCGGTCGAGGAGAGCAAGGACCCCGACGCCTTCCGCGGCATCGACTGGGCCGGGATCGGCCTCTCGGCGGCTGGGCTGGGCGGCCCCGTCTTCGCCCTGATCGAGCAGCCGACCCACGGCTGGAGCGACCCGCTGGTCTGGGTGCCGCTGATCGCCGGCATCGCCTGCTTCGCCCTCTTCCTCCTGCACGAGGCCCGCGCCCGCCACCCGATGCTCGACCTCGCCCTCTTCCGCATCCGCAACTTCGCCGTCGTCAACCTCACTACGTTTGCGGTCTACGCCGGCCTGATGGGCGGCCTCTTCTTCGCCGGCCTCTACCTGCAGCAGGTGATCGGGTACACGCCGCTGGAGGCGGGCCTGGCGACGACTCCGATCTCGGTCCTGCTCTTCGTCCTCTCGCCGCGCTTCGGCCGGCTCGCCTCCGGCACCGGGCCACGGCTGCCGATGACCGCGGGCCCGATCGTCGGCGGCCTCGGGCTGCTGCTGATGCTGCGGGTCGACGCCGACGCCGACTACCTGATCGACGTGCTGCCGGCGGTGCTCGTCTTCGGCCTCGGCCTGGCGGCGACGGTGGCACCGCTGACCGCGACCGTGCTCGACTCGGTCGAAGAACGCCGGGTCGGGATCGCCTCCGGCGTCAACAACGGCGTCTCCCGGGTGGCCGGCCTGCTGGCGATCGCCGTGCTCGGCGCCGTCATCTCCGCCCACTTCGGGACCGCGCTCGACGCCAACCTCGGGGCGGCGCCGTTGAGCCCGGCCGCGACGAGGACGGTCAGCGACGCCAAGGCGCAGCCGCTCGCCGTGCCCGGGACGAAGAAGCTGCCCCCGGCCGAAGCGACCCGGGTCCGCGCCGCCGCCGCCGACGCCTCGACCTCGGCCTTCCACCTCGGCGCCCTGATCGCGGCCGCGCTGATGATCCTCGGCGGCATCGCCGCCGGCTTCGGTATCCAGGACCCCCGCCACAAAGCCGACCCCACCTCTGAACAGCGGGCATCAACGCAACCCGCCTGAGCCCGGGACGGGGGTGCCCCTCAACCGAACCTCCCCGCAGTTCGTGAGGGCGAGGGGCACCCCCGTCCCGCCCCCCAAATAGGCTGCATCCATGCCCGCCCCGATCATCTTCTCCGGCATCCAGCCGACCGGCCGCAAGCACCTCGGCAACTTCATCGGCGCGATCCAGCAGTACGTCGAGGGGCAGGACCGCGGCGACCCGGCGATCTTCTGCATCGTCGACCTGCACGCGATCTCGGTCGCCTACGACCCGGCCGAGCTGCGCGAGCGCCGCTACGACACCACCGCGATCCTGCTCGCCGCCGGCCTCGACCCCGAGCGCTGCGTCTTCTTCAACCAGTCCGACGTGCGCGAGCACGCCGAACTGACCTGGCTGCTCTCCGCCGTCACCGCCCACGGCGACCTCAACCGCATGCACCAGTTCAAGGAGAAGTCGGCGCGCGGGAAGGAGCTGGCCTCGGCCGCGCTCTTCTTCTACCCGGTGCTGATGGCCGCCGACGTGCTCGCCTACCGCGCCACCGAGGTCCCGGTCGGCGACGACCAGCGCCAGCACGTCGAGCTGATGCGGGAGATCGCCCGCCGCTTCAACGAGCGCTTCGGCGAGACCCTGGTCGTGCCGGATCTGAAGATCCCCGAGGTCGGCGCCCGGATCATGGACCTGCAGGAGCCGGAGCGGAAGATGTCGACCACCGGCGGCACCGAGGCCGGCACCGTGCTCGTGCTCGACGAGCCCGCCGCTATCCGCAAGAAGCTCGGCAGCGCCGTCACCGACTCCGGGCGCGAGGTGCGCCGCGATCCCGAGAAGCCCGGGATCACCAACCTGATCGACATCCTCGCCGTCGCCCGCGGCATCTCCCCGGCCGAGGTCGAGCGCGAGTTCGCCGGCGCCGGCTACGGCGACTTCAAGCAGGCGGTGGCGGAGGGCGTGGTCGAGCTGCTGGCGCCGGTGCGCGAGCGCTACGCCGAGCTGCGCCCCGACGAGGCGGCCCTGGACGCGGTCCTCGCCGCCGGTGCCGAGAAGGCGAGCGCGCTCGCGGCTCCCACGCTGGCCGACGTGCGCGAGCGCATGGGCTATGGCCCATCCCCCAAATAGATCAGGCGACGGCTGCTCCGCTTCGCGTCCGCTGCCGTCTGGCGGCGTCCGGTGAACCTCGTCCCGAGTCAGGGTTAGTCTGCCCGGGATGGCGATCGCCGAGCTAGACCTCGACCTGGACATCTTCGCCGGGCCGTTCGACCTGCTGATGGCGGTCGTCCTGCGCGAGGAGGTCAGCCTGCTCGACCTGCAGCTGGGCGAGGTCGTCGTCTCCTACATCGAGCACCTCGAGCGCGAGGGCGAGCTGGAGCTGGAGGTGGCGACCGAATTCCTCGTCCTCATCGCCGCCCTGCTGGAGCTGAAGTCGCGGCTGATGCTGCCGGGGCCCGAAGACGAGCTCGACGACCTCAGCCCGGAGGAGGCGATCGACGAGCTGCTGGCGCGGATGCTCGAGTACCGCCGCTACCGCGACGCCTCGGCCGTGATCTCCGACCGCTTCGAGAGCCAGCGCGGCTACCTCTACCGCTCGGCGCCGCTGCCGCGGGAGCTGCGTCAGGTCGCCGTCGACGCCGCCACCGCGGTCTATGACCCGGACACGCTCGGCGCCGCCCTCGGCGACCTCCTGACCGAGCCGCCCGATGTCGACATCAGCCACATCCGCCCGACCGTCTCGCTCGAGCGCCGCCTGCGCGCCCTGCGCGACATCCTTCGCCGCCGCGCCAGCTTCGACTTCGATACCGAGTTCGGCGGCGAGGACCGGCTGACCCAGGCGGTGACGATCTTCGGCCTGCTCGAGCTCTACCGCAAAGGCGAGATCACCTGGGAGCAGGGCGAGCCGTTCGGCCCGATCCAGGTCCGCAAGGTGGCGGCGTGAACGACCTCTCCCGCACCGTCGAAGCGCTGCTCTTCCTCTCCGCTCAGCCGGTCGCGCTCGCCGACCTGGCGCAGGCGACGGAAGCGACCGAGGGGCAGATCTCCGAGGCGATCGAGCTGCTGCGCGAGGACCTCGCCGAGGGCAAGCGCGGGATCGTCCTGCGCGAGGTCTCCGGTGGCTTCGCCCTCGCCAGCGACCCGGCCAGCGAGGGCGCGGCGCGGCGGCTGCTCTCGAAGCCGCGGACGCCGCCGCTGACCCAGGCCCAGGCCGAGACCCTGGCGATCGTCGCCTACCTGCAGCCGGTCACCCGGCCCGAGGTCGCCCGCATCCGCGGCGTTTCCTCGGAGTCGGCGGTGCAGGGACTGGCCGAGCGCGGGCTGATCGAGGAGGCGGGGCGCTCGCAGTTCGGGGCGGCGATCTTCAAGACCTCGGAGTTGTTCGAGCGGCTATTCGGGTTGTCGGGACTCGATCAATTGCCGGAGCCGTCGCGATTCGATCCCAGCCCGGAGGATGCGCGGGAGTTGCGCGAGCGGTTGCTCAAGGCCGGGGAACAGAGGTCAGAGGTATGAGGCGGGGGAGGGGGCGGGGCCTGTCTCGCCGCAGCAACAGCGGCGGTGGGCGGAGCCGAGAGGGTCGACCCCGTCGCAGCAACAGCGGGGAGGCTGCGTCGGGGCCGACCCTCTCGACCCCGTCGTGAGGCTCGCCAAGTTCCTGGCCCACGGAGGCATCGCGTCCCGCCGGAAAGCAGAGATCATCATCGGGAATGGGCGGGTCACGGTTGGCGGGGAAGTGGTCAAGGACCCGGCACGGGATGTTGATCAGGAGAGCGATGTGCGGGTGGATGGGAGCCCGGTCGGGGTCGAGGCGCATGAGGTCTGGGCGCTGAACAAGCCGGCAGGGGTGGTCTCGACGGCGAAGGAGCCGGGGGAGAGGCCGGCGGTGGTGGAGCTGGTCGATTCCGAGGCGCGGCTGTATCCGGTCGGGCGGCTCGACGCCGAATCGACCGGGCTGCTGCTGCTGACCAACGACGGCGAGCTGGCGAACCGGCTCACCCACCCGCGCTATGGCGTCGCCAAGGCCTACCGGGCGCAGCTGCAGCGGCCGCCCTCGGACCGCGACCTGGAGCGGCTGGGGCGCGGGGTCAAGCTCGAGGACGGGGTCACCGCGCCGGCCGAGATCAAGCGCCTGAAGAGCCGCGAAATCGAGATCGTCCTGCGCGAGGGCCGCAACCGCCAGGTCCGCCGCATGGTCGAGGCGATCGGCAACCGGGTCGTCTCCCTCAAACGCGTCCGCTTCGGCTCACTGACGCTGGGGCGCCTGGCCGAGGGCGGCAGCCGCCGCCTCTCCGACGAGGAGATCGCCCGGCTCTGGAAAGATGCGGAGCTGTGAGCGAGGAGATCAACCTGGGCTCCTACGAACCGCCCCAGCAGCGGCTCTTCGCCGTGCGCGGGGCGACACAGGCCGAGGCCAATGAGGCCGGGGCGATCCTCGAGGCGACGACCGGGCTGATGCGCGAGCTGATCGAGCGCAACGGCGGCCTCGAGCCGGAGGCGATGGTCAGCTGCCTGTTCACCACGACCGAGGACCTCGACGCCGAGTTCCCGGCGGTGGCCGCGCGTCACCTCGGCCTCGACGCGGTGCCGCTGCTCTGCTGCCGCGAGATCCCGGTCCCCGGGGCGATGCCGCGGGTGATCCGGGTGATGCTCCACTTCTACGCTCCCGCCAGCCACGTGCCGGCCCACGCTTATATGGGTGAGGCGCAGAAGCTGCGCGCCGACCTCGAGGCGGCGCAGTAGGGGCTCGCGGGCCGCGGCGCCGCGCGTCCGTCAGAATCGTCCGATGACCATCACCTTCGCCGAGAAGCTGGCCCGGATGCCGGGCTACCAGGCCGGTGTGCCGACCGGGCAGGCGCCCGAGGAGGTCGCCGCCGGCGGCATCGCCCAGCTCGCCTCCAACGAGTCGCCGTTCCCGCCGCACCCGAAGGTGGTCGAGGCGATCGCCTCGACCGCGGCGGCGATGAACCGCTACCCAGACCCCGACGCGACCCTGCTGCGCCGGCGCCTGGCCGAGCGCTACGACACCGACCCCAGCCGCATCGCCGTCGGCAACGGCTCCTGCGAGATCCTGCTCGCCGCCGCCGAGGCGTTGCTCGAGCCGGGGGCGGAGATCCTCTACGCCTGGCCCGCCTTCTCGATGTACCCGTACCTGCCGGCCCTGACCGGCGCCCGCGAGGTCCGCGTGCCGCTGGCCGCCGGCGCCGTCCACGACCTCGAGGCGATGGCGGCCGAGGTCACCGCCGCGACCCAGCTGCTGCTGATCTGCAACCCCAACAACCCGACCGCGACCCACATCCCGGCCGCCGAGATCGCCGCCTTCTGCGAGCGCATCCCGCCGCACGTGACCGTGATCCTCGACGAGGCCTACATCGAGTTCCAGGTCAACGATGACCCCGACGCGACCCTCGACCTGCTCGCCGACTTCCCCAACCTGGTCGTCCAGCGCACCTTCAGCAAGTGCTACGGCCTGGCCGGGCTGCGGGTCGGCTACGCGATCGGCTCACCCAGCTTCCGCGCCGCGGTCGACGCCGTGCGCCAGCCCTTCAGCGTCAACGCCCTCGCCCAGGCGGCCGGGGCGGAGGCGATCCTGCACTCCGACGACGTCGCGCGCCGGGTCGAGTCGACCGTGGCGGCGCGGTTGCGGGTCGAGCAGGGGTTGGCCGAACTGGGCCTGGCGACCAGCGACACCCAGGCCAACTTCTCCTGGATCGATCTCGGCGGCGCTGACGAGGCCGAGGTCGTGGCCGGGCTGGCCGCCCGCGACGTCGCCGTGCGCCCCGGGACGCCGCTCGGCGACCCCGGCCACATCCGCGTCAGCTACGGCACCGCGGAGGAGAACGAGCGCTTCCTGGCTGGTTTGTCAGAAATCCTCGACTAATCGTCGCGGTCGTGCTACTCCTAGTGCGTCGCTTGGGCGGGGAGCGGCGGGAAAGTACGATCACCCTGGTTTGGAGAAAGGCGACGGGAAAATGATCATCGGCATGCGAGAGGGCGCCAAACGCGACGGTGTGCGCGACCAGCGGATCGCGAAAGTGGTCGAGCTCTCCCCGCCGGAAAAGCTGCTGGAGGAGCTGTCCCTGGGCAAGGAGCAGGCGAAAGCGGTGATCAAAGCCCGCGAGGACGTGGTCGACGTGCTCCACGGCAAGGACTCGCGCCTGCTCGTCGTCGTCGGCCCCTGCAGCGTCCACGACCCGAAAGCGGCGCTCGACTACGCCCGCCGCCTCGCCCACCTCAACAAAGAGCTGCGAGACCGGCTGCTGATCGTGATGCGGGTCTACTTCGAGAAGCCGCGGACCACGACCGGCTGGAAGGGCCTGATCAACGACCCGCACCTGGACGGCTCCGGCGACGTCAACGCCGGCCTGCGGATGACCCGCAAACTACTGCTGAAGATGGTCGACCTCGGCCTCCCGGTCGGCTGCGAGTTCCTCGACCCGATCACCCCGCA
>Ga0068863_100007529_pt1 | contig 10649 bp, 8 predicted proteins | sample KBSSwiS62_FD_66596 | JGI IMG/M metagenome (GOLD analysis project Ga0068863, IMG submission 66596) | Switchgrass rhizosphere microbial communities from Kellogg Biological Station, Michigan, USA - KBS Switchgrass S6-2 | ecosystem: Host-associated > Plants > Roots > Rhizosphere > Soil ...
CGGCCTTGAACGCCGTCATGGCGGAGCTCTCGCCGGACAGCGCCGCAAAATCAGCGGAAGTGGAAACCGTTCCTTCTGGCGTGCCCGGCGCAGGTCCGGCGAAGCACCGCGCGGTCGCGAACGATCTCTCCACGGCGCTTCCCGCTCCCGCCGCCGCGCCTGCAGCACCGGCACCGGCGGTCGCCGCGCTCAAGGGCACGACGCGCGACGCTGCGCTTCCTCCCACCGCGCCCGATGCAGCCCGAACCAACGCCGCGAAGCCCGACCGAGTACGGGACGCGACGGAGTCGTCGCCTGCGCTGCCGGACGCGCTCGTCGACCGGGCGATCGATATGAAGGACGGAAGCGCTGTACAGGTAGCGACAGGTAATGCGCCACCAAGCGACCCATCTACTTCAGCCTCGTCGGCCGGCACCGGAACGACAGCGCCATCCGCCCACGCCGATGGCAGCATGGCGACGGGGAGCAGCTCACCCGACCAGAGCGTCACCCGGCAGCTCGATCTCGTCCGCGATCATCGCTGGCTGGACCGGCTTGCCCATGACATCAGCCAGGCCGCCAACCAGCAAGGCCATCTCCGCTTTCAGATCAACCCGGAGCACCTCGGCGCGCTGACGGTGGAAATCGCCAACAGTGCCGCGGGTACCGCGATCCGCATGACCGCGGACACCGATCAGGCGCGTTCGATCATCGCCGACGCGCAGCCGCGGCTCATCGCCGAGGTCCGCGCGCAGGGTCTACGCGTCGCCGAGTCGCATGTCGATCTCCAGCAGCAGGGCGGCGGCAACGCGGGCTTCGCGCAGGGCCAGCAACGCCAGTCGTCAGAAAATTCTAAACCATTTGTCCCTACACCGGCGACGGTCCGTGCAAAAGCCGACGAGTCGGCAGCGCGGGACGACGGTAATCTTTACGCGTGATCATGGGATTTGAACGATGAGTTCCGCCGCTGCTCCAGCCGCTGACGCCCCCAAGCCGAAAGGCAAGATGAAGGGCATATTGATGATGCTCATCATGGCGATCGTGTTCATCGGCGCCGGCGCCGGGGCCGGGATCTACGCCGCCGGGTCTGGTCTCGTTGGCGGTCATAAGGAGGACAAGCCGGTCGATCCCAATGCGCCGCAGCTTGTTCCCAAGGAAGGCGCTGAGGAAGGCGAGCATGGCGAAAAGCAGTCGCTGCCGATCGGGCTGGAAACGGACAAGTCTCCCGACCCCACCAAATACAAGGCAACCTTTTACACCTTCGAGCAGCCGTTCACCGCAAACCTGCGCGACTCTGACGGGTTCACCCAGGTCGGCCTGGGCGCATCCACCTTCTATGACGAGAAGGTGATCAAGAATGTGACGGACAATGAGATGCCGATCCGCTCGGCAATCCTGATGGTGTTGTCACAGCAGGACAGCTTCACGATCGCTTCCCCCGAGGGCAAGCTTAAACTTCAGAAGGAGCTGAAGGACGCGATCAACGCCGTGCTGAAGCAGCGCACCGGCTTCGGCGGCATCGACAATGTCTATTTCACGAGCATGGTCGTCCAGTAGTCTAGCTACTCATCGCCATCGGGAACAGTCACCTCGGCTTGCGCTCTTCGCATCCTCCGCCGCACCAATCGGGCGCTGTAAACTAGCAAACCGACCAGAGCGGCCCATGGAAGCAGCGCAGCAACGAGCGTGATGAGCATTGCGAGGCTTTGCCCCAGAATGGCTCCCATCGACGAGAGCGAGGCGGCAAATGGCTCGCTAAACTCTCCCAACGAGCTATCGCTTCGATAACTTATGTCGAAAGTCGACATGGCAACGCGCCCTCGCGCATCGGCAAGCTCCGATTGCGCCGCATCGATTTCTTCCTGTACCGAAGCCACCTGCCTCTCGGCCTCGACCAGATCCGCGACGGGCCCCGAACGCGTCTTGAGCAAGAGCATCAGACGGTCAGCCAGCACCTGCTTCGAACGAAGTCGCGCTTCGGTGTCAATGATCTGCTTTGATAGATCCTCACCTTCGATATGGGTCTCGTCGCCTTGTCCTCCCGCGTGCTCGACGACCGTGCTCAGCGAAGCCTGAAAGGATCGAGCGAGTGCGGCGGCGACCCGCAGCTTGAGGCTTCCGCCATCGGACCTTCCTTCGTTAGCATTGGCCTGCATGTTGAGAACCTGGCATTTCGCCTGTCCGAGCCGGTCGCACAACGCGATATGCCGGTTCTGAACCGCGGAGACCTGATCCGGAGGAAGAGAAAAGCCGAGAGAATAGGTGTAGGCAATCTGCGAAAGCGAGATTTTTATTGGCTGATCAGGCCTTAAAGGGTCCGCAGGCGCGGATTCCGCAAGATCGAACTTTCCGCCCGACGAACTCCCGCTGGCATCGGATTTCTTGCAGCCTGACAGGGCCACCGTTGCAAGGAGGAGCAGGCAAAATTTCGATCTGATCATCCGGCGTCCCCGATCGCGCCCAGGATTAGGGCTTTGCGGTGTGGCCGCAACAGAAAATAGGTCCGATACGGCGGCAAGCTCGATCTCTCCTGTTCCGACAGCGTATCGATAGGAACGCGCGGCGGGCTCTGTTGGTTTTGCGACCAGCGGAGATTGCCACATGTTTTTGACGCAGGATCAGGCGGATAGCGCCGAGCGGCCAGGACGCGACGTCCTGTCGCGCAGAGCGCCGGACATCCGCCCTTGCCCGACGCATTCTTTTGTCTCCCAGCTTGAGCTGAGCCCTGCCTGTGCGGTGGCGGCCCGTATGTCTCCAACCAATGAAACGAGGAATGGCCATGGCCGAGATCAACAAGGATGAACGCGTCGTCGTAGAGCGTAGCAGCGTTAACGTCGGCGGCATCATCGCCGCCATCGCATTGCTCCTGCTGGTGCTGGGGGTGCTGAAATATTTCGGCGTGATGCCGATCTGAGCCGGGCCATGGTAGCCAGCAGATGGTCCCCCGATGTCAGCCGCCAGTCGGACGCGCTGGCGATCGATCGAGAGATATTCACGCAGAGCGATCCGGCGGAGATCGCCCGTTCGCTCAAGGAGTCCGCAGAACAGAGCCGGCGTAGGCGAACGACGCCGTTCCGCTCGGCCATGTCGATGCTGACTTTCTACATCAATCGCGCCGGCGACGACCTGCCGGCCAAGCAGAGGAAGATCCTCGAAGCCGCCAAGGACGAATTGCGCAAGGCGTTCGGCAAGATTTGATCGGAGACAGGGCATCGGCCGCCGAAAGCGGTCGTGTCCCGGCCGACCGACGCAGCGGGGTCAGATGTGGATCGGCTTGCCCGTAACCGCCATCGCCGCTTCCTTGATCGCTTCGGAATGCGTCGGATGGGCGTGGCAGGTGTAGGCGATGTCCTCGCTCGTCGCGCCGAATTCCATGGCCTGCGCCGCCTGGGCGATCATCGTTCCCGCCAGCGAAGCGATGATGTGCACGCCCAAAACGCGATCGGTCTTCGCATCCGCGATCACCTTAACGAAGCCGTCGGTTTCGTGATTGGTCTTCGCGCGCGAATTGGCGAGCATCGGGAATTTGCCGACCTTCACCTCGCCGCGGGCCTTCGCCTCTTCCTCGGTCAGTCCCACGCCGGCGATTTCGGGCATGGTGTAGACGACACCGGGGATCACGTCGTGGTTCACGATGCCGGTCAGCCCGGCGATGTTCTCGGCGACGGCGATCCCCTCGTCCTCGGCCTTGTGGGCGAGCATGGGCCCGGGAACCACGTCGCCGATCGCCCAGATGCCCGGCACGGCGGTCGCGAAATCATGGTCGATCTCGATCTGCCCGCGCTTGTTCACCGCCAGGCCGGCGCGTTCCAGCGCGAGACCCTCGGTATTCGGGCGCCTGCCGATCGACACGAGCACCGCGTCCGCTGTCAGCGTCTCACTCGTCCCGCCGGCCGCCGGCTCGACGGTGACGACGGCCTTGCCGCCCTCGACCTTCGCGCTCGTTACCTTGGTAGACAGCTTGAGCTCGAGCCCCTGCTTCTTGAAGATCTTGGCGGCCTCCTTGCGGACTTCGCCATCCATGCCCGGCAGCAGCTGGTCGAGGAACTCGACGACCGTCACCTTGGCGCCGAGCCGCTTCCACACCGATCCCAGCTCCAGCCCGATCACACCGCCGCCGATGACGACCAGATGCTCCGGCACCTTCGCGAACTCGAGCGCCCCCGTCGACGAAACGATCACCTTCTCGTCGATCTCGACGCCGGGCAGCGGCGTGACCGAAGAGCCCGTCGCCACCACGATGTTCTTCGCGCGATACGCCTTGCCCGCGACCTCGATGCTGTCCTTGCCGCTGAACGACGCCAGGCCTTTCAGCCATTCGACCTTGTTCTTCTTGAACAGATATTCGATGCCGCCGGTGAGCCCCTTGACCGCGTCGCGCCGTTGCGCGTGCATCGCGTCGAGATCGAGCTCGACCTGCACCTTGATGCCGAGCTTGGCTAGCTTGCCGCTCGCCGCCTCGTCATAGAGCTCGGACGCATGGAGCATCGCCTTGGACGGGATGCAGCCGACGTTGAGACATGTGCCACCGAGCGTCTCGCGATTTTCCGCGCAGGCGGTCTTCAGCCCCAGCTGAGCGGCACGGATCGCGGCGACATAGCCGCCAGGGCCGGCGCCAATGACGATCACGTCGAAATCATAGTCGGACATCTTGCTTTCCTTCCGCGTCGCGGCCGCCAGAGCGGGCTTCACCTCCAGCGGGCGAAATCCTCTCCGCTGGAGCCGGGGCAACGAATTGCTTCAGAGATCGATCAGCAGGCGGGTCGGATCCTCGATCGCATTCTTCAGCGCGACGAGAAACGTCACCGCCTCGCGCCCATCGATCAGCCGATGGTCATAGCTCAACGCCAGATACATCATCGGCCGTGCAACGATCTGCCCGTCGCGCACGACCGGCCGCTCCTCGATCCGGTGGAGGCCGAGCACGCCCGACTGCGGCGGATTGATGATCGGCGTGGACATCAACGAACCGAACACGCCGCCGTTCGAGATGGTGAAGGTGCCACCCTTCATCTCATCCAGCTTCAGCGTGCCGGCCTTGGCCCGGGCTCCGAAGTCGCCGATCGTCTTCTCGATCTCCGCGACCGACAGCGTCTGCGCGTCGCGGATCACCGGCACGACGAGCCCGTTCGGCGCGGACACCGCCACCGAGACATCGACATAGTCATGATAGACGATCTCATCGCCTTCGATCGATGCGTTGACGGCGGGGATGTCGCGCAACGCCATGCAGGCGGCCTTCACGAAGAAGCCCATGAAGCCGAGCCGCACGCCATGCTTCTTCTCGAACAGGTCCTTATATTTGTTCCGCGCCTCGATGACCGCCGTCATGTCGACATCGTTGAAGGTCGTGAGGATGGCCGCGCTGTTCTGCGCCTCCTTCAACCGGCTGGCGACCGTCTGGCGCAGACGCGTCATGCGCACCCGCTCTTCCTTGCGGCCCTCGCTGATGACTGCCGGTGCCACAGCGGGCGGCATGGGAGCCTCCGCGGCCGGCGCTGCGGGTTTCGGCGTGGTCCGCGCCGCGGCAAGCACATCGTCCTTGGTGAGGCGGCCGTCCTTGCCCGTTCCCTTGATCTTCGTCGGATCGACCCCATGCTCGAGCACGGCACGACGGACCGATGGCGACAGCGCCTTGGGATCGCCCTCCGTTTCGATGGGCGCCGCCGCTGGCTCGGGCGGCGCGGCAGCCTCGGCCTTTCCGACCGAGGTGCGATCCTCCACCGCGGGCGTGGCCGAGGTCACGGCAGTGGCGCCAGCCTCGATGCGCGCGATGATGGCCCCGACCTGCACCGTCTCTCCCTCGCTCACGACCTGCTCGCTGAGCACGCCCGCTGCGGGTGCCGGCACTTCGACTGACACCTTGTCAGTCTCCAGGCTGGCGATCGGCTCGTCGGCCTTGACCGCTTCCCCCGGCTTCTTGAGCCATTGTCCCAGCGTCGCCTCGGTGATCGATTCACCGAGGGTCGGTACCTTCACATCGGTAGCCATTTACTTGACCTTCGTTTCGTGGCCGAGCGCGTCGGCGATCAGAGCCGCCTGCTGCGCGGCATGGTTGCGGGCGAGGCCGGTAGCGGTCGCCGCCGCCGCCTTGCGGCCGGCGTAGACGGCGCGCTTCGGCTTCATGTCGACATCCGCCAGGACCTTCTCGAGATAAGGCTCGACGAAGGTCCAGCTGCCCTGATTCTTTGGCTCTTCCTGCGCCCAGACCACCGTTTCCACATTCGGCATGCGCGAGAAGGCCGCGATCAGCGCGTCGGCCGGGAAGGGATAGAGCTGCTCGACGCGGAGGATCAGCGTGTCCTTGTCACCCGCGGCGTCGCGCGCCTCGGCCAGCTCGTAGAACAGCTTGCCCGACACCAGCACCACGCGGCGGATATGCTTGTCCGCATTGCCGCCGGGATCCCGCAATACGCGCTGGAACCGGGTATCCCCTTGCATCTCCTCGGCGGTAGAGACCGCCGATTTGTGGCGCAAGAGCGACTTGGGCGTCATGATGATCAGCGGCTTGCGGAACTTGCGGACCATCTGGCGGCGCAGGATGTGAAAATATTGTGCGGGCGTCGTGCAATTCGCGACCTGCATATTGTCCTCGGCGCAGAGCTGCAGATAGCGCTCCGGCCGCGCCGAACTATGCTCGGGGCCCTGCCCTTCATAGCCATGCGGCAGCAGCATCACGAGGCCGTTGACGCGCAGCCATTTGGCCTCGCCCGACGAGATGAACTGGTCGACGATGACCTGCGCACCATTTGCGAAATCGCCGAATTGGGCCTCCCACATCACGAGGGTATTCGGCGCAGCCGACGCATAGCCATATTCAAAGCCGAGCACGCCGAACTCGGAGAGTGGGCTGTCGAGCACCTGGAAGCGACGGTCCATCGCCGAGAGCGGAATATATTTGTGCCCGTCGGTTTGGTCGACCCAGACCGCGTGCCGCTGACTGAAAGTGCCGCGCCCCGAATCCTGGCCCGAGAGGCGGACCCCATAGCCGTCCTTCAGCAGAGAGCCGAAGGCGAGCGCTTCGGCCGTCGCCCAGTCGAAACCGTGTCCTGATGCGAACATTTCCTTCTTCGCGTCGAGAATGCGGCCGAGCGTCTTGTGGATCTTCAGCCCTTCAGGCGGCGTGGTGAGCTGGCGGCCCAGTTCGGCGAACATATCCGGATCGATGCCGGTCAGGGCCGCGCGCCGTTCCGTAATCGCTTCGCGCGGTTCGGCGAAACCCGTCCAATCGCCCTCGAACCAGTCGGCCTTGTTGACCCGGTACCCCTTGGCGCCTTCGAACTCCTGCTCGAGATGAGCAACGAACTCGGCTTCCTTGCGCGCGGTCCATTCGGGATCGATCACGCCTTGCTGGACGAGCCGCGCATTGTAGATCGCGCTGATCGGTGGATGCTGGCGAATGGCGTCGTACATCAGCGGCTGGGTAAAGGCCGGCTCGTCGCCCTCATTGTGGCCAAAGCGGCGGTAGCACCACATGTCGATCACCACGTCGCGCTTGAAGGTATGACGGAACTCCGTCGCCACCTTGCAGGCGAAGGTCACGGCTTCGGGGTCATCACCATTTACGTGCAGGATTGGCGCCTGAACCATCTTCGCGATATCCGACGGATAGGGTGAAGACCGCGCGAACTGCGGCGAAGTGGTGAAACCCACCTGGTTATTGATCACGAAGTGGATCGTGCCGCCGGTATGGTAGCCGCGCAGACCGGAGAAACCGAAGCACTCCATGATGATGCCCTGCCCGGCAAAGGCGGCATCGCCATGCAGCAGGATCGGCAGCACCTTCGACCGTTCGATATCGTCGAGCTTGGTCTGCTTAGCGCGCGCCTTGCCGAGCACCACCGGATCGACGCACTCGAGATGCGACGGGTTGGGAGCGAGGCTGAGGTGCACGACGTTGCCGTCGAATTCGCGGTCGGTCGACGTGCCGAGATGATATTTGACATCGCCCGATCCCCCGACATCCTCCGGGTTGGAAGAGCCGCCGGCGAATTCGTTGAAGATCGCGCGATAGGGTTTCGCCATCACGTTCGAGAGCACGTTGAGGCGGCCGCGATGCGCCATGCCGATCACCACCTCGCGCACGCCATAGGCGCCGGCATATTTGATCACCGCCTCCAGCGCGGGGATCATCGACTCGCCGCCGTCGAGGCCGAAACGCTTCGTGCCGACATATTTACGGCCGAGAAACTTCTCCCACTGCTCGGCCTCGATCACCTTGTTCAGGATTGCCTTCTTGCCCTCGGGCGTAAAGTGGATCTCGGCGTCCTTGCCTTCCATCCTCGCCTGAAGGAAATGCCGCTCTTCGGCATCGCTGATGTGCATATATTCTAGGCCGACAGTCCCGCAGTAATTCTTGCGGAGGATCGCCACGATTTCACGGGGAGTGGAGCGCTCCAGCCCCAGAAACCCGCCGAGATAGACTTCGCGGTCCATATCCGCTTCAGTGAAGCCATGCCAGGCGGGGCTCAGATCCTCGGTTTCCTCCCGCCTGGAAAGACCCAATGGATCGAGATTGGCGAGCAGATGGCCGCGCACGCGATAGGTGCGGATCATCATCATGGCGCGCATCGAATCCGAAGCGCGCTGCTCGATCTCGGCCTGGCTGACGCCCGACGCGGGCGCCGATGCCACAGGCGCAGCCGCCTTCGCCGGCTTTGAAGCCGGCGCCATCTGGGTTGGATCGAGAGCTGCAGTGAGGCTGTCCGTTGCCGTCGGGGGCCAGGCCGGGTTGGCCCAGCTGGGCGCGGAAACGGCCGCCTCCATGCTGGCGAAATAATCTCGCCAACTTGGTTCCACGCTAGCTTTGTCGTTCCGATACTGACGATAAAGCGCTTCAACGAAGGAAGCACTCACCCCCTCCGGACCGTCGAAACCGACGCCTTCGATACCCATCATACCATCCTTGGCCGCACCCACCCCGGGACACGGCCCGAAGTACGGCAATTAGGGTTGATAACATGTTAGTCGCGCCGCCTGTAAGGCGGATATGTTACCCTTTGAGCACCTCTGCCAGGGTCGTGCCGAGCTCCGATGGGCTCGCCGCAACCTTGATGCCCGCCGCTTCCATCGCAGCTATCTTGTCTTCGGCCCCGCCCTGGCCACCCGAGACGATCGCCCCGGCATGGCCCATGCGCCGCCCCGGAGGAGCGGTGCGGCCGGCGATGAAGCCCGCCATGGGCTTCTTTCGGCCGCGCTTGGCCTCGTCACGCAGGAACTGCGCGGCTTCTTCTTCAGCCGATCCGCCGATCTCGCCGATCATGATGATCGACTTGGTTTCGTCGTCGGCCAGAAACAGTTCGAGCACGTCGATGAAGTTGGTCCCGTTGACCGGATCACCGCCGATGCCGACTGCGGTGGTCTGACCAAGGCCGATCGCCGAAGTCTGGAACACCGCCTCGTAGGTAAGCGTGCCCGAGCGAGATACAACACCCACCGAGCCCTTCTTAAAGATCGAGCCCGGCATAATGCCGATCTTGCACTCGTTCGGCGTCAGCACGCCGGGGCAATTCGGCCCGATCAGACGGGACTTGGAGCCCTGCAGCGCGCGCTTCACTCGGATCATGTCAATCACCGGAATGCCCTCGGTGATGCAGACGATCAACGGCACCTGCGCATCGATCGCTTCCAGGATCGAGTCGGCCGCGAAGGGCGGCGGCACATAGACGACGCTCGCATCGGCGCCGGTCGCCGCCACCGCCTCGTGCACCGTGTCGAAGTTCGGCAGCCCGATATGGGTAGTGCCTCCCTTACCCGGCGTCACGCCGGCGACCATCTGCGTGCCATAAGCGAGCGCCTGCTCGGTGTGGAAGGTGCCGGTGTTACCGGTCATCCCCTGGGTAATGACCTTCGTGTTCTTGTTGACCAGGATACTCATATGGGTGTCGAACCTTCGTTGAACCTGGGGAGGCTGGAAAGAGATCGGCTCAGGCGAGCGACGAATCGATCGCCTTGCAGGCGACGAGCAGTTCCTTGACCGCATCGACCGAGACCTGAAGATTGGCCTTCGCCTCGTCCGAAAGCTCGATCTCGACGATCTTCTCGACGCCATTCGCCCCGATGACCACGGGCACGCCGACATAGAGATTGTCGACGCCGTACTGGCCAGTCAGGTGGACCGCCGCCGGCAGGACCCGCTTCTTGTCCTTCAGATAGCTCTCGGCCATCGCAATTGCCGAAGTCGCCGGAGCGTAGAAGGCCGAACCGGTCTTGAGCAGCGCGACGATCTCGCCGCCGCCGCTGCGCGTGCGCTGGACGATCGCGTCGATCCGCTCCTTGGTCGACCAGCCCATCTTGATCAGATCGGGAATCGGAATGCCCGCGACGGTCGAATATTCGACGACCGGGACCATCGTGTCGCCATGGCCGCCGAGCACGAAGCTGGTGACGTCCTGCACCGACACGCCGAACTCTTCGGCGAGGAAGCTGCTGAAGCGCGCCGAGTCGAGCACGCCGGCCATGCCGACGACCTTGTTGTGCGGCAGCCCCGAGAACTCGCGCAGCGCCCACACCATCGCGTCCAGCGGGTTGGTGATGCAGATGACGAAAGCGTCGGGAGCATGGGCCTTGATGCCCTCGCCCACGGCCTTCATCACCTTCAGATTGATGCCGAGCAGGTCGTCGCGGCTCATGCCCGGCTTGCGGGCGACACCGGCGGTGACGATGATGAC
>Ga0068863_100007533_pt1 | contig 10647 bp, 7 predicted proteins | sample KBSSwiS62_FD_66596 | JGI IMG/M metagenome (GOLD analysis project Ga0068863, IMG submission 66596) | Switchgrass rhizosphere microbial communities from Kellogg Biological Station, Michigan, USA - KBS Switchgrass S6-2 | ecosystem: Host-associated > Plants > Roots > Rhizosphere > Soil ...
TGTCATCGTGATTGCCTTCATCCTGAGCGCGGTGTTCATTCCGGTTGCTTTCCTTGGCGGTATCAGTGGCCAGATCTATCGCCAGTTCGCATTGACGATTGCCTCCTCGGTGCTGATCTCAGCTTTTAGCGCGCTATCGCTGAGCCCCGCCTTGAGCGTTCTGATCCTGAAACCGCGCACCGAATCAAAGGGCTTGCTGGCGCGGTTTTTCGCCGGCTTCAATCGCGTATTCGACTGGACCACGAATAAGTATCTTTCGGGAGTGAAGGGGATGATGCGTAAGTCCGCATTCGCGCTCTTGGCTCTGGCGTTCTTCTTTGTTGCCGTGGGTGGCCTCTTCAAAATACTCCCCGCCGGCTTCCTGCCGGATGAGGACCAGGGCGTGTTCTTCGTGGCCGTCCGTCTGCCTGACGGCGCCTCGCTGGAGCGCAACATGCGCGCCGTCGCGGAGGTAGAGAAGATCATCATGGCCCTTCCGGGCGTGGAGGCATGCACCACGCTCGGAGGGTTGGACATCACCACGTCCACGAACAATTCCAACGTCTCAACGCTGATTGCCACGCTGAAACCGTGGGATGAAAGAAAGACCAAGGAACTGCAATTGACGTCAATCCTTGGGCTGGCACAGCGGCGCTTCAGCCAGGTGGAAGAGGCATTTGTATTCGGCTTCGGGCTGCCGCCCATCCTGGGGTTGAGCAACGCTGGAGGCTTCGAATACATGTTGGAGGATCGCGCCGGCGGCGAAGTAAACCAGCTTGCCGACGCGGCGCAGGCGGTTGTAGACGCCACCCATTCGCGTCCCGAACTGATGAACGTAGTAAGCAGCTTCCGCAACAGCGTTCCGCAGTACAAGGTGGATGTTGACACCGATAAGGTGCAGACTCTGGGCATTCCGATTACTGATGTGTATAACGGTCTGCAAACCTTTCTTGGAGGCCTCTACGTGAACGACTTCAATCGCTTCGGCCGAACATGGAAAGTGTTCTTGCAGGCTGAGCCGGAATATCGCGATCGGCCGCGGGACATCGATCGGTTTTATGTGCGCGCTTCCACCGGTGAAATGGTGCCGTTGAGTACGCTTGTGAAGGCGAAGCCGATTAGCGGCCCTGAGGTGATCTATCGGTACAACCGCTTCCGCACGGCGAAGATCATCGGCCAGAATGCGGCAGGCTATTCTTCGGGACAAGCGGCATCCGCCATGGAACAAATCGGCGCGCAAAACCTCCCTCAAGGATATGGCTCCGAGTGGACCGGAACGGTCTTCCAGCAACGCCTGGCGGAGGGTAAAGAAGGATTCATCTTCGGCTTTGCGGCAGTTCTGGTGTTCCTTTTCCTGGCGGCGCTCTATGAAAGCTGGGCGATTCCGTTCGCGGTGATTCTGGCCGTTCCGCTAGGATTGTTCGGCGCGTTGATGGCCATTTACTTGCGTTCGTACGCCTATGACGTCTACACGCAGATCGGCATTGTTACGCTTATCGGCCTGGCGGCGAAGAACGCAATTCTGATTGTAGAATTCGCCAAACTCCGGCGGGAAGAGGGTATGTCGATTTACGATGCAGCCGTCGAAGCGGCCCATCTGCGGCTGCGGCCAATTCTGATGACGTCATTCGCGTTCATACTCGGCGTGGTGCCGCTGCTGGTGGCTACCGGTGCGGGCGCAGCGTCCAGACGGGCTCTTGGCACAACGGTGTTCGGAGGCATGAATGCGGCGACTCTTCTCGCGGTGTTCATTGTTCCGGTGCTGTATGTGGTGGTAGAAGGGTTTGCGGAAAGGAGGCGAAAGCGGCCCGCACCCGCCACACGGCCTGTAACAGAAGGAGGTGCGCTGTGAAGTTCCGCCTTGCAGTAGCGTTGGGACTAGCTGGACTTGTGACCGGGTGCGCGGTGGGTCCGAACTATCAGCGCCCCACCGTAACGACGCCGGCCGCCTTTCGCGGCGCCGAACAGGTGCCTACCGCGGTTTCGCTGGCGGATACGAAATGGCCCGACGTGTTTCAGGACGAAGCGCTGAAGCAACTCGTGACCACCGCGCTGCAGGACAACTTCGATCTGCGCATCGCGTCGCAGCGAATATTGGAAGCACGCGCGCAGTTGGGAATTACGCGTTCTCAACTGCTTCCCACCTTAAGTGGATCGGCGCAGTTCACCGCCGTGCGCACTTCGTCTCTGGGCGCCACACGGTTCAACATTCCGGATGCCAGCTATACCTCCGGAGGGTTCAATCTGGGCTGGGAATTGGATGTCTGGGGACGCATCCGACGGTTGACCGAAGCCGCGCGCGCTCAGTACTTGGCTTCAGAGGAGGCCCGACGGGGCGTGGTCGTTACCCTGGTTGCCGATGTAACTACCGCCTACTTCGAACTACGCGAGTTGGACTTGGAGCTGACGATTGCCCGGCAAACACTCGACATCGCGCAAAACGGGCTGCGGCTTACAACAGTGCGCCGCAATAACGGAGCCGCCACAGGGCTGGACGTGCACCAGGCCGAACAGTTCCTTTACACGGCTACAGCGCAGATCGCGGCTACGGAACGCGCGATTGCGCAAACGGAGAACGCTATCAATCTGCTGCTGGGCAAGTCGCCGGCCGATGTCACGCGGGGTAAGGCCCTCAATGATTTTTCTGTGCCCGCGCAGGTGCCTCCGGGGCTGCCATCGGCACTTCTGGAGCGCAGGCCGGACATTCGCGCGGCGGAGCAAAATCTGATCGCCGCCAACGCGGAGATCGGTGCGGCGAAAGCGCAGTACTTCCCGCAGATCACCCTCACGGGGTTGCTGGGCGCGCAGAGCCGCGCGTTGTCTGATCTCTTCACCGGTCCCGCGCGCTCATGGAATTTCGCGCCCGCGGCGACAGTGCCCATCTTTAACGCCGGGCGGCTACGGAATAATGTGCGGTTCACTGAAGCGTTTAAAGAAGAATCGGTCCTCAGTTATCAGAAGGCGATTCAGACTTCTTTCCGCGAAGTGGCTGATTCGCTGGCCGCCTATCAAAAGACAGGTGAGCAGCGTAGACAACAGGAGTTGCTGGTAACTGCGCTGCGCGAGACCGAGCGGCTTTCCACGCTGCGTTATCGCGGCGGTCTCGACAGTTACTTGCAAGTGTTGGATGCGGACCGGAATTTGTTCCAAGGTCAATTGGCTCTGGCACAACTGAAGCGCGAGGAACTCCTGTCGGTGGTGCAGCTTTATCGTTCACTGGGCGGCGGGTGGCAGCAATAGCAAGGTGGTGCTTGTTTTTGCTTATGTGCCGGCCTCTGCCGGCTGCAGAGCGCGTGGAACAATTACTGAATGAAGTTCGTGCAGCCTCGTTTCCTGAACTCACGCGGGTAAACATCAGCATCCGTCCGTTGCAGGATAATTCCGTTTTCTTTGCCGCTCAATTCCGCGCCATCCCGTTCCTCTTTGGCGCCCGGATGCGCTATGTGATCCGGTCGAATCCAAAGGCGGCTGTCGCTCGGGATGACGCGTTGAGAGCCGTACTGGCCCACGAACTTTGCCATGTTCTCTACTACACGCGAGGGAAAAGAGTAAGACTGCTAGGTCTGGCGCGGCTCCTGTCCGGAAGTTACCGCAGCAGGTTTGAACGTAGTACGGATTTGGAAGCTATCAAGCGGGGCTATGGCGAGGGATTGAAAGAATACCGCCTGTGGCTTTACGGAGCCGTGCCGGCGAAATCCCTTCCAGGGAAGAGGAAGGATTACCTCTCCCCCGAAGAAATTGATGCGGCGATTAAGCGCTAGGGACGAATACCGGCAATGTTCAGTTGCATTCTGTAAAGACCGCTACGGGCGCAAAGATAAAGGATCTTTCCGTCCGCGCCGCCCCAGGCGAAGTTATGCGGGTGCTTCGGCGCGATGATGGTTCCCAGGTGCTTGCCCTCCGGCGATAGAATCCAAAGGCCGCCCGGCCCTGAAATGTAGAGGTTGCCGCGCTGGTCCACTTTCATCCCGTCCAAAGCGTCTTTCCCTTTTGCGTTTGTCATGTCGAAAAACACTGTTCCCTTCCTGAGCATCCCGTCAGGCTGTGTCTCATAACGCATCACCACCTTCTTCTTATCGTCCCAGTTCGTGACGTAGAGATACTTCTCATCGGGGGAAAAGGCGATTCCGTTTGGTCCGATCAAGTCCTTGGCCGCTAACTGCAGCTTCCCTTTGTGGATCGAGAAGACGCCGCTGAAGGGCAATTCCTTGCGGCGGTCGCTGAAGGCCTTCGGAAGACCGAAAGGCGGATCCGTGAAGAATAGAGTTCCGTCAGACTGGTAGACCAGATCGTTGGGACTATTGAGCCGTTCCCCCTCGTAACGGTCTGCCAGCACCGTTTCGCTCCCGTCCATCTCGATACGAATAACGCGCCGGTTTCCATGCTGATTGATGGTGAGGCGGCCCTGATGATCCAGGGTCAGACCGTTGGAGCCGGGCTGTCCGTATTCCGCGATGTCGCTGCCGGAGTAACCGCTGGGACGGCGGAAGACAGACAGACTACCGGGTCTGTCGGTCGCGCCGGGTAAGTACTTGTAGATCGTGTTGGCGTTAGGATCGCTGAATAGCAGTTGTTGTTGTTCACGCAACCACACCGGGCCTTCGGTGAACTGAAATCCTTCCGCGAGTTTGAAGATCTTGGGATTTGGAGGCACAATGGCGTCGATAGCGGGATCAAGCCGGAGAACTTCGACATTAACTTCCGTGGGCACGATTGCGACCGGGCCAGGATCGGCTTTATGAAACGAAAGCTTGGCCGAGCGCATGAAGATGAAGTTCGTAGGCGGATTGGAGATCGGCCCGTTAATGCCAAACACTGCCAGTTGAATTTTTTGACCGGGCTTCACGCCGCGGCCAATGATGAGTCGGTTCGGCGCATTCCAACCGCTGATTACCGAGCCACCGCGCTGGCCGAGGCTGCGGGTAAGCTCGCCATCGACCCAGATCTCGGCATAGTCGTCGAGAGAAGTTTCAAATACAGCCGTGGATCCGGTGGGATAGAAGCTGCCGATTCGCGCGGGGACGGTGATGTTGATCCTGTACCAGTTGAAGCAGATGCGTCCGGTCGAACGGCGCTGCTCCAGCGTGGTGGGGGCTATCGTCTCCCAGGCGGAATCGTCAAACTCGGCGATGCCGGCGTGGGGCGTGTAGTCGTATGTCCTGACGGGCGCGCCGGTAGGCTGCCCGTCGGGGCCGGGGCCGCGGAAATCGGCCTCGATAAGCTTGGTGTCGCTGTAGCGCCATTGCCCTTGAACCATTCGAACGCCTTCCGCCGTTGCGAGGTCTATGGAAGCGGCCGGTTCGGAGTCCAGTGTGTCCGGAAGCGTGCGGTTCGCGGCGATAGCAGCCGCGAGACACAGCGCGGCAAGAAGCATCATTCGTCGTCTCATCGGGTGCTCCTTACCGCGTTTTGACCACGTAATAGAGGAATGGGTTCGAGACTTCCTTGAACCAGTGAGGTACACCCGTCGGGATTATGACCACATCGCCCTTTGCGAGCTGACGGGTCTCCCCGCCGTCAATGTGAGAGCCGCGAATCTCATCCGGCGCGATCGTCTTCGCATCAACCGCGGAGCCGCCAGTAACGAGCGTGGCCTTGCCATCCAGGACGTAAACGATATCTGCATCCTTGGTATGAATCTCGGCCATGCCTGGCTTCTCGCGCCGGCTGGCATGGACCATGTACTTGTCGCTGTGATCGAACAGCACCGACCCTTTGTCGAACGCCGCCTTCACCGTATCGCTTTCAAAATAGCTAACCGGAGGCTGCGCGGTATGGAAAGCGTTCGCGCCGGCCATTGCCAGTTCTTCGTCCTGCTGGGCGCTGGCGGCACCACTGACGCCTACGGCGCCCACGATTTGGCCATCGACCATGATGGGTACTCCACCCTGGAGCGGCGTGAAATCATTCAACGCAACCATGGACGTACGCCCTTTCCCGATGATATCTTCAAAGACCTTCGTGGGATGTTTGAATAGCGCCGCGGTGCGCGCCTTGCCGATGGAAATATTTGCCCCGGCAGCAAATGTGCCGTCGATCCGCTCCAACGCCATCAGGTTGCCGCCATCGTCGACAACAGCTATGACTCCGGTCGTATTGTTCTTGCGGGCTTGGGCTACAGATGCATTGATGACGAGAGTGGCGCCATCGGCGGTTAGAACGTTTTTGTCCATGGTCTGTGCATGGACAGCGAGTGCGCCGGCAAGAAATATCGCGGCGTTTCTGGTGATTTGTTTCATTTTCCTCTCCTGTGCTTAGAACATCCGCACAGGAGAATGTTTATTCCACGTTATCTGCCGATCGCGGTCCGCTTGGGCTCGGGCTGACGGATATCTTCCACCGCAACGCGAAGCAGCTCGCCAACGCTCCATGCCTGCGCAAAGCATCCGCGCGGCTCATAGGGCGCATTGCCATCGGCGATCTCGGAGATTTGTCCGAGCCCGGCGGAATATATTTGTCCGCAGCACTCCTCCAGTAAGGCCGCCGCCTTTTGCTGCGCCTCGGCCGAGCGGTTATTGATCTTCAGGTAGGCAGAAATGTAGGGGCCCATTAGGAATGGCCACACCGTACCCATGTGATAGGCACTGTCCCGTTCGCGGACCCCGCCTTCGTAGCGGCCGCGGTAACGCGGGTCATGTGGCGACAGCGTGCGAAGCCCATAGGGCGTCAACAGCTCGCGCCGGACGGTCTCCACTACATCGCGCGCTCGTTCGCCGGACAGCATGGAATGGGTCAGGCTCACAGCATAGATCTGATTGGGCCGGATGGATCCGTCGTGATACTCGCCGTCCACCACATCGTAAAGACAGAAGTACGGCTGGTTCCAGAACTGTGCGTTGAAGCTGTCACGGGCCCGGTCCGCCAGTTCACTCACCAGAACCTTGCGGGCGGGATCGTCGAAGCGGTCCGCGAAGTCTTCCATGATGCGTAGAGCGTTATACCAGAGCGCTTGGATCTCCACCGGTTTTCCCGAACGCGGAGTGACTACCCAGTCGCCGATCTTGGCATCCATCCAGGTGAGTTGAACGCCGGCCTCGCCGCACGCGAGTAGCGCGTCCCCTTGCACCCCGATTCCGTAGCGCGTGCCGCGGATGTGCCAATCCACGATGCCGTTGAGAATGGCATAAAGGTGTTCGCGGACAAACGCAAAATCGCCAGTGTACTGCGCGTAGGCGCGGATAGCTTCAAAAAACCAGAGCGTGGCGTCCACGGTGTTGAATTCCGGAGCTTCGCCGCCATCAGGAAATCGATTGGGCAGCATCCCCTGGTCCACTGTACCGGCGAATGCAAGCAGAATATCGCGGGCGGTGTCCGGACGGCCGGCGGCAAGCGTAAGGCCAGGCAGCGCAATCATAGTGTCGCGTCCCCAATCGCTGAACCAGGGATATCCCGCGATGATCGTCTCGAATTCACCGCGCTGCACGATGAACTGATCGGCGGCTGCAGCCAGCTTTCTGATCAGAGGTTGTTTCGAAGGTGCCAGTTCCAGAATCGCGCTTCGGCGGTCCAGTTCCCTTTGCTTAAGCGCAGGCGCGGCACTTGCCGGCCGGGGTTCGGTGGAGGCGATAATTGTGACCACTGTCCCGGGCTTCAGTTGGAAGCGCAGGACGAACGGATTGAATAGATCCTCCCGGAAATCCAGGCCGCGCTCGAGTTCAATTGCGTATTCGAAGTTGCGATACCATTCGCCGGAGCGCTCCAGTTCCCCGTCACAATATCCGAAATAGAGCGTCGGCATGTCGCGATACGGCGTCACCTGGGCCATACCGTCGGTGGCGGCAACCGTCCCGTCGAGCGAACTGTTCTCATGCGTCGTGCTGTGATAATCGCGAAACGCAATCAGCGGCCTCAGCTCCAGGGTGTATTCTCCGGCCGGCGACTTGAGTTCGTACTCCACCACCGTGGTGTTTTCGCCATGCGCCATGAAGACCCGCTTCTCCAGCACCAGTCCATCAATGCGGAAATTGGTAATGGGAAATGGATCCAGCCTGAAGTCCAGCAGGCGCTGATGCCCCTGAGGGTGAATGACTCCGGGGTATTGGTTCGCCGATAACTCATAGCGGCGATCCCCGGCGATAACAGTTTCATCCAACTTCGACAGCAACACCATGCGCCCTACCGGCGGTTTGGTCGCCGCAATCAGCAGACCGTGATAACGGCGAGTGTTGAGGCCGATGATGGTGGATGAGGCATAACCACCAATCCCGTTGGTCTCCAGCCACTCAAGCTTGGCCGCACGGCTGAATCTAGTGCAGTCGTCCTGTTCAAATCGGATCGGGGCATCAGTTATCATAGGTCACCGCGTTAAAAGCATATCCCGAACCGCTGTGGTTTATTCCCCTACTCACCCGACGCCCAGGCAGTGCGGAATTCCGGGTAAAGCGAAAGGCCTCCGCACGCAAAGAGCGTCTGCCCAGTTATGTAGGAGGCTTCATCAGAAGCGAGGAAGGCAAACACAGCGGCGATCTCGTCCGCTTCCGCGGGCCGCGCCATCGGAATATGGCTCTCCACCTCGCCGCGCGCTTTGGGGTCATCGATCCAAGCCTTGTTGATTGGCGTAACAACTGCCCCCGGTCCCACGGCATTCACGCGGATTCCACTGCCGGCATACTCAAGAGCCAGGGTCTTGGTGAGGTTCTCCAGGCCGCCCTTGCTGATGGAGTAGCTGAGATACTTCGGTTTGGGAATAATTTCGTGAACGCTGGAGTTGTTGACGATCACGCCGCTTCGCCGCGGAAGAAAATGGCGGATTGCTTCTCGGGCGCAGAGGAACGACCCGCGAAGGTTCACGGCGAGCACGCGATCGAAATCGCTCAAAGGCATTTCGTGGCTCGGGCATGGTTTCTGAATTCCAGCGTTGTTCACCAGCACGTCCAATGAGCCAAGCGTTTCGATAACCTGCGCGAACATCGCCTGCACCTGATCTTCCATGGACACATCGGCGCCTACGATAATCTCCTGTCCCGCTGCGCCGCCGCGCGCCTGCCGCGCCATCTGGCGGCTGATTTCCGCCTGCTCGGCGTCGTTGTAGTGATTGATCGCGACGTTCGCGCCTTCCCTTGCAAATCGAATCGCGATGGCCCGGCCGATCCCGGACGAGGCACCCGTAATAAGGACATTCTTTCCCTGCAATCTCAGCATTCTTTCTCCTACATAGATTGTGCAACGGGAATACACAAGGCGGGCCCGGTGATAGAGCAAGTATGAACATTCGAAACATTGCAATATTGCTCACGTTGTCCGGCGCTGCGGCGGTTTATGGCCAGGATCCGGAAGGCGCCGCGAAACACGAAGTGGGGCTGACCCTTGGAGGATTGTTCAATGCCGGCCGGTCCGGTGCCTCAACGAAGCTGGAATTAGGACCCGGGACGGCCTTGCAGGCTAACTACGGATACCGGCTGTTTGAGCGCACCAACTACTCGCTCTATGGTGAGGTCCATTTTCTGGCGAACCCTCAGCGGCAGGTAAGTTCACAGGATCAAACTCTCACACGGGATGTGGCAACTATCTTCGTTACACCAGGCGTGCGGCTGAAACTGTTTCCCCGAAAGGCCATTGCGCCATATGTCGCCGTTGGGGGAGGTTACGCCGCGTTTGAGCAGAGCACCACCAGCTTGAATGGGAAGCCGAATGGAGCGTCCAGAGAACTGAGCCGCGGCGCCTTTGATTATGGCGGAGGAGTGGATGTTAGGTTCTGGAAGTTCGTCGGACTGCGTGCGGAGGTGCGTGATTTTTATACCGGCAGTCCGGCCTACAACTCGGCGGCGTTCCGCGGTGGACAGCACAACATAGTGGCGGGCGGCGGATTAGTTTTGCGATTTCGCTAGCCTGTTATCTCGGCTAGCCTGTTATCTCGGCTAGCCCGTTATCTCGATAGCTACGGAACTCGCCGCAATGTCTGCCAGATGCACCGACAGTGTGGCAGGGCCCACGGCAATTCCTTGCGGAAGTTCCACGTTCACTTGGCGCAGACCCTCGCCATGCAGGGCGAAGTAGGAAATGATCGCCTCGTGAGTATCCACGAAGACCCGTAGATTGTTACGGTCTGCATTGGGTGGCAGTCCGGTAAGCCAGAGGCAGAGGAATCGTCCCTGGCTCAGATCCAGGGTCTGTGCCTTCCAGGTTGCGGCGTCCCGCACGCCGGAGACTTCAATTTGCGCATCGCCAATTGGGACGTCCAGGGCAATGCGGCCGCCGGTACTTGGAATACTGTCACGAACGCGGATGCAAACTTCGTGCCATCCCGGCGCCAGTCCTGGAGGCAGTTTAAAGTTCGCCTGCCACACTCCGTCCCCCACCTCGCTGACGTGGACCGGCCGCAGTCCGTAGCGCGAAACTTCAGGTTGGATATCGTCCAGCCTCAATTCGCGTTCTCCAGTGCGAAAGAAGCACGCGACGTACTCGTCGCGGCGCGAATCGAAATTGATACCGAAGTTCGTATTTACTACCGAAAGAAGTTCGGCCCCCGGAGAAGTGGCGTTCTGCGGCGCGTTCCAGGTTCGGTGACAAGCTACACAGGCGCCGTAATCCAACACACCCCTGAGTTCCACGCGCGCGAAGCCGGCGGTCCGGCAGAAGGCCATCAGGCACGCGACACTGGGTGCGACCCAGTTGTCGGTGTTGCCACCGAACTCCTCATTCTCATAGAAAGCCATGATAGGGACTTGG
>Ga0068863_100007535_pt1 | contig 10645 bp, 10 predicted proteins | sample KBSSwiS62_FD_66596 | JGI IMG/M metagenome (GOLD analysis project Ga0068863, IMG submission 66596) | Switchgrass rhizosphere microbial communities from Kellogg Biological Station, Michigan, USA - KBS Switchgrass S6-2 | ecosystem: Host-associated > Plants > Roots > Rhizosphere > Soil ...
GACATCGACACGCTGAAGAACACCTTGCCGGCCATCAGCCCTCCGCTCCCTTCTGAAAGATCTCCTTGACATACGCAGCCAGCTTGCTCAGGGTCTGCTGGCCACCCTCGATCGCGTGGTACTTCTCGACCACCTCGTCGCGCATCTCTTTGGTGGGGAACACAGTGCGCATCTCGATTCGGGTCGCCGAACCGTCGGCCACGAACGTGAGGACCGACTCGAAGGCGTTCGGGTCACCGCGGGACTCACCGTGCAGCAGGGCGATCCGCTCCGGCGGGGCGATCTCGGTCCAGGAGATCAACTCCTGATAGTCCGTCCCGTCCGGTCCGTGCATCACGAAGTCCCACTCCCCGCCGACGCGGAAGTCGAAAGACCGCGTGGCGGTGGTGAACCCCTTCGGTCCCCACCACCGCGACAGGTGCCGCACCTCGGTGAACGCCTCGAACACCAGCTCCCGCGGAGCGTCGATGACCCGTGAGATCACGATCTCGCGGTCGGCCGTCGAGGACTGCGCCGGCGCTCCTCGTCCTGTCGCGTTCATCAGCTACTCCTCCTGCCTTGCCTGCTTGAGGTCTTGCACGTACGCGTCCAGCCGGTCGAAGCTCTCGTTCCAGAACCGCTCGAACCCGCCGGTCCACTCGTGAACCGGTCGCAGCCCGCGGGCGTCCAGGCCGTACAGGCGCTGCTTGCCTGCCTTGCGGTCCCGCACCAGCCCGACCTCCCGGAGCACCCGCAGGTGTTTTGACGCCCCCGGCTGGGTGATCCCCAGCTCCCGGGCCAATTCGGTCACCGGCCGCTCACCCGCCCGCAGCATTGCGAGGATCTCCCGGCGCTGCGGCTCGGCGATCGCGTTAAAAACATCCGACGTCGTCGCTGCTCGCGCCATGAGTCCATCATATGCCTATATCGGCATGCCTCAAGCCGGAGGAGGCAGGCAGATCTCGTCAGATGATGATCGTGGCCCTTGCCAGCGGCGGTATGGCGCTGTGGCTATGGGTGGATTGTCGTACGCATGACCCACCGCCACTTGGCGATCACCCGGGCCCGGGTGAAGCCCAGTCCGGCGTACAACTCCTCTGGGCCGGTGTGCAGGTAGGCGCCGCGCTGCGGCGGCCGGCCTTCGGTCTGCTCGGGATAGGCCTCGACCACGCCGCCTCCGGCCCGCTTAATCTCCTCCAGCGCGGCCGCCACCGCAGCGGCCGCGACACCCTTCGTGCGGTCTTTCGGATTGGTGAAGATGCAGCCGATCCGCCAGTCCGGTGGAGCGTCGGCGGCCTGCTCGTAAACGCGCCGGCTCTTGATGTTGGGTAGCTCCGGCGGTGACCCGAACTGACACCAGCCGACACACCGGGCGCCGTCGAACACGAGCACCTGATGGACCGCGCCACGGGTCACCAGCCGCCGCTTCGTCTCCCGCTTCCCTTCCTCGGGGTGCTCGGCATTGGCGTCCTTCGGGTGGAAGCCCATGCACCAGCACCCACCCCACACGCCGTTGTTCGCCTCGACAAGGGCCGCGAAGTCGTCCCAGGTGTCCGACGTGAGCATGCGCGTGGTAAACGTCATGCGCTCAGTTTGGCCCGGCAGTACGACAAAGAAGGGCCGTCCGTAGAACGAAGCTCGGCGTCGCCGCAGCCGCGACGCCAGCGATGGCAGTCATGGGGGGCATGACTGCCATCGCTGGGTATTTGCATGCCGACCGGCACGGATTGGGCACGGATCGCCCTCCCGTGACTAACCCAAACCGGTGACGGCGAACCACGTGGTCGGTGATGGCCCGACGAAGATGATCGGGGCAAGGCATGGGGTGGGCAGGTTGACCTGTGCCTTGATCTTGGAGTCGCCGGTGGCGGTGGCAGGGAAGGGATCGGTCGCGACGTTGGCCGTTGCTGGGGCGCCGCCGCTCGTGGTTGTGCAGCTCACGATCGCTACGAAATTGGCCGCCGGGTTCGTGCCGCGAAGCGCCTCGGGGACTGGTGGCGCGTCAAGCAGGACTAGTCCTCGCACCGTCACTTCGAGCTTGCCGCTGCTCGACAGCTTGCCCGAGGCGTTGTCGATCTGCCATGGAAGGCCGCCGCCGTTGATTCCACGGATGGGGTTGGTCGAGCCCACGAACGGCCCCGCTACACCTACCATCGTCTCGAACTGGAGAACCTTCTTTCCGTTCGAGCTTGCTGCTGCTGCTGCTGATCCGGTCCCGATCAGGCTGATCGTGATGATTGATCCGAGAACCAACACGAGCCATCTCTTCGTCGTTCGCCATCTCGTCATCTCTCGCTCCTCGCAGACGCAGTCGCACTACTGAAGACGTATTGCTGGGTAGACGATCCGTACGGACTCACGCGCCGTCGCCGTCGACGGTTCAATCTCGACGGTCGGCGCGTGGCGGATCACCCGATCGTAGGAACGTCGACGGCAGCCGAACCGCGATGTCTCAGCTGCGCTGCCGCGCCGGTGGCGCATCAATCGACTGCCCGCATCAGGTTCTAAGGAATTACTTAGGTACGCCGAAATCCCGGCAGAAGCTTGATTGGTTACCTCGTCGAGGCACCGCCGACACTCGGTCGGCGTCGCAACGACGGAAGGACAGCAGAGTGAGAACCTCCAAGAAGGCGGCTGTAGCCGCTGCGGGCTTGGCCATACTCGCCGCGGTGGGCACGGCGGCTACTGCCTCCGGCGCTACACCTTCGCCGAACCCTAAGACGGCGACGAGTCCCAAGACGGCCGAACCAGAGAGCGAGGTCGTAGCCGCGGCTGCCGCACTGGGAGTAAGCCCGGAGGCGCTCGTCGCGGCGATCGTCTCTGGAAAGCAATCGTTCGCGTCAGCGGGTGGTCCGGTCACCAACGAAGAATTCGCCGCCGCGGTGGCGGCTCAGCTCGGCCGGCCGGTAGATCAGGTGCAAACAGCCTTGATTCCGGTGATCGAGAAGCCGGGACACTCAAGCCGGCCCGAGAACAAAACCGACAACGACGGTACTGACCCGAACGACTCGCCGTTTGCGACCGACGCGGCCGCGGCGACGCTCGCTGCCAGGCTCAACGTGACTCAGAACGAGGCGAAGTCAGCCCTCGCCACGATCCTGCACCTGGCAGCCGCGGATGGCGGGATTGACACGGCCTCGGCCGGCTTCCGCGACGTGGCTGCCGGCCTCGGGGTCACAGCCGGTCAGCTGCGGGACGCGTTGGGCGAACTCAAGGCCTCGTTCAACAATGGCTGAGGTCCGCTAAAGTCCCGGCAGGAGGCTGACGTGCGGATTCTCGTAGTAGACGACGACCCGGCGGTCCGCCGATCGTTGGAGCACGCGTTGCGTCGCGACGGCTACGACGTGTCGTCGTCCGCCGATGGCGGGTCTGCGCTCGCCGATCACGCCACATTCCAGCCGGACGTCGTAGTGCTCGACATTCTCATGCCCGAACCGAACGGACTCGAGGTATGTCGAGCACTGCGCGCCGGCGGCCACGACACACCCATCCTGATGCTCACTGCGCGCGACCTGGTCAGCGATCGAGTCGCCGGACTCGATGCCGGCGCCGACGACTACCTCACCAAACCGTTCGCGCTGGACGAACTCCGCGCCCGGCTACGCGCCTTGCTCCGCCGGAGCGGTGCCCAGACTGAGCTGCTCCAGTTCGCCGACGTCAGTCTTGATCTTGGTGGTCGGCTGGCTGAGCGGGCCGGCCGCAGGCTCGATCTCACCAAGACCGAGCTGTCCCTACTCGAGCTGTTCCTTCGCAACCCGCGCCGGGTTCTCAGCCGTACCCAGATCTTCGAATCGGTTTGGGGGTATGACTTCGGGCCTGAATCGAATGCGCTCTGGGTCTACATCAGTTATCTGCGCGGCAAGCTGGAAGCTGACGGCGGGCCGCGCCTGATCCAGACCGTGCGAGGGCTCGGGTACGTCCTGCGGGTTGAGCCATGACGCTGCGGACACGGATTGCGATCGCGGGCGGTGCCGTGGTCGCCGGGGCACTGCTTCTCGTGTCTCTCGTGCTATATCCGGCGGTCGAGTCGAATGTGCGCGGCCACCTCGACCACACCCTGACCGTGGCTGCGGCGCAGGCGCCGGAGACCGAGCAGGCGATCAAGGCGAAATTCGCCGAAACCGCCATCGATCCCGGGTTTCCCGCGTCGCCGGTGGCCATTGGCAACATTCAGCTGCAAATCGTGGCCGGGCCAGTTCGAGTCGGACCATCTGCGGCGTTCGTGGACCTGACCGCGCGGGACGTCGCGGTCGCCAACGGCACGAGTGGGCCATACTTCCGCGACGCTTCCTACGGCGGCACTCTGTATCGGGTCTACACCGCCCTGCTCCCCGGCACGCCCGGGACGCTCGTCCGCACCGCTACTCCGGAGAACGACCCCGATCCGATCCTGAACGAACTTGCATGGCTGCTGGTCGGCTCGGCGCTGGCCGCGACCCTGCTCGCGATCGTCGCCGCGCGGCTGGCGGCACGCGGAGTGCTGCGCCCGGTGCAGCGCCTGACCGACGCTGTCAGCCGTATTCGAGAGACCGGCGACCTGACCACACCCATTCCCGTCCAGGGACGAGACGAGATCGGACGGCTCGGTGCCGCGTTCGCGGCGATGACAACCGACCTCGACGCATCGGTCGGTGCGCAACGGCGCCTTGTCGCCGATGCCTCACACGAATTGCGTACGCCGCTGACCAGCCTCACCGTCAACCTCGCGCTCCTCACCGAGAACCCGGACGATCCACAAGCGCGGCAGCTCGCTACCGATGCGCTGGCTCAGGCGGGCGAACTCAACACGCTGGTCGACGATCTGGTCGACCTTGCGCGGTACGGCGAGGTTCCATTCCACACCGAAGACGTACGCCTAGATCTCGTCGCCGAGCGGATTGCTGCCCGAGCTCTGCGCCGGAATCAGAACATCCGGATCGAACTCTCGACGCAGCCGACTCTCGTGCACGGAGATCCCGATGCGCTGGAACGTGCGGTGACCAACCTGTTCGAAAACGCGGTGAAGTGGAGTCCGCGCGACGGTTGCGTCAGCGTCCACGTGGCCGATGGCAGCCTCGAAGTTGCCGATACCGGTCCGGGAATTCCGGATGCGGACCTGCCGTTCGTCTTCGATCGCTTCTACCGCTCGCCAGCTGCCCGAGCTCACCCGGGCTCAGGACTTGGACTCGCGATCGTTCGTCAGGTAGCGGAGGCTCATGGCGGCACTGCCGAGGCGCTCACTAGCGAGGGCGGTGCGCGCCTGCGGCTGACGCTGCCGCTGGCCGACGCGCCATAGCATGAGAGCTCACGTTGCCGGGCGAGTTGGGCACGGTGTGCCGCGGTCCAGCGTGTATCGGGCTTCGACGGTGAACGTTCCAGTCACCGGCGTGGTCAATTCAGTCCACGCCCCGCTCTGGGCAAGACACGCGTGTGTCGGCGAGTCGTCGTCGACTCCGGCGATGGCGAGCCATGGTGACCACGCGATTCGCAGCAGCACTGATCCCGGCTCGGGCACGTTGATAGTGAGCGCCGCCGGCCCAGCACTGGTTACCGTGGCCGGTAGCGAGGCGAGCGGGTCAATGCCCTCAACTCGGTAGACCCGCCAGTTCTCATCCCGCCATACCGGATGCAACAACGGAAACCCGGCTTCGATGATTCTCGCTTCGGCAACGCCCGCCGCGTCCGGCTCACCTGCGGGGAGCACCACAAATCCGGCACTCCACTCGCGTAACCATGCGTAGTAGGAGGTCGGTGTCAGCGTTCCATCGTAAAACAGCCGATTTCGGGCAACGTCAGCCTGCCGATTCCAGCCGCGGGCAAGGTCGACGTACGGCGCGATCCCGGACGCTTCCCAATGTGAACGCAACGGCACTACCTCCACCCGGCCCTGGTCGGCGTGCAGTCGCCGGAGTTCGACAAGCAGGGGGCGAGCATCGGCGGCGGTCGTGGTGACGGATGTGGTGTCGACGAAACCCGCGACGGGCTGCGCCAGAGTCCATACCGCCAAGGCCGCGGCTGCCGCGCTGGTTGCGATCGTGGTCAGACGCTGGCGCTGACCCGCCGCCGCGGTGCAGATCAAGATTGCGGCGCCTGCCGTCAGAGCCAACCGCTCGACGTTGCTGCCGATTGGCGTCGGCAGGATCCAGCAGAGCACGACACCAATGGCGTACACCCACGCGCCGGCTCGGACGATTCGCCAGGTGCGCGGAACCAATACAGCAACCACGATGCCGGTGGCGCTGGTCGCGAGGGCCGCGTACCAGGGAAACGGCTGCACCCCGGAGAACGGGAACAGGAGCGACGTTGCCGCGACCACGAGTATCGGGCCAGGTGCCAGCAAGTAAGCGTCCCGACGTCGGCCGGAAACGAACAACGCCGCGGCCAGCACCTCGATGAACAGTCCAGCCACGGGGCTGCACATGGTAGCGCCGACGCCGACCAGCGCCGCGATCACCGGCCGCGAGCGCCGCTGCGTGAGGTCGGCGCCCGACGCGGCGCCGTCCAGGACCAGGACCGCGGTCAGCAGCGCAGCCGCAATGCCCAGCATGTAGGTGATCCGGCCGCAGGCGATGTTGCACCACAGGGCGGCCGCCAGCCACAGCGACGGTAACAGCGGTCGCGGTATTCCTGACCGAGCCACCAAGATCGCGCCCAGCGCCGCGCTTGCGGTTGCCGCGATCACGGCGGTTGTGCGTACGCCGATCCACGCCATCAGGTACGGCGAAATGATGCTGTATGACGCCGGGTGAATGCCGCCATACCAGGACAGGTTGTACGCCGATCCGGGATGCTGCCGGACGAAGCCAGTCCACGCGTACTGAGCGGCAAGATCGCCTGCGTCGCGGGCTAGCCAGACAGCCCAAACCAGGCTCAGCACGCCCGCCAGGAACGTCGCCGCCATGACTGGCTGGCCGATCCGACGGGTCGAGAAAAGAACCGGCCGCGCGACTGATCCGTCCAAAACTGCCATGCGACTGGTCTCGTTTCATTCGTCCGAGGCCGCCGGCAGCGAGGAGGACCGGTCGGGGCGGTGAACCTAGCACGCCAAGTTGAGAGGACTTCGTGATCGGAACCGCCTCGGTGCGATTGCCACGGTCCGCGCTTGCCGGACTCGATCACCGCCGTCCGGCCGAGCGCCGTCGACTCAGCCAGATCGCCGCGCCGATTGGCGAAACCGTCGTCGGCCGGGCCGTGCCCGAGACACAATGGCGGCATGCTCGCCGAGCGGTCGATCCTCGTGGACGGCCGCCGTCTCGGGTTCTGGCGCTCCGCCCATACCGCCGCAACGCAGCCGCCGCTGATCATCTTGCATGGTCTCGGCGCTGACCACGAAGGCCTGCTGCCGCTGGCCGGGCGGCTGCACGGGTTCGACATCGTGGCTGTCGACCTGCCGGGTTTCGGCCGGTCAGAACCGCTCGCTGGGAAACACAGTCCGCAGGCGTACGCGCAAGTGATCGAAGCACTCTGCGACGTACTGGACCTACCGGAAGTTGCAGTGCTCGGGCATTCGCTGGGTGCGACGATCGCACTGAATCATGCGGCCCTGTTTCCGGCGCGCGTACGCACCCTGACGCTCCTCATGCCGGTCACCACCGGCAACGGGCCGTCGACTTGGCCTCCTCGCGTCTACTTCCGGCTCGGCACGGTGTTGCCGGAACGCCTCGCCCGGGTCTGGTTTCTCAGCCGGGCCTCCGTCTTTGTGTCGGACGAGCTGACGCTGGTGTCGAATGACAAACGGCTCCGCCGCGAGATTCGCAAGCAGGATTACCGCACCGCCGCACTGGCCAGTCCACGCGCCGTCCAGGAGATCTACCGAGGGATCCGCCAGGCGCCGTTGCTCGACCTTGCCCGGCAGGTCCGCGCCACCACGCTGATTCTGGGCGCGGAGCGAGACGTGCTGGCGCCGCGTCGTTCACTTGTGGCGCTGCAACGGCGAATAGAACGCAGCCGCCTCAAAATCGTCGAGCGGGCTGGGCACCTGTGGCCAGTGGAGACGCCTGATGTGTGCGCTGAGGTGATCGGCCGGCATCTCCGGCTTGCGGCGACGTAGTCGAATCGATTGCCACCGGCCGGACCGCCCAAATGGGGCTACCACGTCCATTTCTGCAGCGTGCTGCCGTTACACGTCGCGATGAGAATCGCTGCCTTGCTGGCCGAGGATGCTGCGGCGAGACATAGCGTGGTCTTGCTGATCGGCCGAATCGTCCGGTCCGAACGGAACTGCCAGGTTTGCGCCGTGGTGTTGTTGCACGTGTAGGTCCAGATCTTCTGACCTGTCACGAAGTGCCTCGACGGCACGTCGAAGCAGTTGCCGAGCACGCGGATCGTATTGTCGTTCGGCAGTCGGGTCAGCGCCTGCGCCTTGGTGCTGTTGCAGGTGTAGGCCTGCAGATAGGTGCGGATCGCCGTCGTCGCCGACGGCACGTCCAGGCACCAGCCGGTGCCGTTCTTGACCGGGCTCATCAGCGGGTTCGGTCCCTTGGCGACCTGAACGATCTTCGCGATCGACGGAACGCCAGAGGCGTCGACGATGAAGAGCATGTAGTAGCCGGGGGGTGCCACGCCGCCAGTGGGCGGGCCGGTGACTGTCAACGTCGTGCCGGAGGCTGAGAATTTCAGAGGAATGTAGCGCTGGCCTTGATCTACGCCGTGGGTGACATCGCCGAGGCCGACCAGCGCGACCTTCCTGATGCTGGAGGCTTGAGCAGACGAGATGGTGAAGTTGGCGTTGATGGCGACGCTGGCGGGTGCCGTCGAGATGACCGGTCGTGATGCGAGCTGTCCGCTGCCATCCTTCTTGTAGAGGTATGGCGGCGTGAAGTATTCGATGTTCTTCTCGAGGTACCCGACCGTCACGCAGACAGCGCAGACTCCACCGCCGCCGGTCATGACCCGCCCGTCCGGCAGCAGGATCGCCGTCGAGTGGTATTGCCGGATCCGGCTCGCGCTGGCGAGCACCGTCCATTGACCTGTCGTGGGATCCCAGCGCTCGGCTGCCGTAGCGGCATTGTTCAAGTCGACGAGGCTCGAAGTAGCGGCGCTGGTCTCGCCGCCGGTGGCCAGCACCGAACCGTCGGCGAGTAGGGTCCCGTTGAGCTGCCGTCGCCCGGTCGACAAGGACCCAGTCGAGGTGAAGGTCGGAATAAGGCCGGAACCGTTGTTGACGACGACGGCGGTTTTGGTAGGCACGTTCGCGACGCCGCCCTCGGTGACGCTGCCGCCGCCGACCACGACCGACTTGCCGATGTCGTATGTGGCGGAGCTGCCGTAGTCCCGAAAGATGGGATCCCGCGTGGCGGTCGCCGTGATGACACCGGTTCCCGACGTGGTGATGGTGTAGCCAGTCGCGTTGGGGCCGAAGAGACTGAGCTGGGTATCCGGCCGCGAGCCCATGAACGCATACAGGCGAGGGCTGTACTTCGTGAAGCCCGACAGCGCGCGAAGCGCGCCGTTGGCCTGGTAGACCTCGGCGGTCGCGGGACCTCCGCCGACGATGACCTCTTCACCATTTGCCGTTTCTGCCACGGTGGGATACCAGCGTGCTGCGGCCATGTCGTTGCCGCGGGTCCACGTTTCGGTCTGCCAGTTGAAGATGTGAGTTTCGACGGTGCCGTCAAGTTGCTGGTCGGCGTTTCCGCCGGCGACCAGGATGTTGCCATTGGCCAGATGGGCGAAACCGGCACAGAAGATGTTGGAGCCCCGCACGTCGACCCGCTTGTAGGTGTCATCGGCCGGATTCCAGACCATGGCGCGGGTGAAGCTCTGATCCGGATTCGACTCGGTAGCGTTGTCGCCGACGGAGTCCCAGATCAGCACCTTGCCGTTGGGCAGCATCGCGTCGAAGACCGGAACGACCGGAGTGTCGACGACGGGGCTCCAGAAGCCTGACTTCCCTGGATCGGCAGACACGCTCGCTGCCCTCTGCCGGACGGATCCGGGGCGCAGTCCGGTCTGGCGCTGGATCCGGCCGGCATTCTTGGCGGTCCGCTGCTCGATGACGCTCATCGGCGTTCCCGCGAGATCTTCGGCTGCGTGCTCGCGCATCTCGGCTTGTTCGTCAACCGGTTGCGAAGCGTGCGGATGGATCGCGGCATCCGTGTTGGTCTGCCTGGCGCCGTCGGCAGCAGCGGCCGAGTCGACGGCAGACATGCCGAACAGGACGAGTACGGACAGCAATCCGCCAGCGATGAGGGCACGGCGTGTGCGCATGGAACGGAACCCTTCGCGGTAGTCACGCGGCGGCCATTGTCGACGGCGCATCGCACCCGTCTTCAACAGGGCCTGGCTGGCAATGTGCGATCCATTGAGCTACAGATCGTGCTATCGCAGGACGCGCCACGCCGTGCGTCGGTCCAAGCCGACGAAGAAGTCATCCCAATGAACGATGAATTCCCGCGGCGCACCTGTCGCGCGGCCGCTGCGCGTCGCGCGTGGTCGGCAGCGCCACCGTAACCGTCACCAACTCGCCGTTCAATTTCTCGCGGCGGCACGTCGCGGCCGATCCGGCCGCCATCCGGGTTGACGGTGCTGGCCGAATGGCTGACGGTAACCGCATCGATGCGGATCGCGGTCGAGCGAAACTCCTTTGGGTCGGGTCGCGATGCATAGCGGAGTCGTTGCAGCATGGGTGACCAACGCAGCTCCTCGGGATTACTGACCTTGGCCGATCTAGACATCTACCAGGAGT
>Ga0068863_100007536_pt1 | contig 10645 bp, 9 predicted proteins | sample KBSSwiS62_FD_66596 | JGI IMG/M metagenome (GOLD analysis project Ga0068863, IMG submission 66596) | Switchgrass rhizosphere microbial communities from Kellogg Biological Station, Michigan, USA - KBS Switchgrass S6-2 | ecosystem: Host-associated > Plants > Roots > Rhizosphere > Soil ...
AGAAACTGTTGCGTGCGTTCCCGGGAGGGCATCGCCAGGTGCCCAGTTTCGCGACCGAGGAAGCGGGCCCGTTCTTCAGCCGACATCTCAGCCGTGCGGGTACGGATACGGGTCGCTGACGAGTGCGTCGTCCCGGAAGAAGTCCTGCGAATCGATGTCGCTCATCGGGGGAATGCTCCTGGTAACCTAGTCGATCGTAAAGGAACTAGCTTTACGAATGAACGGTACAGTACCATACGATCGTAAAGCCGAACCTGAGGAGGCGGCGATGGCGACAGCGGCGTTGGCGACCACCGACACCCGGACGCGACTGATCGAGGTGGCCGTCGACCTGTTCACCCGACACAGCTTCGCGGGCACGTCGCTGCAGATGATCGCCGATGAACTCGGATTCACGAAAGCCGCTATCTACCACCACTTTCGAACACGCGAGCAGCTGCTGGCCGCTGTCCTGGAACCGATTCTCGACGAGTTGAGGACCATCGTGGAATCTGCCGAGACGAGGCGTACCGCGCACTCACGGGCCGAGCACATGTTGAGCGGCTACGCGGCACTGACGGTGCGCAACAGAGGACTGGTCGCGGTGCTTGCGGCCGACCCGATCGTCGCAGCGGTGCTCGTCGAGCGTGCCGAATGGGGCGATCTGATCAAGCGCCAGCTGGCCCTGCTGGCCGATGTCGATCCGGGACCCGCCGGCGAGGTGAAGGCGGCCATGGTATTCGCCGGAATGGCAGGCGCGGCGGGACCGATATGGGGGACTTTCGACGACGCGGCGTTGCGAGAGCATCTGGTCGATGCGGGCCGTCGCACGCTGGGCCTGCGGGCGCCACGACGCACTTGACATCAATTGCCAAGATAACCAAGCGATTTCGGGAAGGAAGAGGCATCGATGAAGACGGCTGTCGTGACAGGAGGCGGCTCGGGTATCGGCCGGGCGGTAGCGGAACGGCTGCGGGCCGACGGCTACCACGTGGCCACGATCGACCTGACTGCCTCCGATGAGGAGTTCGCGCAGACGGCAGACGTGACCGATCGTTCCCAGGTCGATCAGGCGCTGGCGGCGATCCGCGCGCAGCTCGGGCCGGTCACGATTTTGGTCAACGCGGCAGGCCTGGACGGCTTCAAGCGCTTCACCGACATCACGTTCGATGAGTGGCGCAAGGTGGTGGACGTCAACCTCAATGGGGTGTTCCACTGCATTCAGGCGGTCCTGCCCGACATGATCGACGCGGGCTGGGGGCGCATCGTCAACATCTCGTCCTCGAGTACGCATTCCGGCACTGCGTATATGTCGCACTACGTGGCGGCGAAGTCGGCCGTCAACGGGTTGACCAAGTCGCTGGCCCTGGAATACGGACCCGTGGGCGTCACAGTGAATGCCGTGCCGCCGGGCTTCATCGATACGCCGATGCTGCGCAACGCGGAATCCCGCGGGAGGCTCGGCAATGTCCAAGCGACGATCGACGCAACGCCAGTCCGCCGAATGGGCAAACCCGAAGACATCGCTGCCGCATGCGCTTTCCTGATCTCTGATGAGGCCGGTTACATCACAGGGCAGATACTGGGCGTCAACGGCGGGCGCAACACGTAGCCGATCAGGCGCTATGCGACGATGATCGGATGTCGACGGAACCGGCGCACTTCACATTGGCCGAGGGCGGCGCCTACGTGCCCACACCGTTCGCGCAGAGTCATTGGGGCGACGATCAGCTGAATGGGCCCGCCGTTGTCGGGTTGGCCGCCCGTGCGCTCGAGAACCGTTGCGGATCACCGGACTTCATGCCGACGCGATTCACCGCTGACTTGTTCCGTGCGGCGCGCAATGTGCCGACGGCGATCGAAGTGCGAGTGGTCCGCGACGGAAGGCGGGTGCGCAGCGCGGAATGCGATGTCGTGCAGGATGGCCGCACCGTGACCCGGGCCACGCTGGTGCAGTACCGACGCTCGACCGCACCACCCGGTCGTGAGTGGACTGCGCCGATCTCGCTCGTAGAACCGCCGTCACCCGACGATTCGGTACTTCCCTTTGTCGGAAGCGACGAAGCGGGGTGGACACGTTCGCCTGCGGCACATCAGAACGACTCCCGGAAGCGGTTCTTCAACGACGGCATCAAAGTGCTTGCGGGGGAGGCGAACTCTCCGTTCGTCCGCGCCGTGATGATCGCCGAGGCGACGAGTCTGGTGACCAACCTGGGCACGCAGGGCATCGGCTATATCAACGGTGACCTGACCGCTGCGCTCTCGCGACTGCCTGTTGATGACTGGATCGCCATCCAAGCGGATTCGCACTGGACGTCCGATGGGATTTCGGTCGGCACCGCGACGCTTTTCGACTCCCAAGGCGCCTTCGGCTCGGGGATGGTCACCGCCGTAGCCAATCCTGCTGCGCAGATCGACTTTTCGACCCAGTCAACGCCGTTGAAGGGTCTGAACTACGAATAGCCGACCGGCGGTCAGCACCAACCTCCACAGTGGAAGCCCTTTCGGCCGTCGCCAGGATTGGCCGAGTTGGTCCCTGGTGATTGTCGCGGCGTTGGCGCCACGCTGATCGGTGCGCGGGTCACATCGACGTCCGGCCCCTTGGTTGGCTCCGGAGCGGAAGGCCTCCAGTACGGCTCGTTGTAGGACGGGGCCGAACTGGTTTGCTCCGGCGGTGGTGGTGGCGGGGGAGGCGGAGGTGGTGGTGGCGGCGGAAGGTTGATCGGTGAGGGTGCAGCACTGCTGAGGGCAGGCGCAGTCGTTGATGGCTGAGGCGCGACCGAGGTCGACGGTCCGGGGGCCGTCGAAGAACTATCGGGCCACGCGAGCAGGACGACCGGCGCCACGACTGCGGCGGCGGCGACGATGATCAGTGCGATCCTGGCCTGTCTGGCGCGATACCACGGCTCCGGGGGAGCCCGGAACGTCAAGGTGCTGGTATCCGACGCGCGCAGCTGACCGTTCACTGTCCACGTGTTGACCGTCGAGGAGGAAGCTCGTCGGACTGGCGGCGGAGGTGGTGGGGCGACCTCGCTCCGGGCTTCATACGATTCTTCGACGGCGGGGACTGCGGGTTCACCGTGCGGTGGGGTGGGGGCGTCGTCCACAAACGGGGGCTCGGCTACGTGTCCACCACCGAACCACCCGTCGTCGTCATACGGGTCCTGCGGGTGATCGAAGCCCCAATCCGGCGGGGCTTCGCGCTCAGTCACGTCTCGATGCTAACGCTCACGTGCCAGACAGCGGCAAATCACGCGAGGTCAACGGCTTTCACCGTGGTCAGTACGCGCCGACCGTCGCCTCCGTGCCTGCACGCTTCTGTCCGAGGGTGCGCAGCGACTGTCCGATCCGCACGGCCGCCGTCAATGCGTCGCTCGAGCCGTGGGGCCGGCCGAAATGCAGTAAAAGAGTGGCGCGCAGGGCCCCCGATTCGCACGGCATGTTGCCGTGCAGGCTGCGATAGCCCCAGAACAGGTAAAGATTGCCGACTTCCATATCGACTCTGTGCAGATAGCCGCTGTCGTCGAGACGGCGCAAGATATGACGGCGGTAAAACTGGCTTTGCCCGACGGCTTTGTCGATGATGTTCGCGAGAACAAGGCGTCGGAAAGGGCGCTTGTTAAAAAGGCCCACTAATTCGCCGGAGTTGCCCGGTTCGGCATTCGGCAGAAATATCGGGACGACCATCGTGACCACGCTGGCGTCGTAATGAAACCAATAGGCGTCGCCTTCGCCACGCGGGCCGGCGATCACGCGCAGGGCGGAACCGGTCAGCTCCAGCTCGGCCGGTCCGTCCGGGAAGCGGGCGCGCACAATGTCCGTCAGCAGTGACAGGACCGAAGAGCTATTGATGAAAGCCTCTGCGGCGCTGTGCTCTTCGCCTCGAGGCGAGCGAATGAAGTGGTCGTGGACACCGTGATTCAGCAGCCGATCCTGAACGTCAGCGCGCGCTTGAGTCAGCCATTCATGCGGAACCGCATCCTCGAGACACACCACTCCGGACTCGTCCAACTGCTCGGCGATTAGGCGCGGGTCGCCATATTCGATGATCGGCTGCGTCATGGTCGCAGAAGCATACGTGATCTTGAACCGATGTCGTGTGGGTGAATCGATCGAGTGAGCCACCCCACAATTCCGCTGGACAGCATCTGTGCGCGAGCTATGGAAGCAATATTCGCCGGCTTGCCGGTGGATTATCGGCATCTCGCCGGGGGATGGGCCGCCAGGCCCTCCGATTGCTCAGTTCGGCCCCCTCGTTGACCGGCCACGGCGTACATTTCTTGGCGCTGAACTGCCCTATCGAGCAAGGAGCGGTGATGGGCTACGTCACCTTTGTCGGCCGGGTCGGCGCATTAGCTGTCGCGCTGGGAGTTGGTTGGGCCGTGGCCACCACGCCCGCAGTGGCGTTGGCGGAGCCAACAGACTCGAGTGCTGCGTCGTCGGCCTCTTCGAGTGCGTCGGATTCTTCGTCGACCTCGGCTACGGACAAGACGAAGCCGGTCGAGGCGACGTCATCGACGGAATCGGACGCCACGTCGTCGGAGAAGGCGCCGACACCTGAAACGCAGACAACGGTCGACGGCGAGCCCGCTTCAGCCACGAGCAGCACTTCCGCCGGCGACGACGGTGCCCCGATCACGCCCCCAACGTCCGCCAAAGGTGGCACCCGCAAAGCGGTCAAGTCATCGGCGCGAAGCACGACAACGGCAACCTCGACACTGTCTCTACCGCAAGAACATCCGGTCGCAGCGGTCTCGACAGTGCAGTCACCGAGCGCATTTCGGCTCGCCAGTACGGCGCCGACCGTCGACGTCCACACCTCGAGTCTCGCCGCACCAGCCACGGTGGCATCGCCAATCACGGTGACAGCCAACACAATCGCGACGATTCCACAAGCGCATCCCGCACCGTTCAGCGGGCCGCTGGCGCCGTTGAACGTCGTAACGAACATCGTCTCGTCTCTGCTGGGGTGGGCCGGGCTGGGGCCATCGATGACGGCTGGTCCCGTCGCGCCCGTTCACGAGCCGGCGCTGTGGGCGCTGCTGGCCTTCGCCCGTCGCGAGATCGAGCAGACACTGCTCGGCTTCTCGCCGGCAGCCGCCCAGCACGTCGCCGTGCTACCGGTTGAAGGCCCGAACTTGCTGGTGAATCCGGGCGCTGAGCTCGGTGACCCTTCGTTGTCCGGATACAGCTCGGTGACCGTGCCGGGCTGGACGGTGACCGGCACGCCGACGGTCATCGAATACGGCACTCCGCGCCGCTTCCCGTGGCCGACGTCCTCTCCCGGGCCGACGTTCCCGGCATTTCTCGGATTCCCCAGTACGGCTTGCGCGCCGCCCGATAGCGGTGACCAGTTCTTCGGCGGTGGACCCGTTGCCACGTCCACGCTCAGCCAGACCGTGAACCTCAGTGCCGCGGCAGCCGAGATCGACGGTGGCGCAGTGCCTTACACGTTGAGCGGAGATCTCGGCGGCTTCACCATTGACCCCTCCGCCGCGTCTGTCCGCGTCGAGTTCCTGAATGCCAACGGAGACACGATCGGCACCGGCGGGACCCGGCCGGTAGGCGTGCTCGATCGTTTTTTCCTGACCCGGTTCCTCGAACGCGATACCGCAGGCACCGTCCCGGTGGGCACCCGCGCCGCCCGTGTCGTGGTGACGCTGAAGGACTGCAACCCCGTGCTCGGCAACTACAACAACGCCTACGCCGACAACCTGTCGTTCACAGTCGGTGCGGCAGGCCTGGCGCCGGCGCCCCTCAGCCGGCCGGCTTCGACTGTCGGCTCCCTGGATCACGTGTTCATGGTCTACATGGAGAACAAGGGCTTCAGTGACATCGTCGGTAGCCCGAATGCGCCGTACCTCAACGGCCTCATCGACAACTACGGATTGGCGTCGAACTACTACGCGCTGACTCACCCGAGCGACCCGAATTACTATCCGATCATTGGTGGTTCGGACTTCGGGCTGAACTACAACTGTCCGGCGGACTGCTTTGATCCCGCGCTGAACCTGGCTGACAACATCGAGTTGGCGCACAAGACCTGGGCCGGTTACATGGAGGGTGGCGGCGGCTACAGCACCCCCACCGACCGGCTGCCGTTCCTCGCTTTCCACGACATCTACGACGACCCGGCCCGAGTGAACAGCCACCTGTTCGACCTGTCGGAGATGGCGACCGATCTCGCCGATCCCACTTTGGCTCCCAATTTCGCCTGGTTCGCCGCGGACGACGCGACGAACATGGAAGGTCCAACCACCACCTTGACTGGAGTCATCCAGTGGGCGCTGAGCCAGCTCACGCCGAAATTCCTTGGCGGACACCAATACAACGTCGCAGCAGGAGATGCGTTCCTGAAGGAGACGGTACCGCTCATCACGGATTCGAATACGTGGAACGACCCCACGCAGAAGAGTGCCATCTTCATCACATTCGACGAGGACTACAACAACCTGTCGCTGGGCAACGGCAACGAAGGCAACCACATCGTCACGGTCGTCATCCCGTCGCCCGGCGCCGTCGCGAGCGGCATGCGCGGCGGTGCGTTCGTCGCCGATGACCGCTATGACCACTACAGCCTGCTGCGCACCATCGAGGATTCACTCGGACTGCCGCCGCTGACCGACAACGACCGTTACGCGCAACCCATGAACGAATTCTGGACGTAGACACCCGACGTTACGATCCGGGAGTGACCCCGGATGCGCAGCGGCTACGCGACCTCAAACTGCTGCGCCGCGTCCGCGATCGGATGGACCGCGAGTACGCGCAGCCATTGGATGTCGAGGCGCTGGCGCGCGGCGTCAACATGTCGGCCGGCCACCTGTCGCGCCAGTTCAAGCTCGCGTACGGGGAGTCGCCGTATTCCTATCTGATGACGCGCCGCATCGAGCGTGCGATGGCACTGCTGCGAGGCAGCGACATGAGCGTCACCGAGGTCTGCTTCGCCGTCGGCTGTTCGTCGTTGGGCACGTTCAGCACGCGGTTCACCGAGTTGGTCGGGATGCCGCCCAGTGCTTATCGGGAACAGACCGCCGGCGTGAGAGCCGGGATGCCGTCATGCGTGGAGAAACAAGTCACCAGACCGATCAGGAATCGAGAAGCGCCCGCCGCTCGGCTGCATCTACCGTGAGGCACATGGACATCACCATTCACTCCAGCATGTTGCCGCACGACGATCCGGAAGAATCCCTGGCGTTCTATCGCGACGTTCTCGGCTTCGAGGTCCGCCTCGACGTCGGAGGAGACAAGATGCGCTGGATCACCGTCGGCCCGCCCAACCAGCCCGACACGAATGTCGTGCTCTACCCCCCGGCCGCCACGCCGGGCCTCACCGACGACGAGCGCCGCCTCATCGCAGAGATGATGGCCAAGGGCACGTACGGCCAACTCAACCTGGCCACCAAGGACCTCGACGCGACATTCGAGCGGGTGCAGGCCGGCGATGTGGAGGTCGTCCAGGAGCCGACGGAGCAGCCTTACGGCGTCCGTGACTGCGCGCTGCGTGACCCCGCCGGAAACATGGTCCGAATCCAGGAGCTGCGCTGACGCATGGGAACGAAGTCAAACCGCTCGCCTGCGCTACATGCCGCTGACAGTCATGAAGTGATCCGGGTGCACGGCGCCCGCGAAAACAACCTCAAGGATGTCAGCATCGAGATCCCGAAACGCCGGCTGACCGTATTCACCGGCGTCTCGGGTTCGGGCAAGAGCTCGTTGGTGTTCGACACGATCGCCGCGGAGTCGCAGCGGCTGATCAACGAGACCTACAGCGCGTTCGTGCAGGGCTTCATGCCGACGCTGGCGCGACCCGACGTCGACGTCCTGGACGGCCTGACCACAGCGATCATCGTCGGCCAGGACAGGCTGGGCACCGATCCCCGCTCGACCGTCGGCACGGCCACCGACGCGAACGCGATGCTGCGCATCCTGTTCAGCAGGCTGGGCAAGCCGCACATCGGTTCGCCTCAGGCCTTTTCGTTCAACGTCGCCTCGATCAGCGGCGCGGGCGCCGTCACGCTGGAAAAGGGCGGCAAAACGGTGAAGGAGCGACGAAGCTTTTCCATCACCGGTGGCATGTGCCCGCGCTGCGAGGGTCGGGGTGCGGTCAACGATTTCGACTTGTCGGCGTTGTATGACGAGAGCAAGTCGCTCAACGACGGCGCACTGACCATTCCCGGCTACAGCATGGAGGGGTGGTACGGGCGGATCTTTCGCGGCTGCGGCTTCTTCGACCCGGACAAGCCGATCCGCAAGTACACCAAGAAGGAATTGAACGACCTGCTGTACAAGGAGCCGACGAAGATCAAGGTGGAAGGCGTCAACCTGACGTATTCGGGCCTGATCCCGACGATCCAGAAATCGATGCTGTCCAAGGACGTCGACGCGATGCAGCCGCACATCCGCGCCTTCGTCGAACGGGCGGTCACGTTCACCACCTGTCCGGAGTGTGACGGCACCCGGCTCTCCGAGCTGGCGCGGTCTTCGAAGATCAACGGCACCAACATCGCTGAGGCCTGCGCGATGCAGATCAGTGACCTCGCCGAATGGGTCAAGGGCCTGGATGAACCGGGAGTCGCGCCGCTGGTGGCAGCGCTGCAACACAGCCTCGACTCGTTCGTCGAAATCGGGCTCGGCTACCTGTCGCTCGACCGGCCGTCGGGAACGCTGTCGGGCGGTGAGGCGCAGCGCGTCAAGATGGTTCGCCACCTCGGGTCGGCGCTGACCGACATCAGTTACGTCTTCGACGAGCCGACGATCGGCCTGCACCCGCACGACATTCAGCGGATGAACGACCTGCTGCTGCAGCTGCGGGACAAGGGCAACACCGTGCTCGTCGTTGAGCACAAGCCGGAGGCCATCGCGATAGGCGACCACGTCGTCGACCTCGGCCCCGGGGCCGGCGCTGCGGGCGGCGAGGTGGTTTTCGAGGGCACCGTTGAGGAGCTGAGGGCCAGCGGCACGCTCACCGGACGACACCTCGACGACCGCGCCACGCTGAAACAGTCGGTACGGAAACCCAACGGCGCGTTGAGAATCCGCGGCGCGAGCACCCACAACCTGCAGGATGTCGATGTCGACATCCCGCAGGGCGTACTGGTCGTCGTGACAGGCGTTGCGGGTTCGGGCAAGAGTTCGCTGATCCACGGATCTGTCGCGGGCTTAGACGGTGTGGTCGCGATGGATCAGACGCCGATCCGCGGCTCGCGACGCAGCAATCCCGCGACGTACACGGGGCTGCTCGAACCCATCCGCAAGGCGTTCGCCAAGGAAAACGGTGTGAAGCCGGCACTGTTCAGCGCCAACTCCGAGGGCGCCTGCCCGAACTGCAACGGTGCGGGCGTCATTTACACCGATCTGGCGATGATGGCAGGCGTTGCGACGCCCTGTGATGTGTGTGACGGCAAGCGGTTTGAGGCATCGGTGCTCGAGTACAAGCTGGGCGGTCGCGACATCAGTGAGGTGCTCGCGATGTCGGTGACTGACGCGTTGGCCTTCTTCAGTGACGGTGACGCGAAAGTGCCTGCCGCGCAGAAGGTCCTCGAGCGGCTCGCCGACGTCGGCCTCGGCTACCTGTCACTGGGCCAGCCGCTGACCACGTTGTCCGGCGGCGAGCGTCAGCGGCTCAAGCTCGCGGCGCAGATGGCCGACAAGGGCGAGCTGTACATCCTCGACGAGCCGACCAGCGGCCTGCACCTTGCAGACGTCGAGCAGCTGCTCGCGTTGCTTGATCGTCTCGTCGACTCAGGCAAGTCGGTCATCGTGATCGAACATCATCAGGCGGTGATGGCGCACGCGGACTGGATCATCGACCTGGGCCCCGGTGCCGGTCACGACGGCGGCCGCATCGTCTTCGAGGGCACGCCCGCCGACCTCGTCGCCGACCGCTCGACCCTGACTGGCCAGCACCTAGCCGAGTACGTCGGGTCCTGACCGCTACAACAAGCCCGGGGGAATGGGCGCCGGAAGCTGGATGGGCGGAACGTCGGCGGGCAGGTGCACCGCGGGGACATCCGCGGGCATCTCGACGGTCGGAATTGCCGCGGGAAGCTCGACCGCGGGTATGTCGCTCGGCAACTGCACGGGCGGGACGTCGGCTGGGTAGGCGAACGGCGGGACGCCGACGGGCATCGGCAGGTCGGGCAGCGGCAACGTCGTAATGGTCGGCGGCAGCGGGATCGTGGGGGCAGGCTGATCCGGCGGTGCCGCCGAAGCCTGCCCCTGTGCGCCGAACACCAGCAGCGCGGACGCGATCACCACCAGCCGACGCGACATATAACAAGGGTAGGACTCTTGCCAGGGCTGCCGAAGTGATTGAAGATGCCCAGGAACGGTAATTAGCTGGACCCTGGTGGAGGACACCGCGTGGCATTCGACGCAGATGCTCTGCGGGAGAAATACGCCTTTGAGCGGGACCGGCGATTACGACCCGACGGGATCGCACAGTACGTCGAGATCGCAGGCCCGTTTGCCGGATTTGGGAAGGATCCCTGGAGCGACCCGGACTTCATCCGCGACCCGTTGTCCGATGACGTTGATGTCGTGATTGTCGGCGCCGGGTTCGGCGGGTTGCTTGTCGGGGCTCGACTGCGCGAACTGGGCGTGCAGAGCATCAGGCTGATCGACAAGGCCGCCGACGTCGGCGGCACCTGGTACTGGAACCGCT
>Ga0068863_100007538_pt1 | contig 10642 bp, 13 predicted proteins | sample KBSSwiS62_FD_66596 | JGI IMG/M metagenome (GOLD analysis project Ga0068863, IMG submission 66596) | Switchgrass rhizosphere microbial communities from Kellogg Biological Station, Michigan, USA - KBS Switchgrass S6-2 | ecosystem: Host-associated > Plants > Roots > Rhizosphere > Soil ...
ATACGCACGGTCGAAACGGCTATGCGCACTAAACCAAAAGCGAAGAAGCGGCAAACGACGACCGGTCCCGCTCCGACGTTCGTCGAGCCGATGGAGCCGCAACTCGTGGCGACGCTTCCGGAGGGCAAGGAGTGGGCCTATGAAGTCAAATGGGACGGCTACCGTGCGCTGCTCTTAAAACACGGCGACAGTATTCAGCTCCTCTCGCGAAACAAGAAGTCTCTCGCTGCTGATTTCCCGGGAATAGTCGCGACCGCTGCGGACCTTAAAACTGATTCCTGCCTCGTTGACGGCGAAATTGTCGCGATTGACGCGCAGGGCAGACCTGTATTTCAGGAGCTGCAAAACCGCGCCTCGACGAAGGCGTCGATTGTTTTTTATTCCTTCGATTTACTGGCTATCAACGGTATTGATTTAAGAAATACGCCTCTCGAAGAACGCAAGGCCCGCCTTGAGACCTCACGAAGGGAACAGCACTGAGGCTTTCTCCGGCGTTAGCGGGTTCAGCCGAGGAAGTTACCGACGCTGTCGGCAAGCTCGGCCTATAGGGCGTTGTCGCCAAGCGTCGCGATTCTCTCTACATATCAGGGGACCGGTCGAACGCCTGGCAAAAGGTGCGAATGCGTCGCGGCCAGGAGTTCGTCATCGGTGGCTACAAACCCGGAATGTCGCCTTTCGAAAGCGTTCTCGTGGGTTATTACGAGGGCAAGGAGTTGATTTTTGTCGGGAAGGTTCGCCCCGGCTTCACTCCACACACTCGGCGGAAGGTTTGGAATCTCATCAAAGGCGATGAAATCGACACGTGCCCGTTTTCAAACTTACCCGACGCAGGAAAGAAGGGTCGATTCGGCGAAGGCATCACCGCCGAGGAAATGAAAGTACTTCGGTGGATAACACCAAAACACGTCGTGCAAATCGAATTTGTCGAATGGACGAATCGCGGACACTTGCGCCACGCGAAGTTTACGGGGGTTAGGACAGACAAAAAGGCGCGGGAAGTGCGCAGGGAGTCGCCGGCCGGTTAACCGTTGCAGAATTTCGCGCCAAATGTCAGACTTTTCCCATGTGCAACCGCATGTCCCTAAAACACCCCGACAAAGTCGGACTTTGGGCGAAAGAGTGGATGGAATGGGAGTTCAACGAATTCATCGCGCGCTACAACGTCGCGCCGACCGATCGCGTCACAATCGGCAGACGCAACGGCGCCAAGGCCGAAGCCGTGACGATGCCTTGGGGCATCAAGGGAGCTGACGGAATTCTACGCACCAACGCGAGAGACGACAACGCTTTCAAGTTTCACCAGAAGCGGCTGCAAGACCGGCGGTGCGTCGTCTTTGCCGATGGCTATTACGAGTGGAAGACCGTCGGAAAAGAGAAGCACCCCTTTCACTTCCAACTTAAGGGCGAGCAGCCTTTCTGTTTCGCCGGCCTTTATTCGAATAGCGACGGCTTTCTGATTTTTACGACAAAACCGAACGAGGTCGCCGCGGAGGTTCACAACCGAATGCCCGTGATTCTCGATCGCGACACCTCGCTACGCTGGCTCAAAGAAGGTCCGATGACGAAAGACGAATTTGAGGCAATCGCGAAACCGTGGCCAGCTGAGGTAATGGAATCGTATGAGGTTTCGCGATACGTGAGCAGGTCAGGAAATGAGGGCCCCGAATGTTTAGCGAAACCGGGAGCCTCCGTTACGGCAAGGGCTGGCAAACTCACTGCCGAAAAGGCCAACGGGGACCAATTAAACCTGTTTTAGGATTTGCCGCTGTTATTCTTCTTCCCCGGCTTCATCTGATATTCTGCTTTTCTAAAGAGCAGGCCGCACTTGGCACAACGTGAAAGGACCTGAGAACCGACGGTCTCGACGGGAATCCACTGATGATCGTCGATTGAGCAATTGCGACGCGTCGCGAGATCGGAGTGGCTTGTAGAGTCGAGGTGAGTTCTGTCGGGCGTTTTCAGAGGCAGAAAAACTAAATACGGCTGCTAGCTTAGGCAAATCTAAATGGTGGCCGCGGAGTCGGCGCGTGGCGCCCAGGAACAATATTTCACCTAACTCGCGAGTATCCGGCGGGTTTGTAGCGCTTCCTATTTTGAGTCTCGCCAGCTCCGCACCCCGTTCGCTGATGGTGTTCAAATGAACACTAAACCTGACAAAGAAGGATGGTACTGGTACGAAGGAAAAGAAAGAAGCCTCGATCTAGTCTACGTCTACGCCAGCGTGTACGGAAAATGGGTTTACTGCGGCTTCGATCGCGGCGGACTTAGCGGCGTGAAGGGCGACCTAGAGCAGTTGAAGGGGCAATTCAACGGACCTCTGGTGAAACCGCTGATGCTCGCGGGGTGATTCGGGCCCGGCCGTTTGCGGGAAGTTCTTTCCATTATGTTTTTAATGGTCGCCGGTTTTTTCGCTCCGTGGGTCTCCCGGTGACTGCGCTGGGGTGGTTGGGAGGTATTTTTGAAGCTGAATCATATCGAAGTTAATGGTCCCTCCACTTTGTCTAATTCGGCTCATCATTGCTTCTACTCTTTCCACGCATTCGATTACGGCTTTTGCCGTTTCAGCATCCGATTTTTTTCGATCTGATTCGCTCCTGCTTCTGAGAGCATCGGCCTCCGCATGATTTTTTGCTGCAATCGAAAGTCTTTCCTGCGCTTCCGCAAAATCCTTCTCTGCCTTCGCTTCAACTTGGCGCACTCCAGCCTCTTTTAACCTTGAAAGTTCGCTAGCTGTATTGCCGCACACCCATCCCCAAAACTGTCGCATGAGCGAGCCAAATCCCTTGCTGGCGATTGCCACACTTTTTCCGTCCGGAGTAGGTCTGTGCCGCCCTGTCCATGGAATAATGGCGGAGCTTTCGGATTCTTCGCGCTTCTCCGGGGCAAAATCACTCATGATGAGTGGTCAACTACTAGGGGCCTCTCCGATTCCGATGGTGCGAACGTAAGACCGTTTCCTCCCAACGCGCGGCAAAGATCAGACATCGCGGAGAAGAGCTCGGTCAATTCGTCCACAGAGGCCGAACCCGGATCTATCCAGAGAGTAAACTCTTCTTGGCTGCCAGCGGATAATTGGGACGGGAAAGCGTCGGCCGGACATTCGAGGGGGCCGAGTGGACCGTTTTCCGAGGGATCGATTGTCCAGTCTGAAGCGTGAGATGCGATCGACTGAAGCTTCTTGAAGTTCTCTTCGGCAAATCGCCAAAAGGAGTCGTTACCTACGGCTTTGAGGGCTTTGGCTGACGCCGTTTCAGCGGTTGAGGCGAAGCCAGCCGCGGTCCCATAATCTCTCGCTAAAGCGGCAGTGTATGCTGAGGCCGCAGCGTGAGCAGCGAACGCGGCAGCAGTTATACGGTCGGCTTTTAAGGGAGCATGGCCTTTCGTCTCAGTGGCTGCTGCTAAGGCAATATTACCAGCATTCACCGCCAACTCGGCGGGCTTCGAACCTTGCGCTAGAACAATTTTATTTGAGCAGAAAGAAGCGGCTAGATTTAGACAATGGTCGAGTATTTGGCTAGAGGAGGCGTGGGGCCATTGCGGCTTATCGGGGTAAACTTGACGGGCCAATCTTGCGCATCTTACCGCGTAAGCAACAATTGCGCGGAAGGGTAGGCTTTCAAGTAGCTTCTTATCGGGCATCGAGGCGGGATTGGTAAACGACGGAACGCAAAACAAGTCGTCACACGGTCACAACTTCGGGAGCCTTTGTATTGGAATCAAGCGAGTTTGGCCGATCAAGCGCTCGTTGCTCAGAAATAACCTCGACCCGAATTTCACACCCTTCGACACCATTGGGCATCTTTTCGTGGCACGTGGATAGAATTTCCAAAATATTGAAAAACGCCTCGCCGAAAAACGCCTGAACATGCCGTTCCATTTCGGCGTCAACTGCAGCAATTTTGGTCAATTCCAACATATAATGCCGCATGCCCATAGCATGACTCCTGATCGCTTCGACCGCATTCATTGGTTTTCCGAAACTCACGCCAATGCGTTCCTCTAAAGCGTTAGCGTACTTTCTTACGTCGGAAAGAGTCAGCTCTTCATCGCGTCCTGCCTCCAGCTTCGAAACAGCGCTTTGAGAGAGTCCGATCTTTTCACCCATTTCGCTCTGGGTTAAACCGTGCTTAACCCGCAATCTTGCTAATGCGCGCGCTATCCGAGTATCTTCGGAAAGAGATTTGAGTTTTGTACGAACTTCGTTTGGCACGGCTTCGTTCGCCAACATCTCGGTAACTGTCGAGTAGCGACGTCCAGAAATCGCTGGAGTTGCTTTGGTAGGAGGTTGGTCGTTGTTATGCATGGGAGGGAGCAATGGGAAAGTTCTTTAGTACGAAATCATGACATAGCTTTACGTCACTTTGTTGCGCATCTTTATTCCCAATCGTAATAAGATGTACAGTGCACGATGCTTGATGTGAAAAAAAGTAAAGCCGCGTTGCCTCCAGAGATGGGCCACCTGCCCGCTCGTCGACAGCTAAAACGCCTTTTCCTTCGGTATGAATGTAGCCGGCCTGGACGCAACCCGCGTTCTTAGCCGACTTTAGCAGCAAAAAATACCTTCCCAAATTGTTAAGCACGGCGGCAAGTTCATTGGGTCGTTTCTTGCCATACCATTCGAGATCTTTTAGATATTGGTCGGTTGGCTGCAGCTGCCACATGTAAGGCGTAGAAGATTCCAATTTGGAATAATGTCAAGGGCACCGAATGATCGCTCGCCTTTAGCTGCATTTTTCAGCGTTTCCCCTACAGCACCTTTGGTGCAATCCATTCTAAACCATTTACGTATGTCACAAATCCACCAGGTTTTGAAATCGCCGATGCCCATTGTCTAGAGCGCGTTGCCAGCCACGTTGCCAGTCCCTTGATCTATCTAAAATCTAACCACTCAAGTCTAACAAAATCAATAAGTTGAATTTTGGCTGCCCGACATGGATTCGAACCATGACTTCGAAAATAGCCTGCGATAAAGTTTTTCTCACCTAGGAAAACACATGCAAATACATTGACAAACAACGCTGGACGTTGCCAGTCTCGTTGACAGTCGCATGGCTTCCATTCGAAAGAAGAAAGGTTCGAAATACTGGTTTGCTGCCTACTACCGTGAAGACGGCTCACGGACACAAACGAGTACGAGGACGACTGACCGCAAAGAAGCGCTTCGGATTGCTAACGATCTTGAAGATGCTCACCAACGCAGGGCCACTGAGGGACAAATGCGTCGGGTCCTTTCGAATCTAAATGAAAGATTGGCAGGACAACCGCTGGCGTCGGCTACCCTTAAGGAATTCGTAGCGCAATGGCTGGTACGCAAGAAAGGTGAGATTAAACCCGTTACCTACGCCTCCTATAGGGGCGCTTCGGAAGAGTTTGTCGAAATGACTCCAGCTAAGGCCAATATGGGTATCCAGTACGTAACCGTAGCCGATGTGGCTGCTTACCGGAACCGATGCGCAGAAAAAGCGAGCGCCAAGACTGCGAACAACAAGCTAAAAATAATCCGGGTTTTATTTCAAACAGCGTGGCGGGATGGGTTCGTAACCGAAAATGTCGCCTCTAAGGTAGAAATCCTGACTGAAGAGGACTCGAATCGCCGGCCGTTCACTCTACCTGAGCTGCAAAGAGCTTTTGCCGTAGCTGATGGCGAGTGGCGAGGAATGATGCTCGCCGGCCTTTACACGGGTCAACGGCTTAAAGACGTCGCGTCGTTGAGGCGCACGTGCATCGACCTTCAGAAAATGACGCTTTCGCTGCGCACGTCCAAAACCGACCGACATCAGGAAATTCCGATAGCGGCTCCGTTGGGGAAATATTTCGCGGGCTTGGAAGCAGGAGACGATCCTCGGTCGCCCATTTTCCCCGAATCTTTCAAGCTTCTGCAGAAGGATGGGCACGTCAGCCGCCTTAGTCAGCAGTTCTATGAAATCTTGGTTACTGCGGGCCTAGCGGTCGAACGCCTAAGTAAGAACGAAAAGAAGGGAGTCGGCCGCGACGGGAAACGGCAGCGGAGTGAGCTGACTTTTCACAGTCTGCGGCACACCGCTACGAGCTTGCTAAAGAATGCGGGTGTATCCGCTTCTGTAGTACAGGACATAATAGGCCACGATAGTGCGGAAATGTCTCGGCATTACACTCATATCGATGAGGCAGCAAAGCGCGTGGCTATGTCACATCTACCCGACGTTACAGCTACAGTGATCTTATGAAGAAGAGTTCACGTAGAAAAAAGAAGGTAGATTGGCTCGACGGGCGACCTTCAAAGCCGCATCTTGACATGCGCATCTTTTGGAAGGGGGCATTCGAAAGCACGCTGCTTTTGGAAAAATGCGTACCGTCTTTGCTCGAAAAGTGCGACTCGAAAGAGGTGCTCAACTACGCATTCAAACGATTGCAGGAGCTTTGGGACGAGTTCAATATGAAAGACACTCGGGTCACAGATCCTAAGCGGAGAAAATTTGTCCAAGAATTCCTCGCAAAAAGAGGACATGGTGGGGTCAGCAAAGAGCAATGGTCGAAAAATTTTGCTCTTTTCGATGATCGAATGAGCCAGTCTGGAATATTTGCCGGACGATTTTTAGCACAAGCTCGAGGAGCTATAGAAGAGGGTAGGAGCTGGCTAAAAGAAGTAGATTCCCTCAATACTTTGGCCGCGTCCTCCGGTCATAAAAGTCTTTCTCTGGCCGTGGTTTACGCCTTTTACGCAGGAGTTGCGGCATCGGAATTCAATGCGCGGGTGCAATTTGGAAAGGTTTCAGGCTCATCTCAAAGCCCGAAAAGGCGCGGAAGTTACAACTACCTTACCCGAGTAACGATGAGATGTTATGCAGACCTACACGCGTGTGATGGAAAAGTGAATACCGACGATTTACGTGATCGTGTCGCATCGAAAGTTAACGATATTCAATGGCATGACTGGGTGTTTTATTGGTACGATGAGCGTGGTAATAAGAAAGAGACGACGGACAAGGCGTGGCAAAATCGACTGTCTCTGGTTCGAAAACGTCACCTTTTAGGGTAAAACGGGAAGTCTAGAACTTCTTCAACGCACGAACATCGGGTAACGTGTGCGCATGGAAACACACGTCCCATCAAATTCGCGAGAAACGAGGAGAGTTTCGCACAATCCCGAATATTTTCCGCTTCCTTCTCGTGGCCAGGATCCTCATTTCGGACTCGGTCGCTCAACGTACTACGATCTAGAGCGCCGTGGGCTGTTGAACCTCGTTAGGGTAAGAAAGCCAGGGAATGTTCGCGGTAAAGTGCTAATACCGTATGCCGAAACCGGCGCACTTATTCGCAGCATGTCCAAAGCGGGCCGCTCGACTCCTATCGTTTCTCTGTAAGTCGGCATGACCCACGTAGTCCGAAGCACGAAGGATGGTCCATTTTTATGGATGAACAAAGCGGCGCTCCGGATGTTAACTGACCAATATGGGGAGAGCAGCGACCGCGGGCCCTCAGGTCGAAGTGTGTATCTCGCCCTTTGCGAGTTCGCCAGCGACAAACAAGCAGAGGCGTTTGAGGTCACGAAGGCTCTGCTTGCTTTCAGATCGGGAACGTCGATCCGAACCGTACAGCGTGTGTTACCTGACCTCGAAAAGGCGAAGTTGATTCACGTTGTTCGATCAACAGACGGAGCAGCCTCGAAATACACTCTCCTCAACCCCTCTAGCCACAGTGTCTCTCCCCCGAGACTCAATGGCCACCCCGCAAGCCAAAACCCACGTCAGGCTCAATTGGCCGACAAGGTAGAAGAATCAGGAATAAGTATGAAAGAATCATTGAACAACAATTCGGCGCCCGCTCATGGGCGCGAGAGAAACACACTCATTGATGCCATGGTCACCCTAAACGGCGAGTCGCTCTCAGAAGTCACCGGGCCTCAATTTAAGCGTGCCGCAAAGGCTCTTCAGACAATCAAGACCGTCGCTCCCTGCGTTGCGCCGGGAGAGATCGAGCGACGCGCGGCGAACTACCGGGCGAACTTTCCCGCCGCAGTGCTCACAAGTACCGCTCTCGCCGCGAACTGGGCCGTCTGTGACAAAGCCGCGAGGACGAAAGCTGTATCATGGCAACGGCAAACGTCCAATTCAGTGGTGCCCGTTCGTGAGGATTTTTGACATCAGCGATATCGTCCACACAATGAAATCTCTCGTTAGCGATCAAATCTGGCTGCCAGGCGTCGAAGATACGGATAGACCGCATCCGTTCCAAGGCCTATGCAAGGTTTGCAATCAACATTTGAGTTATCCTTGGCGAAAAATTGACCATCCTTCTGCGCACGGATGGCACGCGGTAAACTGCTGCGATCGCTGCTACGAGTCGGCAAAATGCATAAGCAAGCCTCTGACAACGGAAGACCGACTGTGGCAAGAGCGCTGCCCGCCTGAATTCAAGAAGCCGTGGGACTCGACGCGGGGGAATGACGCCTTTTTGGATCGCTGCCTGAACTTTGATCCTCAATCTGGTCGAAATTTGGTCATTGTCGGAGCGAGCGGGACGGGCAAAACGCGCATCTGTTGGAAGATCTTGTCGAACTTAACTCGCGCAAACGTTTCCTGGTTTTTCGTAACCGCGCTTGAACTCATGGATGGGTTGCATCCGGACGCTCACAAGGTGCGCGTCCTAGCAATTGACGACGTCGGCAACGACAAGCTCACGATGAACCGGGAAGTAGATTTTCTTCGTGTAATACGAAATCGCTGCGACTGGCATCAACCTATGATTTTAACAACGCAGTTCCGCGGCGCGGACCTTGCGAATCGATTTAGCGAGCAGAGCACTGCGCAGGCGATTGTGCGTAGATTGCGAGAGTTCAGCGATGTGGTGAACTTCGATCAATTCGCCGGCTCGGACCGCGACTTACGTCCCGAGTGAGCCCCCTCAATCTCGCTATGGACCACAATAGCCCACGCTTATCGGGCCCCGAAACAGCTCTTACCGGCCTGGCTATCCGACAGAAAAAGATGGGACGGCCTTCGACTTTCTGTAATGATTTGTTTGAGGCGATCTGCGATAGAATATCCGACGGAGAGACTCTGACAACGATCTGTGAGGGGCCTGGGTCGGAGAATATGCCTTCCCGAGTCACTTTCCGGAAATGGATGCGGGGGTGCCAAGACTTACTTTCCAGATATCGCGCCTCGCGCGAGGCCCAAATGGAGGCGCTTTCTGACCAGCTCCTTGCGATTGCAGACGACACGACGCGGGACACAGTGATGGTTACAGGGCAGAATGGACAGCTTTTCGAAAAATGCGACCGAGAGTGGATCGAACGTTCGAAGCTCCGGGTCCATACTCGAATGTTTCTAATGTCGAAGCTCGCTTCTAACGTTTACGGCAACAAATTTGAGCAGAGCACTAACAGCAACACCGTTACGAAGTTCACCCTTAAAGTGGGCAACGGGTCGCGGGAAATGCAGCAGACGGGGGAAAAAACTTCACTTAAACTCCCCGATTTTTGAAGTGTCCGCTATCATCTTTATTACTTCGTCGCTTATAGAAGGAAGCTGAGAGAGCAATGAGTCGATTGCGACGAAGTCCTCTTTGAACAACGTGCAAAATCTTCCGTGCACGTACATCGAGTCTCCATCTCGCGTGAATTCGAACGAATCCTCGCTGAGTCTGCCAATCTCCTTTTTGATCTGCTGGATTTGATTTTTCTCCGCTAACTTCGTCCACTCTTGGAACTTAGAGATTATCACGCGGAGCGATGCTACCTCTGACGCCGTAACGTCCATCGAATTCCGCTCCTTCGACTTGGCGTCCTTATCAATGTAAAAAGAAAAAAAATTAAGCTGAGGGCGATTATCCACGATTTTCACTGTGAGGAACCAGCGAACTCTTGAAGTTTCTACGCATCTGGTGACAGAGATTGCGCGAATCGACTTCCAGCGCTCCTCCAACTCTTTTGCTTGGAGTTCTTTGGCTTTACGCGGCTCGTCGAGCTTGATTCTCAGATCTTCGGGTAATTGCGAATTAGGAACTTTCGCCATTCCCGCATCATAACGGAATGTGGAGTCGAGTTCGGTATGTCGAGTGAGGACTGCATTCTTCAGAATACGGCCATCTTTCAACTGAATGCTCTCCGCGTCCGCGCAGGACAGAATCGCCAAGAAAGCATAGATCGCCGAAGCAAGACTAAGTGAAACGAAATGGTTGGAGCAATCCATGGAAGAGGCAGATACTCAGATCGGCTGTTTGGCTATCTTCTTAACGGTGAAGACTACCTTTTGTTCGGTGTAAGAGAATTGCGATCCCCGCTATGATCTGCGGGTGGACGCAGCCAAGCTCCTCGTCAGGAACTTGAAAATTCTTCGCCTTCGTCACGATTTGACGCAGGAAGAATTTGCGGAAGCTGCTGGAGTCGATCCGAAGTACTATCAGCACATTGAAGCAGGACGGCGTTCTCGCGTTCGAATCGACACGCTGGACAGGCTCGCAGGAGCTGTTTTCTTAAACGCAGGAGAATTGATTCTTCCTCAGCTACCTGAAACCACGAAAGTACGCGGAAGGACCGCGGCGCGCAAAGCTCAGCCAAACAGAATCCGCCGTGAAAAAAATGGCAGGCAAGACCAGGAATACCGCCCACTCGAGGTCGGCAGTCCTGAGCGCCTAAAAAGGCGCTCGGCCGCAACACGTG
>Ga0068863_100007541_pt1 | contig 10641 bp, 14 predicted proteins | sample KBSSwiS62_FD_66596 | JGI IMG/M metagenome (GOLD analysis project Ga0068863, IMG submission 66596) | Switchgrass rhizosphere microbial communities from Kellogg Biological Station, Michigan, USA - KBS Switchgrass S6-2 | ecosystem: Host-associated > Plants > Roots > Rhizosphere > Soil ...
GCGCCCGGGCGCGATCAAGATGCAGCCTGGAATGGCGATTCCAACCGAGGACCCCAGCTCCGTCAATGTCGTGAAGCTGAATCCGAACCTGGCCTATGCGGAAGCCCGCCAGCAGGACGTCCTCGCGACCGGGGAGCGCGTGACTGGCATCACCGATCAATCGCTCGGACGCGCCGTAGACCGGCCCAACGCCCCCCGCACTGCCACCGGGCAGCTCGCTCTGATCGAAGAAGGCAACGTCCGAGCCTACCTGGATTCCACGATTTTACGTGAGGACATGGAGCAGATCATCTCCGATATCTGGGACCTGGACTGCGACCTGGTGCCGAAGACGGAACCGGGGCTGTTCTTCCGCGTGACGGAGGAGCAGGCTAACGGGCTGTTCGATGTGAAGCAGGGCGGCGCCTACATGACGCCCAAGGAATTTGGCGGCCGCTATGACTTCCGGCTGAAGTTCGCCACTTCCGTCTATGCGCGCCAGGCGAAGAAGCAGGAGTTCCTGGCGTTCTACCAGGCTGCCGTGCAGAACCCGCTGTGTATGCAGAACCCCACGGCACTGTGGGCCCTCCTGAACATGCTGGCCAAGCAGTTCTCGATCGACTTCGAGGATATTATCCCGAAACCCCCGGAACTCGATCGACCGAAGCAGCCATCCGAAGAGTGGACGGAAATGCTGGAAGGCCAGACCGTCGAAGTTAATCCCCAGGATCACGACGACCTGCACCTGCAGCAGCATATCCAGCAGCTCGAGGACGAACGGAAGGATCCGGACCGCGATGTCCAGGCGATCGGCCTGATGGTCAAGCACATCCTGGATCACCAGCAACAGAAGCGCACGAAGATGCTCATGCAGGCCCTTACCAGCCAGCTCATGAATTCGGTGATGCCCCAGCCTCAACCTGGCGTTGATCCGCAAATGCAGCAGCACCTGGCGCAGATGTACCAAGTCCAGCAGGGGATGGGCGCGCCCCAGCTGCAGCCGACCCCGGGCCCGCCCGGGATGGGCGTTCCGCCCCAGGAAGTTGGCAGCCAGCAGGCGCCGCAGCCTCAGGAAGGGATGATGTGAGAAACCGAGGGTCTGTTCTTCTTTCGTTCGAAGCCGTGGGGAAGATGCTCCATCTTCGCGATGGGCTTACCGTAATCAACGCCATGGTGAATCCAGGGGACGAAACCGTGGAGTTTTTTGTTGCGGGTGAGGGACTGCCTGCTTTGCAACGTCGCGAGACCATCGTGCGTTTCCGGCTGGCGGAATTATCCGATTGGGAGCTTCAGTGACAGACCCCGATCCCGCCGATCTGGACGCGCTCCAAGAGCTGGTCCGCTCGCCGGGCTTTCAGCTTTATGCGGCCCGCATTAACGAGGAGCTGGAACGGCGCCGCGCGGAACTTGAAACCGCCGAGAAGCTGGAGGCGATTAAGGGAAGCCAAGGCCTGATCAAGGGCCTGCGAATCGCCCTGGAGATCCCTGGAATTCTGATCGAAGAGGTCAAAGCTCAGTTATGAAAACGACTTTCAACATTCAGTTTTGCGTCTATGGCCCGGCACAGCCCGGGCAGTCGGCACAGCATCGCCCGATGGTGTCGAGCGGATCCAAGAACGTTCTGGCGGGGGATGCGGACGGCAACCCGGCCATCGTTAACGCCATTAAGAGCCTGCTCCTGGCCCACCCGGAAGCCACTATTACCGGCGTCCAGCAGGCCCATGTGATCGACCTGGAGTCCTAACGATGAACCGAATCCCGAAGAAGCAGGCCGCGGCCGTCGCGGCGAAGAAGAAGGGCAAGAAGCCCGCGTCTAGGGTACAGCCCCAGTGGGCGGGTATCGCGAACCAGATGCTCAACAAGGGACCGGCCGGCGGGCCTGGCGGCTGTTAGATGGCGGCCGCCGTCATCATTGGCGAGCAATGTCCGTACTGCACGAAGTTCCGCTCCCCGCGGGACGTCATTCACATGCCGGGCGGAGCGAAGATCTGCACGCATTGCGAAATGCGGCATATCGAAGCCCTGCAGGCACTCTCCACCGGCCAGTTCCTCGGGGAATGCTCGGAGTGCGGCAAGACAGCCGAGGAACTACGCAGCGCGAGCGGGGAGATGGCGGTGCACTTCGAAGGTGGCCGTTACCGCGTGATGTGCGCGGCATGCGACCGCAGCTACGTCCCCAAACGAAAAGAACTCTACGGGCATACCGAATTCGGACATGCCCTTGGATTGGATAAATGATCATCGACGGAAACGTTCTCGAAAACGAGACAACCACACCCCCAGTGCCCGATAAGGGCCAGGGCAAAGAGGAAACGGTAACTCTCACCAAGGCCGAAGTGGAATCACTGCGGCGCGAGCGTGACGAAGCCAGACAGAGCGAGCGGTACTGGGCAGAGCGGGCCCGATCGCCCAGAACTCCGGAGCCCCAGGCAGAAGAGCGGAACGAAGTCGACGCCCGCGAGTTCATGGAAGACGACGACACGGCAGACGGCGTCCAGGATGACACCCCGGCCAAGTTCGTCGACGAGATTGCCTCGCAGGGCATGGCGGCGCTCGAAAAGCGCGGCCTGATCTCACGGAAAGAGGCGGTGCGGATCGCGACCGAAGCCGCGGTGAAGGTGTCCCGGGAGCTGATCGGGCGAGAACGCCAGAAGATCACCTCCGACGCCCAAATCATGGGCGAGTTCCCGGAATTGAAGGATCAGAACTCGGAGCTCTTCAAGGAAACCGCCAAGCGCTACCAGCGCGCCGTGGCGATGGACCCGAACGCGGCGAAAACGCCGGCGGCGCTCTATCTCGCGGCGGAAGCAGCGCGCGAAGCCCTGAAGGCCAAAACACCCCCGCCCCGTCCCCGTGAAGACGACCGCGAAGACGAAGCGGACCGCCGGCGGCGCGCCGATTCGCAGGACGGCAGAACCCGCGGCCGATCGCAGCAGGAGGACGATACCGACATGCTGGGCCCGGAAGCGCAACAGGTCATGAAGGCGATGGGGATCACAGAGCAGGAGTTCCGGGACAGCCAGAAGTTGATGGGCGGCGGTAGATCGCGGCAGGGAGGCAGACGGTAATGGCAAAGAACAGATTGACCGAATCGGAGCGCGCGGCGGCCTATGAAGCGGCGGGCATCCCCGACTCCAAGCCCTTCGTGGCGGCGGATGCGACCGAACCCAGCATCATGAACTGCCACATCAACGGCGTCCTGGTGCGGGATCTCGAGCTCGATCCCCAGGTGATTGCAGCTCTGGACTACTACGCGACCGATGAAGGCGTGGCGGAAAAGAACGCTCGGCCCATGGTCCGGGAAGCATCCGGCGTATCCCTCGGAGCAGACCCCTTCGATAAATCTCTGCAGCAGAAGCGCGACGACGTGAAAGAGCGCGGCATGGAGCTGTACGAAGCCCGCGACCCACTGCGGGAAGTGGCCAACCGGCACATGCAGCCGGGGATGAAGCCCAAGTTCCTGTCGGCCAAGCGAGTGCAGGAAAGCGGCGGCACCGGGGATTACGAAGTCGTCAAGGACTCCAACGGCGACCCAGTGAAGGTCCGTGGCATGATCCTCGGGCAGGTTCCGGTAGAACGCGCCAACGCGCGGAACCGGCACTTCCGCGAGAAGGGCAACCAGATTCTGAAGCAAATCGGCGAAACGTACAAACGTGAAGGCGGGGTAACCGCCGTCGCCGATCAGTAAAAGGAAAAACGAAATGACCATACGCGCAAAGATGACGCTGCAGGGCGTGTTTTCGAATCAGTGGGGCGGCATGAAGGCATTCTTTAGCTGCCAATACGACCCGAACAAGGAAGAGGACAAATCCTTCCAGAAGGCGACCCCCAGCGGTTCCGCCGAATTCCAGATCGATAATCCCACCGTGTTTCCGCATCTGGTGATTGGAAAGGCGTATTACTTCGACATCACCCCTGCCGATAAGTAGTATCGATTTTTAAACATCAATCCCGCGAAGCAGGCGCGTCCAACTTCGTCCCTTATGGGCATCCGGACGTGATCCGACCTCAGTCAATGCCAATGTCTTCGCTCCATGAGGCAACAATTCCAACTTTTGGAGTGAACTATCTATGGCAAACGTAAATGCACCGTTCGGCTTCCGGCCGACGATGCGAACCTTTTCGGGCGGGGCCGGCACACTGGTCCCCGCGCACAAACTGGTCGGCTATGGCACCGCGCTGTTTAAAGGCGATGCTGTTACGCACGCGGCCGCCGGCACCAAGCCGACGCTCGCGATCGACGCGGCCATCACCCCCGGCACCACCCCGGTTCTCGGCGTCAATCTGATCTACGGCGCGGCCTCGACGGCCACCGATCACACCATCGTGAAGGCTAAGGACGCCGTCTTCATCGTCCAGGGCGACGGCACGGGCGCCACCTTCCTGGTAGCCGCCAGCCTGAGCAAGACGGCCAACATCGCGCTCACCGCGGGCAATACCTCGACCAAGGTCTCCAAGCACTCGCTCTCCGAAACCTCGCTTGCGACCACCAACACGCTGGACCTCAAGGTTCAGGGGCTTTTCCAGGCGCCCGATAACGCCCTGGGGCAGTATGCCAAGGTCTTTGTGACCTTCAACAACTTGGTCGAATCCGACCAGAAGGCGGGCATCTAACATGCAGATCAGAGGACAATTTTCCGACTTCTTCTTCGAAACGATGCTGCCGGCCCTCAATGCCAAGATCTGGCAGAACTTCAAGGCCAAGAAATCGATGGCCAAGCTGGTCCTGGGCTCGGACACCACCACCCGCTCGATCGAGCAGTTTTCGCAGATGACCGGCGTCGGACTCCCGACGGCCGTGGGCGAAGGCGAGGACACGCCGACCGACAACTTCGTTCAGGGGTTCAACAAGACCTTCAAGCCCGTGAAGTACGGGCTCGGCATTGCGGCTTCCCAAGAGCTGGTGGAAGACGACAAAATGGGCATCATCAGCAAGCGCACCGTTGCTCTGTCCAATTCGATCTTCCAGGCCCGCGAGATCCAGGCCGCGTCGGTGTTCAACAACGCCTTCGACGGCACCAACTACCCCTTGCCGGATGGTAAGGCCCTCTGCGCCTCGGACCATCCGCTGATCAAGGCCGGCGGAACCCAAGCCAACCTGATCTCCGTGGCGGCCGACCTCGACGTTGCGTCCCTCGAAATCGCGCTCACCGACTGGGAGCTCATCAAGACCCACGAGGGCTTCCTGCAGCTGCTGCCCACCCCCCGCGTCCTCTGCGCCGCGCAGAACCGCTGGAACGTGGCCGAAATCCTCAAGTCCCAGATGCGCTCGGACACCGCCAACAACACCGCCAACGCCTTCAAGTACACCGAGACCGGCTCGACCATCGACGCCCTGGTATGGGCGTACCTGACCGATCCGGACGCCTGGTTCCTGGTCGCTCCCCCGGAAGAGACCGAAACCCTGTGGCTCGACCGCAAAGCGCCCTACACCAAGGCCGACTACACCGAGAAGAACGAAACCGGCATCGTCTATATGCGGTATCGCTCGGATGTGGGAGCCTACGGATGGCGCGGCGTGTACGGCTCCGCCGGCGCCTAACCTTTTCCCTCCTTTTAAAGGGGGCGCCTCTGTCGAAAGAGGCGCCCCCACTTTTTCAACCCTCCAACATTTCTGACCGAAGAGGAACACGATGCGAGCAACACGACTTTCCAAGCTCTGGCTTAAGGCTCTCCGGACGGACTCCAACACGATTGGCTCCGTTCCCCTGAACTTCACGAAATTGACCGGACAGACCGCGAACTTTGTCGAGGTCCGGGATACCGACGACTCGACCGTCCTGTATTCGGTGGACAAGAACGGCCAGCCGAGTACGCCCCTGAGCGCCCCAACGACCGCCCCCTTAGGCATCATGCAGATGGCGGAAGTATCCGTCACCAACGCTCAGATCAAAGCGCTGCGGGCAACCCCGAAAACTCTGGTAGCGGCACCCGGCGCCGGCCGGATGCTGCAGTTCGTCAGCGCGCAGCTGATCAACAATGGCGGCACCAACGCCCTGACCGAATCCGCCGACAACGCGGCAATCAAGTACACCGATGGGTCGGGATTCGCGGTTTCGCAGACCATCGAGTGCACCGGGTTCATTGACCAGACTGCGGCTACGACCACCAATGCGCTGCCGGCCATCGACACGATTGTGGCTTCGGCAACCGTCGCCAATGCAGCGCTGGTCCTACACAACACTGGGGACGGGGAATGGGGCGGCAACGCCGCGGCTGACGTGACTCTGAAAGTGCGCGTCTTCTACCGCGTCCTGTCCACCACCTAAGGAGCGGGCCCATGAAGACGGTACGCGATACCTTACACCTTCTCCTCGACTCCGCGGTGACCAAGGGGGCCTCATACGCCCCCGCGGCCGCGGACTTCCATCTCGACCGCTATACGGAGCTGGTCGTCACCCTGGCCATTACTTCGGCGGAGCGCGACTCGGCCAACGAGACCTACGACTTCTACCTCATCACCGGGGACGGCCTGAGCGAGTGGGACGTTGTTCACTTCCCCCAGATCGCGACCACCGGCGCCAAAACGTTCACCGCGCGCGTTTCCTCGTTGCTGCTTCCGCAGAACGTCACCACTGCGGCGCCCGGCGTGACGGCTGTGGACTCCGGCACCCTGGCCACGGTAAGCGGCGGCACGAACGCGCCCAAGAGCCTGGCCGCGGGAAGTGTCCGGCATGGGCCTTTTGGCAACATGCTTCGTTATGAGCTGGTCTGCGCCGGCACTATTGTGACCGGCATCGCCTATTCGATTCAGGTCCAGGCGAGGGGCTGAAAAATGCCCTCTATCTTCCGAAATCAACGCGCAGCGAGCAGCACTCCGGTTTGGGATGAGATTACGGGAACCTGGGACGAAGTTCCGGGAAACTTCGATGAAGCGGGGGGCGGCGGAGTAACCGCCTCTCCCTCTCCCAAGCTATTCCGGGTGACTGTCTTCGGCCAGGGCCTGACCTGGGATGACATTCCTGGAAACTTCGACGACATCTCCGGGGATTTCGACACTGCTGGCGGCTCGAGCGCGGGCGCAGCTCCGACCCCCTCCATATTCCGCCGATAGGTGAACATCCATGCTTTTGAAACTCGCACTCGGCATCATCTTATTTCTCGCGCCCGCTCTGGCCCAGATCCAGACCATCAACAATGAGGCGATGTCTACGGCGCGGACGAAGATCAACAACAATTTCTCCTATCTGAGCGCCAGCAAGGCCGGCAACAGTTCGTGCCTCACCGGTCAGTTCGGCATCCAGACGAACACTTCGGGCCTGGTCTGCATCGCTATCCTTGAATCTCATGTAACCGGGCTGGTGAGCGATTTGGCCTCCAAGGCTTCCACCAACTATGTGGATACCGGCCTGGCGTTGAAGCAGTCGAAATCCCTCCATGCCGTGTTCACTAACAGCGGCTCTGCCCTCACCGCGGCCACCGCGTGCGGTATGGCGGTTTCCTCGGGTACGCTCTCTCAAATCACGCTCACGTCGGATGGCACGGCGGGCAACGCCACCGTGAACCTGGCGAGCGAAACGGTATCCCAATACCTGGCGGGAACCTCGGCCACCTCAATGACGAACGGCCACCCTGTTTCGTTTTCAGCAGCGCGCGGAGTTCAGGTCAGCAGCTTTACCGGCTGGACCACCACCACAATCACCGCCGGCCAGGTCTACTGTTTCGCTCTCAGCTCACCTTCTTCGATACTCGGCTTGACCGTGGTTGCCCTCTACTAAGATGCGAAAGAACCTCATAATCCTCTCCCTCCTGGCGGTCCCGGCTTTCGCCGGAATCTATAACGGGACCGTGGTTGGAACTCCCACCTTTGGATCGGCTAAGTTCTCGAATGGCCTCACGGCGGTTTCGGACGCCAACTACATCACCCTGCCCGCTAGCGCGACCACTTTCGGCAGCTCCGCCAGTTGGACCGTCGAAATGTGGGTGACTGCCAGTTCGACCGGACCGCTGGTCGCCGCCGGCGAGTCCGGAGGCACCCCGCTATGGTTGGGAACCGACGGCGCAGGAAACTTCGGCGTCAGCGTGGCGGGATTCAGTGGGGGGGCGATCGTCTCTTCGGGAATCCCCATCAACAATGGCAGCCAGCACCACGTCGCCCTCGTGATGACCTCGGGAACAAGCTTCACTCTCTGGGTCGATGGCGTGCAGGGAGGAGGTTCGCATTCGGGCACCTGGGGAACGCCGACACCGGCCAGCCTCTACATCGGACGCCTGGGCGCTGGCACCGGGTTCGCCTGGGACGGGAAGATTGACGAGCTGGCGATCTGGGATAGCGCGAAGTATACCAGCGGATTCACCCCGCCCAGCTCCGCTTACGCCGGCACGGAAACGAATCTTCGGGCGCTCTATCACCTGGAGTCTGACGGCACCGACTCCGGGGGAGCGGCTCCAACAATGGCTTTCGCCGCATCGTCGCCGACGAAGGTGGGGGCGGGCTCCGCAGGTACCACGCTTACGATCAACGGCACCTCGACGGCCTGGACGTCGGGCACAACCTTCTCCGCTACCGCTGGTACGATTACGGCTCAGAGCGTCAACGCGGGGACGCAGGTAGCGACCTTGACTTACACCGCTCCGTCTTCGGGGCCGGTCACTTTTTCGCAGGATTCAGACGCGGCCACCGCGAGCCTGCCCATCGCCACGGGCACCTATGCCGGAACGACATACGGCAGTCCCACCTTCAGTACCGCCAAGTTCTCGAATGGCCTCACGTCCGTTTCGGACGTCAACTACATCAACTTACCCGCCAGCGCGACCACCTTTGGCAGTGGGGCCTCCTGGACGATTGAAATGTGGCTCACCACCACATCGTCGGGAACGCTGGTTGCGCTGAGCGGGTTGAAACCCTCCATTCCGGTATGGCTTGGCGTGAGCGGCGGCGACTTCGCGGTGAATGTGCCGGGTTTCGGCTCCACCATCACCTCGGGGATCGCGATCAACGATGGAGCGCAGCATCACTGCGCCTTGGTGATGTCGGGAGGGATCAGCTTCACTCTCTGGGTCGATGGCGTGCAGGGAGGCAGCTCGCACTCGGGCACCTGGGGAACGCCGACGCCGGCCCTTGCGACCCTTGGAAACCTGGGGCATGACTTCCTTTGGGACGGGAAAATCGACGAACTGGCGATCTGGGATACTTCTCGCTACACCGGTACCTTCACGCCCCCCAGCTCTGCCTACACCGGAACTGAATCGAATCTTCGGGCCCTTTATCACCTTCAGTCTGACGGGAGCGATGCCACGGGCGCCGGCGGAATGGTTTTGGCGCCGACGGGCGTAATTGCCAGTTCCACAGGTAACACAATCACCGTCACCGGCTCCGGAACATCCTGGCTTTCCGGCACGGTCTTCAGCGCTACGGGTGGAACGATTACTGCCCAATCCGTGAACGCCGGGACCCAGGTTGCGACTCTGACCTACGATGCGCCATCGTCTGGCCCGGTGACCTTTTCGGAGGATGCAGACCTACTGACGGCCGATCTGACGATCAACACCGTCGCTGTGATCGCGCCGGATGACTCGCACATCATCTATTCGCCCTTTAATTGGGTCGTTACCTCGGGTTCAGCGCGGACAGTGAATGCCGGCGCGTATTTCCGGACGATCTTCATTGGAACGCAGTTCAAGGTAACCACCGATACCAGCGCGAATTCGAGCCCATATCCCGAACTCTGGGTGAGGATCGACAATCAGGCCTGGGTTCAGTTCACCCTGAGCGCCGGCAATCCCACGCTGTCACTCGCTACCGGCGTGGACGATCGCAAGCACCTGATTGAGGTCGTCGTAAAAAGCACCTCCATCACTCAGGCCCGCTGGTCCAGCCCCGTGGCGGTAGTGGCAATCACCTCAATATTGGTCGATCCAGGGACCTCGCTATATAGCCCGGTGCGACGAACTAAGAACATCCTGATCTATGGGGACTCGATCACCGAGGGCGTGCTAACCGTGAACCTGACTGCCCCCAACGACACTGATCAGGACGATATTCTTGGCGCGTACTCATGGGGCCTCACGCAACTCGACGCCGAAGTGGGGATCGTCGGATTCGGCGGGCAGGGGGTTAACGCCGCTGGCGTGGGTTCGGTACCCGCTCTCACCAGCGCCTACAATTTCATCTATTCGGGGGCATCTCGGAGCTTCAGTTCCCCAGCACCCAACCTCATCATCTACAACCTGGGCACGAACGACGGCAGTTCCATCACCTCAGGACTCACCACGGTAGCGAATGCGATCCTGGCGGCGGCGCCGGCGGCAAGGCAGGTGATCCTGGTCCCGTTCAACGGAACCCATGCAAGTGACATTGCCGCTGCGGTATCCGCGGTCGGCAATGCCCTGGTCACCTCGCAATCGACTACCGGATGGTGGACCCCGGACGGCAACGATCCGGACGTCACGCACCCATTGAATTATGCCGGTGCCGGACTGATCGCGCCCAGGCTTCTGGCGGCCGTGATTCCGATTCTGTATCCAGGGGGCGGGGGCAGTACCGCAACGGTGGGGGTAGTCTACTGATGACCTATGGAGATCTGAAACTTCGGATGACCCAGCAGTTCCCGGGAGTCTCGCTCGATCTGATCGAGGGGTGGATCGGAGACCGCTACGCCGAAATTCTGGGAGAGCTCCCCTGGTCGCGGCTACAGGTGCAGTCCGTGCTCGAGGTCCCGG
>Ga0068863_100007543_pt1 | contig 10640 bp, 4 predicted proteins | sample KBSSwiS62_FD_66596 | JGI IMG/M metagenome (GOLD analysis project Ga0068863, IMG submission 66596) | Switchgrass rhizosphere microbial communities from Kellogg Biological Station, Michigan, USA - KBS Switchgrass S6-2 | ecosystem: Host-associated > Plants > Roots > Rhizosphere > Soil ...
ATTTTCGATTATATATGCAGTGTCAACCTCTTACGCGATCCTCGAGTTGATTGGTTTTGGTTCGCTTTGCCTCGATTTGACCCGAAAACTATGACACTTTTATGACACTCGATCTCCTGCACTAAGTTTTAACGTTTCGAAGTTTCGCGTCGCAGTATTGCCTCCTGCTCTTGGCCGGTCAACGCGTCAACGGGATAGCGGATGGGGACGGAAAAAAGGGACCACCCCTTGGCGAGCCAGCCAGCCTGATGGTAGGCGATCTTCAAACTCAAACAAGCACAGGTTGGGTTAGTATTAAGTAGTTTGCCGAGTTGGCTTTCCCGCCCTTGCTCCACGCGCTGGGCTGTGGGACCCCGTGTTATCGATTACCCTTGGCCCGATTGTGGGTAATGCAGAGCATTTGGCAGTTGTCGGCCGAGCTTCCGCCGCCCTTGCTCCATGCTGCAACGTGGTCGGCGTCCATTTCGTCGAAATCATAGACCCTGCTCTTGTTCGCATCGTTCCCAACCGCACAGAGCGGGCAGTTGGATTGGTTCTTTGCCTTTGCCGCGCTCGTTTGCTTTTCGTAGACCGCGTGCTTGGTGGCATCGTCGAACACGCGCACTTCAAGAAGCTTCGTATCTTGAAGGCCGCCCAGGATGAATTCGAATATCCCGCGTTTCTTCTTAATGTAGGGATCCCCGTATAGCCGCTTCACGTCGGCGGACACCTTTTCTGGATCGTATGACTGGGAGTGATATTTCTCGTAGAGCTCGCCCCATTCCAAACCCTGCATCTCTTTCTTGACATCTTTGAAAACCGTTGACACCCAGTCGATCACGCTGTTGAAGTAGGTCTTCAGCCCATTGATGCTGTTGTCGTTGCGATGAGCGCTCATGTAGCCGCCGATATCGCCCGTGCTCACCCAGTGCAGCGCACACTCCAGGAAGTCCTGCCGGTTCGCGCTGCCCTTGACGTAAGCGCTCCACTTCTGGATGTTCGCGTTCTGGCTATTGCTGAATTCACACTTCGCAAGCGTCACGAACGGTCCAGAGTAGATGGCATTCAAGAGCTCTTGGGGGTTGAGAGGTACACCTGCGATGTTGATAGTCTCAAACCACTGCTTGATCTCGCTCTCCGTGCCCTCGCACTCGTAGATCAGCAAATTCGATCCACAAATCTTGGCTTGTTGGTCGGCGGGCAGGCTGTCGAAGTTCTTCGGGTTGCCGCTATCCATGATCGCGAATTTGTTTGTAACGAACCTCCCGATACTAGTGATCCGTTGCTGACCGTCCAGCACTTCGAACTTGTCCTTGCCGACCTTGTTGAAGTAGATCAGCCCGAGCGGATAACCCTTGAGCAGCGAGTGAATGACCGCCTGCTCCTTACTGCCACCCTTATCCGCATAGATATAGTTCCGCTGGTATTCCGGCTGAATGGTGAGCTTTCCGCCCAGCCCATACAGCCCCTTCCCCTCTAATTGGTTATACACAAAACCTTCGCAGATCCCGGCGACGGTGATGTCGGTTCTCAGCGTGGTCTTCATTTTTTGGCTCCTCTTGCGGACCGGGTAGAGCGGCGGTGACGGATGAGGATGCGCTTGAACACCTTGACGTCGTTGATGACGCCAGACATGTTGAGCGGAATACTTCCGGGCTTGCCGAACCGACGGAAGAAGGCGTCTCTCTGGTCCTGAGCCGAGTACCACCGAGTCCTATATGGGTTCTCCGGGTCACTGGATTCGAGTGTTCCGACAATCTCGAACTGGTCGGGGTTGTACTTATCCAGGAAAGAGATGGGTACGCCCATGACGCCGCCGTAATCGCTGGGTACCGCATCGGTAAAGGAAACTTCTATCGCATCATAGTTTTCGTACCGGTCATAAGCCGCCTTCCCCTTGATCTCCTTGTGTTTGCTGAACCGCAGGTTGTCCTCCATGGTCATGAGTGGCAGTTCCTGATGGCGGCGCCCATGGTCCAGGTTTGTGTACCAGCGGACGCCCTTAACGCGGATGTACTTGACGCCATTTTCGTCAACGCGCCAACCGGCCGCGTTCAGCGGATAGTGGTCTGGAACGCGGAACTCGCGGTCGCCGCTGTGGATAGTGACCCCCATCCATAGCTTGTTGGCCTTTATAAGTGGGAAGATTTCTTTGTAAGTGAGCGCCTGAACGTTGCCAATGATCAGGAACTTCTTCCCGTATTCCACGAGCTGGGCGACGTACTCGCAGAAGAGGGAGAAGGGCGGATTCGTCACGACGATGTCCGCCTCTTTCAGAAGCGCGATGCACTCAAGGCTGCGGAAATCGCCCCCGGGGTACTTCTCATCTGCTTTCAAGGCTATCCTCGCGGCCTTGTTCCGCTTGAGGAAAAGCTCGACGTCGGTCACATTCGCAGCGCCGTCGCCGTCCTCGTCTTTTACGCGGTCGAGGATGACGGCGAGCGCCTTGGGTTTCTGGCGCTTGCCGTTCCCCTCGTTGTATTCCGGGAACAACGTGCCCTGGCCGGCGATGGGGGAGCCGTCGTAGCTGGTGGTGACGAGCTTTTTGAGGCCGAGCTTGTTGAAGTTGGCGGCGAAGTACTTGAAGAAGTTGCTCTCGAAGGGGTCGTCGCAGTTGCAGTAGACCACCTTGCCGCGGAAGATCTCGCGGTCGAACTCGAGGTAGGCCTCGACCTCTTTCTGGATGTCGACGTACTGGGTGTAGAACTCGTCCTGCTTGGACGCCCTGGCGGCGGTCAGTCTTCGGTTCAGCGTCTTGATTTCTGTTTTGCGAGTGGTGTTTCCCATCGTGCGGATAGGATTTAAACACCGCAGTTAAGTCTTGGCAATACCGACAACCTACGTACCGCAGGAGTTTTCGAGTTTTCTCAACAGATGCTGCCAGCAAAACAACGCAGATTGAGTGCTACGCCCGCCGCCAGTCGTGTAGCGCATAACCCAAACGCGGGGCGGGCGAACGGCTTTGCGCTTCATTGCCCTCCCCGTCCTCTCAGCGCCAGCTTGCGTCTTCATTGGAGCGTGGACGGCAGATTATCTGCTGGACAATTGTCTATCTTTGGCCTATAGAGGCGGATCAGTAGTTCGAAGTACATCTTGTCAACGGAGGGTCATCTCCATAAGGCGGCTTGCCTAAGGGAGTACCCCACTCAGGTCGCGATGTTCCCGCACGTCGTTGTAGCGATTCAACATGGCGTGCAGTGGGACTTATCGACGGTAACAAATGCTGCTTTCGTGCCGGGCGAATGTACGCCGAAGATAGCCTCAAATTTCAGTTTTCTGCGGGCACTCCCCTAATCCGCCACTAAAACAACGCAGACTCAGTGCTACGCCCGCAGCGAGGCGGTCTAATTAGTGGCCAGACCACAAATCTTGCGGAAATCAGAGAGTGGCAGTTACAATTCGCCGCTATTGCTTGAACGCCAGTTGGCTCATTCCATTCGGCCCTCTTCATCCGCGCCTTCAACCCGGCAGAAGTCGATGGAGTCTATAAACCCAGAAAAATGATGTAACGTCCTTCCTCAATCCACCACTACTAGTTAGCAGAATTTGGTCATTACCGGGTCATCGAGAAAAATGTAAAGGGCGCAATGGCACTCATTAAATGAGAGCCGTGGTCTGCCTTTCGGTTTTGCTGTCAATTAACGTGGCTCAAGCTGCCGGCCAGCAGCAGATGGATATCGGGTGCTGAAGCGATAGCTCGCTGAAGGAGGGCGACTTCGGTTCGAACATTGTTCTCGGCATAGCCGCAAGCGGCCTTCCGAGAATTGCAATCGCGTTCTGACCAACCGTCCAGCATTAAGGTGATTCTTGCCCTTCAGCCGTCATAAGTCATCACGTACCCGGCCTACTCGTGGAGACTACTTGGGAGACATTACGTTCGAACAAACTTGGGAGTTGAACTGCAATGGAAACCTTATTCCGACTCGTACTCACCAGACCCGCAGTAGCACAGGACGACAACAACCCCAGTATCCCTCTTGCACAAGACACCGCGTTCCAGGCAGCCCTAGGACAAGCCGGGCAGTCAGACGACAAGCGGGATGCGTTCAAGCGGGTGGCTCTACAGTATGTCGGCTCTAATCTCTTTATCGGAGACCCGAAGAAGTTACCCCAAGGCGATAAACTGATCGCGCTTGGTGCGGCGCTGGACACCTTCGAAGCGAAGGAAAGCCTGTCGAACAACGAGATGATCGCTGCTGTAGAAGCAGCATTTGGAAATACTCCCTCCGAACTGGCCGGAGACAATTCGATAGGAGCTTCCATCAGTTCGTTGAAAGATAGCCTAATCGCCATCAAGCAACTTCCGGAAGAACATTCCAGGCCGATTGAAGCGCTCACTAGGCAATTGAGAGACTTTGAGGTGATCCTAAAAACCGCCTCAGACGATGATTTCCCCGGAACGGGTGCCAGCCTTAAGCGTTACCGCAAGCGGTCATTACAATTGCCGACAGCCATGGAACTCAGCTCGGCGCTCTCCACCTTGACTAAGCAGAAGGAATTGGAAAAACAGCAGCAGGAGGAAGAAGAAAAGCAAAAGAAAGAGGCCGATGGCAAACTCCTTTTGTATAAAGGCCTCACCAATGCCGTTGCAGAGCTGACAAAGCTTGACAAGGATCACCTACAGGTAACTCCACAAAAAAGTGATGGCGGGTTCCTGGTTCCCGCACAATTCCGCCCTACACAACTCGTAATGCAGGAACTCACGCAGCGCGAGCAGGTCTCAAAGCTCAACCTGCTTCGTCTGCAATCAGTCGCCATCAAGGAGATTGCAGACACAAAGGTCATCAAGGAGGAAGCGCCGGCGACGAGTATCAGCAGCAAGCAGCCGCTTTCCTTATTCATCGGAGGCAAGGGCCCGTTTACACCGCTTGCCGAAGGAGAGACCGCATTCCGGATGAAGAGCTCGGCCGAACGCGTATTGTCTGCTGAAACCCTTCAGATACTAAATGCCAGAGGCCTAAGCGTCACTGTCAATCCCATTGACACCATCGTTGCAAAACTAAACGATGAGATTATCGGCCTCGGCAAAGAACTCGACAAACTCTACGGAAGTCCCGTACAAAGAAGCTTTAAGCGAATCGGCAGTACGCTAGTAATGACTTCCACCCCGCTCGAATCCGTGTGGAACAGTTACATAGTTTCTGCCGACCTGCCGTCAAAAGGGTTTCCGTTCCCAGTCCAAAGCATTCCCACCTCGCATGGTTCCGTTGCGCCCGTTGGCGTGGCCGACCTGCTGGTCGTAAAACAGCAGCTCGTCCGCTATGAGGGCGCCGAAGTAGCCCACATCGAAAACGTGTTGAAGGGCGAAAAGAAGGACCGCGAACATTCCACGCGGCACGAGACGATTGAATTCAACCTCACAGAATCGGAGACCACGACTACGGAAGAACGCGAGCTGGAATCGACGTCCCGTTTTGAAATGAGTCGCGAATCCAGCCAGACCATAAAGGAAGATGCTTCGCTGAAAGCCGGCCTCAACATTTCCGGCAAGTATGGACCTACGGTCGAATTTTCCGCCAGTGCCGAAGGGTCTGTTTCACGGAGCAAAGAGGAAGCTACCAAGTCCGCCGCGAGCTTTTCCCAGGACGTTACCGAGCGTAGTGCGAACAAAGTTACCGAACGCGTACTGCAGCGTTCTTCCTTACAGACAACGAATGAGGTTATTGAAAAAAACACACACACGCTCGACAACGTAGGCGGAACCGGCCATATCTCAGGAGTGTACCAATGGGTAAATAAAGTCTATCAGGCGCAGATATTTAATTATGGTATGCGGGTGATGTATGACTTCATGGTTCCCGAGCCCGCAGCATTTCTCATCTCCTCCCTTCAGTCGGCACATGCCAATTCAGTTGAGCTGGAAAAACCTTTGGCTTTCACCTTACGCCCCGATCAGATCAACGAAACCAATTACCATAGCTGGGTCGTTCGCTACCAGGCGACCGATGTACAACCCCCGCCTGAACCTTATAAGACCAAGGCTTTGGACTTCAAGGGCGGCGGAGGCGATTCAGATGCCGACTATAATCACTCCGGGCAAATTACTATCGATGAAGGCTACCGAGCCATTTTTGGGGTCGTGGGCATCGCGGGTAACGTCTGGGAGAATAACGCCGTCATTGATGTGGTGTTAGGGTCAAAAACGCACCGTTTCTCCGATGGGCCGGGCGTTGGAGCTTGGACTGTCACGCTTAGTGACGAGACCGATTCTATCCCCTTTGCGTTGGACACCTGGAAGTATAGCCAGATCGCGGCAGCCGTCGAAGTCAAGTGTCAGCGTACTGACAGAGCAATCCTGAAGTGGCGCCTTGAAACACACGCAAAACTGACAACGGCTTACAAAGCAAGGCTGTCAGAATACGAGGAAAAGCTTGCGGCACTTGAGGTGCAGGCAGGCGTGGCCATCCGCGGTCGTAATCCATTGCTCAACATGGAATTGATGAAAGACGAGTTGAAGAAGCACTGCATCACCATCCTGACCGAACAGCATTTCGACTTGTTTGATTCGGTCCAAACGGGTGCTTACAACGTACCTCAAATCAATCTTACAGAAAACGCGGCTGAAGGGCCCTACGTGCGATTCTTTGAACAGGCTTTTGAATGGGAACAGATGACCTGGCTTACTTATCCTTATTTCTGGGGAAGGAAGAGCCAATGGCAGGAACGTATCGCATACGAGGACGTCGACACGGTCTTCAATCAATTCCTAAAAGCCGGATACTGTCGCGTGGTCGTTCCCGTTAGACCCGGGTTTGCGGGTGCCGTTGATCATTTCGAGACTTATGGCGAGATCTGGAATGGCCTTGCATTGCCGACCATATCCAATCCGCTTTACCTTCCGATAGCCGATGAGATCGCTGAGCGCCTGGACAGACCAGGTGATGAGATACCGCAGGGCGACCCATGGCTGGTGCGCATACCGACGACACTGATTAAGTTGAGGCCGGATGACAAGCTGCCCCGCTGGAAGCAGGATGCCGATGGCGAATGGGTAGAAGAATAAACTCGTGCTTCACTAATGTGAACTTCTATGGGTGATATCTCGCGACATCGTGACATATATTTTCACATCCGCGAAATAACGCCCGAGGATTTACTGGGCAAATGTCGATTGTCCAAAGGCGAGTTAACCTATCTGGAGCTCGGAAATTACCTAACCGACGTTTCGCAGTTTCGTGACCCAGTCAGTTATATATTTTCAAAACAGCGCATATGGCGCGAGAAGGTCATTCCCAAAGTCGGTGATAAAGTGAGTGCACTGCGTGCCCTCAGCGTACTGGCCGGAGCCGCAAGCCTCGCGGCAGGTGAAATCATCAAAAGCAACAACTCGGGATTGCCTGCCCAAGTCAGCAAATATGCGGAACCGACACTCGCGGGACTCGGTGGGCTAATCGCGATAATACCAACCGATACTTATGCCGGGGTTGCCAACGCCGACGACTGGATCGATAAAATGTTCGGTATACCTGCCGAACAGTCAGCGGGCACCGGAGCTGCAAAGGACGAACATCACTATGGGCTCGTGGGAGAGTTCTTCCGTTCCTTTATTAACGGGATTACTCAACTACTTTTTGCCGACAACGTTCAGAACAAAGTAAAGGGGGACTGGGGGAATCTGGACAGGATACCGTCGAACAACGTGACGGATATCTTCAAGGACTTCTATACCCAGTACTTTCCTCATGAACATACGGATCAACCGCCTTATGTATGGGATGCCAGTAAGCGCCCGCAGTACCCGCATTGGTATGCACCCAGCAAGCGTGGGCGGACTCTCAAATCGCTGGATGTCGGCGTGATGAATGCCGTTGATTATCACTATATACAGTATCTATCAGAGAATCTTTCTGCCGTGGAATCAGAATGGCTGAAACTGAAACCGCAGGACACTGATGGGCGTCAGCGGTTGTTAGTGCGAATGGGCAAACTGTGCCATGGAATTGAAGATTGGTATTTTCATTCCAATATCGTTGAACTCATCCGCCTGCGCGGGTTCCGGCCGGTTCAGGGTAATGGGGAGTCTGATGAGGACTTTCTGCAACGATTTGTAGGCGCAATCGCCAAGACCGAACCGGAATTCGTGAATGCCGGCCCAGTTGAGCAGTTACGCCTAAAAAGAATCTTATTCCGTCGGCTGCGATTTCCATTCTACGAAAAGGGAACAAAAGCAAATAGTGCAGGCATCATCAGCAACAAGCAGCCCTCGACGCTAAGCCTACATCATGCTTACCCGGCTTTTCCTTCGCAGCAAGATACTTCGCATACCCTGATGCACGCCCTAGAAAATCTCGAATTTAAGGTTACTCATCCTTCGACCAAGGCCCCACCTAGTTCTCTTCCCCCGTGGGTCCCAGCCATCATCCGCCGGCTCGCAACTGCCAGCGGAGGGGACGGACAAAAGCTAATAGAGGAAAAGGCCAAGGCGAGAGGCGTCAGCGCTGCTACTATCCTTTCGGCATCGTTGTTCCCGCAGAGTCAACAACGCGATAGTGTTACCGCCGTTATCCTCGATGTTTTGAGGGAATGGCTGCCGCTTGTGGTAACGCTGCTTGCGGAAACAGAGCGGCAGCGACTGATTGCTAACAAGGACCCGCTGTTATGGGACCTTAACGCTGGGGCTGTCCCCGCACCTACCAACGGTCCGACGGATTCGGAAACGAACAAACAATTAGACCGTCATACGAAGGCCCTGAAGCGCGCGAAGAATGACGAAGGCTTTACTGAAAACAATTATGAACGCGCTACGCGTTACCTCCTTGAAGATGGCTTCATCAATAGTGATGGTCGTGATGCGATCGTACACGCGTTTGAGATCGATGCGCGCTCACAGAAGCTATTGAAAGATGCGCCGGGCTGCGGTGGGTTCCTGATGCAGTTCTCTCTGGAATTACAAAAGGTGTTGGATGAGAGCGATGCCGCAGTCGAAAAGCTGAATAAGAACAAGAACTCAGTCTATGACAAATCGTCCTTCAATGACTCGGTAAACGAGATCATCGGTTCGCATTCCCTAATGTCGAAGGACACACTGAAATCGCCCCCATTCTTCGACGATGCGAAGGTAATCGCGAGTGTAGCATCGTCCTCCGTGTTTCGAATGATGCTGCAAGTTATAAGTACACCCGTGGCCGGAAGACGCATGCCATGGAAAGCCGTACTTCACTATTTCATTCGATATCCCGTTAACGATGGTGGTTGGGAGCGACGTGCTATTGATTTTTTCAAAAAGAACAATCGCATACCCAAGTACGAAGAACTCCCCGAACTGGATAGATTTGCAACTTCAGCTTTTGCCTCACCGGAGGCGCAGCAGCCTTTTGTAAAGCCGACAAAGGATGAGGAACTGAAAGAGAGATATACAAAACTGGAGCTTGAGCTCTCGCAATACCGGTACCCTTGATCTACTTTAGAGGTTCAAGTTTCGGTGGCTTCGCAGGGTCCTGCGGGTACTCCCTCAATAAGCCACTCAGACAATGCGAATATCTAGATAACAGAAAATATACATACTCTATGAGTTATCACGCCTTCTAGAATGCCCTTAGAACGCAATTAGACGCCCTCAGCCACGCGTTCGGCCACGACTTGCATGAAAGGGCTCAGGAACCACGGTTCTGCACATTTTGGCGGTATAACTTCTTTGTTTTCATGCAGTTATCATAGACTGCTGGGTTTGGCTTGCCGCTTAACTGCTTTAGTTTCAAGCAGTTAAAGAAAGATTCTGCACAGGTGCGCCACAAGGAGCCGCTGCCGTGGAGAAATATCCCGCTTCCTTGATCACTTCGCTCACAAGCGATAATGCTCAGAACCAATTGCCAAAATTCACTTATACGACCAGCTCCCGAATTTCTTCTGTGAATAGAACCGGAATGACTGAATGAGTCCGCGCTTTACAGTGGGACAATGTTTGCCGATTAGAGACTGAGACGTTTCGACGCTTAACTTATCGTTCTATATTGGAAGCCTGCGGAAAACTACCCAGAGTTTCGCCCTGCTGGCTGGTTCGTTCCCCATAATAAGCGGGCCGCTAAATTATCTCTGGATGCAGTGTTTCGGTGAAAGCGGAATCAACGGCGGAAGAACCTGAGAACAACCAAAGCGAGAAGCACAAGAAACAAGGCAATTAGCCGCAACTCCCCTTTACTTTCGTCGTCTTCCTTCATTCCAAAGAAACCAGCTCCGGCGGGACGGACCGGGTCACGAACAGCACACGGAATGACCGCGACATTCTCACGCTGCTGCGGGATGAATAAATATCGGGTAGTTCTCATATCTTGCGACTACGCAGGAACTGCGTTGCGCCGTCTGGCTCAGCTAGCGGCCGCTCTCTTTAAGTCTTGCTCCGAATTCTTGTCTGTCAATCGCCAAGAAAAACTCAATCACTTGATGCAGGGCAACTAATTTACCTTCACAGCGGTATCGCTCGACACTCTCGGGCGGCAAAAGCCCGCATTCCGTGGTTGTCGCTTCCGTAAGTGCCAAAACTTGATTTAGAACGGTGTTGAATTCCGATAATGGTGGCACCAGATACCTCCACTTTGGCGACGAAGCCAATCATATCCCCTTGGGTTTCTGTTAAAATGCATCCAACGCAGGGCTCCTGTCCCGTCCATTTCGGAGTATCACGTGAAAAATACGGAAGAGTGGATGGAGTTGTGTGAACGCGC
>Ga0068863_100007554_pt1 | contig 10635 bp, 10 predicted proteins | sample KBSSwiS62_FD_66596 | JGI IMG/M metagenome (GOLD analysis project Ga0068863, IMG submission 66596) | Switchgrass rhizosphere microbial communities from Kellogg Biological Station, Michigan, USA - KBS Switchgrass S6-2 | ecosystem: Host-associated > Plants > Roots > Rhizosphere > Soil ...
GTGGTACCTGAGATGACCCCGCCGATGCCGAAGCCCTCTTCCAGGTTGATCATGGCGCACAGACCATCGCGAAGCAGTCCTTCTTCGTCGATCAGGAGAACCTGAAGTTTGCGACGCATCGACTGCACGCGACCCCCCGAGCGCCCGCTTTATTCTGCAAAGTAGTAGTTAGGATAAGCCTACCTTGGCTATTTATCCCTACAGGATATTCCCCATTGGGCATCAGCACCACCCCGGGGGTGACCGGCGGGTCAGCCGTGAAGGTCCTGTGCGGCGAGCGGCCAGTCCATCTGCGCGCGCGTGCCACTGCGCGGGGCAGCGCCAAGGGTCATCTTGCCGCCAGTCATTTGCGCACGCTCGCGCAAGTTGCGAATGCCATGCCCGCAGCCGAACGAGCCCGACGAATTCGGTTCGGGCATGCCGATACCGTCATCGCAGACTGTCAGAGTGATGTTGGCGGAATCCTTCGCCAGGCCGATGCAGACCCGGGCCGCCCTCGAGTGTCGCGCGGCATTATTCAACAGCTCCTGGGCGCAGCGGAAAATCGTGGTCACCAGGCGGTCAGGAATGTCGCTGTCGGCGGCCTCGATGTCGGCCCGAACCTCGAGCTGCGGGTAGGTTTCCGCAAACTCCCGGCACAACCAGGCAAGCGCCGAGGCCACCCCGAGGTCATCGAGAACCGAGGGCCGCAGATCCATGGCGATGGACCTGATGTCCTTGATGGTGTCACGTACCCGCCCGATCGTTCGTAGCACCAGGGGCCTGGCATCGTCCTGCCCGAGACGTTGCAGCTCGGCCGCGCGCTCGAGTGAATATTTGATGGCGCTCAGGGACTGGCCTATCGCGTCATGCAGCTCCTGGGCGATGCGCCGGCGCTCCTTCTCCTGCGCCTGGATCAGCTGTTGTGATAACAGCGCCAGCTCATTGCGAGACAGCCGCAGAGCATCTTCGGCGGCCTCGCGCAAGGCGACTTCGTTCTGCAGCTCGCGGTTGGCGCCTTCCAGCTCGCGGGTGCGCTCACAGACGCGCGCCTCCAGGTTCTCGTTCAACCGCTGCTGTGCTCTTCGGGCGAGGTGTACCGGCGTCATGTCCATGACCACCATGACCGCCCGTGCGTGCGCTGACAAGTGCCGTCCTCCGGCATCGGCAATAATGGGCCGCAGTGCGATCGACAGGGCGCCGTGCAGGTGCAGATCGAAATACTCGAACTCGTCGGGCGCGGACTCCTCGATGCGTGCCCAGGCCTCATTCAGACGGGTGCGCAGGGTACAGCCGCCGTTGCAGCCGCCCGGATGCAGCAGATCATGGATATCGCGCCCCGCGACAGCGTTGACGCGGCCGAGCTCCCAGGTCTCGATAGCCCGGTTGACACGTACGACCTGGCGGCGCTCGTCGACAAGGCACACGACGTGCGACAAGGAGTCAGCCGTGCGCTCCCAATCCTGCTTCGCGCGAACAATGGTTTGATGAACGTCCTCCGTGACCAACTGACGGACAGACGCTACAGCTGACTCCATGCCGTTCTCGCAGCGGTCATTGGGTGGCTCGGTGCTCATGGCGTCAACGCTCTTTGGTTAGATCCAACAGCCTGTGATATATCTCCAGCACCCGAGGAACGTACTCGAGTGTCTCTCTGAAAGGCGGAATCCGTCCGCCCTGGCGGTCGACCGCATCGGGACCGGCGTTGTAGGCCGCCAGCATCAACTCGAGATCGTTCTGGTAACGGTCCGCGAGGTCGTGCAGATACCGGGTGCCCGCCCGGATGTTCTGCTCCGGGTCGAACACGTTATTGACTCCGTACTGACGCGCCGTAGCTGGCATCAATTGCATGAGGCCGCCCGCCCCGCGTTTGGACACTGCCCGCGGGTCGCCGCCCGACTCCGCCAAAATAACCGCGGTGACCAGCGCCGGCTCCAACCGGTTGGCCAGGGCGGCCCCGTCTATTAGGTGCGAGTACGCCGCGGAGCGCTGCAGGGAGGGAACCTGTCTCAGGCCCTGCCCTTCGCGGGGGGCGGCCAGGACGAGCTCGAAGCGCGTGTCGGTAGGGACGTTGGAATAGTGGACGATGCCCTGCGAGTCAGTGAACGCAAAGACACCGCCGCCCGCTACCTGACCCGCCGCGAGCGATGCGACTGGAATGAAAAGCGGCAGCGCATGCAGGGCACGCATGCCAACCGAGTATGCACAGAGATTGGAGTTCCGCAGGTAGGTAAACTCGGTAGGTGGGCCGCTTTCGTGACCGGCTTCCCAGCTCGCATTTTTATGAAAAAATAAGTAAAACCGGGCAGACGACCCGCGGCAATGCCAGTAGTCTGATAAGCGCAGATCGTCCGAAAAAAACAGTTATGACTGGACGAGCGCCGCAACCGCGGCCCGGTAGTACCCGCAGGAAGGGGGGCACCGGAATGGGAAGGGGGTGATAGTCAGTGGCGACCGAGTTGCTTGACGTAACTACGGGCACCGCACCGGGCGGCAAGAGCCGCATCGTGCTGGTGGAGGATCATGCAATCCTGCGTGAAGGCTTGCGAGCGTTGTTGGAGCTCGAGCAGGATCTGCGGATAGTCGGCGAAGCGCCTAACGGGATCGACGCCGTGCCAACCGTTGACTCGTTGAGTCCGGACCTGGTCATTACCGATATCGCTCTGCCGGGCCGCTCCGGCATCGAGTTGATCGCCTGTCTGCGGCAGGCGCGCGCCGCAACCAAGATCCTGGTGCTCACCGCGCACAATTCCGAGGAATACATCCGGGCGGCCCTCAATGCGGGGGCGCACGGCTATGTATTGAAGGATGCCAGCCGCGCGGAGCTGTTGCAGGCGATCCGCGCGGTGCTCGGCGGACAGACTTATCTGTGCGCCTCCGTGACCGCCAAAGTTGTAACCGGTTATCTGCGGCCGAAGTCCGAAGGCCTGACGCTGTCGGCGGTGGAGCTCGTCACCGAGCGCGAGCGTGAGGTTCTGACACGGGTGGCACTTGGCCGATCCAACAAGTTGATCGCGCGCGAGCTGCAGGTCAGCGTCAAGACAGTCGAAAAACATCGCGCCAACCTGATGCGCAAACTAACGCTGCACAACACCGCCGCGGTCACGCGCTTTGCCATTCGGCACGGAATGGTCAACGCGGCAGACCTCGAAGCCAAGGCCGATTGACGGCCGACCCCCGGCGCCGCCGCGGCGCTGGGGGTTTTACCCACCCTACCGCTACTGTCTTTTGCCTAGCGGGTACGCGCTCAGGGTAGCAACCCTCCGACTGGCGGTTATAGCGGTGCGAACCGGAACATGGGTACAGGTCAGAAGAACTAAAAAACGGGACGGGGCACATGCGCGGCCTGACGAACGGAACTGACAAAGACCGCAACAGCGGATTCACGTTGTTGGAGCTGCTCGTGGTCATGGTGATCATCGGCCTGCTGGCCGGATTCGTAGCGCCGCGCTACTTCTCGCAGGTCGGCAAATCGCGTGTCAAAGCCGCGCGCGCGCAGATCGACGCACTCGACAAGGCGCTCGAGCAATTCCGTATCGATGTGGGCCGTCTGCCCAGCACTGAGGAAGGGCTCGCGGCGCTCGACGTGGCTCCTTCCGGCATGTCGAACTGGGAGGGGCCGTACCTGAAAAAGGCCGTACCGATGGATCCGTGGGGTCATCCCTACGTGTATGCGCAACCCGGTACGCATCAGAACGACTTTGACCTGCTGTCCTATGGCCGTGATGGCCAGGCAGGCGGCAGTGGCGAGGACGCTGACCTCGCGAATTGGTGAGGCAAATGGAATATCGCATCAAGGCACTCGATAGCGCCCTGGGCGTGACCTCCCAGGTGCTCGATGCCGTGGACGAGTCGGACGCACGCCGGCAACTCGAGCTCAGAGATCTGCAAGTGATCTCACTGCTGCCCGTGCGGCGTGTGCGGCTGTTTGCGCGCCCTGCCCAACTGCAACTAGCCGTCTTCAGCCAACAACTGGTTTCGCTGCTCGATGCGGGACTGTCGCTGGTCGAATCGCTCGAAGCCCTGGCCGAGCGCGAGTCCAATGCCGGCGCGAACCAGATCCTGCACAGAGTTCTCGGCCGGCTCTACGAAGGTCAGACACTTGCCGCAGCGCTCGCCGAGCAGCCTGCGAGCTTCCCGCCTTTGTACGTCGCGGCAGTTCGCGCCAGCGAGCGCACAGGTGCCCTCCGGGAAGCCTTGGCACGGTACATCACCTACGCGGAACAGGCGGATGCTCTGCGCAAGACGCTCATCAACGCATGCATCTATCCCGCCGTACTCCTTGGCGTTGGTCTGCTGGTGACCCTTTTCCTGATGGGTTACGTAGTGCCGCGATTCAGCGCGATCTACGAAGACGTCGGTACCGACCTCCCTGCCGCCTCACGAGTGCTGCTCGAATGGGGACAGTTGATGGACGCGCACGGAGCATTGATGGTCGCGATCCTCGTAGGACTGCTCTCGGCCGCGATCTATGCGGCCACCCGGCCGGCAACCCGCCAGCATGTTGGAGCGTGGATTGCCCGGATTCCGGCTGTCGGCCACCAACTTCATATCTACCAGCTCGCCCGCCTGTATCGCACCACTGGGATGCTCCTGCGTGGAGGTATGCCGGCGGTGGCTGCACTGCAGATGTCATCCGGCCTGCTGCGGACCGATTCGCAGCGAGCCTTCGCAGCCGCGACGCAAGCCGTGCGCGAAGGTCAATCACTTGCGCAAGCTATGGAGAGTAACGGCCTGACCACCACCGTGGCGGCCAGAATGCTGCGCGTAGGAGAGCGCAGCGGCAACATGGGCGAAATGATGGAACGCATAGCGTCCTTCTGCGATGAAGAGCTGGCGCGCTGGGTGGCCGTCCTAACACGTTTGATCGAGCCAATCCTGATGACGATCATTGGCCTCGTCATCGGCGTCATTGTGGTGCTGATGTATTTCCCCATCTTCCAATTGGCGGGCAGTATCCGATGAATGCCGCGGTTGCCGAAATTCCTGCCGCGGCGGCCGGCGCCAACGCCGATCCGAAGCCCACCTCGAGGGACACCCTCGATGAGCAGATGATCGCGCGGGCATTGGCCGAGGCAGAAGAGTCAGGGCAGTCGGCACGCGAGCTGTTGTCGAAGCAATCCGGGCTCAGCGGCGCCGCCTTTGCCCGGGCGCTGGCCCGCACATTCGACTATCGATTCGTGGCCGAGAGCGATCTCGCCCGGATGGAACCCGACTTCGGTGTCCTCGCGCCCGCCGAAGCCACCCGCAGGAGCTGTCTCGTCGTCCACGATGGCGGAAATAGGCTCGCCGTCTTCTCGGATCCGTTCGACACGGAGCTGCGGCCCTGGCTGGAGATCCGGCTCGAAGCACCGATTGAGTGGGTACTTGCCGCGCGCGAGGACCTCGCGAATCTAACCTTCCGCCATGCCGAGACATTGCGGGCGATCGACGCCGTCCTTCCTGACGCACAGCGGGGAGCAAAGGCCGAGAAAGGAATCGACACCCTTTCCTACGTCTCGATCAGCGAAGACGCCAGTCCTGTCGTGCGGCTCGTGCATTCGACTGTCTATGACGCGCTACGCGCGGGTGCAAGCGATATTCACTTGGAGTCAACAGCCGCTGGGCTCGTAGTGCGCTACCGCGTCGATGGTGTGCTCGCGAACATCGCAACCATTGCCGGTGTCGAACTGTCAGAACAGGTCATCTCCCGCATCAAAGTAATGTCGGACCTCGATATCGCGGAGCGCCGGATACCCCAGGACGGCCGGTTCAAGATTGCCTTCGAGTCGCGGCCCATCGACTTCCGCGTCTCTATCATTCCCAGCATCTTCGGCGAGGATGCTGTGTTGCGCGTCCTCGACAAGAAAGCCCTGACCGAGCAGATGAGCGGGCTGCGCCTGGATGTGCTCGGGTTCGAGCCCGACATCGTTGCCAAGCTGCGCACGCTGAGCTCGCTTCCTTACGGCATGTTGCTCGTCACAGGGCCGACCGGCAGCGGCAAAACAACGACTTTGTATGGAGCGATTTCCGAGACGCAGACCGGGCGCGACAAGATCGTAACAATCGAAGATCCGGTCGAATACCAGCTGGCGGGTGTACTGCAGATTCCGGTCAATGAGAAGAAGGGACTGACTTTCGCGCGCGGCCTGCGCTCCATTCTGAGGCACGATCCGGACAAGATCATGGTGGGTGAGATTCGCGATCCGGAGACTGCGCAGATTGCAATCCAATCCGCACTTACCGGCCATCTCGTATTTACGACGGTACATGCCAACAACGTCTTTGACGTCGTGAGCCGCTTTCTGCACATGGGCGTTGATACTTACAGTTTCGTATCCGCACTGTCCGGTGTACTCGCCCAGCGGCTCATACGGGTCATTTGCGTTCAGTGCTGCCAAACGTATGTGCCGCCTCGGGAATTGATCGATCAGTCGGGGCTGAGCGTCTCGGAGTCCGCGGGCTTCAGGTTCCGTAAAGGCCAGGGTTGCACGCACTGCCGGGGCACCGGTTACCGAGGCCGCAAAGCAGTCGGCGAGTTGCTGGTACTGAACGATGACATCCGGGAGGCCATCGTCGGGCGGGCGCCCGTCAGGCAGTTGAAGGAGCTTGCGCATCAATCGGGCGTACGCCTGTTGCGCGCGTCCGCGCTGGACCTGGTCCGCCGCGGGCAGACCACTCTCGAGGAGGTGAATCGTGTCACCGTTATGGCGTGATGAGGTCGGCGTTCACCTTTCGCCGCGCCGCGTGCTGATGCTTCGCGTGGCGCGCGGATTCAAGCGGACCGTTACCGCCACTCATGAACACGCGATAATCTGCGGCGATGTCAATGATTGGCGGGCACCGCTCGGCGTGCTGGACCAACTTCTCGACCGATCACAGTGGCAGAATGCCTCGTTGCGCGTGGTGCTCGCCGATTGTTGGGTTCGATATGGGCTGGTGCCGTGGTCAACGCAGTTGCGGTCGGCCGACGAACAAGCCAGCCACGCACGGCAGGTCATGGTGCGCCTCTACGGCAATGCCGTCAGCGAATGGGAGATCTGTCTGTCACAGACCCCACCAGGACATGCGAGAGTTGCCTGCGCCATACCCCCGGAATTGCTGCTCACTGTGCGCGAGCTACGTGCCCGCCATCGTATGAAGCTGACATCTCTGCAGCCACACCTACTGGCTGCATACGACAACTGGCGGCACCGGTTGCCCGCCTCGGGCGCTTGGTTCGTGACCATCGGCGAGGGAACGCTCGCAGCTGCCCGGTTGGGCTCCAAAGCGTGGGACCGCATCCACAGCGTTCGCATCGGCTCCGATTGGACGCGTGACCTCAAACGATTGCAAACCTTTGGGCGACTAGCGTGTGCAAGCCCTGAGGAGGGACACGTATATGTGGACGCACCCTTGGAGTGGCGAAAGGAGGCAGGTCCTGTTGCAAAGGATCTGCACTGGCTGGAAGACGATTCCCGCCTCACCAGCACGCTGCACCAACTGGGGCGCATGCGTAGGTTGGCAGCATGAGCGGGCCGCTGGTTTGCCTGGATTTCGCGGCGCCGCGCAGCCGCACGACATTGACAGGATTGACCCTCCTGATGTTAGGCCTGGCGGCCCTCGGTGTGGCCGGCTTCGAATACTATTCACTGAGCACACAAAGAGCGGGCCTGCAGTTCCGGCTCGAGGCCGCGCTGCGGCAATCACGCCCCGATCCGCGCGGCGATGCGCGCACCGCGCAGGTAAACGATGCAGCCGCCAGCGTAGCCACGGCGCTCGGTATCCCTTGGACGGCTATGCTTGCGGACCTCGAGCTCGCGAGCCGTGACTCTGAAGGCCAGATCGCCGTCCTCGCCGTCGAGCCTGACCACGAGAAACACCGCGTGCGTATCAGCGGTGAATCCCGTGATCTCACCGGAGCACTGGCCTATCTCAAACGGCTGCAGTCCGGCAGCACTCTGCAATACCCGATGCTCGACAGCCACGAGGTCGTGGCGGACGACAAGGAACATCCAGTGCGTTTCACACTGACTGCCGACTGGCGGGCATTGCCATGACGGAAGATACTCGCCAGCAACCCGGCGCGGATGAACGTAAATCAACATCATCCGTCGTCGTGTCCTTGCCGCCGGCCGCCGCGGTGCCCCAAGCCACCGCGGTGCCCCAAGCCACCGCGGTGCCCCAAGCCGCCGCAGTGCCTCAGGCCGCCGCAGTGTCCCGGGCTACCGCCGCGCCTCAATCAGCCGCAGACACACGCGCTGCGAAACCCCCGGCACCGATGCCCCGGATGCAGAAGGCCGTTACCCAATGGATCCCCCTGGCTCAGTATCAACTCACACGCCTCGGACCCGCCGGCGCAGCGGGGGTTAGCGCAGCAGCTGCTGCGGTGGTCATCGGCATTTTCGCGTTGCTGTCCCTGCGTACTGCCAATGACAGTTTGAACGCACAGATCCTGAGGGCCCGGCACCATCCCGAAGTGGCGATCACGCCAGAACAGGGGCTCATGCGGGCGGTAGCGCAATTACCGAACCGTGCGCAGATACCGGCCGTACTGGGCCAGATTCTGCAGCAGGCGCAGGCCGCCGGCGTGGAGCTCGAGAAGGGTCAATACACCTACGTCGCCTCCGGTACCGGCGGGTTTGGGCGCTACGAGCTGGACTTTCCGGTCAAGGCGCAGTACCCGGGCGTGCGCGACTTCATCAATCGCACCCTGACCAACATCCCCGCGGCGGGCCTCGACAAGTTGAGCTTCGAGCGCAAGCTGGCCGGCGACACGCAGGTCACCGCGGAAGTGCGCTTCGTGGTCTTCACCCGGGATAGATGAGCCCATGAGCATCGCACTGCGTACGAAGATCATGTTGGGCGCCGCAGCCGCGATTGCGGCCTATGTATTCATGGGCCAGGACGGCGAGCAAACAGTCGAGGTTGCGAAGAACACCGCCAAGCCGCTGACCCCACGCCTCCGGGCTGCCAAGACCCATCGGCAGGATCCTGCCCAGACATTATATTCGCTCGCACATCGGGTATCTGCAGACGACGCGGCGCCATCGCTGTTCTCCGCGCACTCCTGGTACACGCCACCGCCACCGCCACCGCCGGCGCCGCCGGCACCAACACTGACAGCGGCCCAGGAGGCTGCCCTCAGGGTGCCGGTCGCGCCACCACTTCCGTTCGCGTACATGGGCAGTTACACCCCCGATGGCTCCGACCCGGTTTTCTTCCTCACGCAGGGGGATCGTGTCTATAACGTGAGGGTCGGGGATACACTGAACGACACGTACAGCGTCGACTCCGTCACCAACGGCCAGCTGGTGATGACTTACAAGCCTCTAAAAATACAACAACAACTAACGGTCGGGGGCGCTCAGTGATCACTCTTTCGCGCCGTATAATCCGGATTGCGGCCGCCGCAGCCGCAGCCGCAATCCTGGTGGCCGGCTGCGCGGCCAACAGGCTCCACCGCCAGGGACTGGCCGAACTCGAGCGTGGCGACTACGAATCCGGGGTGGGCAAGCTCAGCGCCGCGGTGCAGAGCGACCCGCACAACATGGGCTTCCGCCTGGACCTCGCCGCCAAGCGTGAGATGGCCGTACAGCAGCTGATCGGACAGGCGGACACCGCCCGGGGAGCCGGCAAGCTCGACATCGCTGCCCAGACTTATCGGCGGGTGTTGGTCATCGATCCTGCCAACGACCGCGCGCGCCATGGCGTGGACGCACTGGAGGCCGATGCGCGGCATGCGCTGGCCGTGGCGGCGGCGCGCAAGGACTTCGAGCGCAAGGACTATGACAGCGCCGAAACCAAGCTGCGCGCCGTGCTCGGCGAAGATCCTGGCTATACCGCAGCCGCGGAGCTGACGGCTGCGATCACGGCCGCCCGCGGACCGATCACCGTCGCGCCACGGCTGCAGACCCGTGACAACCGCAAGGTCACCCTGCAGTTCCGCGACGCGCCTACGAAGATGGTGTTCGAGGTACTGTCGCGCGAAACCGGCATCAACTTCATTCTCGACAAGGACATCAAGGGCGACGGCAAGACGACGATTTTCGTGCAGGACGTGCCGGTCGAAGAGGCGATCGACCTGGTTCTCGACCAGAACTCGCTCGCCCGCCAGATCCTCGCAGCCAACATGGTGATCATCTATCCAAACAACACGACGAAGCAGAAGGAATACGAGCAGCAGATGGTGCGCACGTTCTATCTGACCAACGCCGAGCCGAAGGATGTCGAATCAATGTTGAAAACGGTGCTCGGTGCACGCAACATGTTCATCGACGAGCGTTCCGCATCGGTCATCCTGCGTGACACGCCCGATGCGATCCGCATGGCCGAGAGGCTCGTGGCCTCGCTCGATGTTCCCGAAGCGGAGGTCATGCTCGAAGTGGAAGTGCTGGAGATCTCCTCGAGCCGTCTGCACGATCTGGGCATCCAGTACCCGAGCTCGGCAACCCTCACTCCGTCATCGCTCGGCACCGGGGGCACCGCAGGTCTGGTGTTATCCGATCTGTCGCACCAGAACTCCGATACCATCAGGATCACGCCACTGAGTGTCACGTTGAACGCCATGAAACAGGCGGGTTTGACCAACACCCTGGCAAGCCCGCGCATCCGGGCACGCAACAAGGAGAAGGCGAAGATCCTGATCGGTAGCCGCCTGCCGGTAATTACCAACAGTGTCACGCCCACGGCCGGCGG
>Ga0068863_100007559_pt1 | contig 10630 bp, 2 predicted proteins | sample KBSSwiS62_FD_66596 | JGI IMG/M metagenome (GOLD analysis project Ga0068863, IMG submission 66596) | Switchgrass rhizosphere microbial communities from Kellogg Biological Station, Michigan, USA - KBS Switchgrass S6-2 | ecosystem: Host-associated > Plants > Roots > Rhizosphere > Soil ...
GAAACCATTAACACGATGGTAGATCAGCTGAGCTCGTTTGCATCCGAAGTGACGCGTGTCGCCAAAGAGGTCGGAACCGAGGGTAAGCTAGGCGGTCAGGCGAACGTCCCAGGGGTTGCCGGAACCTGGAAAGATCTGACTGATTCGGTCAATTCCATGGCCTCTAACTTAACCAATCAAGTCCGCAACATCGCCGAGGTTACTACGGCTGTTGCTCGAGGCGACCTCTCGCGCAAGATTACTGTCGATGTCCGCGGCGAAATCCTATCCCTGAAGGACACCATCAACATCATGGTGGATCAGTTAAGTTCGTTCGCGTCGGAAGTTACGCGCGTAGCGAAAGAAGTAGGAACCGAAGGAAAGTTGGGCGGGCAAGCCAATGTGACCGGCGTCGCTGGCGTGTGGAAGGATTTGACGGAATCGGTAAACTCAATGGCATCGAATCTCACCGCCCAGGTACGGAACATTGCCGAGGTTACTACTGCTGTTGCGAAGGGTGACCTTTCCCGCAAGATTACCGTTGATGTCCGCGGCGAAATTCTGGAGCTGAAAAATACCATCAACATCATGGTCGATCAGCTCAATGCATTTGCCTCTGAGGTCACTCGAGTTGCCAAGGAGGTGGGCACGGAAGGCAAGCTCGGCGGACAGGCCGATGTCTACGGCGTGGCGGGCACGTGGAAGGATTTGACCGAATCGGTAAACTCGATGGCCTCCAATCTCACCAACCAGGTTCGCAACATCGCACAAGTTACTACCGCGGTCGCCAACGGCGACCTTTCGCGAAAAATCACCGTCGACGTGCGAGGTGAAATTCTGGAGTTGAAGAATACCATCAATACGATGGTGGATCAGTTGAATTCGTTCGCTTCAGAGGTGACGAGAGTCGCTCGGGAAGTGGGGACCGAGGGCAAACTGGGCGGCCAGGCCGAGGTCCGAGGCGTGGCCGGCACATGGAAGGATCTGACCGAGAGTGTCAACTTGATGGCGGCCAACCTGACGACTCAAGTGCGTGGGATTGCCAAAGTGGTGACCGCCGTCGCGAACGGCGACCTTGAACGCAAACTCGTTCTTGAGACTACCGGCGAGATTGCCGAACTCTCCGACACAATCAACGCCATGATTGACACGCTTGCGACGTTCGCCGATCAGGTGACCTCCGTCGCCCGGGAAGTCGGTATCGAGGGCAAATTGGGCGGACAAGCGCGCGTACCGGGTGCGGCCGGCATCTGGCGCGATCTCACCGACAACGTAAATCAGCTCGCTGCGAACCTTACCAATCAGGTGCGAGCCATTGCGGACGTGGCCAACGCCGTCACGAGTGGAGATCTGACGAGGTCCATTGCAGTAGAGGCACAGGGTGAGGTTGCCGGCCTGAAAGACACTATCAATCAGATGATCGTGAACCTCGCCGAAACTACGAGGAAGAATACCGATCAGGACTTCCTTAAGACGAACATTGCGAAATTTACTGGCATGATGCAAGGCCAGCGCGATCTCTTAACCGTGGCTCAGTTTCTGCTTTCCGAGCTCACACCAGTCGTAGGCGCACAGGTGAGCACCTTCTATATGACCGAGATGCAGGACGACTGTACCGTCCTGAAACTCGTCGCGGGCTATGGGTACGAGCAGGACGGCACTGTACCCATCAGCTTCAAGGTGGGACAGAGTCTGATTGGCCAATGTGCCCGGGAGAAGCAGCGGCTTCTAATAACTGATGTGCCGGAAGGGTACCTACGTATCAATTCCAGCCTTGGGAAAGCTGCGCCGGCGTCAATCGTGGTACTTCCGGTTTTGTTTGAAGGCGAAGCGAAGGCGGTCATCGAGTTTGCCTCGTTCCGGCATTTCAATGAAGTACATTTAGCGTTCCTCGATCAGTTAACCCAATCAATCGGAATTGTGTTGAACACGATCGCTGCGACCATGCGTACTGAAGAACTGCTGAGACGCTCTCAGGCCCTGGCAGAGGAGTTGCAGAAAACGAACGCCGAGTTGGAAGTGAAAGCTCATCTGCTGGCCGAGCAGAAAACCGAAGTGGAAGCGAAAAACCGGGAGGTGGAACAAGCCAAGGCGGCTCTGGAAGAAAAGGCGGAGCAACTCGCTCTTACGTCTAAGTACAAGTCCGAATTCCTCGCCAACATGAGCCACGAACTACGGACTCCGCTAAATAATCTGCTCATCCTGGCAAAGATGCTGTCGGAAAACTCGGACCGGAATCTCACCGGCAAGCAGGTCAAATTTGCCGAAACTATTCACACCTCTGGAACCGACCTGTTGGCTTTGATCAATGACATTCTCGACCTTAGCAAGATCGAATCCGGAAAGATGGATGTAGAGGTTGGCGCCTCTAAGTTCAGCGAGCTGGAAGACTACTGTCTACGCACGTTCCGCCATGTCGCCGACGGGAAGGGGCTCGATTTTTCGATCCATACCGATCCACTTCTTCCCGATTCGATCCTCACAGACGTAAAGCGACTGCAGCAGGTCCTGAAAAATCTCCTCAGCAACGCCTTGAAATTCACCGAACAAGGATCGGTGAAACTGGAGATGCGAAAGGTGGCTTCCGGATGGAGCGCCGGAAATCCAGTATTGTCGCGGGCGAAGATGGTAGTCGCATTTAGCGTTACTGACACCGGCATCGGCATTCCGTTCGACAAACAGAAAATTATCTTTGAAGCCTTTCAACAAGCGGATGGCACCACCAGCCGAAAGTATGGAGGAACAGGCCTCGGACTCTCGATTAGCCGCGAGCTGGCACGTCTGCTTGGGGGCGAAATCAGACTCCGCAGTGAACCCGAGGTCGGAAGCAGCTTTACTTTGTACCTGCCGCAAACATATAGCTCATCCGTGATTGTGAAGTCTGATGTGAGTGAGACGGGCCATTCAATTATGCAGGAGGCTCCCCTCAGTGATACGGAAATGCTGTATCCATCGCAGTTGCTAGGTAAGACAGCCGCGGCTCTCATTGAAGACATTGCAATCGATGACGACAGAAACAGCATCCGGCCGGGCGATGCGGTTCTTCTTATTGTGGAAGACGACCCAACATTCGCCAAAATTTTGATTGATATGGCACACGGCCAAAACTTGAAGGCTTTGGTGGCGCTTCGGGGCAACACGGCGCTCGCTTTAGCGGCGGAGTTCCGGCCCTCAGCTATCACTTTGGATATTGGACTTCCCGATATGGCGGGGTGGACCATTCTCGACCGGCTAAAACACGATAGCCGCACGAGCCAAATCCCCGTGCACGTCATCAGTGGCGAAGACCAACGTTCCAGGAGCATGGCGCTCGGCGCGATGACATATGTTCAGAAGGCAACCGGTAGGGACGATCTGCCGGAAGTATTCAATCTGATTCGATCTGCAAGCGATGCTCGCATCAAAAAGTTATGGGTCGTGAGCGCCGATGCCGACTTCCGCGCGCGAGTCACGAAGATGGTCGCCGGGCCGGATGTTCAGCTTATTGACTACCATAGCGGCACGACTTTCTTGGATGTACTCGATACAGATTATTTCGATGCCGTAGTTTTTGACGTTGCGCTTCCAGACGTTCCGGCCGTTCGACTGATCCAGGAAATGCAGAAACGGATCATTCCCTATACTCCCGCTGCAATCGTGTTTGGACCTTCGGATCTCGATCAGAGTCAATTGACGGCGATTGCCTCGCTGGCAACGAGGACCGCTGTACGTTATGTATCTTCGGTGGACCTATTGCTTGAGGAAACCGTTTGGTTGTTACACCGCTCTGAATCGGACCTCGCCGAAGCCCAGCAGTCAGTTTTGAAGAAAATACGAGAGCATGATCCGGTTCTCGTTGGCAAGACAGTCCTTGTGGTCGACGACGACTTGCGCAATATCTTCGCTCTGACGAGCCTGCTGGAACATCACGATATCAAGGTACTGCATGCTGAAAATGGGCACCGTGGAATCGAATTGCTAAAGAACAATCCGTTTGTAGATGCCATCCTCATGGACATCATGATGCCTGGAATGGATGGCTATGAAACCATGAGCGCTATCCGGCAGCTTCCAGAGTTTCGTGATCTGCCGATAATCGCGCTGACGGCGAAGGCAATGAAGGGCGATCGTGAGAAATGCATTCAAGCCGGAGCCTCGGATTACGTCACGAAACCGGTTGATCTCGAGCAGTTGTTTTCGGTGCTGCGTGTCCTGATATCCGCCCGGCAGAAGAGCAAACTTCCCCTTAGCCGGAATGATGCCTCCGAAAGTGTCGCCCAGCCAAAACCGTCTTTCGTGCCGATCCTGGTTGAGGATGACCGCCAACGGATCGTTGCCGGCGACCCGGTGCTGCTGATCGTAGAAGACGATCCGACATTCGCGCGAATTCTCGTAGATATGGCGCATGATCGTGGCCTCCGCGCTCTTGTTGCCGTTCAGGGTAAAACCGCTATTGCGCTCGCTCGAGAGTTCAATCCGGCCGCGGTCACACTTGATATTTCATTGCCGGACATGGCTGGCTGGAGCCTCCTCGACCGGTTCAAACACGATCCAATGACCCGCCACATTCCCGTTCATATCATTTCTGGGGATGACGACCGGCGCCGGGGGCTGGCACTAGGAGCGATGACCTACATTCTGAAGGCGTCAGATGAGGGTAAACTCTCCAATACTTTCGGGCTCATCAGCGAAGCAGCCCGCGGCCGGACTAAGAAAGTATTGTTGATCGGCCCTCGGGTAAGTGGCATTGCGGACTCGGTGTTAGCCAAAGACGTCGAAATTACGAATGTCTCCTCTCAACAAGACGCTCTAAATGTCATGTCTAGTCAGTACTTGGACGGAGTAATTATTGAGGCGCCGGTACCGGGCGTCACAGTAAACCACCTGATTGCTGATATTCACGCGGCCGCGATGCCGTATACACCTCCAATAATCGTCTATGCGCCCAGCGACGGAGACGGCGATGCGATGGCTGATTTGCGGTCGATCGTCTCGCCGGGTGCGGTTCGTTTCGCAAGATCTATCCCACGACTGCTCGACGAGACAGTTGTCCTCTGGCACCGTCACGAAGGGGATCTCACTGACTATCAGAGAGAGCAACTAGCGGATGCGCGTATCTTGGATCCAGACCTCATGGGCCGGAAGGTACTCGTGGTCGACGACGACATACGCAACATCTTTGCGTTGACCAGCGTCCTGCACCATCACAAGATTGAGGTGGTCCACGCGGAAAATGGCCACGCGTGTCTGAAGGTTCTAGCGAATGTTGACGATATCGACATTATTCTTATGGATATCATGATGCCCGGAATGGACGGCTATGAAACGATGCGGGCAGTACGCTCGGATCAACGATATAGCGAGGTTCCCATTATCGCGTTAACCGCGAAAGCGATGAAAGGCGATCGGGAAAAATGCCTTGAATCCGGCGCAACGGACTATGTGGCGAAACCGGTGGACATCGATCAACTGTTTTCTGTGCTCCGGGTCTGTCTCGCGGAGCGGTCACGCCGGACCCTAGTAGTCCCTTCAAAGCGAAAGAAACAGACGCCAAAAAAGGGAGACTCCAGTGCCCCTCGTAAGTAGTTTTGAAGGCGCGTCCGACCCGGCTCAAACTTCGTCGCCGGTTCGCATTCTATTGGTGGACGACGACGAAGCCAACCTGCTCTCCTTAACCGCGACACTGGAAAGTCTTGGCCAGGAACTGATATTGGCCCGGTCGGGAGAAGAGGCGTTGCGGCAGCTCCTGGAACAGGATTTTGCGGCAATTTTGTTGGACGTGAAGATGCCGGGCATGGACGGACTCGAGACTGCTGCGATGATTCGCAATCGGAAGCGATCAAAGAACACGCCCATTCTATTTCTCACGGGTTTCCGCAACGACGATCATCTATTCCGGGGTTATGATTTGGGGGCGGTCGATTTTCTTTTCAAACCAATTGTCCCAGAGGTTCTTCGGTCTAAGGTTGCTGTCTTTGTGGAACTCGCAAAGAGTGCGGCGCTTCTTCGCGAACACGCCGTGATTTTGGGACAGGCGGAGCTTAGGTTTCGATCTCTCCTCGAGGCCGCGCCCGATGCCATGTTGATCACAGACGAAGCTGGACAAATCGAATTAGTCAACTCCAGAACAGAGGAACTCTTCGATTGGCCGCGCGAGATTCTTCGCGAACGAAATCTAAAGATGCTGGTCCCGGGGTGGAACGAAGCGGCCCAAGTACGCTCGATGGAATTGACGGGGGTCAAACGAGACGGCCAAGAGTTCCCGTGCGAGGTGACCTGCAGCCCGCTTCAGATTCAGGGAAGCATCGTAATCAATACTGTCATTCGCGATATTACAGAACGGCGTAAAGCGGAAGATCACATTCGCCGCCTTAATGTCGACCTCGAGCGCAGAGTCGCAAATCGTACCCTGGAACTGACCCGCTCAAACGAGGCTCTCCAACAATTTAGCTGGGCGGTCAGTCATGATCTCAAAGAGCCGCTCCGTACCGTGCTAATCTTTCTACAACTCTTTGAATCCCGCACGCCTGGTTTGAGTGAGGAATCTAAGGAACTGCTCAGTAGGGTCAGCGGCGCTGCGCGCAGAATAGACTTACTGCTGACAGGGCTACAGAATTATATCTATGCCAGCGACTCAAGGGACTTGGCTACTGAGGTCGTCGATGTTACCGTTGTTCTTTCATCTCTCGAGCAGGAGTTCCGTGATCAACTGGCGGGCCTCGGTGGACACCTGGAAATCGGCCCAATGCCGGTTCTGAAGACTGTCCCCGGCGTTCTGGACCGCGTTTTTCAAAATCTGATCACTAACGCTATTAAGTACCGCGGCAAGAGCCCGCTGCGGATCAGTGCATCTGCTGAGCGCATGGGCAAAGAGTGGGTTTTCTCGCTTACTGACAACGGAATCGGAATAGCTGCCGAACATCATCAGCGAATTTTCGGTGTGTTCAAACGACTTCATCGCGACGCTGACGTCCCCGGCGCGGGCATCGGTCTGGCAATTTGCAAGGTTGCCGTCGAGCGGCTGGGAGGCCGAATTTGGGTCGAATCTGAAACGGGGAAAGGCTCTCGATTCAAGTTTTCACTGCCTTCCAGCGCCTAGTGTTCCGTTTCGAGAAACGTTTAATGCCAACTGATCTGAATTCAAAGCACCCGCTAGAGCAGGAAATCCGACGAAAAGTCATTCGGTTGATGCTTATCGAAGACAGCGATGCCGATGCACTTCTCGTTGCGGAGGCTGCTCGTGAGTTGTCGTTCGATTTGCAAGCTCAGCGCTTGGTTACGGTTGGCCAGGTGAACGAAGTTCTTGAGAAGGGTATACAGGAGCCTCTTGACGGCGTCCTGTTGGACTTGAACCTGCCAGGGGGTAGCGGATTGGATGTCTTGAGAAAGATTCGCAATGGCGAAAGCACTCATGATCTGGCGGTCGTCGTGATGACAACGTCCATTTCGGAAAGAGATCGTGAGGCTGCCACACGTCTCGGCGTCGCCGGCTACCTGGTAAAGCCCAACGAATATTCGCAATACGTGGCGACCGTCGGAATTGCCTTGCAGCTTATTCTAGACGCTAATCGAGAATAGGCAGCGATCTTTCAAGGGCCACACATCGTCTGATGGATCGCTAATATACATCGTTCGGCTCACGGTCTACGTCATAATGATATGAGAAAGCACTGTAGATTATGCCGATTTCAGGCTTTGATCCCCTCGTTCAAAAATGGTTCCTTGAGCGCTTTGGCACTCCTACACAGCCCCAAACGCTAGGATGGGAACAGATCGCCGCGGGGCACGACACACTCATTTCCGCGCCCACTGGTTCAGGCAAGACGTTGGCAGCCTTTCTGTTCTGCCTCGATCGATTGGTGCGGGCGGCGCGCACGCAATCGTTGGCGGACGAAACGCAGGTGGTCTACATCTCGCCGCTTAAGGCGCTCAGCAACGACATTCAGCGGAACCTGGAGACGCCGCTTGCGGAAATAGCAGCCATAGCGATGCGGCAGGGCGAATCTTTTTCGCCGATTCGAACTGCCGTCCGGACCGGAGATACACCGATGGCGGACCGGCAAAAGATGTTGAAGAAACCGCCCCACATTCTGGTGACTACCCCGGAATCGATTTTCATACTGCTGACTGCGGAGAAGTCCCGCGAGATGTTAAGGACGGCTTCGACGGTCATCGTGGATGAAATCCACGCCGTTGCAGATGACAAGCGAGGTTCTCATCTGGCGCTTTCGCTGGAACGGCTGGAAGCGCTGACCAAAGTTCGACCCCAGCGAATAGGCCTCTCCGCGACGGTGAGGCCTGTTGAAGAGGTAGGTCGGTTCCTTGGCCCGCGCACGAGGATCGTGGATGTGGGCCATCGGCGGCCAATGGACCTGGCGGTCGAAGTTCCCCGCGACGAGCTTGGCGCGGTGGCCAGCAATGAGTTATGGAATGACGTCTACGACCGAATAGCGGAGCTGATCCTGCTGAATCGGACGACTCTGGTTTTTGTCAACACCCGAAGAATGTCGGAACGTGTGACACAGGGGCTGGCTGAGCGGCTCGGCGAAGGCGTTATTCTTCCCCACCACGGCAGTCTTTCCCGAACGCTTCGATATGAAGCTGAATTGAAACTGAAGCAAGGCGATCTGCGCGCGGTAGTCGCAACGGCCTCACTCGAACTCGGGATTGATATCGGGACTATCGATCTGGTTTGTCAGATCGGTTCGCCTCGCAACATCGCCGTAGCGCTGCAGCGAGTGGGGCGATCCGGACACTGGGTAGGAGCGGTGCCTCAAGGGCGATTTTTCCCCGCTACACGGGATGAACTAATTGAGTGCGCTGCCGTGGTTTCAGCGATTCGCAAAGGCCAACTGGAACAGCTTCAGATTCCGCAGAACGCGCTGGACATTCTGGCGCAGCAAATTGTCGCCGCTGCTGCCGCTGAAAGCTGGAAAGAGGACGATCTCTATGCAGCGTTTCGCGCGGCGTATCCTTACCGGAGCCTGGCACGTGAAGATTTTGACGCGATCATCGCCATGTTGTCAGAAGGCATCTCCTCTTCGCGCGGGCGGAGTGGCGCCATGCTCCATCGCGATGGTGTGAACGGCGTGGTGAAGGGGCGCCGGGGCGCACGGCTCGCCGCTATCACATCCGGCGGCGCAATTCCCGAGACAGCAAATTACGCGGTGATTGCGGAACCAGACGAGAAAATGATCGGCACTCTGGATGAAGATTTTGCCATCGAGAGCTTGGCGGGAGATGTGTTCCTGCTCGGAACGCACTCGTGGCGAATCAAGCGAGTGGAGTCGGGCCGAGTGCGCGTGACGGATGCGCACGGTGCGCCTCCTTCGGTTCCGTTTTGGTTGGGAGAGGCTCCGGGCCGTTCGTGGGAATTGTCCGCTGAAGTTGCAGATCTGCGCCAACGGATTCTATCGAACGGTGGGCAGGCGTTCCTTGCTACTCAATGCGGACTGGACGAGGCCGGCGCCAAACAGGCGATTGCTTATGTTCAGAGCGGCGCCGCCGAATTGGGCCGGCTGCCATCTCAACAAACAATCGTAGCGGAGCGTTTCTTCGATCAGGCGGGCGGAATGCAATTGATTTTGCACGCGCCCTTCGGTTCCCGTATCAATCGCGCGTGGGGTCTTGCTCTGCGAAAGCGGTTTTGCCGCAACTTCAATTTCGAATTACAGGCAGCCGCGACAGATAACGGGCTTGTGTTGTCGTTAGGTGAGCAACACTCATTTCCGCTTGAGCTTGTATTCGCGTTCCTGACATCGGAAACAGTGGAGGACGTGCTGACTCAGGCTTTGCTCGACGCGCCCATGTTTGGCGCTCGCTGGCGCTGGAATTGCACAAGGGCGCTTGCTGTTCTACGCTTTGCCCGCGGCGCACGCGTACCAGCGCCATTTCAACGCATGCGCGCCGACGACCTTTTGGCCGCCGTATTTCCCGATCAGGTTGCATGCGGTGAGAACCTGACGGGGCCAATCCGTATTCCGGACCATCCCCTGGTAAAGGAGACCATCGGCAATTGTCTACATGAGGCTATGGATCTCGATGGTTTGCGGGCTATTCTACGCGCAATTGGGACCGGCGAGATTCGTACGGCGTCAATTGAGACTTCGCAGGCGTCGCAGTTTTCGCACGAAATCCTCAATGCGAACCCATATGCCTATCTTGACGATGCACCGCTTGAGGAACGCCGGACTCGCGCGGTCCAACTCCGCCAGCGATTGGGAACGAACATCTCCGGGAGTGATGGAGCCATTGACCCCCGGGCGATTGAGCAGGTTGCGACGGAGGTATGGCCGGATGTACGCGATGCCGACGAGTTGCACGACGCGCTGTTGACCTCTGTTACTTTGCCTTCCACAGCCGAGTGGCTGCCATTCTTTAACGAACTGGTCAGGTCGCGGCGAGCTTCCATAGTTCATCGCGCTGGCCACGCATTTTGGGTAGCTGCAGAGCGAATGAACGTTGCCAACGATCCGGAGTCGGTGGTTCCTGGCTGGATGGAAATCGTTGGGCCCGTCACCGAATTGGAACTGGCGGAGAGGCTGGCATTCTCCCGTCAGGCCGTTGCTGCTGCCTTACTCAGATTGGAGGGGCAAGGGCAGGTCCTGCAAGGACATTTCAGGCGGCCGGACGGAAAAATCGAGTGGTGTAACCGGCGGATTTTAGCCCGCAT
>Ga0068863_100007562_pt1 | contig 10629 bp, 7 predicted proteins | sample KBSSwiS62_FD_66596 | JGI IMG/M metagenome (GOLD analysis project Ga0068863, IMG submission 66596) | Switchgrass rhizosphere microbial communities from Kellogg Biological Station, Michigan, USA - KBS Switchgrass S6-2 | ecosystem: Host-associated > Plants > Roots > Rhizosphere > Soil ...
TGCCGGACGTCGGCGATCTTGCCTTCGACGCGGCGCACGCCTGCCTTCTCGGCCAGATTGCGCAAATAACGCCCGTACAGCCCGGCATCGAGATGATAGGCATAATTGAGCGGCACCTGCTCGGACGGGCCGAACCGTCCCGCGGACGCCGCCTGATGTTCGAGGCAGTAGGTTCCGACCTCGTCAGCAATCCCGAGCTCGCGTGCGTGCAGCCAGAAATGGTGGAAGTCGACCATCCAGGTCGAGCGGCCGATCGTCCCGAACGAGTGGGTGTAGCGGTCGCCCTCGCGCGCCCAATCCTCGAAGGAAATGCCAAGCTTGAAAGTCGAGCCGGTGGCGCGGACGAAGTCGGCCTCGTCGATGCCCATATATTGATGGAAGGTGCGGGCGGTCGGAATCGTGGATTCGCCCACACCCACGGTCCCGATCTCGTCCGATTCAACGAGCATGATGTCGAGGAGCCCACCGAGCTGCTTCACCAGCGCATAGGCGGTGATCCAGCCGGCCGTGCCGCCGCCTGCGATGACAACGCGTTTGATCGGCTGCTCGTCCATCTAGCGATTCAACCGCTGCAGCAGGTCGGCACGGAGCCGCCGCGCGGCCGCCTCGTCGAGCGGTGCGAGGATCCCGCGCGCCTGCTCGGGCAGATGCTCGGCCGGACGCTGCGCATCGCCAAAAACATAATAGCCGAACAGCGCCCGCCAGGCCTGCTTCTCCGGCTCGGGCCGGTCGCGCAGGCTCAGGATCGCGTGGAGCAAGGTCGTCATCGGCGTGTCGATGAACGCCGGCGAGGTGTTCCACCAATAGTTGATCATCACGTTCAACGGCTCAAGCGTCTCGACATGATGCCACCACATCGCCGGGTAGAAGAGCGCGTCGCCAGGTTCGAGTTCGGCCACCTCGGCCGACGCCATTGCATCGCAAAAGCGGTGGTAGCGGTCGAGTTCCGGATTACGAAAATCGACCATGCTCACAACTTGTCCGCCGGGCGTGAGGTGAAAAGGACCAGGGTACAGGTTCGCCACCTGATCCGGCGGAAACAGAGTGAACCGCCGCCGCCCGACCAGGTTGCAGGCAATGTTGTTCGAGAAGTCGAAATGTGCGGTGGCGGTCGTCCGGTTGCCGAGCCAGATGCTCACCGTCGGCGGATTGCCTTCGAACATCGGATCGCTGAGGCTCAGCCGGTTCTGTTCGCCGATGCCAGGCAGAAACAGGTCAATGTCCGTCGACCCGATATAGAAGGACGGCGGGTCATTATCGTTGAGGTGCGCCTCGATGCACCGCAGGAACTCGGTCAAAGGCACTCGGCGCGCTTCGAAATTGAGACCGGTCAAATCCGCATTGTAGAAGAAGCGGCCGCCGATCTCGGGCGCCCCGGTATAGCCAACCACAGGCCGCCCGCCATCGAATGATGCGACGTAATCGATCGCCGCTGCGGCCGATTGAACGCCCCTCCGCGTGATCTCCCAGTCGCTCGCGACCCCTTTAAGAATAGCGGGCTGCTGAGCCTCCAGCAGCTCGGCATAAGGAATGTGCGCGGGATCGAGGCCTTCGATTTCGCGAGTCTTGCCCATGATCTCAGGCATCGACCGCACCTGCGAGCTTGTCGGTTTTCAGCTCGATCAGACGGGTGATATTGCCGAGCGACGATCGGGCGTGAATTGCGGCGGCGAGAAAGCAGGTTCGATTCAGCCGTTCGAGCTCCGGGCCCGAGAGAGCCCCCAATCGCTCAGCGTCGATCGTGAAAAAGTCGGGGAGACGATATTGTTTCCCATCGCCAATGTTCACCTCGATCGCGATCGGCCGGATCAGGTCGATCTCGGCGAAGAGGTCGAACATGGCGCGGCTCAATTCAAGTCCCTGGTGAACCGTCCGGAGCGCTTGTGTAGCTTGCTGAAGAAACGGCGCCGCTCCGCCCTGCGGAAGGAACAAGGGCTCGCCTTCGGCTTCGCTTACGCTCGGGTGATCGAGATCGATGACGATTGCGGGGTCGCTTGGTTGCTGCTCGTCGCCGACGTCGAGAAAAAATGGTCCGCGGCGGAGCGTCGCCGGGATGTAGCGAGTGATCCACTCACCCTCGCGCATGACCAGATTTTCGCCCCGATCCAACCCGAGGAGCGCGACGGATTGGAATAGGCCGTCCGAGTCCTTGCGGAACAGGATCGCATATTCGCGCTGCAGCTCTTCGAACTCGATCGGAACGACAAGAGCCTGATTGACGGACAGGTCGCTGGTCGATGGTGCGGACACGCGTAGGCGCGCGTGCTCGACATTGTCGAGATGCACCCGCCTCGTCATCAGCAGGCCGCCAGTCGATGAACGATCCCCATTCGACGTGAATGGGCTGTTCCGGAATGAGCCTCAAGAGGAAACGCCGCCGGGAGAGAGGGTTTGGCGGCGTTTCCTGCAGGCGGCACGCTACATTGCCGAAGCGTGGATGAGGCTACAGCCTCCGGAACAACCAGTTCCGTCTACTTCCCTCGCTCGCCCTGCGTTGCCGGTGGAGGCGGCGGTGGTGGTGGAGGAGGCGGAGCCGCGCAGGTCGCCGTTACCTCGATCACCGAGCCGTCGGGGCAAGTCTGCGTCGCCGGTGGCGGCGGAGGCGGCTGCGCGAGCGGCGTCATGGGCGGCGAGGCGGCACCTCCACCAAAGCGGTAGCGGGCGCCGAACCAGAAGCGAGGGTGCAATTCCTGCGCGAACAGCAACTCGTGCGTGCTGCGCGCGTAGGTACGGATCGGCTCGCTCGTCAGATTCTGTCCTTCGAGCGTGAGCGCCAGCCGGTCGTTGACGTTGTAGCTCACGCTTGCGTCGACCGTTCCGAAGGGCTCGAAGGTCACATTGTTGTTGCTGCCACCCCGGTTGAGTGCAGCAAGGAATCTTCCGCGCCAATTGTACGCGACGCGCGCCGAGATTCCGTACTTCTCAAAGATGAGGGTCGCATTGGCGGTGTCACTTAGACCGGGAAGCGCGAACTGCGTCGATGCCGGATCGCCACCGCGGTCGAAGTGGACGTCGCCGAACACCTTGGTCAGCGATCCTGCGATGCCGAACCCGGAATCGCCGAAGAAATGCTGTCCCTGGATCTCGAAGCCGTGGATGTTCGCCTTCTTGTTATTGACTGGAGTTGCGACCAGGAAGTTAAGCAACGGATCGTTCGCTGCGGCTGTGACGTCAAATTGGCCGAGGATCTGGTCGACGAAAGCCTGGCTAAGCTGGCCACCCGAATAGTTCGCGTTGAACTCAGCTGTCGCCGCGGCGAGGTCGTTGTTGTGTTTGATGAGCAGCGCCGACATCGTGAACAGCGTCACATCGCTGATCGTCGCACCCAACGTGTTGAGCTGCGTAAGCGCAATGCCTGAAAGTGTGCCCGCAGCGCCCGAGCTTGGGTCGCGAAGGTCGAACAAGGGTTGGCTGATTTGCGCGGATCCAACGAAATTGTTCACCCGTTTGGCGAAGAAACCCGCGGATACGTAGTTTGACCTGCCGTAATAATATTCCAGCGACAGATCGACATTATCGGAAACGAGCGGCTTCAAATCAGCATTGCCGGTGGTGCCCTTGGCGACGCCACCCAGTGCGATCGGCCGATTGGGCGCGGAAGTCACCAAAGTCGAGGCGAACAGATTGAAATACTCGGGCCGCGCAAGCGTCTTGCTGTAGGAGACACGCGCCACGAGGTGATCCATCGGCTCGATCTTGAAGTCGATCGACGGCAGCAGATTATTGTATTCGCCCTTCCGGCTGATTGGAGTGATCTCGTCCGAAACGACGACGCTGAAATCGTTATCCGATTTCCACACGACCTGATCGGGCCGCGCAACGAGTGCGAATGAGTTGACCTTGGTGTTCTCCCAGCGAAGCCCGCCGACCAGGCTGGTCCTGCGGCCGGCAAATTCGCCCTGCCAGCTCAGCTGAGAATAGACTGCAGTAACCTTCTCGTGGACCCGGTCAAAGGAATTGCCGGTAATCGAGCGAGCGTTGCCCTGGGACGCGTAATAGTCACCGAATACATTGTAGAGATCCACTGCATTGCCGCGGAAATCGATGTCGGCATCTGTCGGATGAAAGCGATCGAACTTGCAGGCCATGCAGAACTGACTGACGAGGTCCCCAGCCAGTTGCGCGACATCCCCGACATGGCTGATACCCCAGTCGCCCAGCTGCTGCTGGGTAAAGAACTGGGTGCTCGTCATCTTCGAATCGGAATAGGTTCCCCCGACATCAAATCGGGCGCCGCCGCCGAAATTCCAGCCGAGATCGGCGCGGAATTGATTGATGCGATGCGTCTGGGTCGTCGAGTTGGTGCGCTGCACGGCCGTGCCGAGATCGCCGATGTCGAGCACGTTGTTGCAATTGCCACGCGGTCCGGTTGAGCTCGTGTAGCAGTCGTTCAGGACCCAATCCTGTTGTGGAATCTTGCCGCTAAAGTCGACCGAATGGAAATCGACAACCGGCGCGCCGAAGCTCACGAGGGTCGAAGTGGCGCCATTGGATGAATTGGGAGAGCTCTTGGACTTCGACGTGTTCGCATCGAGGTTCAATGTGAGCTCGTCGGTTAGCTCCCAATTGGCATTTAATCCGGCCGAATAGAGCTTGGTCTTTGATGCGCGGTGCTGCTGCTCGAAGCCGATGTCCTTGGAATCGAACAGTCCGCCTTCGTCCAAGTAGATCGCAGTCGCGACCACATCGTCGTCGTCGAAAGTGACATGATCGAATGGACGATTGAACCAGTTGGTCTGGTCCGAGCGATCCTCGCTAATTTTGTTCTGCGCATAAAGCCCGTCGACCGTGAAGGTCAGCGTCTCCATCGGCTTGAACTGGACAGTGCCCGACGCATTGATGGTCTCGCGCTCGGACTCCGAATAGTGATAGCGGCTGTCGTTAGGGATCGCGACGAAGGTATTGGCATTGGGCGCGTTGGTGACCTGGGTCCAGCCTGGCTTGTACATGCCGCGGTTCGGATCGAGGAAGCCGTTCGTTCCACCATAGGGCAGGATGTTCCAGTCGTTGACGGTGGAGCTCGCCGCCGCACTCTTGCGCTGCTGATAGGCGCCGAAGACGGTGGCGCCGAATGTGTCAGCATCGTTTGACCAAGTAAGGATGCCGGAAACCTCCGGAGTCACCTTGAACCCGTCCCGGCTCGTGTCCCATGCGGCCTTTGCGCCGACGCTTCCGCGGAAGCCGTTTTCGGGTCCGTCAAGAGGACGCAGTGTAACGACGTTGATCGTCGCGCCAATGCCTCCCGACGGGACTGCCGCGCGGCCGGTCTTGTAGACTTCCAGCCGCGACACACCGTCCGCCGCGAGATTCGAAAAGTCGAATGACCGGCTCTGCGCACGATTGAAGTCGACATTCTGGTCACCGCCCACCACATCGACATCGGAGGTGGCGAGCTGACGGCCGTTGACCGTCACCAGGTTGAACTGCGGGCCGAAGCCGCGGACGGTTACGCGCGCCCCTTCTCCGTTGCGCCGCTCGATTGAAACACCGGGGATGCGCTGCAACGCCTCTGCAAGGTTGGTGTCCGGGAACTTGCCGATTTCCTCGGCCGAGACCGCATCGACGACGCCTTGTGCATTGCGCTTGATGTCGCGAGACCGTTGGAGGCTGGCGCGAATCCCGGTGATTACGATTTGCGATTCAGCTGCCGCCGGAGCCGATTGCTGTTGCGCCGGATTGTCAGCGGTGGGCACTGGCTGCGGCTCATTTTGCGCGAGCTGGACGCCATCAACTTCGCTACCGGGCGCGCGAACGCTGGCCGGGATATAGCCCATCGTTCCACCGACGATGACGCTCCCGTTCGAGCTCATGCGATAGTCGAGCGAGGTTCCGCGCAGAATTTCGTTCAGTGCGTCTTCAGGGGAAAAGTTGCCTTTGATCGCGTGACTGCGTTTTCCTTTGACCGCTGTCGGATTGGCGACAAGGTCGACGCCGCTGACTTCAGCGTAGGAGCTGAGGGCACTGCCAAGAGGCTGCGCCGGAATGTCGTAGAAACGGACCGTCTGGCTCGCCTGGACCGCTGCTGCGGCAATCGTCGGCTGAGTGATCGAAATCATGGACGTGCCGACCAGCAAACATCCAAAAACGCGTGTCCTGTTGCGCATTAGCTCTCCCCCTTGTCGTCTGGTTACAGACCGCCGGTTGTTCCGGCTTGTCCCCAGCTAAGACGCAGGCTGCGCGCCGCCCCTCAATCCGCGGTGAAAAATTAACTGCGACTGCGCAGCCGGATCGTTTCCCCGTGCTGTTCGGCTTCGACAGGGAAAGCTTCGCTCACTGTCTGAGCAAAGGAATAGGATTGACCCGTACGGAACGCGCCAGTGATCCTGACGTCGGCCGCTGCTGGATCATCGACAAGGATTCGCGTCCGGCTGTAGCGGTTCATCTCGGCGACGGCGTCCACCAGCCGAGTATTGTCGAACCTGACCCGCCCGGATTCCCAACTGACAAGCTCGCGGACATTTGCGGGCTTCATTTCCAGCCCTGCCGCGCTCGCCACCAATTGTTGACCCGGAGCCATGAAAGCAACGCTTCCGGCGCGCCCGGGCCCGCCGCGCGGCTTTATCGGCTCGACGCGCACGCGGCCCTGAAGCAGGGCGACGCGAACCTTCTCGCCATCCAGCCGGACCTCGAATTCGGTGCCTATGGCGACAACTTCGTGATTGGCGGCGGCGACGACGAACGGCCGGGCAGCGTCGTGAGCGACCTTGAACAGGGCTTGCCCGGCCGCCAAGCGAACGTCGCGGCGCAGTCGAGAATAATTGATCTCGAGAATCGAATTGGTGTTGAGGACGACCGTTGATCCGTCCTCGAGCGTCGCGGTCGCACGCTCGCCGACACCTGTGCGAAGGACGATTTGCTCATGTTCTCCGCTGCCAGCAACGACTTCGCCCGCTTTGCCAATCAAACCCGGATAGGTGACCGAAACCCCAGTGAAGACGACGAGCACCAGCGCAGCGGTGGCCAGCGCACCCCACAGGCGCGAAAAGTCGCGCTGCCTGGGGGGACGGGCCATCAGCGCCTCGGCGCGCATGCTGGCGACCGAGGGGTCCGTTGCGGCGAGCGCGGTGATGTCCCAGCTCCGCGAGACCTCGTCGTAGGCGCGGTGGTTTGCCGGATCGGCTTCGAGCCAATCGGCGAACTGTTTCTCCTCGATAAAGTCGGCGCTGCGCCGCCGAAGCGCGAACCAGCGTGCGGCCGCTTCGGCCGGCGTTTCGGGAGTGAGCGGAGTGATGGCGGCTCCCTCGCTCATAGCTCGTCTCTCATCCGCGCAGCGGTGAGCTCCTTCAAAGCCTGGCTGATATATTTCTCGATCGAGCTCACCGACACTCCGAGCCGTGTTGCAATTTCGGCATATCCGAGCTCCTCGAAGCGGTGAAGCACGAACGCTGCGCGGACCCGGTCCGGAAGTCGTTCGAGCACCGATCGAACCATCGCCACTTGCTCCCTGGCCAGTAGGACGCGCTCGGGCGAAAAGTCCTCAACCGCATGCTGCTCTTCCTCATAGCAAACGTGCCGGTCGCCGCCGCGAACTGCGACGCGACGAGCGCGATCGGTGAGCACGCTCGAGGCCGTCTGAAAAATGTACCCGTCGATCCGCTCAATCGGCTCTCCGTCGCCGCGCGCGGCAAGGCGCAGGAACACTTCCTGGGTGAGATCCTCAGTATCGCTTCTCAGTTGCGGCGCCCGCCGCGCAAAGAAACGATCCAGCGCGCCGCGATAGCGCACTGCCAATGCTTCAACAAACGGCTGCTCGCCCCCAGATACGCGGGAAGCGGGCGCCCGGCCGTACCGCCGATCGCCTGCCATCAAGCTCTCCCCTACACGCGCGAGACTGAGCGACTCCGTCGCCAGAATCAACAGTTGCCAATGGTGAAAAGAAAGCGCTGCTGGGCCAGTTATCGAGAGCCTTGCTACAGTCGAAACTTCAGGCAAACTCGCGCGATGCTTCGAGTTACTCTTCCGCTCGCTCTTCTGGCGGCAGCTCCAGCGCTAGCCGCCAGCGCGCCGTCCACACGCGCTTCAACGTCCGCGGTCGAAGGACACGCGCGCGAATTCTGGCGGATCATCGATAAAAATGAGCCGGTCCGCATCGTCGCTTCCGGGTTCACCTGGGCGGAAGGGCCGATCTGGGTCGCTGACGGAGGATATTTGCTCCTCAGCGACGTACCCAGGAACCGAATGTATCGCTGGGCTCCGGGCGCTCACGCCGCAAGCCTGTTCCTGGAGCCCTCCGGCGGAAGCGACATCAAAGGCTTCCGCGAGCCCGGTTCGAACGGATTGAAGCCGGGCGGGCCTGGGCGGCTTCTTGTCGCCGACTCGGGCAGTCGCGCAATCGCGATGCTCGACCTGCGCACCAAGAGGAAGCGCCTCCTTGCTGAACGTTTCGAAGGAAAACGGCTCAATTCCCCAAATGACTTGGTCGTCGGGCCCGATGGAGCAATTTGGTTTACCGATCCGGCCTACGGGCTGGAGGGAATCGATGACTCGCCGCTGAAGGAGCAGGGCGCGAACCGCGTCTATCGACTGGCTTCCGACGGAACCGTAACCGCCGTCGAGTCAGAGCTGCATTTCCCGAACGGCATCGCTTTCTCACCCGATGGGCGTACGCTGTACGTGTCCAATTCAGACCCGAAGAACGCGGTGATCCTCGCCTTTGATGTGTCTGCCGAAGGCAAAGTCTCACACCGTCGGGTGTTCGCCGACATGACTGCGCTGGCCGCCAAGGGCTTGCCTGGACTTCCGGATGGAATGACCGTCGACGAGCGTGGTAATCTTTGGGCTACTGGCCCCGGAGGCGTCCACGTCCTCACCTCCGAAGGTCGCGAGCTGGGACTGATTTCGACCGGCTCGGCAATCTCCAACTGCACCTTCGGCGGGCCAGAGGGGCGCACATTGTTCATGACCTCGACCCACGAGCTCGCGACCGTTCGGACCAAGGTTCGCGGCGGGCCGGTTCGCATCCCGAAGATTGGTGGAGGTTCGCGATGATTGACGGCATTTCACGACGTGGAGTTGTTGGCCTGGGCCTCGGCGCTGCGGTGCTGGCAGCGCGGGGACGCGCGCAGGCTCGAGCCACAGGAGTCGGTTTCGCGGTTGTCGGCCTTGGCAAGCTTTCGCTCGGGCAGATCATCCCGGGCTTTCGCAACTGCCAAAGCGCGCGCCTAGCCGCGCTTGTCAGTGGCCATGCAGACAAGGCGAACCGTATCGCCGCTGAGCAAAAGCTGCCGGCAGGTTCTGTCTATTCCTATGCCGATTTCGACCGCATCGCAGAGAACCCGCGGATCGACGCCGTGTACATCGTGCTGCCGAACTTCATGCACGCGGAATATACCATCCGTGCGCTCAAAGCGGGCAAGCACGTCCTTTGCGAAAAGCCGATGGCGACCACGGTTGCCGACGCCGAAGCCATGGTCGCGGCCGCCAAAGCGGCGAACCGTAAGCTGATGATCGCCTATCGCTGTCACTACGAACCGCTGAACCTCTACGGCATGCGGCTCCTGCGTCGCGGAGCGTTCGGCAAGCCGCGGCTTGTCGTGACGAACATGGGGAGGCAATCCGACCCGAACGACCCGTCGGACGCATGGCGGCTCGACATGCAAAAGTCCGGCGGCGGCGCATTGGCGGACATGGGCATCTACGGAATCAACGGGGCTCGATATCTTTTGAACGAAGAGCCCATGGAGATCCGCGCTCGCGCGAAGACTGACCGAAGCGATGCGCGCTTCCGCACCGTTGAGGACCTCATCACCTGGGAATTCCGCTTCCCCTCGGGCGCAATCTCCACCGGCTCGACGTCGTTCGACCAGTCGGGAACCATGGCTTGGGAAGTCTACGGTCAGCGCGGCAAGATGGTCGCCGACCCGGGCTGCTTCTACAACGGCAACCGCCTTGAGATCTCGGGTGTCGCTGGAGAAGGCCGGCCGAACATCCCGGAGATCGATCAGTTCGCGCGCGAGATGGACTGGATGGCCGAAGCAGTGCGCGGTCGCGCACCGCTCGTTTCGCCCGGCGAGGAGGGGCTGCAGGATATGCGGCTTATCGAGGCGATCCTTACTTCGGTGAAGAACGGCGGAGCGCCCGTGCGCACCGACTGGGGCTATCGGCGCGCTATTGATCCAGCGGTTGCGGTAAGTGCCTAAGCGCGCGTCTTTGTGAACGGAGGGGAGTTCACCGTGCGTCATGTCTTGTTGTCCGCCGCGCTCGTCGCGTTTTCGGTTCCTGCCCCAGCGCAATCTTCAGCGAATGATCCCGTCGGCGCACTGATCGCGAAAATGACCATCGAGGAAAAAGCGGCGCAGCTGCAGGACAGCGCGCCGGCGATCCCGCGACTCGGCATCCCGCCCTACACCTATTGGAACGAAGCATTGCACGGCGTCGCGCGAGCTGGTGAGGCGACCGTCTTTCCGCAGGCGATCGGCATGGCCGCGAGCTGGGACAAGGAGCTGCTCCACTCGGAAGGCAAGGTGATCGGGATCGAAGGCCGCGCGAAATATAATCAGGCGCAGCGTGAGGGGAATACGGGCCGCTATTTCGGGCTGAACTTCTGGTCGCCGAACATCAACATCTTCCGCGATCCGCGCTGGGGCAGGGGGCAGGAGACGCTTGGCGAGGATCCGTACCTGACAGGGG
>Ga0068863_100007563_pt1 | contig 10626 bp, 11 predicted proteins | sample KBSSwiS62_FD_66596 | JGI IMG/M metagenome (GOLD analysis project Ga0068863, IMG submission 66596) | Switchgrass rhizosphere microbial communities from Kellogg Biological Station, Michigan, USA - KBS Switchgrass S6-2 | ecosystem: Host-associated > Plants > Roots > Rhizosphere > Soil ...
CGGCGCCCACGGCAGGTTGAACCGGTCGATGCGGTGGCCGAGCAGCGGCTCCAACGCCTGCCCCAGGGCGACCCACCCGATGATTCCGACGACGACGCCGGCCAGCGCACCGACCGCGCCGATGAGCGCGCCGTTGGCCATGAGGACGAGCCGGATATGCCGATGGCTCGCGCCCATCGCGCCGAGCATGCCGAGCGCGCGCAGGCGTCGCTGGCCCATGACGGTGAACCCAGCGACCGACAACAGCCCCACGAACACGAGCCCGATGGTGGCCAGTAGCAGTACGACGACGTTCGCGGAAGCCGTGTCGTCGGAACGGAGCTGGACCGATGCGTTGTCCGGCTTACGTTTTGCCCTGAACTCTTCGTCGGACGCCTTGACGAACACGTCGACGTGGTCGATCGTGCCGAGCTGGCCGGGCGCGGTGAGAGCGAAGGGATCGTTGAGGTTGAGTGGGTTTTCCACGATGCCGACGACCGTGCGCGGCGTCCCGGCCGGGTTCCAGGTGCTGCCGATATGCAGCGAAAAGGTCCGGGCAACGCGGTCGGTCACGGCGATCTCGTTCGAGCCGTGCGGCCAGGTGCCCTGGTCGAGCCGGAGCATCGTGCGGGCATAGAGCCCGTTGGGATCCTGGGCGCGGACGTCGACCCCATTCGCCGAGCCCGGCACCGGGATCGCCTTCGCGTGTTCAACCACATCGATGCCGCCGAATGAGCTGCGGAGGGTCGCGATGTCGGCGTCCAGCTGCGTACCGGTGCTGGACAACGTGACGATGTGGTCGGCGGTGCCGAAGTTCGATGCCTCCGACGGTGCGTTGGAAGCGATACCGAGACCGACGGTGGTGGCCGCCACGGCGACCAGCAACAACCCGATGATGATGGACTGCTGACGCCATTCCCGGCGGACGAGCCGCCAGGCCCAACGCGTCACGGCCCGCCGGGCCGGCATCCCGCCATGACCGGTGCCGAGCACCAGCGGCGGGTCGTCCACCAGGACGCTCATCGGGCGGCCTCTTGCGACAGAAGCGAATCCGGGCCGAGCCGAGGTGCGGTGCGATCGACCACGCGGCCGTCGCGAATGAACACCACCCGGTCGGCCCACGACGCGAGCTGCGCGTCGTGGGTCACCACGACAGCGCCCACCCCGGTCTTGCACGCCGAGAGAATCAGCCGCATCACGGCCTCGCCGTTGACCGTGTCCAAGGCGCCGGTCGGTTCATCGGCGAGCAGCAGCCGGCGGTCCCCGACGATGGCACGGGCGATCGCCACCCGTTGCCGCTCGCCGCCGGACAGCTGGTCCGGGAATCGCGACGCACGCTCGGCCAGGCCGAGCTCCTCGAGTGCGCGGAGTCCGGCGGCGCGGGCCTTGGCCGCGGATATGCCGTCCAGCTCCAACGGCAGCGCGACGTTCTCGGCGGCGGTGAGCCCGGGCAGCAGGTTGAAGTCCTGGAACACGTAGCCGATGGCCCGGCGCCGCAGCCTCGCCCGGTCCTCGCCCGACATCCCGGACAGCGGCAGACCGCCGACCAATACCTCCCCGGTCGTCGGAGTCTCCAGCGCGCCGGCGATGGTGAGCAGCGTGCTCTTGCCCGAGCCGCTGGGGCCCATCACCGCGACCATCCGGCCCGGCTCCACGATGAGGTCGACCTCGCGCAGCGCGTGCACCTCGTCGGCACCGTCCACATAGGTCTTACAAACGGCGCGCAGTTCCAGGACGTGACTCATCGGCGTACCCCCGTTCGGCGTCGGATCTGTGGCCGCACCGAAGCCTGACCCACGGCGGGTGGTTCGAGTGCGGCTCGCTTCAGCCGTCCGTCGGCGGTGTCGAGCCAACGTACGACCGAGTCGAGGCGGTAGAGCTCGGCGTCGACCACCAGCGAGAGGTTGAGGTCCACGTCGCCCTCCTCGTCCTTGAGGCGGGTCCACTCCTGCATCAACTCGACGAGATATCGGCGATGTGCCTGGATGACCTGGTGCACGTCGACGCCCGGGAGTCGGACGGCCACCAGGATCTTGATGACGAGCTCGTCCCGCGGCGGTGCGGCGAGGTCGGGCGGTGTCCGCAGCCAGCTGGCCAGCTCCTCGGCACCGTCGCCGGTGATGCGGAAGCCCTTCTGCGGACCGGGTTCGCTGTCATCGTCGGACTCGACGAACCCGTCGCGCTCCAACCGCTGCAGGGTCGTGTACACCTGGCCGACGTTGAGCGGCCAGACCTCGCCCGTCCGCGCCTCGAACTCCGCCCGCAGCTGAAGACCGTACTTGGGGCCTTCGCTCAGCAACGCCAACAACGCGTGGCGGATGCTCACGGCGTCATCCAACTCGATATCATGCTGGGTATGATACTGAGTATATGAGGTGCTGTCTACGGCCTCGCGCGGGCCGAAGGCCTTGAGTTTCAGGCGCCGTCGGGCCAGCCCACGACGCAGACCTTGTTGCCGGCGCGATCGGCGAGGACCCACCATCCAGTGGCCTTGGAGTCCACAACGATCCGTCCGCCCGCCGCCACCGCGGACGCCACCCGGTGCTCGGCCTGTTCGCGGGCGACCGAGACATCGACGTGCATGGCGTGCCGCAAGGGTTTGGCGGGGTCGAGCTCCTGCATCCATACCGTCGATCCGTGCCCGAGGGGGTCGACGGCGTTGTCGTCGGCAAGTTCGGCGTACCCGAGAACGGCGCGCCAGAAGCCGACATCGACGGTGTCCGGGAGGGCAGCGATGGCGAACCCCACCTCCTGGACCCGCCCCCGGTCGGCCACGGCGCCGTGCTCCCGCGCGACCGCCGACACCGCGCGAGCCAACTCGACGTGCCGCTGCTCGAGCCGGAAGACGCCGCGGGTCAACCGCACGGTGAGCTGTCCGTCGGCGATCGTCATCAGCACGCCGGTGCCGGCGAGCCCGGGAACCTGCGCGAGGGCTTCGGCCAGCCGGGCCGCCTCGACGACCGACGGGACGCGGAAGATTGCCGTCGCGCCGCCGTGCAGCACAACCCAGTCCGAACCCTGTTGTGCGGCGAGGAAATCACGCCATCCCTGCTCGCTCATGCGGTGAAGCTACCGGTGAACCCCAGAGCAACCAAGTCGACGGGACTCAGACCGAGCGCGCTTCTACGGCGCTGAACGCGACCGCCGCGTCGGTCGCGCTCGGCATCGCGATCCTCATGCTCGTCCTCAGGTAGGTCCGGCCGCTTCCGGGCGATGTGGCGGCGAATCCCCGACCGGTCCGAGCGAGCCGCCATAGCGTAAGGCGATGCGCTCAGCCGACGTCTCTCGTTCGCCGACGATCCGGCACGCGCACCTCGCCGCGGCCCGGCCTCCGGTGGCCGCGAACCCGCCAGGACGGTCGCCGGCTGATCGCATCGGACCGGCCCTACTCGTGCTGTCCGCGGATGCGTTGGCGCTGCTGAGTCCTCTGCTCACCGACGCGCGCCAGCTGTCGGCGACGGTCGCCATGGCCGGGTGCTCCCTCGTGCTCCTCGCGACCGGCGGCCGCTACCGCGAGCGGCTGCACCTCAGCGCTCTCGACGACCTGCCGGCCATCGCGAGCCGGTTGCTCGTCGCGACCGCCGGCGTCGCCACGTTGGTCGGGTTGCGCGGTGGGCCGTCGGCCGTGGCCACGTTCCTGGAGAACTGCGCCACGGCGGCCGTGCTCCTGGTCGCCGGCCGGGCCGCGACGATGCGGCTGATCCGATGGAGGCGCGAGCGAGGATACGGCGTACGTCGGACCCTGATGATGGGCGGCGGACCACTCGCGGCCGAGCTCGCCGATGTGCTGGACAACCACCCCGGCTACGGCCTTGCCGTTGTGGGATTCGTCGACGACAACCGTGACCGCCCGGCCTCGGATGTCGTACCGTGGCTCGGTCGTTTGTCCGATGTGGACTCAGTGGTACGAAACATCGGCGCGGACGTCTTGATCGTCACTCCGGACGCCGGAACGGAGTGCGCGCTGCTCGACCTGCTCCGCACCCCGCAGTGCCTCACCTGCGACGTGTTCGCGGTGCCGCGCCTCTACCACCTGCACATCCACCCGACGCCGATCGATCGCATCGGTCCGGTCCCCGTGGTGCGCGTGCTCGCACCGAACCTGTCCCGGCCGTGGCGTGCGATCAGGCGCGCGGTCGACGCAGGAGTCTGCGGGCTCGCGCTGGCCGTACTGTTGCCGTTCGTCGGGGCGTCGAGGCGGCATCGCGGACGGCTGTGGACCGTCCTGCGCGGTGGCATGAGCCTCGTCGGTCCACACCCCGACCGACCCGACCACATCGCTTCGGTGTCCAACAGGTACGAGTGCTACCGGCTGCGCGGGCGGGCTCGGGCCGGTCTGACCGGGCTGGCTCAGATCAGTGCCCTGAACGGCCATGTCTCCACGCACGACCGCGCACGCTACGACAACTACTACATCGAGAACTGGTCGCTCTGGCTCGACGTCAAGATAGTCGTCACGGCCGTTGCCCACGCCATCGGCCGCCGCTGAACCCTGCCGTACCGTGGGCGGGTGCGGATTCCTAGGTTCTGGGCCGTGGCCGAGGGTGAGGGCGCGGGCCCGCAGGGACAACGGCTGTTCCGCAGCGCGTGGGGATGGTCGATGTCGTCCGCGGCCGACGCGCTGGACGTCGCCCACGAGCAGTTGCGACGGGCCCTGACCGTCATCCGGACCGGGAAGCGTGAGGGTCCGTACTATCCCCGGGTTCCCCTGCGTGAGCCCATTCTGGACGAGCTCATCGTCGATGGCGAGCAGGCGTACGTCATCACCCGCAACCGGTATGGCGCGGACGTCCTCAACACCGACCGCGTGCTGATCGCCGACGTCGATCTGCCCGAGTTGGAGGCCCCGTCTGGCGGCGGCCTGCTGCGGCGCCTGTTCCGCCGCCCGACCGCCGACGAAGCCCCGGCGACGGAGCCGGCGTCCGTGGTGGAACGCCTTGGCACGCTGGAGAACTGGGCGCGCGCCTATCCGGACCTCGGCGTCATCGTCTACCGCACCGCGTCCGGGCTTCGGGTGTTCGTCACCGGTGTCGGCGAGCCGCCGTCGTCGGCGCGCGCCGAGCAGATCCTGGTCGACCTCGGGGCCGACCCGATCTACCGCGAACTGTGCCGTAGCCACGACACGTTTCGGGCCCGTCTCACCCCTAAGCCGTGGCGGCTGCCGCGGATGAGGGCGCCGTTGGGCCGCTGGCCGTATCCGGCGGGTCGGGCCGAGCGCCGGTTCCAGCGTTGGCTCGCCGAGTACGAAGCCGCCGGGCAGGCCTACGCGGTCTGCCGGCGGCTCGCGTCCTACGGTTCAGCACCGTCCACATTGGAGGCTCGAATTATCCAACTGCACGATGACCGCACCCGGGTGTCGACCCCTCTCCCGCTCGCCTGAGCAACGGTCGGCTACCCGAGTTTGATGCCGCACTTCGTTATCAAGGCCTGCGAGGATGCGGCGATCGCCTGGAGCGCCGGCGAATTGGTGTCGACGCCCGTCTGCGGGTTGAACGTCGACATCATCGTCTGGATCTGCTTGAAGTAGTCCCGGACGGCGTCCGCGCAGGTCTTCTCAGTGTCGAGGTCCTTCTTCGCGGCGTCGAGATCCTTCTTGGTGTTGTCCAGGTCCGTCGCCTTCGCCTTGAGGTCGACCGCGTTCTGGTCGATCAGCGTGCGCTGCTGGGCGATGGTCTGGCGGTCGTTGATGTACAGGACGGTCAGCACGCCGACACCGACCAAAAGCAGCGTGCTCAGGATGCTCAGGATGACGAGCGACGCCCGCCCGCGCTGCGGCGGGGCGACGGCGACCGGGGCCGGCATGACGCCGTACGGAGCCGCGGAGACCGGCCACGCGGGCGGGGCCGACGGCACCGGAGACATCCCCACTACCGCGGTGGAGCCGGCGGGCTCCGTGGTCACCGCCGCAGGGGCGGCGGGCTCCGTGGTCATCGCCACAGGGGCGGCGGGCACCGCGGGAGGCTGCTCGAACGAAGGAGCTGCCGACGGCTGCTGGGGCACCTCGGGAACCGGCGCCGTGGTCATGGCTGCATCCGGCGAGGGCGTGGTGGCCGGGTGGGTCTCGCCGTCAGTCGGGGGATTCGACACGCTCGGTCTCCTTTGAGCGCATTGCGCTGGTGGGGTGAAGCCTCGGACGAGACATCATCGCAAGCGCTGCCCGCTCCCGCATTCCCGGGCGGCATGGCGTGTCACCGTCCACGTTGCACAGCGAGATCTTGGGTCTTGGTGGTAGCCAGGGCTACCACCAAGACCCAAGATCTCGGCGGAGGGGCAGCCGTCAGCCGACGCCGGCGATGGTCGGACTTAGCCCGAGGAAGCGGGCGTACGGCTCGACGGCGGCTGGCACCAGCTCCCGCTCCTCGCCGGTCAGCGGCCGCACCGGTGACAGCTTGATCGAGACATGTCCCCGGCCGAGCGAGCGCTTCCACACCGCCGCCAGCCGGCCATCGATGATCAGATTTGGTCCTATGCCATGCCCCGCGGCCTCGAGCTGGTCGCGATCGGCCACCGCGCCGCGGTCGGTGTAGGCCACGGTGTACTCGTCGAACGGCGGCAGCAGGAAGGACCGCGAGGTCCGGGAGGATCGCGGCGCCGCGCGGACGCCGGGACGCAGCCAGTACTCCACGCCGTCGATGCTCGCCCGGTCGAACTCGCCCTTGACCGCCTCCGCACCACGCCTGGCCTCGGTCATGGTCACGCCGGTCCACCAGGCGAAGTCCTTGATGGTCGCCGGCCCGTGGCTGCGAAAGTAGCGGCGGGCCATCTCGGCCAACGCCTCGTCGCCGGCGAGGTCGGTGCCGCCGGGCATCCACTCGTCCAGGAGGGCGTACGTCTGTTGTCTGCCCCGGCGCGGGGTGACACAGATGAGACCGTGGCGCGCCCAGTGCACGAGCAGGTGCATGCCACGCTGCTCCCCGGCGCTGCCGGTGGTGGCGATGCCGGCGGCGTTGAGCGCTGCATAGACCTCGGCCCGCGTGCCCTGATTGCCGGTCAGGGTCCGCGCGATCACATGACCGGCCCGCGCGACGATCTCGGGCGACAGCCCCGCCCGCCGGTAGTTCCCGGCCACCTTCTGGTCGAGCCGGGGCGCGAGGAGGCGCACCATCCACCGGGCGTCCTCGGCCGGCATGAGGTGGATGGTGCCGCGCATCGGCCAGCTGCGGATGACGGACCGGTCGGCGATGGCCCGCTCGACATCGGCCTCCGTCACGGCCTTACCCATGCGCAGTCCCACCGCCCACAGCGAGGCGGGCAGGTCCTGCGACTGGACCGCCCCGAACCAGCGCACCACGTCGGCCGGCGTCCTGCCCTCGGGCCGCGTGATCCGCTGGTTCCGCAGCCGAAGCGCGGCGATGTCCATGGACACAACCTAAACGGACGAGGGTGGCCCGATCGGCGCGGTGGCCGCAGACTGGGCGGCATGTCACGACTTCGCCGGCTCGTCCCGGCCGACCTCGACGAGGCGCAGCGCCTCCTCTACGACCGCATCGTCGGCGGTCCGCGGGCGAACGGGCCCCGACCCGCTCCGCTGACCGAGCCGGACGGCAGCCTGCGCGGTCCGTTCAACGCGATGCTCTACGCGCCGGCGGTCGGCGAGGCGCTGCAATCGCTCGGGGCCGCCGTCCGGTTCGGCACCGCCCTGTCCGACCGGGTGCGCGAGATCGCGATCCTGGCCGTGGCCGCGCATTGGGACAGCGCGTTCGAGCGGTACGCCCATGAGGCAATAGGCCGGGTCGTCGGACTGAGCGAGGACATCATCGCCGCGTTGCGGGCCGGCACCGAGCCACCGCTGACCGACCTGACCGAGCAGGTCGCCTACCGGGTCGCGCGCGCTCTGCTCGCGCACCGCGACCTCGACGACGCGGACTTCGACCACGCCCGGTCCGAGCTCGGCGAGGCCGCGCTGGTCGAACTGTCCACATTGGTGGGTCACTACAGCACACTGGCGCTGCAGCTGCGGCTGTTCCGGGTCGAGCTGCCGAGGGTCTAGATCCGATCCACAGTGGACAGCAGTTGGCTCGCCCGTTCGAGTTGCTCCCGCTGGGTGTCCGGGTCCAGCGCGGCGATGCGGCACACGATGTGCCGGGCGCCCGCCTCGAGGTAGGGGTCCAGCCCGGCCCGGACCACGTCCGTAGGTCCGGCGAGGAACAGCTGGATCGTCTCCACTGTCGTCAGCGGCATGCGGTACGTGGTCCGGGTGTACTCGTCCAGCGCGGCCCGGGCGTCGGCGCGGCCGTCGGTGATGAGTACGGTGGCGAACAGCGCCGGTGTGATCGCGCAGCGGTCGCGGCCTGCCTCCGTCGCCGCCTCGCGGACCTGGGCCAGCCCGCGGCTGTAGTCGGCCAGGTCGGGCGGGTAGGGCAGCCACCCGTCGTAGTACCGGCCGGTGCGGGCCAGCGCGGCCGCAGTGGCGCCGCCCAGCCAGATCGGTGGACCGCCCGGCTGTTCCGGCGACGTGGTCGCGGGTATGTCGTCGATCCGCAGCACGCGGCCGTGGAAGCTGGTTGGGCCGTCGCCGCTCCACACGCTGCGCCACAGCGCCACCGTGTCGTCGAGCCGGGCGAAGCGGCGCGGCCACGGCACCTCGCTCACGGCGTACTCGGTCTCGGATCGGCCCGGGAACCCGGCGCCGACCGTGATGATCAGGCGCCCGTGGGAGAGTCGGTCGAGCGAGGCGATCGCCTGCGCCGCCTGCACCGGCCGCCGGAACGCCGGCAGCAGCGCGGCCGTCCCGAGGGTGATCCGGTCGGTCGACGCGGCGACCGCGGCGAGAAACGTCAGCGGCTCCATGACCGGGCGCAGCAGCGTCTCGCCGACCCAGACCGAGTCGAAGCCGAGCGCCTCGGCGCGGACCGCGAGGTCGAGCAGGCCCCGCGGGTCGTAGCCCCGCGGCAGACCGGTCGGCAGCACGATGCCGAACCGCACGTGTGTCTCCATGACCCGATCGTCACGGCGCAGGCGTTGGTCGGCAATTCCCCGCAGGGAATCGTGGCGCGCACCAAAGACCTGCTACAACCGAACGATGGACTTCCCGTCGGCGCTGCGGGCGCGGCGCGAGCTGCGGCGGATGAGCCAGCTCGAGCTCGCGCAGCGGGCCGGTACGACGCAGCGGCATGTGAGCTTCATCGAGCGCGGCCGGTCGGCGCCCGGCCGGTCCATGGTGGTCCGGCTCGCCGAGGCCCTCCAGCTGCCGCTACGGGAACGCAACGAGCTACTCCTCACGGCCGGTTTCGCGGCGGCGTACGGGGCGTCCTCGCTGACCGATCCCGCGCTCGCTCCGGTACGTACCGCCGTCGTGCATGTCCTACGTGGACACATGCCCTATCCGGCCGTGGTGATCGACCGTTTCGGCGAGGTGGTCGAGGGCAACAACGCGATGGACGTGCTGACCGTCGACGTCGCGCCCGAGCTGCTCGAAGCGCCGGTGAACATCTACCGGCTCGCGCTGCACCCCCGCGGCATGGCGCCACGGATCGTCAACTTCGGACAGTGGGCGCACCACGTCGTGGAGCGGCTCAAACAGGAGTCGGTGCGCAACCCGTCGGACCGGCTCGCCGCGCTCTACGACGAGCTGGCCGGGTACGTGCCGCAGCCGGTCGTGACCGCCGACCACGTCGGCTTCGCGGTGCCGCTCCAGCTGCGTACCCCGTACGGCGAGCTTCGGCTCCTGACGACCATCACCACGTTCGCGACCGCGGTCGACGTGACCGTGGCCGAGCTGAAGCTGGAGGCGTTCCTGCCCGCGGACCAGACCAGCGCGACGCTGCTCGGACGGTGGCCGCGCTGAGGTTCTGCCAGGATCAAGGCCATGAAGGAGACTCCGGAGGAGCTGGCCGCCCTGCAGAGCCTGCTCGACGCGTCGATCGCCGGCTCGGGCTCGCACCTGACCGGCATCGTCTCGGCGCCGCGTCGGCTGACGGCGCGCCAATTGGCGACCGCACTGACCGGGATGAAGGTGCTCGTGGTGGCGACGGTGACCGCGGCCGGCGAGCCGCGCACGAGCTGCGTCGACGGTCACTTTCTCAACGGTACGTGGGTGTTCGGTACCTCGGCCGACGCGGTCAAGGCGCGACACCTGCGGGCCCGACCAGCCGTGAGTGCCACCTACGCCGACGGGGAGCGGATGGCCGTGTTCACCCACGGTACGGCGGAGTACATCACGCCGGATGACCCTGCTTTCGCGACATACGACGAGCACTACATCGCCCACTACGGCTCGTCGCCGCGCGACTGGGGTCCCACTCCGGTGTTCGTCCGGATCCGTCCAACGTGGATGGTCGGGTACGCGATGGAGGCTTCAAAGTTCCCGGAGTCATAGCTCGGCGGGCGGAGCCACCGTCGCGCCGACGATGCCGTGGCGGGACAGGGCGTCCGCGACGAATCCGCGCGCCTTCATCTGCTCCACGAAATCGGCCAGCGCGGCCCGGGCCTCTTCGCCGCGGCTGGCCGGCGTTCCCATCGCCTGCTGGATCACCATGAACCGCCCCGGCAGGACGCGTACCCCGGGCTCGCGGTCCGCCTCGGTCTCGAGCAGCCGGCGGATACCCGCCGCCACGTCGACGTCGCCGTCGCGCGCGGCCGCGATCGACGCCGCGGCTCGGTCGTACCGGACGATTTCGGCCCGGTGGATCTCCCGCGTCAGGAACA
>Ga0068863_100007564_pt1 | contig 10626 bp, 6 predicted proteins | sample KBSSwiS62_FD_66596 | JGI IMG/M metagenome (GOLD analysis project Ga0068863, IMG submission 66596) | Switchgrass rhizosphere microbial communities from Kellogg Biological Station, Michigan, USA - KBS Switchgrass S6-2 | ecosystem: Host-associated > Plants > Roots > Rhizosphere > Soil ...
CGTGCCGAACCGCTGTGCAATTGCCTTGGCGTAAGGCAGCTCGTTGTAGAAGTTGTCCGCGTCGCTGCCGCCGAAGCCGATCGAATACGTCTTGACCGGGCCGCTGCTGTGCTTCGACATCAGGCCGACGACGGCCGAAGAGTCGATGCCGCCTGACAGGAACGCGCCCAGCGGCACATCGCTCACCATCTGCATCCGCACCGATTCCTCGAGACGCGCACGTATTCGTGCGGTCCAGTCGTCGATGCTCGGCGTGCGATCGATCGTGCCGGCAACCCGCCAGTAGCGGTGCTCGGCGACGCGTCCGTTCTCGATCGTGACGACAGTGGCGGGAGGGAGCTTGCGCACGCCGCGGAAGATCGTCCCAGGTGAACTCACGTAGCCCAAATGCAGGTAACCGGCGACCGCGTCCTCGTTCAGCGCCGGTTTGACGCCAGGCAGCGCGAACAGCGCCTTCGCTTCCGACGCGAACGCGAATCGCTTGCCATCGGACCACGTGTAGATCGGCTTGATGCCGAGCCGGTCGCGGCCGACGAGCAGGCGGCGCTTGTCCGCATCCCACAGCGCGAACCCGAACATCCCGTTGAGCCGGTCGACCAGCGTAGCGCCGAGCTCACGATACAGCGGAATGATAACCTCGCAATCCGAATGCGTGAGGAACGTGTGCCCGCGGCCTTCGAGCTCGCGCCGCAGCTCGCGGAAGTTGTAGATCTCGCCGTTGCAGACCAGAGCGATTTTGCCGTCGGCGCTCATGAGCGGCTGGTGCCCGCCCGCGAGGTCGATGATCGAAAGCCGCCGCATGCCGATTGCGCATGCGCCGTCGACGTGCGCCCCCTCGTCATCGGGTCCACGATGCACCGTTAGTCGCCCCATCGCCGAAAGCGCATTGGGATCGACGGGCGAGCCGTCGAGCTTCAGATATCCGTGTATGCCGCACATTTTTATTAACAGAGGGTGGAAGGCCCGCCGGGCTTCGCCGCAGGTCCGGTCGGGGCAGGACCGTCGGCGTCTACGCCACGCGGCGGCGCGGTGCGAGCTCGCAAAAGACCGCTTGCGCTCCCCGCACGCCGCACAGGAGCAACGAGCAAGACCGATTCGTACAGTGCCTGATACTTTTGGACCATCGACTCCAAGCCAAAGCGACTGGCCGCCGCCGCACGAGCCGCGCTCCCATGGTTCGCTCGCAGCGCTGGCTGATCAACGTATTCCTCGATCAGCGAGGCCAGCCGACTGACGTCACGTGGCGGGAACAACCGTCCCCACTTTCCATCTTCGACAATTTCGACATTTCCACCCACGGCAGTCGCGACGACCGGCAGCCCACTGGCCATTGCCTCGAGAATTGTGTTCGAGATGCCTTCGTTCAGCGATGGCAAAACAAAGATGTCGAGCGCCTGCATCACTTCGGGGATGTTCGTGCATGCCCCCGGCAACGACGTGCATTGATCAATCTCAAGGGCGCGTGCGAGGGCCTTGAGTTCATCGAAGCTCGGCCCGGTGCCGACGATGACAAGGCGCAACGACTCTCGAAGGTCGGGTCGGCGTTTCGTGATTTCCGCAAATGCGCGCAGCAGAGTGCCCTGGTCCTTCACCGGGCGAGCGCGGCCAACCGTGCCGATGACGATCGGCGCGGCATCCGCAAGCGGATGCGGCAACTGCGTCCGGCGCCGGTCGTCGACGGGTGGAGTGAAGCGCAAGTTGTCGACACCGTTATAGATTTGCTCGATGCGCGACGGTGCGATTCCCACCCGATCGATCAGGTAGCGGCGCAAGTCCTGGGAGACGGTCACGTAGCGGTCCACCATCGGCGAATGCAGCCGCCGCAAGAATATTTGCTTTCGACTTTCGCCACGCAAGTCCATCACATCCCAGCCATGTTCGCCGTGAATGCACCGTCGGACCCCCGCGGCGCGCGCGGGCAGAAGCGCGTCAAGTCCGGACGTGTTTCTGGTATGAACGATTGCCGGTCGCAACCGGCGGCAGAGGCGGAAAATTTCGCGGCGAACGCCCCAAACACCGACACGTGACCTATGGAGAGCGATCACGTCCACGTCGGATCGTCGAATCCGCTGCCGAAACTCCGAGTAATCCTCGATGCACGCTACAGCATGGCGAAATGCACGGGCGGGCATGTGCTCGATGAGGTTGACGAGGCCGTTCTCCATGCCCCCGGTGACCAGGTGGTGGATGACATGAAGCACGAGCGGCGGCGCACCTGTGCTCATGGCGACCCTAGACATCGTCGGAAAAATGCACGGTCCGAGAAGCCGCAATGTATGCCGCACCGCAGGACCGCGAAGGGATCGACGCTGCCGATGTTGGCGCCGCCGTATGCGGACAAGCACCCTGCATAACCGGCTCGTTTGACGAGCTCGAGCCGTGCTGACGTCATGTGCTCGCGCCCGCCGTACGGGTATGCGAAGATAAGTGGTTCGTTCGTCGCAAGCTCGCGCCGCAAGTCCGACATCGATTGCGCGAGCTCCCGCGTCACCACGCCCTCCGATTCCTTGGCGCAGTCGATGTGGTTGACTGAGTGGGATCCGATGGTGAATCCGCGAGCGCGCATCGAGCGCACGTGATCCCAGTCCATCGTCCGGGGCCGCGCATTGCCGCGCCGGATGTCATGGGGAAATGGCTTGTCCGTGCCGATCATTCCTGTTGCAACGAAGAACGCGGCAGGGATTCCGTGCCGCTCGAGAATTGGCGCCGCGTGCAAATAGTTGTCGAGGTAGCCGTCGTCGAAGGTGACGCAAACGAGCGGTCGATTCGACCTCGGAACGCGCGGCATCACCAATATTTCGGACAACGCGAAGACATGACAGCGCTGTCTGAGCAACGCCATCTGGCGATCGAATTGCTCGATGCCGACGGTGAGGTTGTCGCGTGAATCATCGCTGACCCGATGGTACAGCAGGACGACAACCCGAGGCTCGCGCGATGCTCGAGTCACCACATTGACGAAATTCAAACCCGCGAGCGCCACTTCCTTCCCTAGGCCCATTAATCGCTGGCGTTGTGTCAACCTAGGTGCGAGACGCGCTTTCAGCGCTGCGACCTGTCCTAACGTCGGCTTGCGGAAAGTCTTACCGTCCGGTCCTTGAGCACGCCGTTGCGCCGTGCCCGCGAGAACTGCGCACGCTGCATCTCGCATTAATGCGATTCCGGTACTGTCGAGAGTGAGCTGCACGCCCTTGATGGTCGAGTACCGATCACGAACTACCGTTTCTTCGGCGACCACGCGCCCGGTGTCGAGCTTTGCGTCCACTTCGTGCACGGTGCATCCTACGTACTGCTCGTCGTTCCAAAATTCCCAGAACGCAGGCGGCATACCGCGATAGTTAGGGACTTTACCCTTGTGGAGGTTCAAGGTGCCGAGGCGCGGTATGCCGAACAGTGCGGGACGCAGAATGGGGGCTGCGATCGAGAGCCCCAAGTCCGGCGCGAACTCCCGCACTTTAGCGATGGTGGATTCTGCATGTAGGTTCTGCACGAGGCAGAAAATCATCCGACCATTAGCTTCGAGCGCAATGCGGCTGGCACTGTACCCGGGCTGGCCGGAGTGGGCCGTGGAGTCAGCGCGTGGCATCGCAGCGGCAACGAGCTCGCGCAACTGGTAGGCGATCCAACGCCAGCCGTTCCGGCGCAGATTCCTCCACTGGTTGCGCATGAGGGTCACAACGTGTTTCCGGGGCTGCTCAACGACGATCATCCACGACGGTCGCGGCAAGGCTTCATCGATTGCGGCGATACCTGCGCGGACGGCATAGCTGAGACTACCGGTGAACACAACGATTCTGTATTCCATGATTCAAGCGACACGGGCGGCCCTGGGGGCGGCCGCTTGCCGCCCGACTCGATCGTAGACCTCTACATAGCGCGCGACACTGCGCGCCCAAGTCCGTTCGTTCTCGATGAAGCTTCGCGCGGCCGCCCGAATGCGAGGCCACTCAGCGCGTCGTTCGAGCACGGCGTCGAGCGTTCGAGCGAGCGCCCCTGAGTCGCCAGCCGCAAAAAGAAAGCCCGTTTCCTCATGCCGAATGAGCTCACGGTGCCCGCCGACATCCGAAGCAACGAGCATTCGTCCCTGCGCCATTGCCTCTAATGGCTTCAGTGGTGTCACGAGCTCGGTCAGTCGCATGCGATGCCGCGGATATGCAAGAACATCGATCAGCCCGTAGTACCGTTGCACATCAGAATGCGGCACGCGGCCGGTGAACACGAACCGATCGGCGACACCTCTCTGCCGTACCAGTTGCTTGAGATGCGATTCTTGGGGACCCCCTCCCACTAGCAGCGCCCGCAACTTCGGGTGGCGCTCTGCAAGGAGAGCGACCGCCTCGACCAGCAGGTCGAGCCCCTCGTAGGCGTAGAACGAACCGGCAAATCCGACGACCGTGCAGTCAGTGAGGCCGAGTTTTTGCGCAAGAGAAGTATCGGCCGGGATCTCCCATCGAAACGCGTTGGCGTCCACGGCATTCGGTATCACCGTAATCCGGTCACGCGCAATGCCCCGCGAGCAAATATCGTCGCGCAGCCCTTCGCAAATTGTCGTGACATGGGCAGCGCGCCTGAGCGCGAACGTTTCCAGTGCCCGCGAGAGGCGATAGCGCGGGCTGCCTTGGGCGGTCGTGCCATGGTCGACCGCCGCGTCCTCCCAAAGTGCCCGCAACTCGTAGACCACGGGGATGCCGAGCCGGTGGCCGGCGAGCAGGGCAGGGAGCGCGTTCAACACCGGCGAATGCGCATGAAGAACATCGGCCCCGAATGCTGAGGCGAGGTCATATACGCGGCGTGCGGTGGCCTGCATTTCGGCGAGATAGCCGACGCCCGGGACGTTCGATATCCGTCCGTTAGGCACCGATGTACGATGAAAGCGCCATCCGTCGACGTCCTCGACGTCGTCGCTTGCCTTGCCGTGGCGCGGCGTCGTGAGCTGCAGCGTCTGCCAGCCGAGTGCGCGCTGCTCACGCAGGATCGCGAGCGTGCGGAATACGTAGCCGCTGTGCAATGGCAGCGAGTGATCGAGGATGTGCAGGATGCGCATGCCGCGTATTTCCGCTCGTGCTGCTCAGGCTGCCAATCGTCCCGGCGCCGCGTCGGACTGGTCAATGACCTTGCGCAGGAAAGCGTCGAACATCAGGAGCGTCCACAGCGGTGAGCTGTAGTCGCGACGCCCGGACTCGTGGTGGTCGACCAGCTGCTCGAGATAGCGCCGCTCGAAATATCCGGTGGCGGCAAGTCTGTCGCCAAGCAGCGCGTCGCGGACCCGTTGGCGCAAAGGTCCGCGGAACCAGCGAGCGAGGGGCACGGCGAAACCCATCTTCGGGCGGTACAGCACTTCCGAAGGCAAGTGCGGCTCCATGGCCTTCTTCAGCAAATACTTCCCCTCCTGGCCGCGAACCTTGAGCGACGGCGGCAGCGACGCGAGCCATTCGACGAGCGGATGATCCATCAGCGGCTCCCGAACTTCGAGAGAGTGCGCCATGCTGGCACGATCGACCTTGGTATTGATGTCGCCGACGAGGTACGTCTTGAGATCGAGGTACTGAATCTGCGACAGTGGATCGTCGGTTTGCGCCTTCGCGGCGTGGTGGCGGAAGACGTCCATCGCCTGATAGCCGCCAAGGCGCGACTTGAGCGTGTTGCTGAAGAGCTGCGCGCGCATGGGGTCGCGCAGAATCGATACGGAATGGAAATACGCCTCGACCGAATTCCGAGCCAGGGCCTCGAACGTCGTCTTCGCGCGCAATACACGCGGCGCCCAGTCGAGCTTCGGGTACGCACGCCCGAGCAGCCCGAACAGCGGTCGGCGCATGCCCATCGGCATCGACGCACGCATGCGCTCCTCCATGAGGTGCACGCGGTAGCGGCGATAGCCGCCGAAGCTCTCGTCACCACCGTCGCCGGAGAGCGCGACCGTCACGTGGCGCCGCGCGAGCTGGCAGACGCGGTACGTCGGGATGGCCGAGCTGTCCGCGAACGGCTCGTCGTACAGCGTGGCGAGCTCGTCGATCAGATCGAAATCGTCGGACGCGACACGCTCGACGCGGTGATTCGTGTGATAGCGATCGGCGACCGTTTGCGCGAACTCCGACTCGTTGAAGGCGGGATCGTCGAACGCAATCGAGCATGTATTGACCGGGTCCGACGAAAGACCGGCCATGATCGCGACGACGGTCGAGGAATCGACGCCGCCGGACAGGAACGCGCCGAGCGGAACCTCGGAGATCATCCGCAGCTTTACCGATTCCTTGAGCCGCACGACGAGCTCCTCGCACGCCTCGTCGTCGGTGCGCGCTGTACCCTCGGTGAAGCGCACGTCCCAGTATTCGCGCGGCGCCGGTACCGCTTGCCCGCGCGTGATGAGTAGCGTGTGCGCCGGAGCGAGCTTTTTCGCCGCGCTGAAGATCGTCCGCGGCTCAGCCACGTAGCCGAGCGCGAAGTATTCCTCGATCGCCAGCGGGTCGATGTCGCGCGCCATCGTGCCGTGGGCGAGCATCGACTTCAATTCGGATCCGAAAAGCACTAGCCCGTCCGGCAGGATGGCGTAGTGCAGCGGCTTCACGCCGAGCCGATCGCGGGCAAGGAATAGCGACTGGCGGTTCCTGTCCCACAACGCAAACGCGAAAAATCCGCGAAAGCGCTCGACGCAGCGCTCGCCCCATTCTTCCCACGCGTGGACGACGACCTCCGTGTCGCTCTTCGTGCGGAACGTGTGGCCGAGCTTCTGCAGCTCGGGCATCAGCTCCTGGTAGTTGTAGATCTCGCCGTTGTAGACGATGCAGACGCTCCGGTCCTCGTTATAGAGCGGCTGCTGGCCGGTCTTGAGATCGATGATCGACAGCCGCTTGTGGCAGAGGCCCACGCCCGGCTCGACGTGGATGCCTTCCTCATCCGGGCCGCGGTGCTTTTGCGAGTCGTTCATGCGCTCTAAAACGTCGCGCCGTATCTCGCGCCGTCCGCGACTGTCGAAAACTCCGGTCAATCCACACATGGTTTCATTCCCCGTCGCCTTCCGTCAGGCTGCCTTGACGCGGTCCGCGCCCGGCGAATCTGCACGGAGAAGGCGGTCGTAAAGTGCGCGATACCGGCCGACCATCGCATCGAGGCTGAACTCGCGCTCGACGCGCGCGCGACCGTGGCGCCCGGCGGTCCTTGCCGCGTCGCGATCGCGCGCATACCCGAGCATCTTTTGCGCAAGCGCATGAGGATCGGCCGCAGGCACGAGCTCGCCTGTGATCTTGTCGTCGACGAGCTCTCGGTTCCCGCCGACGTTTGTCGCGATCACAGGCAGTCCGGAGGCCATTGCCTCGAGGATCGTATTCGAAAATCCCTCGCTAAGCGAAGGCAGCACGAAGCAATCGAGGCCGCGAAGGATGTCCGGCACGTCGTCGCGCTCGCCGGGAAGCCACGCAAGGTCGGCTACACCCGCTTGCGCGAGCATCACACGCGCTTCGCTGTAGAGTGCGCCGTCTCCTACCAACACGAGACGCAAGCGCTCGCGCTTGGCGGGCGCGAGTTGCAGCGTCTGGATGAAGGCACGAACCAGGTTGAGGGGATCCTTGACCGGATCCATGCTGCCGACCGTGCCGACGAGCCACAAACGGGGATCGTGGAATGGGCAGCCGTCGATCAGGCTTCGCGCTGGATCCGCGGGCCGGAACTTGGCCGCATCGACACCGTTGTAGATATGCTCGACGCGCGCGGCCGGGACGGCGACGTTCGAGCACAAATACCGCTCGAGGTCGCGCGACAGCGCGATGTAGTGCGTGACGAACGGACGGTAGAGCCGGCGAACCCGCTGGTACTTGCGGTGCGCCCCGTTCAGGTCGAGCATGTCGCGCCCGTGCTCGCCGTGGATGCGGATGGGCACGCCGGCGGCCCACGCAGGCACGACCGTTTCGAGCGCGGCGAGATTGCGGCTGTGCACGATGGCCGGGCGGAGCTCCCGGAACAGCCGGTGCAGTTTTGGATACAGCTTGTACGCGTGGCCCGGAGGTTTTTGCAGCGCGATGAACTGCACGTCTGCTCGCAGCACCCTCTTGCGAAAGTCGGTGATGTCGGTCAGCGAGACGACCGCATGCCGGTAGGCGTCCCGAGGGAGATGGTTGATGAGATTGACCACGCCGTTCTCGAGACCGCCGGTGTCGAAGCGAAACACGACATGGGCGATGAGGGGCCGCGGGTCGCGTTCGGCCATCATCGCCGTGCCCTTGCGTCGTCCAGCATCTTCTCGAGCTTGGGACCGGCGTCGCGGACGAACGCGTCGAGCGCGGCCTCTGCTTCGCCTGGGCGCCGACTGCGCGTATAGACGATCACGACGGCCGCGTCATCGCCTCGTCCCGTGACGCGGGACAGCGCGGTGTACGCCTTGGCCAGCACGTCGCTGGCCGTAAGCCTGCCGTCGATCCAATACCAATACCATGCGAGGAGCCGCTCGTCGCCTGGTCCTTTGAGTTCCGCAGTGCGAGCCTCGACGGAGTGGCCGCCCAGGTCCAGCGTGCGGGCACCTCCCGCCACGCGAACCCAATCGCGGTCGCTGCTCTTGACGAGTTCGTTGCTCGAGCTCACGAGCTTCTGGTCGGGGCCCTGGTTGCGGTAATAGGCTACATAGACGCCCACCGTCGCCTCGCCGCGCGTCCAGTGCTCGTGCAGTTGGGCGGAAGGATTCTGGAACTGCGGCCGCCACGTGTTGAGGCCGCCCGCCTCCGCAAGCCAGCCACCGCCGGCGGCGGGTGCGGATAGCGCGGGAAGGGACGCCGCATCGCTGCGCTCGATCTGGCGGGTCCCGAGCGGCCATATCATCGCTGCGATGCTCACCACGACTGCGGCCAGCAGGAACTCGGCCGCGGATGCTGCTTTGCCAGGCGTCCAGCGGACGCTGCGGTCGGCGCCGACGACGGGCGTCGTGTCGTCCCTCCAACGCGCCCCGATCCAGAACATCACCATGATCACGAAGCCGAAGAACAGCCACCCGTAGATCAGATGATCGACGCCGACGGCGAGCCGGTTCCCCGACAAATGACCGATCATCACGATCATGTACGCGCGGGCCCAGTTCGCAAGCACCGGCACAAGAATCGAGAAGCCGATGAACACCGCCCGACGCTTCATCGAACGGTACGTGAGATAGCTGTAGAGCGTGCCGATGACGACCGATGCGATGAGGTAGCGGACACCGCTGCAGGCTTCTACTACCGACCAATTGCCGGAGGGTATGTGGAAGTTCTGTCCCTCGCGATACACGGGAATGCCCGTCAGCCGAAGCGCCATCACCGTGATGTCGGCTGTCCACTCCATGAGTTGCGGCATCAGGAACTCGCCCGCGGGCACGGCAAAGAACAGGAACGCGAGCGGAAAGGCGATGCGCCGCGCCGCCCGAACGCCGATGACGGCTGGCACGGCGAGCACCAGCATCGCCACGAACGCGAACTGCGACAGCGCGTTGACTGTGCCCAGTTCGCCGAGGAGCCATCCTGCGCCCGCCGCGGTAAGCGGTACCAGCACCCACCAGCTTGGCTGCGGCATGACTTCGACCAGCGACGCCCGCGCACGCCAGACCAGCCAGGCGGAGATGGGCGCGACCAGAAACCCGTGGGCAAACGTGTCGGAGCGCGCCCAAACGTCGACCATCGCGGCGCCCGTTCGCCAATAGCCGAATAGGATCCACGCGAGCGCGAACGCGAGCGCCGCCAACGCGACGATCCACGCACGGCGGGCGGCGCTCGACCTTTCGTCGAGATCCGGCAGCAGTACGTTGTCGACCTGGTCGCGCATGGTGTTCACGATCCGTCGACGGCGGGCAGGGAAGCGGGGAGACGCGGCATGTTCGCTAACCGAAGTGGTGGCTCATCCGAGATTGCGGACGATGTGCGGTCCCAGCCGATTCGCGACGCCTCTCGGCAGCCGCCGCCACAGACCAATGAACGCGCGATACTTCGGATTCGCGGGATTGTTCTGCGGAATGGCGTTGCCGCGATAGAGACGATACTCGTAATGAAGCTGCTGCGGCACGAACCCCCAGTTCTTCTTGAACGCGTACGGCCCCGTCTCTTTCTTGCTGCGGCCGTAGTCGAAGGTCTTGCAGCCGCGCTCGCACGCCCGGCGCAGGAGCTCCCAGTATTTGAAATCGTTGGCGGCGGTATCCCGCGCGGCGACGTCGTCGCCCGCGTAGTACGGCAGCACCTCGTCCCGGAAGTAGAACGAGAAGACGCTCGATAGCGGAGCACCGTCGTTGCCCACGACCGTCAGCACCTCGCAGTCTTCGCCGAACACTTTCATCAGCGCTTCGAAATAACGCTTCGGCAGCGCGGGCGTCCCGTGCCGGTGCACGTTGTCGGAGAAGAGCTCGTAAAAGCGGTCCGCATTGGCATCGATCTCGCTCCTGAGCCCGTGCTTGGCGCCTTTGCGCACCATGGCGCGCTGCTTGCGCGGAATCGCGAGCATGTTGGCCTCGACGTCGGGAAGGATCTCCTTGCGAAACGTCACGTAGAGATCCTGCGTCGGCCACTCCGCGTGCCGTGCGGCGACGTTGCGAAGCTCGAGGTGTCGCACCCCAAGGTGCCGGCCGAGCGCCTGCGCTTCGTCTTCGAGCGCGGTCGCGGCCCCGGGCGAATCGGCGGCGAC
>Ga0068863_100007566_pt1 | contig 10625 bp, 10 predicted proteins | sample KBSSwiS62_FD_66596 | JGI IMG/M metagenome (GOLD analysis project Ga0068863, IMG submission 66596) | Switchgrass rhizosphere microbial communities from Kellogg Biological Station, Michigan, USA - KBS Switchgrass S6-2 | ecosystem: Host-associated > Plants > Roots > Rhizosphere > Soil ...
AATGATCTTCGGTTCGAACTAGCGAAGAGGGGTATCACGCCAACAGAGATCGATGACCTGATCAAGAAGGCCCGAGAGGTGTCCGAACAAGAAAAAAGCAAAAAACCTCACCGCTCCTGAACCTGCAAGACCTTCCCCACTCGAGCCGAGGTCCATGGCCGGTGAACCAAGTTTCCCGGTGGATAGTCGCGGTTGATCAAGCAAACGATGCTCGTGAACGCTCAAACCGGAGTACTTGAGCTCCAATTGCGCTTGACGAGCGCAATGTTTCCTACTTGCTGCATCCAGCGCTTATTGATGAATCAGGATTGCTCCCAGCCTTAGGGAATACCGACCACAGATGCGGGCGGCATGATTGGTTTAGCGCAGCGGGAATCGACGACTCGGAAGGCGGTTTGCCCTCAATTGAACTGCCAGGCGCCGAGTGCCGGGGCCGTAGAAGATCGCGCGGCGATGGAGATGCTATTCGATTGAGACACGCAGATGGTGTTCTTCCTCAACCACGGTTATGTCGCGCGCATTTGAGAGGCTCATCATGAAAGCAGCAATTTACGCTCGTGTAAGCACTGACAGACAAGAGAATAAGAACCAGCTCGAACAGCTTCATGAATTCGCAAAGAAACAGAATTGGGACATCGTGCGCGAGTTCGTGGATACTGTGAGCGGATCTGGTAAGCAACGGAACTGAATCGGCTCACTTGCCAACTCAACAAGCACACGCACGGCGGTGGGGCGGCAAAGGAGCACGCGACGTGAGCACAAAGCAGGTATAAAAATGCCGATGTTATCCTGCGATCCGCAGATCCTCGCCTCCGCACTGAACACGATGCGCTCGTGTCGATGATCGTGGATCGTGAATGGAGGGATGAAACCATGAAGGTCATCATCTCGGAGTAACGCGTGGTGCAAATGAGCAAGAAGATATCGAGAGAAGACTGTAGCGGGACCTACATCGGCATCACAGTGTTCGATGAAGCGGTCAACACCCGTTTCAGCAGCTTGCCGACGAAGGTCTCCGGGTGGGTTTCACCACTACGGCGGGGGCGCCCTGGGCCGAGATCGACGACCCGGTCGACTTGAATTTTGCCCAGCAGAATGTCTGTCCCAAGGTCGCTTTGGCCGCTACAGTCTGGCGGCTACAGTCTAAAGTCCCAATGCAAGATATCTTTGCCGGCAATTTCGCGCCGCTTAAGTGGTTGATTTGGCCACCCAACTCCGTGCGCATTGTCGATTGGAATATCGAGCGTGGTCAAAAGCTGACGGGGGTCATCGATTTTCTCGCAAGCACAAATGCCGACATACTCATGCTGCAGGAAGTTGATCTGAATGCACGCCGTACGCATCGCCTAAACATAGCCGAAGAGATCGCCCGTAAGCTGCAAATGGACTATGTGTTCGGGCGCGAGTTTCAGGAACTTGTTCAGGGATCCAAAGCATCGCCCGCTTATCATGGGCAAGCAACGCTGTCGAGGTGGCCCATTTCTAACACCGGCTTGGTCCGCTTCTCACGACAGTCGCACTTTTGGCAGCCTCGCTGGTATCTGCCGCAGATTGAACCCTTCCAGGAGCGACTTGGAGGAAGGATCGCGCTGGTATCCGAGATCAAAATCGCCGGGAGCAAAATTCTTACTTACAATCTTCATCTTGAAAGCCGTGGGGCTGATGAATTGCGCCTTTCACAAATCGAGGAAGTGTTGTCAGATGCAGCGCGGCAAGACCCCAACTGTCCATTAGTTGTTGCAGGCGACTTCAACCTGGATGCTTCCAAAGGTTCGGCGGCTATGGCACTCGCGATGGCAGGATTTCAGGATGCAGTAACTCCGCATACACCCACCACTCCTCCGCGTGGCCTTTTTGAACCGGGACGCCGTATTGATTGGGCATTTGTTCGCGGCGACGTGCGAGCCGCTTCCGGCCGGGTTCACAATCAGGTGAGAGCATCCGACCACTTCCCAATATCGTTTACGCTGACTGGGTCAAAAGGTTGATTGCCCAAGCGCCTACGGCAGGTGCGAGTTTGTGCTTCGACCTACGATGGGACAGGACGAAGGCAAGAGCGTGGCTGACTTGGCAATCTCAAGTGTTTTCATGAAAACACCTCCCGCAAAGTTGAATTCGTCATTATCTAGCTGGCATTAGGTGCCCAGCCACTAGTCTTGTTCATCCCACAAGCGCCGGCACGGCCACGGTTACGACCGGATCAAAAGTTTGCTGAACCGCCAACGCACGCGCTACCAAACAGTGAACTTTCGCTTTATGCAACAGCTTGACTCCTAGTTGATGGCCCTCCTGGTTGGCAACCGTGAGATTGGCGCGAATCGAAATTCCGTTAAAGTCGTGTCCACTGTGGTTCTTGGCGACGCTACCGCTGACTTCCATCTGCAGATCGACATACTCGAATTTCGAGCGATCGGCTATCGCGCGAAACGTAGTCGTGAAGCAGCTGGCGATGGCGCCGAGCAAAAGATCTTCCGGCGTCCATCTTCCCTCGACTCCGCCAAAACCAACCGGCGCGGTGAGTGGATAGCATTTGGCGCGGAGTCAGACTTGGCAATACCAGTTCGCCCCGAAGACCACCATGCCACGACTCGAAATTTGTGTACCTGATCCGTAACGTCCCTTTCTCTTCGCCTTGCCCAGGGTGAATAATTCTCCACTCAGGAAAGGTTGCAGGTGACCGTGATCATCGTTTCCACCTCCACAGGTCACCATTCAGCAAATAACGATGCCAAGGGATTTGGCTTCATCAGCCGTGAGAACGGCGATGACGTTTTTGTACATTAGCTCGGTAGGGAATGCATCGTTGTCGGGCTTGGGATCGAAGACATCGAAGAAGACGATGCGAGTCGAGTGCCGCTCGACCCCTCGGACGTCTGGCCCGCCGCCGTCGAACACACCGCTGACAAAGGTTTGCTGCGACAATGTGCGCGGCAGTCGGATCGTGCCTACCAGCGTCCGCTGCGGCGACACACTGGACTTCAGTCGTTTTTTCGCTGGCCGTGTAGCATAGACTTGCGGGCGTTTTCAGGAGGACTCGATGCGAATCGTCGAAATCTCACACAATGAATGCAAAGATCTCTTGAACCGCGTATCAATCGGACGGTTGGCATGTTCCCTCGAAAGCCAGCCCTATGTCGTTCCCGTCTGCTTTGCCTACGAACCTGAGTGCCTCTATCTGTTCTCCACACTGGGGCAAAAGATTAAATGGATGCGCCAAAATCCCAAGGTTTGTTTGCAAACCGACGAGATAGTAGACCGTTCCAACTGGACCAGCGTGCTTGTGAATGGGACGTATCTCGAATTGCACGACCCCCAGTACACAGCTGAAAAGGCACATGCGCGAGAGCGGCTCACGAAATATTCAGAGTGGTGGCGTACGCCGCTGGCAGAGCGGCGTGAGCGTAGTAGCGATCTGTCGATAGAGCCTGTATTCTTTCGCATCGAGATCGCATCGATGAACGGTTTGCGCGGCATTCCGGAAGTTGGATAGGGATGAGGGGATACACTCCATCCCCAGCAGCAAAATCTTTCGGTGCTGGCTATTCTGACTATTAGGGCCAAGTCAACTGGTGAAATATCGCCATTACACCAGTTGACCCTTGGTCAGAAAGGCGTTGGGAAGCTGTTGGTGTAATCCCCTGATTACAATCGTTGCTCGAATGAAACCTCGCTGGTAAAATGTGCGGAGGGGTGTCGCCCGGTGTGCTGGATACCTTATTCCCGTCCTGGTTACTCAATGTGATCACCTCGTGGGCGAGCTCAACCAAGTCCATTTGACAGCCCAAGTACCCGTTCCTTGACCATATTGCTCGCTAATTGAAATAACACGTTTGAGTCGCATTGGACCGGGTGCCATAATGCTTGATGTTTTTCGGCTACCCGCATGCGGAAGATTGTTTCTCGCCCTTTGAACCGGCCCGTCAAAACCCTTGCGGTCATCTTGTGCGTTTTTCTGTTCTATCTGTCGTTCAGTACGGGGCGGGTGCACGCCCTCGATCCCAGTAAACGTTTCACCCAGTACATACACACGGCTTGGCGAACACAAGATGGCTCTGCGCCGGCGGCGGACATGGTGTCGATTGCGCAGACCTCGGACGGTTTTCTCTGGTTCACCAGCGTTCGCGGTGATCTCTACAGATTCGATGGTGTTCGGTTCGTTCCCTGGGCTTTGTCGGCTAATGTTTCCATCCGCACAATAAGGAATGTTTTTGGCGACCACTCTGGTGGGCTCTGGATAGCAGGGGAGGATGAAATTGTCCACTTGAAAGGGGGAATGGTTCGCTCTCATTTCGAGCTGAAGGGGGTCCAATCGACTCAAAACATAAGCGAAGATTCTGACGGCTCGTTGTGGGTCGTACGAGGCTCGATGTCAAGTTTAGACGACCCCCTGTGCCATGTCACCGAGCAGGCCCTAAAGTGTTTCGGCAAAGATGATGGAATACCGATTGCCCCAATCAATTCTCTATTGGCTGATGGCAGAGGTGGGTTTTGGCTGGGAGGATCTACGGCACTGGTCCATTGGCATGCCGGGGTCTCGGAAACGTACCGTACCAAAGGCCAAATTGTGAGCCTGGTACCTGATGCCGACGGGTCTCTATGGGTCGGCATGCTAGGGGAAGGCCTAGAGCGAGGAGTTGCAAAATGGAAAAACGGAACCATCAAACCCTTCGCGACCTCCACCTTCGACGGAAGCAGCGTCGCCGTCACCCGCATGATCTCCGACCGCCAGGGCAATCTTTGGGTTGGCACCGCCGCAAAAGGAGTGTTTCGTATCCATGGAAATGCTGTGGAGCATTACAGCCACACAGAAGGCTTGTCCAGCGATTCGGTGTGGAGTCTTTTTGAAGACAGAGAAGGGATTTTGTGGGCTGCGACTTCGAACGGGATAGACAGCTTTCGCGATCCTGCCGTCACCACGTTCTCGGCATTGGAAGGCTTAGCAGCGGATGCAGCAGTGGGTGTTCTGGCGAGTAAAGACGGTGCGATCTGGGTTGCAAACAATAACTCGTTCGACCGCATCGGCAACGGGACCGTTTCCTCCATTCGAACGGGTGCTGGTCTTCCAGGGGTTCAAGTCGGCGCCATGCTTGAAGATCGCGCCGGAAATTTTTGGGTTGGAGTGGATGACGGACTCTATTTGTTTAAGAATGGAAACTTCCGCCGCATACCCGAACCCAGTCATCAGCCGCTGGGATTTGTAGTTGGCATTGCCGAAGACGTCGACGGAAATATTTGGGCAGAGTGCACAGGCAAATCGCGAAAGCTTGTGCGGATCCGCGATTTCCAGGTGCGTGAAGAGTTTCCTGCATCGCAAATCCCGCCTGGACACAGCCTCGCGGCGGATCCACAGGGAGGAATCTGGATAGGCACCGTAAAAGGAGACATCGCGCTGTTTCGGAACGGTGTTCTGGGAAGACAATTTCAGGTAAACCTAGCAGGCGATTCGGTCGCCGATTTGATTCTGCTGCAGGCAGACGGCTCCGTGCTCGCTGGTTCTATGGACGGGCTCTTCGGATTGCGCGACGGCCGGCCTCAGAGGATGACCAAGAAGAACGGCCTTCCCTGCAACTGGGTCTATTCCTTTGTTGAAGACAAAGAGAAACGCTGGTGGTTCTACACCGAATGTGGTGTCGTCGAGTTGCCCGATTCCGAACTCCAGAGATGGTGGGCTAATCCAGAAACCATCGTGCAGGGGCGCGTTTATGGCGTATTAGACGGAGCCCGCCCAGCGCCCCCTCCTTTCAATTCAGCAGCTTATTCTCCTGATGGGCGCGTGTGGTTCGCTACCGGGGTTGTGGTCCAGATGGTGGACCCGTCCAGGCTCTCGCAAAAAGCGCTCCCGGCGCAGACCTACATCGAATCGGTAATCGTTGACCGAAAGGAATTCGCAGCAACGGAAGGCCTGAAGCTTTCCCCGCATCCCCGTGACCTGCAGATTGATTACACTTCGCCGACGTTTCTGATTCCACAGAAGGTAAACTTTCGCTACCGGCTTGACAATTACGACCGTGATTGGCACGAGGCCGGTACGCGCCGGCAGGCCTTCTACACGGACTTGCCTCCCGGCAAGTATTCCTTCCGCGTAATCGCATCCAATAGCGACGGCGTCTGGAACGATAACGCCGCCAAGCTTGATTTCTCCGTCACTCCCGCGTATTACCAGACGAACTGGTTTCGCGCTTTATGCACGGTCATCTTTATGGCGCTGGTATGGGCGGCGTACCAGTTGCGTATCCGGCAATTGGATGGTCAGTTCGCGATGACGCTGGAGGCTCGCGTCGGCGAGCGCACACGCATTGCGCGCGAGCTGCACGACACTCTGCTACAGAGTTTTCAGGGACTGTTGTTACGCTTCCAGGCCGGGATCAACATGCTAGAGGAACGTCCGACTGATGCACGCAGGACACTTGAAGATGCTCTCGATCGCGCGTCTGACGCCATCACTGAGGGCAGGGATGCGATTGGTGGGCTGCGCATGTCCACTGTCGAGAAGAACGATTTGGCAGTCGCGATAAAGACCATCGCAGAAGAACTCGCAAGAGCGCAAGACAACCAGGCCTCCACTCCGTTTCAGGTGCTTGTGGAAGGCACGCCGCGAAATCTGCATCCGATCTTGCGGGACGAAGTTTACCGGCTTACGACGGAGGCATTACGCAACGCCTTCCGGCACTCGGCAGCGCAAAAGGTCGAAGTCGAAATCCGTTACGACGAAAAGTATTTCCGGGTTCGCGTTCGCGATGATGGAAAAGGAATTCCTTCTGACGTGTTTGGCGGAGATGAACCCGTAGGGCACTATGGCTTGCACGGCATGAGGGAGAGAGCCAAACTTGTGGGCGGTAAGCTAACCATCTGGACTGAGCTGGATAGCGGTACGGAGATCGAGCTCATCATTCCAGCAGCGAGAGCATACGTGAAATCTGCACGGCCTTTCCGTTACTTTGGGAAGCGCTCCGCGACAGAAACGGATGAGAAGGAAATCGTGGATCGTGAGTGAAGGATCAGCGCAAATCCGGATTCTTGCAGTTGACGATCATGTTCTTGTAAGGGAGGGCACAGCCGTCCTCGTCAGCACTGAACGTGATTTGACCCTAGTCGCTGAAGCCTCGAATGGCCGCGAGGCAGTCCAACAGCTAAAACCAGTGCGAACCGACCCAAGGCCGCGCTTGCATTTCATTTTTCTGATTTGACCGAGGCATTCTTCGCGGATGGCAAGTTGAAAAAGATCGATGCTGGCGGGGAGCCTGTGCAGATCTTGTGCGATGCTCCCAACGGCCGCGGAGGAGCGTGGAACCTAATCACCCCTCCTCTAGCACGCCACTTGCGAAACTACACTGCTATCTGCATTCGAACGGGAAGCCCGGTAAAGGAACTACCAGAACTGTGTCCGAGCTTGCGGTTTTGAGAAAGCGCTTTCGTCGCTGCGTTGCTTCGTCAATGTCATGTTTCAGAACACATGAAGAGCGCTGAGCACCTGATACTGCGTCATTGCCAACTTGATATCTTTGCTGCAAAAGATATTCTGCCTGTTCGCGGCTGATTTGATTCGCTTGCTGAGCCTGCACTATTACTGAAAACCCGATGTCTTTTCGACCACTAAGCTGATGGCGATTTCGTACGAAATGAGAATGTCTTGCAGTCCCAGCGGCATTTCGGGCTTGCGCCCAATCACGTCGGATAGAACCGCATTAGATTGCATGCTTGTGTCCGAAAGAACTCGCTTCATGGGAGGCGCATCTACTTGTGTCGTCTTTTTCCTCGGCTGGGCTGCGGCGGGGATGCCACACAGTGGCAAGAATCGCTATAGCGAGAAGAAATGTTCGAAGTTTCGTCGATGCCCCTCGGGCGAGCTGCACATTGTAACGGGCCCGCCTGATCATTGAGTGGCACCGGCATTCGCAGCTGGCGGCTGAATATCGTGGTACGATGCTCGAAACATAGCCACGTTTGATTTCTTGACCGCTTTGGCTATATTGCCCGCCAAGTTGTGAGTAGCCCCCAAATTGCTGCCGAAGAAGCGAACGTTGCCATTCACTGTGCGGTCGACAACGATCTCCCCCTCGCGTGTGAGGAGCTGAGTCCGCACCGTTAACTTTGTGGCGCCGCTTACGGTGGTCACCGCACGCCGCGTTTCACTTCCAGGCGTGTATTTCACGACAGTTGTTTTCAGGATGAGCAAGCTCGGAACCTCGTTCGCCTTACGGTCGCCCTCGCGCAGAACCTGCGTGAATTGCTTTGTCTGGTTGAGTTCTTGTACCAGGTTCTCGTAGATCGCGAGTTGGAACGAGTGTGCGAGGTCCAAGTGGCCGGAGTCAACCTTTTCCACCTGCACCGTCCATTGCGGGGCGAAACCACTCCTTCCCCTGGAGGATTCCACCGCAGCTTGGCCAAGTACCTGACCGGGAACCGCTATCGTCACGATTGCTGCGACCCAAATGAACCACGATTTCCGCTCAGTCGTTTTCACGGGTAACCTCCGCAGTGTTCTGTCTCGTCGGCTGGTATTGGCCAGAATTGGGAGATACGCCCCGAGCCAGCAGCTCATCCTTTAACACCTCGCCTTGTCCTTTCGGGAGTTGGAAGATCGCACCGTGAACTCCTCCATGACTGTCTACATATTCCAGCGTCAGGGTGTCGTACTTTTTATGGGCGAAGAGACTAACAACCCGGCCAGTTCCGTACGGTGCCGCGGCCTTGCCTAGCTTCATTGGCAATCCGCCGACCTGCTTGCTTTCCTCACCCAGAAAAAGATCCCGGATAGAAGCCGTGCTTACCTGTGCTCCGGGCTTGCCCTTTTGCTGGAATTGCAGCGCATCATCTAGAATGGATAGAGTTCCGTTGCAGTTGCTCTTTGCGTTTTCGAAACCCACGAGATGAGTGGCCCGAATGCTGATCGGAGCGTTCACATTCACTGTGGGAGCGGTTCTCTGTGCAAATGCGCCAACGCTGCAGCACAACGATAGTGCCCAGAGAATGACGAGTGCTTGTCCTGCGAAGGAAACGGTGTGGTTATTTCTTAGAGCAAACAAACGATTCATTATTCCTCCAAGCTCGGCTCGTTCGCCGAGTCGAGTTGTAACTGTTTCAAAAAATCCTCGAGCAATGATTCGTCCGCAGCTATTTCGAGTATTTAGCTTCTGCAGCGGATCTCTGACTTTGTATCGGCACCTGAAGCGAGCGACCCAACATGTCGTTGTAAGTGATGGTGTTCTTTCCGACGAGCACCAGCAGTTCGCGTCCTTCTGCGTACTTCGGGGGGAGTTCGCCCAACGGCGGCGTGTACAGTGCCACGTAAATTGTGTCGCCCACTTTGACGGAAACGTCATAGCTGGTAGCATCAGAGGCACCATCTCCTGCAGGCCGATGCGCCTTGGCCTCAATAATCGTGGCTACCTGATACTTCGATGTGGACTGGCAAAGAGCCGGAAAACTCAGCAGACACAAAGCGATTACACCTATTAGCCTCCGCACGATTGACCCCTCCCGTTTGCTCTTTCTTGGACCGTCAATCCGGTATGAGGAACGACCGTTCGCCGAGAGCAGACCCTGATCACATGAGTTGGATCGCAATCCCCATGCCAGTTGGCCGAAGCGTGAGGTAGAGTCTTCAATGAGGTTGACTTTTCATGTCTTTGCATGGCGTCGGTTTCTCAGACTGATCGCCACTCAAGCGCCAAGTTCCGCCCGCATCTGGGCACATGCCTGATGCCGGGCAGGTGCCATCACATTCGAAATCCGCGCGCGCACTCAGGAACTGCTTTCTTGTTGGTTCTTATTCGCGATTCGATATTGGCATTGAGCTTGCACTCTCGTGGCTGAGCGAGACGGCAGTAGTTACTGGCCGAGATGGACTCTGCAGCCAACCACTACGGGCAACTGAGAGCCGAAAACCCGCGGCACATCTCCGTCTTTGCGGCCCCTGGTGTGCCCCTGGCATCGTTCTGGGACTCTGGATAGGAGAGCGATTATGAACACCTTGACACATCCAACGCGCACATCATCTCGTCAATCATTAACTTGGTCTGCCCGCAATACGGGAGAAAGTCGGAATTCCAGTGTGAGACGCTGCAGAAGCTGGCTTGCAGAATGGGAATGGGAAAATCAGGATACGAGAGGTCCTAACACCAGGCCGCTAGGCCGTGTTGCGCGGCACATGCGTTGAGCTAGACTGCTAGACAACTCATTTTCAAGCCTGACAAACGCAATGAGAGCTCGACTGGAGCAGGCTAGCAACGAGAGTGGGATCCCGACTCACCCCATTTGGGAATGTAATCGCAAATGACAACGGTCAGATCGTCATCCTGCTTCCCCGACCATTGTCCAACTGAAGAAATAATCGAGTCTGCGGCCATCGCAGGCGATAGCTCTGTGGTCTTTGTGAGCAGATGGCACAGCATATCGTGACCGAAAAAATCTCCCGAACCATTGGAAGCTTCCAAAATCCCGTCGGTATACATCACGATTCGATCACCCGCTTCTAGCTTGTGGACGGCAGTCGAGTACGACGCAAAACCGAACACCGCAAGCATCACCCCATTCTCTTCAATTCGTGTGATACGTCCTTTCCTCACAAGCAATAGGGGCGGGTGCGCTGCTGCCGAGTATCGCAGTTCTCCCGATTCGGAGTT
>Ga0068863_100007567_pt1 | contig 10624 bp, 6 predicted proteins | sample KBSSwiS62_FD_66596 | JGI IMG/M metagenome (GOLD analysis project Ga0068863, IMG submission 66596) | Switchgrass rhizosphere microbial communities from Kellogg Biological Station, Michigan, USA - KBS Switchgrass S6-2 | ecosystem: Host-associated > Plants > Roots > Rhizosphere > Soil ...
CGCCAGCTCGTCACGCACGGCTCGATCACCGTCAACGGCAAGGTCCTCAACGTGCCGTCCGCGCTCGTCAAGGCAACCGACCTGGTCGGCGTGACCGAAAAGGCCAAGGGCCAATTGCGCATCCAGGATGCGCTGCAGCTCGCGGAAAAGGTGGGCTTCCCGTCATGGGTCGAGGTCGACGTGAAGAAGATGGCCGGCATGTTCAAGGGTGCGCCGGATCGCTCCGAGTTTGGCCAGGACATCAATGAGAGCCTGGTCGTGGAGCTGTACTCCAAGTAAGCAATCAGCGTCCGAGCCACGCGTCCCGCTGGGGATGCGCAGGGCGCGGGCGCCTTAGACACCGAAGGTTCCGCATGCAAGCCAATGTCCTGTTGAAGCCGCGCATCATCGACGTGCAGTCCAGCTCGCCGTTCCACGCCAAGGTGGTGATGGAGCCGTTCGAGCGCGGGTACGGCCATACGCTGGGCAACGCGCTCCGGCGCGTCCTGCTGTCTTCGATGCCCGGATATGCGCCGACGGAGGTCCGGATCACGGGCGTGCTGCACGAGTACTCGGCGCTCGACGGCGTACAGGAGGACGTCGTCGACATCCTGCTCAACCTCAAGGGCGTCGTGATGAAGCTGCACAATCGCGATCACGTGCTGCTTAAGCTCGCGAAGACCGGCGAAGGCCCGATCACGGCCGCCGACATCGAGCCCAACCACGACGTCGAGATCATCAATCCCGAGCACACCATCGCGCACCTGACGGCGGGCGGCAAGATCGAAATGGAGATCAAGGTCGAAAAGGGCCGCGGCTACCAGCCGGCAACCGCCCGTCTCAAGCCGGACGGCGGACGCTCGATCGGCAGCATCCTTCTCGATGCGTCGTTCAGCCCGGTCCGCCGCGTGAGCTATGCGGTCGAGAGCGCGCGCGTCGAGCAGCGCACCGACTTGGACAAGCTCGTGCTCGACATCGAGACCAACGGTGTCGTCGAGCCGGAGCAGGCGGTCCGCTACGCGGCGTCGGTCCTAGTCGAGCAGCTTTCCGTCTTCGCCGATCTGCAGGGCACCGATCAGCCGACGGCCGAGCGCAGCTCTCCGCAGGTCGATCCGATCCTGCTGCGCCCGGTCGACGACCTCGAGCTCACGGTTCGCTCGGCGAACTGCCTCAAGGCGGAAAACATCTATTACATCGGCGATCTCATCCAGCGCACCGAGACCGAGCTTTTGAAGACACCGAACCTCGGCCGCAAGTCACTGAACGAGATCAAGGAAGTGCTCGCCTCGCGTGGGCTGTCGCTCGGGATGAAGCTCGAGAACTGGCCGCCGGCCGGGCTCGATCGCCCGTAAGAACGCGCGGAAAAACGAAGGAAAACGAATCATGCGTCACCGCCACGGCCTGCGGAAACTGAACCGCACCACCAGCCATCGCCTCGCGATGCTGCGCAACATGACGAACTCGCTGCTGACGCACGAGGTCATCAAGACCACGCTGCCGAAAGCGAAGGAGCTGCGCCGCGTCGCCGAGCCGATGATCACGCTCGCGAAGGAGCCGACGCTCGCGAATCGCCGCCTGGCGTTCGACCGGCTGCGCGACCGCGACGTGGTCAGCAAGCTCTTCAACGAGCTCGGCCCGAGGTACAAGGCGAGGCCCGGCGGCTATCTGCGCATCCTGAAGTTCGGCTTCCGCGTCGGCGACAACGCGCCGATGGCGCTGGTCGAGCTGGTCGACAGGCCGGAGATCGCCGAACCCGCCCAAGCGACGCCGACGGCGTAGGCCCTCGACGCCTCCACGAAAGCCGGGCGCATGCCCGGCTTTTTGTTTGACGCTGTCGTCGCTGACTCGCCGATGTCGGGTGATGTCGAGTCGCGCCGCGATGTCGAGTGGCGACGCGATGGGAGGCAATCCTCCCGTCGCGTCGCCTTCCCATCGCCTCGCGTCGTTTGCCTCTGTGGCCGCGCATACAGCCGTTGGTCCGGCCTGCAAATGCCTCACATGTAGCCGACATCGCACCCAACTCGGCAGCCATAGCTTGCTACGGCGGGCCTCCGGATACACAATTTGCCTGCCGCGTCGCCAAAGGCGCCGGCATGGTGGGCGACGGGAGGAGCACCGCCTTTGAGCACCGTACTCGAGAACAAGCCGGCGGCACGCGGTGGCGTCACGGACAAGCTCGCTTTCTTCAACGGCTTGCGGTCCGTCACCAACACCATCCATTCGACGAACCAGATCGACGAGATCATCCTCGATCTCGGCCGCGACATCTGCAGCCTGTTCGCCGCGGACCGGCTGACGATCTACGTGGCGTGCGACGACGGCAAGGCCATCGTCACCAAGGTCAAGACGGGCCTCAACTCGTACAAGGACTTCAAGCTGCCCGTGACCGACCAGAGCGTCGCGGGCTACGTCGCCCTGCACAAGAAGATCATCAACATTCGCGACGTCTACGACGCGACGGAGCTCGAGTCGTACAGCCCGCACCTCCATTTCCTTCGCATCGTCGACAACAAGACGGGATACCGCACGAAGCAGATGCTGGGCGCCCCGGTGGTGGACGCGCAGTCGAAGGAGCTGATCGGCGTCGTTCAGCTGATCAACACGCTCTCGGGCGAGCCGTTCCCGCAGGCGATGGAGGAAGGCCTGCCGCTCCTCTGCGAGACGCTCGCGATCGCGCTGCGGCAGCGGCAGCAGCGGCCGATCATGACGATCAAGGGAAAGTACGACAGCCTGGTCGCCAACGGCGTGACCACCGCCGAGGAGCTCGAGAACGCCGCGCGCGCGGCGCGGCGCAAGAATCTCGACATCGAGACGGTGCTGACCGACGAGTACCACGTGAAGGCGAGCGCGATCGGCGAGGCACTGGGAAGTTACTTCGGCGTTCCCTACGAGCCGTTCAAATCGGACCGCGTCAAGCCGTTCGAGCTGCTCAAGAACCTGAATCGCGAGTTCCTCGAGAGCAGCCTCTGGGTGCCGATCGACGACACCAAGGAGGGGATGGTCGTGCTGACGACCGATCCCGAGAAGCTCAAGGGTTCGCACGTCGTCAACAACGTCTACCCCAAGGGGAAGATCACCTACCGGGTCTGCTGCAACCAGGAGTTCACGAAGACGCTGGACCAGATGTTCGGCGTGACCCACGGCGCAATGGACCGCGAGTCCATCGGCGAGCTTCTGTCAGAGATGCACGACGAGCCCACCGACGAAGCGCTCGAGGACATGAAGACGGCGGCGGCCGACAACGAGGTCGTCAAGCTCGTCAACAAGATCATCGTCGACGCGTATCACCAGGGCGCCTCCGACATCCACGTCGAGCCCTATCCCGGCAAGGGCAAGACCGAGATCCGCTTCCGCAAGGACGGGATCCTGCAGCCGTACATCTCGGTGCCGCACGGCTATCGCAACGCGATCGCCGCGCGCATCAAGATCATGTGCGACCTCGACATCTCCGAGCGTCGAAAGCCGCAGGACGGCAAGATCCAGTTCAAGAAGTTCGGACCGCTCGACATCGAGCTGCGCGTCGCGACCGTGCCTTCGCAAGGAGGGATGGAGGACATCGTGATGCGTATCCTTGGCGGCGGCGAGCCCATGCCGATCGACAAGCTCGCGCTCTCGAAGCGCAACCTCGAGCGGTGCAAGGAGGTGATCGCCAAGCCTTATGGCCTCTTCTTCGTCTGCGGTCCGACGGGCTCCGGCAAGACGACGACGCTGCATTCGGTGCTCTCGTACCTGAACGCGCCGTCGACGAAGATCTGGACGGCCGAGGACCCGGTGGAGATCACGCAGCGCGGGCTGCGCCAGGTGCAGATGAATCCGAAGGCGGGACTAACGTTCGCCGTCGCGATGCGCGCGTTCCTGCGGTGCGATCCGGACATCATCATGGTCGGCGAGATGCGCGACGGGGAAACCGTTGCGACAGGCATCGAGGCGTCGCTGACCGGCCACCTCGTGTTCTCGACGTTGCACACGAACAGCGCGCCCGAGTCGATCGTGCGGCTGCTCGACATGGGGATGGACCCGTTCAACTTCGCGGACGCGCTCCTCGGCATCCTCGCCCAACGCCTGGCGCGCCGCCTGTGCCCGAGCTGCAAGAAGCCGCACCTCGCGACCGAGGCGGAAATCCGGGCGCTGCTGGACGAGTACTCGCACGAGCTCGTCGCCACCGAGACCTGGCGCAAGAATCTCGACCTCGCGCAGGAGACGCTCTACAAGGAATGGCTGCGCGAGTTCGGCAATGAAAAAGGGGAGATCACCCTCTACAGTGCGGTCGGATGCGACGTCTGCAACGGCACCGGGTACAAGGGACGCGTCGGGCTGCACGAGCTCCTGGTCGGCACCGATGCCATCAAGAAAAACGTCCAGGAGCACGCGCGCGTCGCGGAGATGTTCGCCACCGCCGTCGAGGAAGGGATGCGCACGCTCAAGCAGGACGGCATCGAGAAAGTGCTGATGGGGATCACCGACATCCACCAGGTGCGCTCGGTCTGCATCAAGTAGCGCGCGCCATGGACGCGGCCACGCGCAAGGACGACCCGCCGGAACTGTACGCGCGACTCGCGCAGCTCAACGACATCGGCGTCGCGCTGTCGGGCGAGACGGACATCGGGCGCCTGCTGGAAGCCATCCTGGTCGCCGCCAAGACGATCACGCACGCCGACGGCGGCACGCTGTATCGGGTGACCGACGACCGCACGCTCGCCTTCGAGATCATGCGCAACGACACGCTCATGCTGGCGATGGGCGGCACGACCGGCGCCGCCGTTCCGTTCGCGCCGATCGCGCTCTATGGGGCGGACGGCGCGCCGGTGACCAGCATGGTCGCGGCGTATGCCGTGCATCACGGTCGCTCCGTCAACATCGCGGACGCGTATCGCCACGAAGGCTTCGACTTCTCGGGCACGAAGCGCTTCGACCAGAGGACGGGCTACCGCTCGCGCTCGTTCCTGACGGTGCCGATGAAGGATCACGAGAACACGACGATCGGCGTGCTGCAGCTCATCAACGCCAAGGACCGCGGCACCGGCGCCGTGGGCCCGTTCACCGACGCCGACCGGCATCTCGCGGAATCGCTCGCATCGCAGGCGGCGATCGCGCTCACCAACCGGCTGCTGATCAATCGGCTGGAGGCGCTGTTCGAATCGTTCATCGGCGTCATCAACGCCGCCATCGACGACAAGTCGCCGTACACGAGTGGTCACTGCCAGCGCGTGCCTGTCCTGACGATGATGCTGGCCGATGCCGTTGACGCCTGCGACGTGGGGCCGCTCAAGGCCTTCAGGATGACGGAGAGGGATCGCCGCGAGCTCAAGATCGCGGGGCTGCTGCATGACTGCGGCAAGGTGACCACACCCGTCCACGTCGTGGACAAGGCCACCAAGCTGCACACGCTGTTCGACCGCATCGAGCTCATCGACACGCGGTGGGAGATCGTGCGGCGCGACGCCGAGCTCGAGCTTGCACGCGCGCGTCTGACGGCAGCGCGCGGTGGCGACGATGCGTCGCTCGCGGCGCTGGAGCGCCTCTGCGCGGAGCGGGTCGCCCAGATGGATGCGGATCGCGCGTTCCTGCGTCAATGCAATGTCGGCGGCGAAACCATGCGGCCGGACGACCAGGAGCGCGTGCGGCAGATCTCGGCGCGCTATCGCTGGCGCGACGACCGCGGGCACGAGTATCCGTTCCTCACCGAAAACGAGATCGAGAACCTCACGATCGCTGCCGGCACCCTTACGCGGGAGGAGCGGCGCATCATCAACCACCACATCGACGTGACGATCCGCATGCTCGAAGCGCTGCCCTGGCCCCGTCACCTGACGCGGGTTCCGGAGTACGCCGGCGGGCACCACGAGCGAATGGACGGCAAAGGCTATCCGCGCGGCCTTACGCGCGAGCAGATGTCCGTGCAGGCGCGCTGCATGGGCATCGCGGACATCTTCGAGGCGCTCACCGCAGCCGATCGGCCGTACAAGAAGGGAAAGACCCTGTCGGAATCGCTGCGGATCCTGGGCAAGTTCAAGCTGAACGGCCACATCGACCCCGACCTCTTCGACGTCTTCATGTGGCAGAAGGTCTATCTCACGTACGCCGGCCAGTGCATGGACCCGGCCCAGGTCGACGCCGTCGATTTGTCGCGGATACCGGGCTACGTCGATCCTCCGGCACAATAGAACGCATTCGCGCTGCGGGCCGTTCCGGGCTTGAGATACGTTCCAGTGCAACGCGCGATTCGATGTAATCCCACATGCTGTCGGAGGCTGCAATGAACTGCCTGAGGTTGCAATGGCGCTGACGTGCGCGGATATCCTTGCCGGACGCGCGCCGGCGGAAACGACGGTTACGCTCAAGGGCTGGGTGCGCACGCGACGCGACTCGAAGGCCGGCATCTCGTTCGTTCACGTCTCCGACGGGTCCTGCTTTCACCCCGTCCAGGTGGTCGCGCCCAACACGCTCCCCAACTACGCGGAAGAGGTCACGCGGTTGACGGCCGGCTGCGCCGTCGAGGCGACCGGCAAGATCGTCCCCTCGCCTGCGAAAGGCCAGCCCTTCGAGATGCAGGCGGAGGCTCTGCGGGTGATCGGCTGGGTCGACGATCCCGACACTTATCCGATCCAGCCGAAGCCGCACACCCTCGAGTTCCTGCGCGAGGTCGCGCATTTGCGGCCCCGCACGAACGTCATCGGCGCGCTGACGCGCGTGCGCCACACGATCGCCCACTCGATCCACCAGTTCTTTCACACGCACGGCTTCTACTGGGTGAACACGCCCATCATCACGTCGTCGGATGCCGAAGGCGCGGGGGAGATGTTCCGGGTGTCCACTCTCGACCAGGCGAACCTGCCGCGCGACGCCGCGGGAAAGATCGACTACACGCGGGATTTCTTCGGGCGCGAGACGTTCCTGACGGTGTCCGGGCAGCTCAATGTCGAGGCGTACTGCCTCGCGCTGTCCAAGGTCTACACGTTCGGGCCGACGTTCCGCGCCGAGAACTCGAATACGAGCCGGCATCTCGCGGAGTTCTGGATGATCGAGCCGGAGATCGCGTTCGCCGATCTTGGCGACAACGCCACGCTCGCCGAATCGTTGCTGAAGCACATCTTCAGGGCGGTGCTCGAGGAACGCGAAGACGACATGGCGTTCTTCGAGGAACGGATCGAGAAGGGCGTGATCGCGAAGCTCGAGGGCATCGTCGACTCGCAGTTCGAGCGGATGGATTACACCGAGGCGATCGCCGTTCTCGGGCGGGCGAAGCAGAAGTTCGAGTTTCCGGTGACGTGGGGCATCGACCTGCAGTCGGAGCACGAGCGCTACATCTCGGAGAAGCACGCGGGCAAACCGGTCGTACTGATGAACTACCCCAAGGAGATCAAGGCGTTCTACATGCGCCTGAACGACGACGGCCGCACGGTGGCTGCCATGGATGTGCTTGCACCCGGAATCGGGGAAATCATAGGCGGCAGCCAGCGCGAAGAGCGGCTCTCGGTGCTGGATGCCAGGATGACCGAAGCGGGAATGGACAAGGACCACTACGGCTGGTACCGCGACCTCCGCCGGTACGGCACCGTTCCGCACGCGGGGTTCGGCCTGGGCTTCGAGCGGACGGTGGCCTATGTCACCGGGCTCGCGAACGTCCGCGACGTGATCCCGTTTCCGAGGACGCCGGGCAACGCTCGATACTGAACGACCGGCACGTCCGGCAAGGAACGCGCGCCGAGAACAAAAGAACGAGGGCCCGGACTCGCGAGCCGGACCCTCGCTTCACGCTACGCGATGCGGTCAGTGGCGATCGTGACCGCCACCTTGCCAATTGCCCTGGTGACCGTCGTTGCCTGAATGCCCGTTGCCGTGCCACCGCTCGTTTCCATGCCATCCGTTGTTGACGTAGGCGTAGCGATACGGACGGTACGCGTAACGGTACGACGGATACGTGCTGACGACGATTGGCGCCGAATAGACCACGGCAGGCGGCGCGTAGTACGCCGGCGCCGGCGGGTAATAGGCTGGCGCGTCGTAATTCGGATAGCCGTAGCCGCTGTAGCCCGAACCGTAATAGCCGGAGGCGTAGTACGGACCCGAGTTCGCGGCGATGCTCGCCCCGGCCACGGCCCCGATGGCGCCGCCAACCAGTGCGCCGTTGTGGTGATTCACGCTGCTGCCGATGGCAGCGCCAATGCCGCCACCCAGCAGGGCGCCCAGCGCCGGGTCGCCGGCCGAGGCGTTTCCGGAAAGCCCGGCAGTGGTCAGGGTTGCCGCCGCCACGGCGGCGATCATCAGGGGTTTCTTGACCATGTCGATCTCCATGTTTAACGCAGACGCCGAGAGCCTCAACCGGCTCCGGCGGCAGGCGGGACATCCGCCCGTCACCGCAAATAACGTTCGAGCGGCCGAAAGGAAGCCACATCACACAAACTGTTACATGTTCGTTTCGTCCCGGGTCGCACGCCATTCGGGCTGAACGTAACGGCCGGAACCAAAGCTTTGTCCTCCGATCCAAGCCGCCGCGCAGTTCACCGCTCGAATTTCGGGCTTTTGGGGGCTGACGCTACAATCGGACGTTGAACGGTCGTTTTTCCGGGGCATCGGCGTGTCTGGGGACGCTTTCGCATGCGGTCCGGAGAATCGGCGGGAGGACATCGATGAACGCTCTCTCACGTACCGCGCGCTTCGGGTATGCGCTGGTCGTCGCCTTGGGCGGTGCGCTGCTCGCTGCCGCCGCGCTCGGGCTCACCGGCTGCAGCCAGGTGACGAACAATCCGCACCCGCCCGGCTCGGAGAAGACCAACACGCTCTTCGTGCCGCTCATGTCGCGCTCGCCCAAGTACCTCGATCCGACGAGCTCCTACTCGAACGACGAGACGCCGTTCACCTACCAGATCTACGAGCCGCTCTACGGCTACCACTACCTGAAGCGCCCGTACGAGCTCATCGGCCGGGCAGCGGAAGAAGTCGCGCATCCGGTCTACCTCGACAAGGACGGCAAGGTGCTCGAGGGCGATGCGCCCGGCGAGGACGTCGCCGAGACGCAGTTCGTCATCAGGATCAGGCCGGGGATCATGTACGCCCCGCACGCCGCGTTCGCGAAGAACGCGGCCGGCGAGTACGTCTACCACAACATGAAGCGCGAGGACGTCGCCGACAAGTACAAGGTGACTGATTTCAAGGAGACGGGCACGCGCGAGCTCGTCGCCGACGATTACGTCTACGCGATTCGGCGCCTCGCAACGCCGCGCATCAAGTCGCCGTCGTTCTCGACCATGGCCGACTACATCATCGGGCTCAAGGAATACGGCGAGAAGATCGTCGCCACGGACAAGGCCCTGCGGCAGGGTCTCGCTCCGACGGACCGCGACCTGCCGTTTCTCGACTTCCGCCAGTACTCGTTCGCGGGCGCCGAAGCGCTCGATCCGCACACGCTCAAGATCCGCGTCAAGGGCAAATATCCGCAGTTCAAGTACTGGCTCGCGATGACGTTCCTCGCGCCGATCCCCTGGGAAGCCGAGAAGTTCTACGCGCAGCCCGGCATGGCCGAGAAGAACCTGACGCTCAATTTCTGGCCGGTCGGAACGGGCCCGTTCATGCAGACGGAGTACCTCGAGAACCGGCGGCACGTGATGGTGCGCAATCCCAACTTTCACGGCGAGACCTATCCGTGTGAAGGTGAGCCCGGCGACAAGGAGAAGGGCTACCTCGACGACTGCGGCAAGAAGATCCCGTTCGTCGACAAGGTCGTATTCGATCTCGAAAAGGAAGGCGTGCCGCTGCAGGCGAAATTCCTGCAGGGCTACTACGACTCGCCGGCGATCGAGCGGCTCGACTACGGGACGGGGATGATCGTCGCGATGAGCGACGACAAGAACAAGGACAAGGAATACCGGGAAAAGGGCATCAGGCTTCCGACGACGATCGAGGCGAACAACTGGTACATCGGCTTCAACTGGCTCGATCCCGTGGTGGGCAAGGGAGACTCGCCGGCGCAAGCGGAGCGCAACCGCAAGCTCCGGCAGGCGCTGTCCATCGCGATCGACTGGGAAGAGCACATCGCGATCTTCGAGCGCGGGCAGGGCGTCGCAGCGCAAGGGCCGCTCCCGCCGTCGCTGTTCGGCTATCGTGAGGACGGGCCGTCCGCGTTCAACCCGGTCGTCTACAGGCGCGGTCCCGACGGCAAGCCGGTCCGCCGTTCGCTCGACGAGGCGAAGAAGCTTCTCGCCGAAGCAGGCTATCCGGAAGGGCGCGACGCGAAGACGGGCAAGCCGCTGGTCCTCAACTTCGACTACCAATCGGCGCCCACGCCGGGCGTCAAAGCGCTGCTCGACTGGTATACGAAGCAGTTCGCCAAGATCGGCGTGCAGATGGAAGTGCGCGCGACCGACTACAACCGCTTCCAGGACAAGATGAGCAAGGGCTCGATCCAGATCTTTTTCTGGGGCTGGCTCGCCGACTACCCGGATGCCGAGAATTTCCTGTTCATGCTGTACGGGCCGAACTCGAAGGCTCTCACCGAAGGCAACGGCGAGAACAACACGAATTACCAGAACCCCGAGTTCGACAAGCTGTTCGAGCAGATGAAATTCCTGGAGGACGGCCCCGAGAAGCAGAAGCTCATCGACCGGATGATCGAGATCACGCAGCAGGATGCGATCTGGAGCTTCGG
>Ga0068863_100007572_pt1 | contig 10619 bp, 7 predicted proteins | sample KBSSwiS62_FD_66596 | JGI IMG/M metagenome (GOLD analysis project Ga0068863, IMG submission 66596) | Switchgrass rhizosphere microbial communities from Kellogg Biological Station, Michigan, USA - KBS Switchgrass S6-2 | ecosystem: Host-associated > Plants > Roots > Rhizosphere > Soil ...
CGGCTGGCCTGGCGCCAGATCCGGCTCGCCGTCCAGCCGCCCGACCAGGCGCACCTCGGGCGCGTCGTCCAGTTCGACGACCACCAAGGTGTAGGGCGCGGCGTAGTCCGGGTGGATCTGGTGCATCACCGTCGTCCAGGTATGCAGCACGCCCGTCCCCCTGGCGTCCTTCCAGGCGGTGTTCCCGCCGCCGCAGTGCGGGCAATGGTCGGTGGGGGGATGCAGGGCGTGATCGCAGTCGCAGCAGGCGCGATAGACCAGCCGGCCCTCGGCGGCGGCGGTGAAGAATCCGCCGGTGTCGCGGTCACGGTCGTAGGGCAGGATCGAATGGGCGCCCATCACGCGGCCCTCCGGAAGACGACGCTGGAGCCCACCGGCAGCGGCCCGCCCGTGCACAGGCAGAGCTCGGCGTCCTCGATCTGCATGTCGGCCTCCCCGCGGAGCTGGCGCACCGCCTGGACGATGTGGTTCATCCCGTGGACATAGCCCTCGGACAGGTGGCCGCCGCCGGTGTTGATCGGCAGCCGGCCGCCCTTCTTGAGGGCGCCGGAGGCGGCGAACGGCCCGCCTTCGCCCTTGCCGCAGAAGCCGTAGGCTTCGAGCTGCAGGATGACGCTGATCGTGAAGCAGTCGTAGATCTGGGCGATGTCCATCTCCTCGGGCCCTACCCCGGCGCGGCGCCACAGCTCGGCGCCCGCCTGACGGCCGCCCAGCTCGGTGATGTCTCCGCGGGTGACCACCGGGAACATCATGCCGGCGCGGTGGTCCCGTGGCGCGCCGCCCGCCACCGCGCGGATCAGCACCGGCGGCTTCTTCAGATCCCTGGCCCGTTCCGCGCTGGTGACGACCACCGCGCAGGCGCCGTCGCTTTCGAGGCAATAGTCGAAGAGCCGCAGGGGCGAGGAGATCATCCGCGAGGCGAAGTAGTCCTCGAGCGACAGGGTCCGGCCCGCCATCTGGGCGTGAGGGGTCTGGTTGGCGTGCTCGCGGCAGGCGATGGCGACGGCGGCGAGGTGTTCGGCCGTGGTGCCGTAGTCGATCATGTGCCGGCGCGCCATCAGGGCGAAGGTCTGACCGGCGGTCTGCAGGCCGTAGGGGACGAAGAACTCGTCGTAGCTGCCGAAGCCGCCGACCACTTCCGACCCGGCGTGGTTGGTCGAACCGCCGAGCCGCGACTCCGAGCGCCCGTTCAGCGAGCGGAAGCAGACCACCGCCTTCGCCTGGCCCGACAGCACCGCGCCCATCGCCAGGCCCATCATCATGCAGGGCGCCACCCCGCCGGGGCCGGTGTCGGCCCAGAAGTGGAGGTTCTTGGCGCCGAGCGCGGCGGCCAGGCTGTAGGGTCGCACCGTGTCCTGCTCGCAGCGGACGACACCGTCGATATCATCCACCGTCAAGCCCGCGTCGGCGATCGCCTTCAGCGAAGCCTCGGTGGCGAGCGACAGCACGCTGCGCCCGGAATCGCGGCTGAACGCGGTCTGGCCGATCCCCACCACGGCGCACTTGTCGCGACCCGCGACGGCGAGGTCGTCATCGATCATGGAAGAGCCTCCTTCTGGTTCTGGCCGCCGGCCCCGAGCACCTCGGCGGTGTGTTCGCCCAGGTTCGGCGCCGCCGTGCGGACCGCCTCGCCGAAGGTCGAGAACCGGTAGATCGCGCCGGGATAGGTCACCGGACCGACACCCTCGTGGTCGACCTCGACAAAGAACTCGCGAGCCTTGAGGTGCTCGTCGTCGAACAGGTCCTCCGGCGCATTGAGCACGCCGATCGGCAGGCCGGCCGCCTGGCCGTCGCGATAGGCCTCATGGGAATCCTGCACCAGGAAGAAGCACTCCACGAGTTCCTGAACCTGCTGGAAATGGGCCTGGCGATAGGCGACGTCGGTGAAGGCCGGCTCGGTGAGCTGCAGCGCCATGTCCTTCGACGCCATCCAGTTGACCAGCGCCGTCCAGGCCTTGGGCTCGGCGACGATCAGGGTGAAGTAGACGTAGCGGTCGTCGGCGCAGCGGAAGAGCGCGGGCTGGGTGGGCGACGGCTGCGCGTGGCGGCAGGTCTGCCGTTGCACATTCACCCGCGGATAGAACCAGTAGGGGTTCGCAAGCTCCACGTTGACCGCGCAGGCTTCATGCATGGAGACGTCCAGCAACTGGCCGCGCCCGGTCTTCTGACGTTCCAGCAAGGCCAGCATGACGCCGATCTGCGCGAAGCTGCTGGCGGTGTGGTGGGCCTGGTCGCCGCCCGGCCGGATCGGCGGGATGGAATGGTCGTCGTAGCCGCAACTGTTGAGCGGGCCGCCCGCCGCCAGCGCCACGAGGTCGGATGACTTGTAGTCCGCCCAGGGACCGGTGAGGCCGAACGGGGTCACGGACAGCACGATCAGCCGGGGATGGGCTTCGGTCAGGGCCGCGAGATCGAGGCCCAGCGCCCTCAGCGCCGCGGGCTGCAGCGTCGAGATGAGGATGTCGGCGTCGCCCAGCAGGCCCCGCAACACGGCCGCGCCCTCGGCGGCGGCGAGGTCGGCGATCACGCTCTTCTTGTTCGAATTGTAGTACCAGAAGTTCAGGCTCGCGTCGGGACCGACGCGGTCCCGGGCGAAGGGTCCGACGGCGCGGGTCGGGGACCCCTGCGGCGGCTCCAGCTTGACCACGGCGGCCCCCATCCGGGCGAGCAGCAGGCCTGCGAACTCGCCGCCGATGTCGTGGGCGATCTCCACGACCTTCAGGCCGGCGAGCGGGTGCTTGAGCGCGGCCATGGTCAGATCACCCCCTCGGCGGCCAGGTCGTCGTATTCGTCCGCGGAAAGTCCCAGCAGGCCTTTGAAGACGTGGGCGTTGTCCTCGCCCAGCAGCGGCGCCGAGCGCCAGGTGTCCTGCACCGTGCGCGAGAACTGGATCGGCGTGCCCTCGAACCGCGCCTCGCCGATCACCGGGTGGTCGAGCTCGAAGAACAGGCCGCGGCCGGCGATCTGCGGGTCGTGGTCGTTGGTGTCCTCGGCCGTCTGCACCGCGCCGGCGGCGACGCCCGCCGCCTGCAAGGCGTGCATCAGGGCGTGGCGATCCTTGTCCCGGGTCCAGGCGCCCATGTGGGCGTCGAGCTCGTCCTGGTGGGCGAAGCGCGCGGCCTGGGTGGCGAACTGCGGCGCGCGGGCCCAGTCGGGGTCGCCCATGGCGGCTGTCAGTCCGCTCCACTCGGCGTCGTTGAACACGGCGATGGCGATCCAGCGGTCTTCGCCCGCGCAGGGATAGACTCCATGCGGCGCCGCGTCAGGGTGCTCCAGCCGGTTGCCGGTCGGATAGCGGCCGTCGCGCGTCGAGCGCCCGTTCACCGTTACGTCGAGCAGGATTGGGCCCAGGAGGTTGATCCCCGCTTCCACCGCGGAGACGTCGATCTCCGCGCCCTCGCCGGTGTTGTTCCGGTGGTAGATCGCCGTCAGCAGGGCGGAAGCGTTGAAGAACGCCGCCTCGTTGTCCATGTACGACAGCCCCCAGCCGGACGGCTCCTCGCCCGGCAGGCCGCTGATGTAGGAGAGCCCGCAGACGGCCTGGACGATGGGCCCGTAGCTGCGGTGCTCGGCATGCGGACCCGAATGTCCGAAGCCGCTCATGCGCGCGTAGATGACTTGCGGGGACAGGTCTCGGAGCCGATCGTAGGTCAGGCCCCAGCGCTCCATCACGCCGGGCGCGAAGTTCTCGGTCACCACGCTCGAAGAGGCGATCAGCCGGTCCGCCAGGGCGCGGCCTTTCGGGCTGCGCATGTTGATGGTCACGCCCAGCTTGTTGCGGTTGTAGTTGTTGAACAGGCCGCCCTTGTTGGGGTCGGGATTGGCGTCCTCTTCGCCGTAGGTGCGGACATCCCCCTTGTAGATCGGCAGCCGCCTGGGCATGTCGAGCCGGTTGCGATCCTCGATACGGATCACCTCCGCGCCGAAGTCGGCGAGCAGCCGGGTGGCGCAGGCGCCCACCCCCATCCAGCAGAAATCGGCCACCCGGACTCCCGCCAGCGGGCCCTGGCGCGGTCGCGGCGTTCGGGCTGCGGTTGACTGCATCGCTGACTTCAGCGCCCGAAGACGCCCTCCCTAGGTTCGAACGGGCGGCGTCTCGCCCGCCGGGCTTCCCTTGCCGCGCTTATCTATTATGATGATTATTATGAACTATGCGCCGGATGTGTCAACGTCATCGACGGCCGGGTGCGGGACTTGCATTGTGACGATGCGGCTGCGAGCTAAGCGCCGTGCGTCATTTGAGCATAGGGTTCGGTCACGGGACGCCCCGGGAAGGATGATCACATGAGCTCGCGCCAGAAGGCGGCCAGGCCAGCCCCAGGGGAGACGGACCCCGCGGCCAAGCGGCCGGTCACGTTCGAGCTCACGCGGCGGACCTTGAAGACCTCCGAGGTGGTCGCGCTGGAAATCGTTCGCGACATCGTCTCCCAACACCTGCAGCCCGGAGATCGGCTGCCGCTGGAAGCCGAGATGCTGGTCCAGTACCGGGTGAGCCGCTCGTCCCTGCGCGAAGCGCTGCGGCTGCTCGAGGTCCAAGGCCTGATCGCCATCCGGCCGGGTCCCGGCTCGGGGACCGTGGTGGGTCGCGTCCTGCCCGGAAATCTGTCCCGCACGCTCACCTTGCACCTGCACATGCTGGGCGCGAACTACGACGAACTGCTGGAGGCGTGGGTGGAGACCGAACCCGTCCTCGCCCGGCTGGCGGCCCTCAACCCCGACCGGGAAAAGGTGCGGGCGGCCTTGAGTCCATTCCTGGACGAGAGCCACGACTGGGCCGTGCGGGAGGGCCTGCAGTTCCACGACATCGTCTCGGAGCTGTCCAACAACCAGGTGCTGGCGCTGGCCCTAAGGTCGATCGGGTTCATCGTCACCGAACAGGTGCTGACCAGCTCCGAGCGCGGGCGCCTGGAGGAACAGATCGTCCATGATCACCGCGACGTCGCCGAGGCCATCATCGCGGGCGATGCCGATCTCGCCGCCAAACGGATGCGCGAGCACATCCGCCACGCCGTCGAGGACTTCAAGGCCTACTGGCCGCTCAAGATCGGCGAGAAGGTCCAGTGGCGCTGAGGCGTTACGCCCGCGCCGGCTGCGCATCCTCCGGCGCGCTCACATGGGGCGCCCCCTGCAGCTCCCGCGTGAGGTGCTGTCCGGACCGGAAGAAGCACACCGCCGCCACCACGCACATGCCGACGCTCGCAAGGATGGCGTAGCGCAGCGACTCCGTCCCAAGCGTCGGCTGCAGGGCGTCGCTGATCATGCCGGTGATCAGCGGCCCGAGGCTCAGGCCAAGAATGTTGGTGATCAGCACCAGCATGGCCGAGGTGAAAGCCCGCATCCGCGACGTGACCAGCATCTGAGCCGTCGCGACGATCGGGGCGAACCAGACGTTGAGCAGCACCGCCTGCACGACGCCGAACGCCATGGAGAGGTGCGTTTCGTCCAGCAGGTAAACGCCGAGCGACACCGGGATGAGCAGGGCCGAAGCCAAGGCCGGCAGCCACATGTACCAGCGACGGTCGCCGCGCCCGAGGCGGTCGGCCATCCAGCCGCCGACGAACTGGCCCACGCCCCCCCCCACGCCGATCGCCAGCGCCAGGAACAGAGCCACCTGGCCGATCGGCATGTGGTGCACGCGGCCATAGAATGGCGCATTCCAATTGTGGGCGGCGAAGACCACGAAGGCGTGGGCGGCGCCGCCTGCGGCCAGGAAACGGAATGCCCGCCGCCCCCAAAGTGTGGATAGCGCCTCGCGCACCGGGATCTGCGCGCGCGCGTCTGTCTGCTCGTCGAAGCGGCCCCGCTCAGGCTCCTTCATCGTCAATACCAGCGGCGCGAGCGCGACACCGAGAATGCCGAACACCAGGAAGGCCTCTCGCCAGCTCAAATCCTGGGTCAGCCAGCCGCCGGCGGCGAAGCCCAGCATGGTTCCGAACGGACTGGATAGACCCCACAGCGCCAGCGCTGTCGCGCGCTGCCGTATCGGGAAGTAGTCGGCGATCAGGGAGTGGCTCGCCGGAACGCACCCCGCTTCGCCGAACGCCACCCCCATGCGAAGCGCCACGAGCGTCCCGAAGTTGTTGGCCAGGCCGCAGGCGGCGGTGGCCGCGCTCCAGATGGCCAGCGCCGCGGCGATCAGGCGCTTGCGATTCCAGACATCGGCCAGCCGGGCGATCGGCAGCGCCATGGTGGTGTAGAGCAGCGCAAAGGAAACGCCGGTCAGGGCGCCGAGCTGGGTGTCGGAGAGCCCGAGGTCGGCCTTCAGCGGCTCCTGCAAGATCGCGATGATCGAGCGGTCGATGTAGTTGAACAGCGCCACGACGAACAGCATGGCCAGGCCGTAGCGGCTGGCGGCGATCGACACATTCGTCCTGGCGCTCGCAGACATCTTCCGAATACTCCGACGGCCGGCGCAAACCGCTTTGTCTGCGCCGGGCGGAGCCCGGCGCGCCCGCCATTACGCTATTGGAACTTGCGCGTGAGGGTCACGCCGACCTGCCGCGGCGGGTTGATGGAGCCGCGATCCACTTCCCGGGCGCCAGCATTGAACTCCGCCTGCGATAGGAAGTAGAAGAAGTAGTTGGACGCCGCCGTGAAGCTCCACTCGTTGGTGATGTTGCGAGCCCAGAGCTGCGCCGTCCAGAGATCGTCCGACGACTCCCAGATCAGCGACGCGTTGAGCACGCCGTCCTTGCCTGTCTTGCCCTCGACGAAGGGCTGATTGGCGAGGGGGCCGACCGGGAAGTTGCTGGCCCACTTGGCGTCCACCTTCGCGGTGAGCTCGGCGTCGTTGGCGAGCGTCCAGGCGTACTGGACCGAGACCGTGACGTCGTGCTTCGGCACGAACGGGGCCTTGTTGCCGCTGCAGTTGAGCCCGGCCGCGCAGCCTTGGAACTCCTTGAAGAAGGCGTCGGTGTAGGCGTAGTTGACCCCGAACGTCAGGCCGTCAATCGGCACGGCCGTGGCCTCGACCTCGATGCCTTTCACCCGCAGCTTGCCCGCGTTGGTGTCGTTGAGCACGCCGTTCACCAGGGAACGGACCTGCAGGTTCTTCGTATCGGCCTGATAGGCGGCCACGTTGAACGTCAACCGGCGGTCGAAGAACCGGGTCTTGGCGCCCAACTCGTAGCTGACACTGTCTTCCGGCTCCAGGGGCGCCACCGCAGCGGCGGCGTTGGTGCTGGTCAGCGACCAGCCGCCCCCCTTGAAGCCGGTGGCGACGCTTCCATAGAACATCAAGTCGTTGTTGGGCTTGAAGTCGAGGATGGCCCGCGGCGTGAACGCGTTCCAGGTCTTCTCGAACTTCACGTCGAATGGATTTCCATAGAACAAGGTGAAGGCGTCGTGGCGCGTGTAGCCCGCCTTGTCCTCGATCGTGTAGCGCGCGCCCACCGTCAGGTTCAGCAGGTCGGTGATGGCGTACTTGCCTTCTGCGAACACCGCATAGGATTTGATGTGGTTGGCGCCGCTGACGTTCGCGTCGAACCGCGGCCCAAAGTTGGTGGGTCCGTAGACCGCCGGCGCCACCGGACAGCCAATGAAACCACGCGCCAGCGCCGCGCCGCAATGCATGGCGCCCAGGCGGCTACCCGGCACCGTGCCGTTGAAGCCGAAACTGATCCGCTTGTAGATGTTCTCGAAGCTGTAGTAGCCGCCGACCACATAGGTGAAGCGGCGGGCCGTCGGCGAGGTGAAGCGGATCTCCTGGCTGAACTGGAATTCTTTGCTCTCGTTCACGCTCTTGTCGTTCATCGGCAGGACCGAAGAATCGCCGTCGTCGGCGTAGTAGGAGTCCAGGTTCCGGTAGCTGGTGATCCAGGTCAGGTCACCGAAGCCCGTGTCGTACTCGGCCCGCGCCTGCAGAACGTAGATGTCGCGTTTGTAGTGGCCGTCCTGATCGTGGGAGACATCCCAGGCGTCCTTCGAGATCGCATCGTGTTTGGCTACCACGCCGCCCTGCCCCACGGACTGATAGCCGCTCGGCAGCTGGTCCTCATGGAAGTAGTAGGCCTGCAGCAGGACATCGAGCTTCTCGTTCGGCTGGATGCGCAAGGACGGGCGAAGCGCAAAACTCTTCTGGTCGTTGAGGTAGGAGCCTGTGGTGAGGTTGTGGGCGTAGCCGCCAACGTTCTTGAAGCTGTAGGCCAAGCGCGCCGCCATGGTGTCCGACAGCGGCGTGTTGAAATATCCGCGCGACTCGAAGCCCGGGGACTTTGCGGTGGAATATTTCGAGAGGGCCGCCGAGATTTCGCCGTCCGTGACGCCCAGATTTGGCTTCCGGCTGGTGATCTGCAAGGCGCCGCCCACGACGTTGCGCCCGAACGTGGTGCCCTGCGGCCCGCGCAGGACCGCCAACTGCTCGATGTCGAAGAAGTCGGCGCTGAACGAGGCTGTTGAGCCGAAATAGATGTCGTCCATGAAGATGGCGACCGGAAGCGACAGGTGCGGGGAATCATTTGTCTGCGCCTGGCCGCGGATCAGCACGTTGGCCGTGCTCTGCCCCTTGGTGCTCACGAAGGTCGCGCCCGGAACGATGGCCGGGATGTCCACGAAGTTCTGGACCCGCTGGCGCTCTACCTGCTCGCCGCTGAGCGCGGTGATGGCCAGCGGCACGTCCTTGAGCGCCTCCTCCCGTCGGGTGGCGGTGACGATGATTTCGCTAACCTGGGCCGCCTCGGCCGCCGGCGCAGCCGCCTCGGCAAGGGCCGGCCCCCCGATAAACCCCGCGCCTGCGAACAGCGCGGCGGCGGCGGCGTGCCGCATGAGACCCGTCTTCCGATGCGTTTTGATCAACATCTGCCTACCCCTGTTTTTCGAACGCGCTGGACGCGGTCGACCTGTTGTTTGGGGAAGGTTCGTGTGAACGACGGCGCCTTGCGGCGTGCACATCCACGTCCCCGCAACGTTGCGGGCGACCTCTGGCGCCTCTTCCCGTGGCCCTGTCTACGCAGGCCCTAATAGGATGATCATGATGATGATCATCCGAATGTCAAGCCTCGGTTGAACGTTCAAGCCGTCTGGGCTTCAACGTTGTGAGGCTTCAGTCCGCCTCGACCTGAAGGAGTTGCTTGCCGACGTTACGCCCTTCGAACAGCCGCATGAGGGTGGCCGGCGCGTTCTCGAAGCCGCGCTGCACATCGGCGCGCGGCGTGATCCTCCCCGCGCGCACCCACTGCGCGAGGCGAGCGTCGGCCTCCGGATAGTCGCGCTCGTGCTGCGGCATCAGGAAGCCCTGGATGGTCGCCCCTGTGAACACCACGTTGAAGTAATTGCGGGGCCCCTCCGGCATCTGCGGACTGCGCGGGTCGAAGTTGTAGCGGGAGATGGCGCCACAGATCACCACCCGCGCCCGCGCCGCCAGACGCGCCAGCGCGTCGTTGAGGATCTCGCCCCCCACGTTGTCGAAGAAGATGTCGACGCCGGCAGGAGCGAGGTCGCGCAGCCGCGCGCGGACTTTTTCATGCCTGTAGTCGATGGCCGCGTCGAACCCGAGTTCCTGCGTCAGCCAGGCGCACTTCTCCGGTCCGCCGGCGATACCGATCACGCGGCAACCGGCGATCTTGCCGATCTGGCCGACCAGGGAGCCGGTGGCGCCTGCGGCGCCCGAAATGACCAGGGTGTCCCCCGCCACCGGTTGGCCGACCTTCATCAGCGCCAGGTACGCCGTGCGGCCCGTGCCGCCCAACACGCTCAGCACCGCGTCCAGCGGAACGCCCTCAGGCGCCTTGTCGAGCGCGTCGGCCGGCACGGTGGCGTAGTCCCGCCAACCCAGGCGGCCGTAGACGGCGTCCCCTGGGCCGAAGTCGGGATGGCCCGATCGCACCACCACCCCGGCCCCCGAGCCCGGCATGACCCCGCCGATCTCCACGGGCGCCATGTAGCCCGCGGCGTTCTCCATCCAGCTCTTCTGGGCGGGATCGAAGCTGAGGTAGACGGTCCTGACCAGCACTTCCCCGGGGCTGGGCTCTTCGACAGGACATTCCTTGAGCTCGAAGTCGGCCGGCTCGATCGGGCGCCCCACGGGTCGCCTGGCCACGAGCCATTGACGCTGGATTGCGGGAGCCATGGCGTTTTCCTCGTCGCGTCTCAGGAGGCGCCCGCGTCCCGGGCGTAGGTCCAAGCGGCCTCCGCCAAGGGGCGCACGCGGGCGGCCTGGTCGGCCGCGCCGTCGGCGGCGGCGTTGCCCTGCAACGCCCGGCCGACGATGCCCTGGACGATCGCCGCCACCCGGAACAGGTTGTAGGCCTTGTAGAAGCTGAGGTTCGTCAGGGGCGGCCGCCCCACCCGCTCGCAGTAGCGGGCGACGTAGGCCTCCAGGTCGGGGATCCCTAGCCTGGCGAGGTCCTCGCCCAGCAAGCTGCCCCGGGCGTCGCCGTCGTCGGGGCGGTACCATTCCATGGCGTGGTAGGTCAGGTCGCCGATCGGATCGCCGGTCGTCGACAGCTCCCAGTCCAGCACCGCCACCACCCTGGGCTCCGTGGGGTGGACCAGGAGGTTGTGGAACGAGTAGTCGCCATGAATCAGCCGCGTTTCGCCGGCCGGCGGCGCGGCCTTCGGCAACCATTCCATCAGCCGCTCCATCTGCGGGATGTCATCGGTGCGCGAGCTCTCGTACTGCT
>Ga0068863_100007578_pt1 | contig 10615 bp, 9 predicted proteins | sample KBSSwiS62_FD_66596 | JGI IMG/M metagenome (GOLD analysis project Ga0068863, IMG submission 66596) | Switchgrass rhizosphere microbial communities from Kellogg Biological Station, Michigan, USA - KBS Switchgrass S6-2 | ecosystem: Host-associated > Plants > Roots > Rhizosphere > Soil ...
CCCCGACCATCCTGAGAATTATGTGATGAAGGCCAAGCAGATCGTCCACGACACACCCGGTGCGATCCTGGCCAACCAGTTCTACAACCCGGTCAACCCCGACGCCCACTATCGCACCACCGGCCCCGAGGTCTGGAGCCAGACCAAGGGCAAGGTCACCCACTTCGTGGCCGGGGCCGGGACGGGTGGAACCATCAGCGGCGCGGGGAAATACCTCAAGGAGCGGAATCCGGCCGTGAGAATCATCGCCGGCGATCCGGTGGGATCCCTCTATACCGGTTACCACCGCACCCGCGCTCTGGGCGAGGGTTCCCCCTACAAGGTGGAAGGCATCGGGGGCGACAAGGTGCCGTCCACCGTCTGGTGGGACGTGATCGACGAGTTCCGCCAGGTCTCCGACCGCGAGGCCATGCAGATGGCCCGTCGGCTGGCGCGTGAGGAGGGGGTGCTGACCGGGGGATCGACCGGGCTGAACGTGGTGCTCGCGCTCGCCGTGGCGCGCGAGGTGAACGACCCGGACGCGTGCGTCGTCACCGTGTTATGCGACACCGGGGAGCGCTACCTGTCGAAGGTCTTCGACGATGACTGGATGCATGAGAACCAGCTCCTCGATGTGCCCCGCATGACCGTCGAGCAGCTCCTGTCCCGTCGGCAGAAGGGGGCTCCCCCGCTGGTGAGTGTCGCGCCGGCCGCGCAAGTCCGGCAGGCGCTGAACCTTATGAGCACGTGGAGCGTGAGCCAGATTCCGGTCGTGGACGACGGCGAATGCGTGGGTGGCCTGACCGAAAGCCAGCTCATGACCCGCGCGCTGGCCCAGCCCAGCATGCTGGACCGGCCGGTGCGTGAAGTGATGGACGGCCCGTTCCCGGTGGTGGATGCCGCCTTTCCCACCGATCGGCTGGCGCCCATGCTGACCCGGGAGAGTCCCGCGACCCTGGTGCGAAAAGAAGGGAAGCTGATCGGGATTGTGTCCCGATACGATCTCTTGCAGCAGTTGATCGGGACCCGATGAGGCATGATCCAGGATTGAGGATCGAGGATCGAGGATTCAGGGAACTGCCCCTGGATCCGTCTCGATCTCCATCCTCAATCCTGACTCCTGACTCCTGACTCCTGAATCCTGACTCCTGACTCTTATGCGAATTACCGTCTTGACCGGTGGGACTTCGAGCGAGCGCGACGTCGCCATCGCCTCCGCGGTCCAAATCGTGCGGGCCCTGCGAAGTCGCGGGCACGCGGTCGCCGTCGTGGATACCGCCCGTGGCTATATCCCCGAGTCGGACGAGTCGCATCTGTTGTCGGGAACCGTCGGCAAGGAACCGCCCGCGTTGGAAGAGTTGGTGGGACTCGAGCGAGGGCTGCTGCTCTCGGGGCTCGCCAGCCTGCCGGTGATTCGGAACGCCGAGGTGATATTCCTGGCGCTCCACGGCGGCCGCGGGGAGGATGGCACAATTCAGGCGGTCCTCGACGTCATGGGCGTCCCCTATACCGGGAGCGGGGCCCTGGGATCGGCCCTTGCGATGGACAAGGATGTGGCGAAACGCCTCTTTCGCACCGCCGACATCCTCACCGCCGACTGGATGATGACCCCGGCCACCGCGGAAGAAGCGGGGCGGCGGCTCGGCTGGCCCCTGGTGGTCAAACCCTCCAAGCAGGGTTCCACCGTGGGGCTCACCGTCGTCAAAGACCCGCTCGACTACGACGCCGCGATCGAGCTGGCCGGACGCTACGACGATGAAGTCATGATCGAGGCCTTTGTCCCGGGTCGTGAGTTGACGGTTGGAATTCTCGACCAGCGGGCCCTCGGGGTGGGGGAAATCATCCCCCAGCATGAGGTGTTCGATTATGAGTGCAAGTACACTCCTGGCATGTCGGAGGAAATCTTTCCGGCCGATCTGCCCGGCGCGGTTGCGGACGAATGCCGTCGCCTGGCCCTGCGGGCCCACGAGGCCCTGAAACTGGGCGGATACTCCCGAGTGGATTTTCGCTTGACACCGGGAGGCGAACTGGTCTGTTTAGAGGTGAACACACTGCCGGGGATGACCTCGACCAGCCTCATGCCGCAGTCCGCGGCGGTGGTCGGAATCCCGTTCCCGGAACTGTGCGAGCGCATCTGTCTCGCGAGCAGGACGCCATGATTCAGGACCGGCAACAGTCGTACATCGAGGAGCCCCGGCTCACCCCTTGGGTCGGGCGGATCATGGTGACCAACGCCGTGACCCTGCTGTTGCTCGCGACCGTCCTGACGGCGCCGGCCTTCGTGGACACACTGCAATTCCTTCCGGCCCGTTCCGCCGAGCGCCCCTGGACCTTCTTCTCCTATATGTTCGTGCACGGAGGCCTGCTCCACCTGGCCGGCAACATGCTGCTGCTGTTCGTCTTCGGGCCACCGGTCGAGCGCCGGATGGGCAGCCGGGCCTTCATTCTCTATTACCTGTACTGTGGCATGGGCGCGGCGGCCCTGACCCTCGGCCTCTCCTCGTTCCTGCCACTGCCGCCAATGCTCGGCGCCTCGGGCGCCGTATTCGGTGTCGCGCTCGCGTTCGCTTTCGCATGGCCCGACGTCGAGCTGGTCTTCGAGCCGCTCCCGCTGCGCATCTCCGCCCGCACCCTCGTGGCGCTCCTTGCCCTGGCCGACCTGGCCTTCGCGGTCTGGACCGACGGCGGAGCGGCCCACGTGGGGTACATCGGTGGCATGGCGGCAGGGTATCTGTTTTTCCGGATCCAGAGCTTCACCTCACGCCGCAGTCAAAAAGAGCCGAGGGCGGTTACTCGCCGACCCGTCATGGCTCCCATTCCCGTCCGCCAGGGTACCCCAGCCGCCGAGGTCCGACCCGCCATGGCCCGCCCCGAAGTGCGCGAGGAGTATTCGTCCGACGAAGTGGACCGGGTGCTCGACAAGATCAGCGCGTTTGGTATCCAGAGTCTGACCGCCGAAGAACGCCGGTTCCTGCATGAAGCTTCGAAAAGGAAGCGCAAAGAGGGCGAACGCTGAGCCGGAGACCGCGAATTGCGATCAGACACGGCTTCTTCGAGATCGACGTCGTGATTTTGTAGTTTGGGGTCTTGTTTCACGCGGGACATTTTTTATCTTGTCCCGTGCTCATCAATCTCCTCCCCGATTTTCTCGACATTCTCGCCCAACCAGACCCTGAAGCGGCCTACCACCGCTTCCTCGATGCGCACCGACCGCTGCTCGCCGCCTACTGGAGCAACTATGTCCTCGATCTGGACAGCCCTCACGCCATCGAGGTGATCGCCGGGGCGTTGCGCGCGGACCGCAGTGACCTCTATGCGATGCTGAGTCAGGTCGACATCGCCCGGCTCGCGGAAGAGGCCCTGCATCGCGCCGAGGACCTCCTGATGGTCGATCGTGCGACCGATTGCGTGCTCATGGTCGGCATGGGGGCGGCCAACGCGGGTGAGCTCGTGATCGGTGGCCGAGGCGTCGCATTCGTGTGCGTGGAGCACTTTACCGGCCGGGTCAACGCCGAAACCCACGGCATGGGGCTGGCACCGGAGTTGTTGCCGCTCTGGGTGGCCCATGAGGTGGCGCATACCGTGCGCTATACCTCGCCGGCCAGTGCGAGCGAGCTGCGCCGGTTGATCGGAGAGTCGGGCGGGTACTACGACTACTGGGTCACCGGAAGCCGGATCCCGCTGCGGGAGCTGCTCCTCAATGAAGGGCTGGCGGTCCACGCGTCCCAGGCGGTGGTGCCGGGGCTCGACCCCTCCGACTACTTCGGATATCCCCGCCGCCAGTATCAGCGGATGCGGGAGCTCGAGGCATTCCTCCGCCGGGCGGCGCACCATGAGCTGGATCGAGCCGGCCTGGGACTCCGACTCAAGTACTTGTCCGGGGGAATGAGTCCGAGCGCACGGCTGTCCACCGGGCGGGTTCTTCCCGAGCGCTGCGGGTACTACCTGGGACATCGGATGGCGGAGCCGCTGGTCAATACCCGCGGGATTGCCCAGGCCCTCCGCGCCTCGGTGGGCGAGTTTCAGGCCGCCGAAGACGAAGCCACCGGGATCCGTACCGCCTGACAGCCCCGCTGGGCCCGTCGTCCTATATTTCCCGCATGGAAATCGAGTCCCCCAGCACCCCGGCCGAACCCGCCGAATCTCCGGCGCCGGCAGTCACCATCACGCTCAAGCCCGCCGGTCCGATCATCATCGAGGGCCCGGTGAGGATCCTGAACAACGCAGGCGATGAGATCATCCCCCCTCCCAGCAAAATTCCCGGTCAGATCAAGTTCTGTGGCTGTGGATTCACCAAGACCCGGCCATTCTGCGACGGAAGCCATAATCGATAGGAAGTAGGCGCGGCCTACTTCCCGACACAGAATCTCGAGAACACCCGCGCCAGTACCTCATCGGGGTGGGTCAGGCCGATCAGCTCCTCGAGAGCGGTCACCGCACCGCGCAGGTGGTGGGCAGCCAGCACCGGATCGCCGCCGGATTCGAGCTCGGGGCGCGCCTGGCCCAGGCTGTCCGCAGCCTGGGAGAGGGCGGTGCGGTGCCGCTCCCGGCTCAGCATCGGCTCGAGATCAGCGTAGCTGGCACGAACTCCTTCCCCGAAGAGCCGCACCGCGATGGCCTCGCGAAGTCGTTCCAGCCCCTGCCCCGTCACGACCGACACCCCGAGACCTCCGTCATCGCCCTCAGGCGCCAGGTCCGTTTTGGACCGCACCAGAAGCGAGGGACGCTCGGCCAGGAGCGCCCGTTCGGCCGGCGAAACCGGAGTACCGGCCTCGACGCACAGCACGACCAGGTCCGCCGCCGCCACATAGCGTCGGCTGACTTCGATCCCCAGGCGTTCCAGGCGCTCGTCGGCATCCCGCAGCCCCGCCGTATCCGCGAACTTGACCGGCCAGCCCAGCAGCTCGCTGGGGGCCTCGATGGCGTCGCGGGTGGTGCCCGGGATTTCCGTCACCAGGGCCCGGCTGGTCCCCAGCAGCGCATTGAACAGGGACGACTTGCCGGCGTTGGGCGCGCCGGCCAGCACTACCAGCGCGCCATCGTGCAGCCGGAGTCCCGCCGGGGCCGTGGCGAGCAGCAGGTCCACGGCGTCCCGGGTGCGATCCAGAACACTCAGGATGCGTGCGCTGGGCACCGGTCCATCGTCTTCTTCGGGAAAATCGATGTCGTAGGACAGGAGCGCGAGCAGTTCGAGCAGCTGCTCCCGCAGCGCCTGCAGCCGGCGCGAGAGAGCTCCGTCGAGCTGATGAAGGGCGGCTCGTCCCTGCGCCGGCGCGGTGGAGTCGATCAGGTCGCCCACTGCCTCCGCCTGGAGCAGATCCAGTTTCCCGTTCAGCAGCGCCCGCCGGGTAAACTCGCCGGCCGCGGCCGGGCGGGCGCCGGCAGCCTGCAGTGCGGCGATCACCTGGGCCGGGGCCAGCATGCCGCCGTGGCAGGAGAGCTCCACCAGGTCCTCGCCGGTGTAGCTGTGCGGGGCCCGGAAGATGGTGACCAGCCCCTGGTCGATCGGATTGCCGTCGGGACCCTGGAACGCGACGAGATGGATCACCCGGCTCTCCAGATCCTCGAGCCGCCGTCCGGCGACGATGCGCCCCGCGACCTGGACGGCTCCCTGCCCGGAGATCCGTATCAACGCAACGGCCGAGCGGCCGGGTGGGGTCGCCAGGGCGACGATGGGGTCGGAAAGCATTGCTGAACGGTGGCGTGACGGGAGGAACGGGTCAACCACACCCGTGAGGGAACCAGCCCGGCGCTCCGGCGCCGTGGGGGCCGACCGGAGCCGCCGGACGGATCAGGTTTTCTTCTTCGGAGCCGGGAGGGCCGGGGTCACGGGCACCTGGCGCCGCAGCCGCTCTCGCGAGAGCATCCACTGCTGCGGCAGGCTCGCGAAGTTCATCACCGTGTAGTACAGGTTGAGCCCCGAAGCAAACTTGAGGAACAGGAACGTCATCATTCCCGGCATCATGTAGAGCATCATCTTCATCTGCGGATTCGGCGGCATCCCGCGCTGGCCGATCTTGCTCAGCGCGAACATCGAAAGCCCCATGACGACCGGGATGATATAGAGCGGATCGGGCCGGGAAAGGTCCGGAAGCCACAGGAACGAGGCGCCCCGGAGTTCGATGGTGTTCTGGAACACGAAGAAGAACGCCAGCAGGATCGGCCAGGGCAGGAGCATGGGCCAGCAGCCGCCGAACGGGTTGACGTTGTGTTCCTTGTAGAGCTTGAACATCTCCTGTTGCAGCCGTTGGGGATCGGCTTTGTACTTGTCCTGCAGCTCCTTGATCAGCGGCTGGACCGCCTGCATGGCCATGGTGGAGCGCATGGCCTTCTGGTTGAGCGGCCAGAGCAGAATCCGGATCAGGATGCCGAACAGGATGAGTCCCACGCCATACGCGAGACCTAGACTGTGGTGCATCCAGACCAGCAGGGACCGGGCGCCCAGGGCCACCGGGCGAATGATGGTGCGGAACCCCGGCCAGCCGTAGGGGTTCACATCGTCGAAATCGTGTCCGATGGCCCGGAGCCTCGGATACTCCAAGGGCCCTGCGTACAGCTGAAAATGGAACGCCCCTGCGGATCGGACCGGAACGCCGGCCGTGATCGTCGCGGCCGTGGTGATACGCCCGGCGGTGTCGGTGGCAATGGCCGTTGCCCCGCCAATGCCTCCGTTCCGGCCGGTGCTGCCGCTGTCGGGCACCAGGAGTGCGGTGACGAAGTACTTCGATTTGACCGCAACCCACTCGAACGGTCCATTGAACGCCATCGGCTGATGCAGCTTGAGCTTGCCGAACCGGGTGAGCGCGGCCTTGGAATCCTTGACCACCACGCCCAGCTCGCGCGCGTGCTCCACGCTGTCGGACTCGGTGTTGCGGAGACCGGGGCCCATGCCCACCAGCAGGGTGCCACCGTCGGGCCCCAACCCTTCGACCCGGCCCGTGACGTCCACCAGATAGTCGTCCGGCTTGAAAGTGTAGGTGAGCGAGACCGCCACCCCGCCTTGCCGCGCCGTCAGTGTGAGCGGGGTGGCGCCCTGAACGTTGAGCACCTTGGTCGACGGCTCGAAGCGCCAGTCGCGCAGCCACACGGTGTCGCGCCCGGCCAGCAGCCCGAGGGCCAGCAAGTCGCTCCGCGGCATCAGGATCTGGGCCGGACGACGATTCTCCTCGGGCCGCATCGATGGATAGGTGAGGAACGTCGCCTCGATCATCCGCCCGCCGCGGGTGGAAAGCGCGTAGCGATAGAGCGGAGAGGTCACGACGATGGTGTCTTCCGACGGCCCCGCCAGGGTGCTGTCGGATGGCTGGGGGGCGGCAATCGGCGCGGCGGGCGACGGACCCACACTCGGAGCAAGGCGTCCGCTGTCCGCCGGTGCGCCCGCCCGTCCGTCCGTCTGGACAACGGAAGGCCTTGGCTTCGGCTTCGAGAAAAACATCGAAGGCAGGATAGCGACGGCCATCATGAGCACGACGGCCAGGAGAACGCGACGATCCATATCGAAGGGGGTATCCGGGAGATTACGGCACGGGGTCAAACCCGCCCGGGTTGAAGGGGTGACAGCGCGCGATCCGGCGTGCGCCCAGCCACCCACCGCGAAGCACACCGTAGCGGCCGATGGCTTCCAAAGTGTACTGCGAACAACTCGGCGTGAACCGGCAGCTCGGCGGCAGCACCGGAGAAATGAGCCGCTGGTAGCCCCGAATCAACCCCATGGCCGCCTGGCGGGGCCATCGTGTAATGGGCTGCACCGATTCACCCCACGCCCATGCGCCAGGTCAGAAGCTGGCTCGAAAGTGCCTCGAACTCGGCGCCATACGCGTCCCGCCGGGCCCGAATCACCACGTCCCACGGAGGCAGATCTCGCTGGAGCTCCCGCCGCCATACCTCGCGCAGCCGGCGTCGCAAACGATTGCGGGCCACCGCGCTGGACTGAAATTTCGGAACGATCAGTCCCACCCTCGGGTGGCCCGCTTGATTGTCTGCCCATATAACGTCGAGATGGGCCAGCCGCCGCCGTTTTCCGGTTTCCTGCACCCGGCGAAGCTCCGAGGTGAGGGTAAGCCGGCTCGTGCGCGGCAGCCGCTCGGCTGCCGTCAGCTTCCGCCGTGCTTCGAAGGCAGCCGGACGGTGAGCCGCTTGCGGCCCTTCTTGCGACGGCGAGAAAGCACCTCGCGACCCCAGCGATCCGCCATCCGGGCACGGAAACCGTGGCGATTGATCCGCTTGCGATTGCGCGGGCGATATGTCGGCTGCATACGAAATCCTTGTCCCCCAATGAGCCCGCAAAGTTAGCCGCCCAAGCCTGTTTCGGTCAAGGTTGACTTTTCCACAAGCGTGTCGTAGCTTCGCCTCCCCCAACAACATCCCTACTGTCATCCGACCGAACGATCGGGCATGCAGCTGTCGCTAAAAGAAGCCTGGACGCGCATTCTGGACGACGCCCGACGCGAAATCCCGGAAAAGGATTTCAAGGCGTGGGTTGAGCCCGCCAAACCCGTTGCGCTCGAGAGCGATCGCCTGATTCTGGGTGTCCCCGACGAGTTTGCCGTGCAGTGGAACGAGGCCAAGAATTCCGGCCTCTTCGCCCGACTCGCCGAGCGTGCGTTGGGTCGGCCCGTCTCCGTCATCTTCCGCGTGGACGAAGACCGGCTGCAGCGGCCCCAGATGGATTTCTTTGTCGCACCGATCCCCGCGTCCAGCTCCGCGGCCGCAGCCAATGCACCGGCACAGCCGCTCAACGAGCGCTACACCTTCGAAAACTTCGTCATCGGCAAGTCGAATGAGCTTGCCGCGGCGGCCGCGCATGCGGTGGCGGAGGCTCCGGGGAAGCTCTACAACCCCCTGTTCATCTACGGGGCCACCGGCCTCGGCAAGACCCACCTGATGCAGGCTATCGGGCATATCGTCACCCGGCGGAGTCCCTCGGTGCGGGTGCTCTACGTCGGTGCCGAGCAGTTCATCAACGAAGTGATTGAGAGTATTCACTCCCGCACCATGCCCGAGCTCCGCCGGCGGTATCGCAACGACGTGGATCTCTTCCTGGTCGACGATGTGCATTTTCTGGAGGGCAAGGAAGCCACCCAGGAAGAGTTTTTTCATACCTTCAACACCCTCTACGAGGCCAAGAAGCAGATCGTCCTGACCTCGGACCGGCCGCCGAAGGAAATGCCCGGCCTCGAGGCCCGGCTGGTCAGCCGCTTTGAATGGGGCATGGTGGCCGACGTCGGCCAGCCGGATCTGGAGCACCGGATCGCCATTCTGCGGAAGAAGCAGGAGCAGGATCACCTCGAAACGACCATACCTGATGAGGTCTTGAGCTTCATCGCGGAATACGTGCATTCCAACGTCCGCGAGCTCGAGGGTTGCATCATCAAGCTCCTGCTCTATGCCTCGCTTCGGCATCGCGAGATCACCATCGATCTGGCGCGGGAAGCCCTGGCCGACAAGATTCGCCCCGGTCAGGAGCAGTCCGGCTCGATGCCCAAGCAGAGCCCGACCATCGACAAGGTGCAGGATGTCGTGGCGCGACGCTGGGGAGTGACCCCCGAGGGACTCCGCTCCAAGGCTCGGATCAAGACCCTCACGGTGCCGCGCCAGATCGCGATGTATCTCGCGCGGGAAGTTCTGCAGATGCAGCTCGTCGAGATCGGCCAGGCGTTCGGCGGCCGCGATCACTCGACCGTGATTCACAGTGTGGACAAGGTGCAGAGACAATTGCAGCGCGATCGTCAGTTCCGAGAACGCGTTGAGTCGGCTCGGCAGGAATTGTACGCACCGTAATCGCTTCGGCGCATACGGTGCTGTGGACGATCGGGGATAAGGGTGCGTGGCGGACCGGACTGTCCCCAACACCAACACGATCCCCACGCGATCGAACGAGGGATGCACCGATGGACACGTCACTTGAGCGCAGTGTCCACATTTCCATGCCCTCTACTACTGCTACTAGGTATAACTATCTGTTAGTAGTCTCTTCTTATAGGGCTTTGCGGGGGGCGTACGGATGAAGTTCACGATCACGCGGGAAAAACTCCACGAGGGTCTCGGGGCGGTCGCGGCAAGCGTGCCCTCGAAGACGACCCTTCCCGTGCTGGCCAACATCCTGGTCGAGGCATCCAAGGACGGGCTCAAACTCTCCGGCACCGACCTCGATATTTCGGTGAGTACCACCATCCCGGCCTCGGTGGACCAGGAGGGCGCCACCACGCTCCCGGCCCGGAAACTGGTCGAGATCGTGAAGGAACTCCCCAATGCCGCGATCCGGATGACCAGCTCGGGTGAGCAGCGGGCCACCATCGAATGCGGCAAGTCGAAATTCAAGCTGCTCGGCCTGTCGCGGGACGAGTTTCCCGCCTTCCCGAGCGTCAAATTCGAAGGCGGCTGGAAAGTCGCGGCCAAGGATCTCCAGAAGCTGATCAGTCACGTCGCCTTTGCGGCCAGCACCGAGGAGAGCCGCCCGATCCTGAACGGCGTGCTCTGGGAGCTTCGCGCCGACCGGATGCGCATGGTCGCCACCAACGGGCACCGGCTGGCGCGGATGGACGTGCCCACGAGCGGTCAGGGAGGTGGCCAGGCCGATCTCATCATTCCGCCCAAGGCGCTGGAGCAGATCCGCCGGCTCTTCGGAGGGGATGAG
>Ga0068863_100007579_pt1 | contig 10615 bp, 10 predicted proteins | sample KBSSwiS62_FD_66596 | JGI IMG/M metagenome (GOLD analysis project Ga0068863, IMG submission 66596) | Switchgrass rhizosphere microbial communities from Kellogg Biological Station, Michigan, USA - KBS Switchgrass S6-2 | ecosystem: Host-associated > Plants > Roots > Rhizosphere > Soil ...
TTCGCCACGAAAGTCCCGCCTGAAAGACTTCGAGGACAATGAACTCAAACATCTTTTTGTCATCATGAACCGGGACGCCCCATTCCTCGTCGTGATATTTGAGGTAGATGGGGTCATCTGTTGGCCAGGGACAGCGGGGGAGAGTCGTTGCCATATCTGTGGCGTACGATATCATGGGCGAAATCCTATGCGACATTTTTCAAAATCAGTGGTCGTGTGTGCGTTGTCGTTGTCCGTTGTTGGCGGCGGATGTACGTGGCCGTGGCAACAGCAGATGTCTTCATCGTCGTCCGTCGGGACGGACGCATCAATAAACGACCAAACGACAGATCAGCTGCATGAAGAGAACGCCCAGGCCCTGCAATACGGCTCAAGCGTGCAGTATCAAGCGCCTACATCTACGATAAATCCTGATATCGCGAAGGATTTTGATACCGCCGGGATCGAAGGTCTTAAAGACATGCAAGCTGCCTATGGCGTGAAATTTAGCGCCGCCGATCTCAAGCAGTTAGCAGGCAACAAATTTATCGTTAAACACATTACCGAGACGACGTTGACGCCTCCTTCTGGGATGGACAACGAACGGGAATTCTCGCAGCTCTACTCAAATGTCGCCGGCCCCCGAGATCCGCACAAGCGCGGTCCCCAAAACGCCGAGTTTTATTCGTCCGATGTCTTTTTTAACGCCTACAACAACCTCTATACCGAACTCTTGAAGGAAATGGAGAATAAGACGTTCTATCCAAATCTGAAGAACCTCTCCAAGGCTTTTTACGATGCGTCGTCAGCGAAGCTTGCTGCCGCACAGACCGACGCCGACAAGAGCACCTGGATGAAGGTCCGCAATTATTTCGCGGTCCCGTATGCCATCTTCTCAACGGCCGCGCAGCCGCTCTCCAACGATGACTACTACAAGAACGGTGAAATGCTTGATCCTGAAAAAGTCCAAGCCGATTTCACGCTCCGCGATGCCAAGGTTGATACCTATGACAACGTCTCTGCCTTCGTCAAAAATCTCAAGCTCGATGCAGAAAGTCAGGTCGCAGTCTTGGCGGACCTCAAGCAGATTTACACGCCCACCATGCCTACGCCGCCAGAGGTATTTAAAAAGGAATACGCCGATTATGCCGCGCAGACGACTATCGGTTTCAAGGTTGATTTTACACAGTTTACGCCGCGTGGGAGCTACACTTCTAGCTCACTCCGTCGTCAGTACTTCCGCGGAGTGAAATGGTTCATCATGTTGCCGTTCTTCGTGAAGAGCGCTGATCTTACACGTTACGCGTTTGCGATTACCCAGCTCATGTCGGAGAACCCGCAACAACTGGCGGATTACAGCAACATGGAATCAGCGATTGGCTTCATGGTCGGCTCAAGCGATGATTTGATGCCAACCGATTATCTCCAAGCGCTCGTGTCCACCAAAAATGCCGCAAACCAAGAACAGGCGATTTCGGAATTCCTTCTCAAGGCTCATCCGCCGCAGATCAAGGATTTGAGCGCCGCCTACCCGTGTGTGGGATGCGTGACGTCGGATGAGGCGTTGCTTGCCTCAAAGGGCATGCGGTTCTTCAGCGGGAAATTCATCATTGATTCGTATTGGACCGGACAGCTGACCCAGGGCGATGAGCCGCCGCGACCAGGCTACACGCAAAAACTTCCGCCAATGGCGTCGTCACTCGAAGTGATGTCTATTCTTGGTTCTGATTACGCGAAGTCGCAAATTCCGAAGTTGGATTTCTACACGCCGAAATATTCGCAAGCCGTCGATAAAGCCGTTGCCGATCTCACGGCAGAGCAGCAGAAGCTGACAGATGTGGATTGGACCAAAAATCTCTACACGTCTTGGTTCTGGACGATTAAATCACTCTTTACGACACTGCAGGCACAACACGACAACTTGCCGCGCTTCATGCAATCAACGCCCTGGGCAGCCAAGACGCTCCAGACTGCGACTGCCTTCTGGACGGAGTTGCGCCACGCCACGATCCTCTACGCCAAGCAATCATTCGCGGAGATGGGTGCGGGGCCAGGGGAATGCGATCCAAGCCAAATTCCATCTCCGCCGAAGGCATACGTCGAGCCGCAGGCCGAAGCGTATGCGAAACTCGTCTACCTCGCGAAACGAACGGACCAGGGATTGAAGGATCAAGGCTTTGGTGAACTCAACAACCTGCGCCCGCTTGAGAACTACATTGGCCTCATGCAAACGGTCCAGGCGTATGTGTCGAAGGAGTTGGGGAATACAACGCTCACAGAACATATCTCAAAGAACACGATGCCCGACCCGTACGATGAGACGAAGCAGTGCACGTACTACGAGGTAGACCAGGGAAGCGATTGGGAAACCCTCCGGTTGGGAATGCTGGATGGTCTTGAGTCTGCTTTGCCACTCCCGGTCGAAGGGCCCATCCTGACCGCAAAAGACCGTCGTGCAGCGTTGGTGGCGGATGTCCATACGGGAGGTGATTCCGACAATCCGACTAAAATCTTGTATGAAGGTGAGGGAGCGCCATACGTCATTTTTACCGCAGTCAAAGACGCGAATGGAGCGCGCCTCACGGTGGGTTTCATCTCTTCGCAGTTCGAGTTCACCAAAGAACTGGGCGGACCGCGTATGACCGATGAAGACTGGCAAAAGAACTTCTACACCGGTACGGATACGTTCAACGCCTTCCAATACACGCCGGCTGCATCATGGCCCAAGCTGAACCCGTGGTACGCGCCGATTTTCGGCAACTAAATGTCGCGCTGGTCCATCGTCCTGATTACCGCCGCCGCACTCCTCGTGGGTGCGGCGTTTGGCGTTCTGTCCTTGGGTACGCGACAGCCTACGCCCGCATCGATTGTCTATCCGAGCCCGTACGACTCGCCCCAGCAATTCATGGAGGGGTTCTATGCGGCAGACCATGCGATGGAGCCGGCGACAGGCACGATCCGGGCGCTGATAGTTCCGCATCATCTGACGGCAACCGCAACGCTCGCGTCGGGAATGAAGGCCCTCGCGGGGCAACATTTCACGAAAATCCTCTTGCTCTCACCCGATCATTTTAGCCGTTGCGAGACGACGCTTTGCACCGTGAATGCGACATATCAGACAGAATTCGGCGTGATCCACGCCACGACGGCTACGGTAGATGGTTTGCTGGATTCTCCGATCGTCTCGTCAAATCCCGGGTTATTTCAAGCCGAGCATGGAATTTATGCCGTCCTGCCGTACATTGCGCACGATGTTCCCGGCGTTGAAGTAACGCCGCTCGTGATCTCACAAAAAACAACAGCCTGGAAGAATGATCGGCCAAAAATCTTGGCATTGCTGCAACGAGTGATTGACCCCGATACAGTCCTCGTTGTCAGCAGTGATTTTTCACATTACCTGCCTCTTGCAAGAGCAAGTCAGATGGATGAGGCGACGCTCAAGGTGCTTCTCGCTGCTGATCTAGACGGTCTTGCTTCCCTCAAAGACCCAGACCAGAGCGATTGCCCTGGTTGCTTGTGGGCGCTAGGCGCGTTGGCCCAAGAGCGTGACTTTTATCATCCAACAGTAGTCCTCCACACGAATTCTGCGACAATTTTAGGGGAGCCGACGATTCCTTCGACGACCAGCCATTTTGCCATCATCTGGAAACAAGGGGATTAGTTGACCTTTTGGTGATTCCTCTGTATCTTCTTGGGGTGCGCACGCTCCTTGTTAGGAAGACGCTCAACCCCAACCCGCGCACACGAAGGAGTCCGTCATGGACAACAAGATCCGTCTCAACGAGTCGTACGTCATCCGTCGCTTCGGCCTCACGCTGCTCGCGCGACTGACCCTCTCGAGCGACGGGCGCGTGTCCGTCGACAACTCCTGCGGCGACGCCGACTTCCGTGCCAGCCTCACGGCCGGCATCCAGGCGCTCGACGCGAACGGTGAGCTTCAGACCTTCACGCTGCTCGACGGCGAGGCGTTCATCGACGCCTGCAAGCAGGTCTACGCGACCCCGCAGATCTCGATCTCCCTCGAGGAGTCGGTCGATCGGTTGGACCGCAAGGTCCGTGCCCTCCAGGCACTCCAGCCCACTGCGTGATCGTCCGTCCGCGTCTTCCGTCTTCTCCAGGCCGCTCCCTCGTAGGGTGCGGCTTCTTCTTTCTCAAAAGGAGGTTTGAGTGGTAGAGCGATATCCGTCGAACTACTTCGTCTGCGTCAATCCGAGTGCGACGATTGGCTTTGCCGAAGCCGAACGGTCGTTGATCCATGATCCGATCGACTCCTGCGTGAGCAACGAGATCTACCTCGGACAGATCGGCGACGGCAACAAGGCCCGTGTCCCCATTGCGGAGTTCATGTGCGGTCTCAAGGGGAGTGGTCTCCTCATCACGTTCCGCGCTCGCGACCTCGGTGCGATCCCACAGATTTTTTCCAGGGTCCCCGTCGCGACCCACCCGCTCCGCCACCGGATGGCGTTCGTCGTCTCGCACTTTGGCAACTTCAACCTGTGCCCACTGACGTACGTGCGAGAGCATCCGGGGCTTGGGCTGGGGACGTTCACGGCGACCGTGTTTGCGGAGCCGTTCCTGCTCTTGGGTACGCTCAAGAACGGGAAGACTGGCACCGTCTCGCGGCGCGTTCTCACCCGTGAGCAATCACACCCCGAAGCCCTGTTGTTCGACTATCTGATTGGTGGAGGCCAACGGATGGAATCGAGCCATGTCGTCGACACCCGCCAGCGCGTCATCCTCCAATACAACCACGAGGCGTTCGACTTCAACGACAACGCTCGCGATCGCCGGATCGCCGCGGTATTCGATGGAACGTCGCGCCGCATTTCTCCGCAATTCTGGCGTTCGTTCGCCGAGCTTTCCGACGAGGGTTCGATGAGCTCGCGCCGGATCAGGGGAGAGCTGCAGCCTCTGGGCAGGGAAGCCGTCAACAACTTCTTCGAGCGTCATCGAGAGGTCTTCAGGGAACGTCGCCTTGGCGACGTGGAGATCCGTCTTGACTGAGACCGCCGCCTGCACGCATCTACGCGTCGGGCGGTTTTTTATATCAAAATATCGCTAGTGTCGATGGTGGCTGATGAGGAAGAACGACCAAAAAATAACGAGCGATAACCCTATCATAACGACGACCGATAGCCATGTTGGAAATGTCGGCCGTGTTGTTTTGAGGTAGCGATGAAAGCGGATGGCCTGCAGGACGAACAAGAATTCTGTTGGTGCAAAGGCAAGAAGAAAGATCAACGGGATATTCGCCAGGTGGATTGTGATCGTCACGGCATGCACGTAGGTCAAAAACGCAGCAAGATAGACGAAGCGATGCAGCCGCTTCCACCAGGGGCCCATCGGTCGTTTGAGACGCTTCAAGGAGGTGACGGCCAAAGCCGCAAGAATGATCAACGCCGCCAGTCCGATGGCGAGCGAGACCTGCTCCCCCAGGCCCCAAAACGAAAGATTGTAGAAGCTTCCAAAGAATAACCAACCATAGATCGAATGGAGGAACGCAAAGAAGAATGCCGAAATACCAAAGGCTTTTTTCGCGCGCATGGCCGGCTTCCGTGCTGGGAGGTTTGGCCACGCGAGATACAGCGGTGTTGGCAGCAACGAACAATAGAGAAAAACGACGGCGGCAAGTCCGTACCATTGCGTCTGCGACGTGTGAAACGGGCCAATGTGGCGCATGCGGGAAACGACCTCAATCAACAGGGCGAGGTTTAGCGCAATGATGTAGATGATGCCGCGGATGTATTTCATGTGTGTCGGCAGTATACTAAACAATATGACATCCCTACGAAAAATCACGCTTGGCGTTGTGGCTCTGGTGCTGGTTGGCCTGCTTGGCTATGGCGGATGGAGGGCTTCGTTGTTCTACCGTCAAAACTTGTCAGGAGCAGCACCGGCCGTTCTTCCGGCAACGCAAGACATCTCCGAGCTTGTGGATACAAACGAGACGCCGCTTTCATTGCCAAGCGGATTCTCGCTCAAAATTTTCGCCAAAGGTCTTGGTGGACCGCGTGTCATTGTGACGGATCCAAAGGGCGTCGTTGTGGTCAGCGTTCCGGCGTCCGGCAAGGTTGTGGCGCTTCCAGATAATGACGGTGACGGAAAAGCTGATACCGCAGTGACGGTGGTATCGGGTCTCAAATACCCGCACGGCCTGGCATTTCGCTGCGTGGGGGGAGCCTGCAAACTCTACATCGCTGAAGAAAACGCGCTCGCTTCGTATGACTATAACGTCGAAACGCAGACAGCGACCAATCGAACGCTGCTTGTGAGTTTGCCAGATGGGGGAGAGCATGTGACGCGTTCACTGATTTTTTTGCCTCCGCCGAATGAGGCAACGCTTCTCGTCGCGATTGGATCGTCGTGTAATGCCTGCAAGGAAAGCGACCCACGTCGCGCCGCCATCTCACAAATCAATGTCGAGACAGGGAAAGCGCTCACGCCGTATGTAACAGGCATGCGCAATTCCGTCTTCCAAGCGATTGATCCACTCACGCAACGCGTCTGGGGAACGGAGAATGGGCGAGATTTTTTGGGTAACGATCTTCCGCCGGATGAACTCAACATCATTACAGAAGGTCATCAGTATGGTTGGCCGAATTGTTACGGGCAGAACGTGCTTGATAAATCCGTTGATGCGCAGGGCTCGTGCGCAGGGAAAACCCCGGCGCAAGTCGAGTTTCATGCGCATTCGGCGCCGCTCGGTATCGCCTTCATCCAAGGTCAGGGCTGGCCAAGCGAGTACCAAAACGATCTGTTCGTGGCATTTCACGGATCGTGGAACAGTACCGTCCCGACGGGTTACAAAGTTGTCCGGGTAAAGTTAGACGAGAATGGGGCTTCACAAGGCATCGAGGATTTTTTGAAGGGCTTCCTCACCGCAAAAGGCCAAACGTATGGTCGTCCGGTTGGGTTGCTCGTAAAATCAGACGGCGAATTGTTTGTGACGGACGACAAATCCGGCGTCGTGTACCGCGTCTCAGCGACGAACTAGTTTGCGGGCGAACCAACGATTAACTGGATTGAACCTGAATGCTCGTGTGTGGAGTCGTTCCAGCGAGCGACGACGGTGATGCGCCCGTTCACGTTCTGCGCAGCATGAAAGACGCCGTTGCTATCAACCTGACCCATGGTGGAGTCGGACGCCTGCCAGGTCGCCTGGTTTGTGATTTCGTCGCGTTGTGAGAGCAGACCTGTTGTTGGGTCCGCATATTCGGGGAAGGCATGGAGCTGGAGCGTGGCGCCGGACGTGACGGCAAGATCTCCATCCGCAGTGATTTTTACGTCATGGTAACCGGAGTGCTGGACGCCGGGTTGCTCCAAGGTAAACGGGCCGGCTTCCTGGCCGATGTTGCCAACGGTTTCGTTTGTTCCGCGTTCGTTGCGAGCCTTCACGGCTCGTGCAGCAAAATCGGCATCTGTGGCGAGTTGTTGGCGAACCCAGGTGTCGTTATGGACCGCATCCGGTGTCGGCGTGAGAGCCGAAACGATAGAAGCGGGCGGTTGTGAGGTATCAAATGCCGCGCTGAATCCACTTGGTACATCTCCGGTTGTGGAGGCACTCGAGAGGTGAACGGTTCCATCAAACGCATCCAATTGATATTGCGGCCCGTAACCCGAAAGCAGATAGGCGGTTCCTCTGACGCTGGCGATGACTGTATCGTAGCCAACATCGTACGAGGATGACGCATCAAGCAGTTTCAAAATTCGCGACCAAATACGCCCTGCGCCAAGCGTCAGATGGATATGTTGTTTCGTCCACTGTGTGGGATCGATGCTGACCTGGTCGACGACGACATTGGTGTTTTCATCCAATGCCGTGCGTGCTCCAGAGAAAAACTCGAGACTCGCTCCAGAATCAAGGCCGGTCGCAATAATGTCGCCCGGATGGATAACCGCTCCAGCAGCGGCGTCTTGGGGGTTCCCGTCCTTGGGAGTCAGGGTAACGGTGCCTGTTACCGAGGCAATGGTCGCTGTCAGCGCGACAGGTGGCTGAGTGGTTGTGGGCGTTGGAGTCGGCGCGTCGTGGGGTGTGCATCCAGCACCCAGAAGGCCGAGGAGGAGGAAGAAGGTCAGGAGTGAACGTTTCATGGGCCGAGTGTAGCGATTTTTTATGAATGCACCAACTGACCCCAGTCGCTGCGTAGCCATGGATGCAAAGGTCGACTTTATTCATGTCTTATCGTAATCGATTCATCATGAAGAAATACCTTTCCTCCATTGCTGCAGCGGGGTTGCTTGCTGGGAGCGTTGCAACGGTTGCGCCCGTACATGCGCAAACGACGACGACTGCCAACGGCGCTCCGTCTCATCAGACACATATTTTCGGTCACGGTCCGTTTCAAAAGGGGATTGGCGACCACGCCAACCTTCTGGGCATTCGCGCGACTGACCTACAGTCTCGGCTCTCTCAAGGTAAGACGTTCCAGCAGATCGCGTCAGATCTCGGCATCAGCCAAGATCAACTCAACGCGAAACGGTTGGGCCAGATGAAGATTCATCTTCAAGAGCTCGTGACGAGTGGCAAAATCACGCAGGCACAAGCGGATTCACTCCTACAGAAAATGCAGAACCATCCCAAGATGGATGCATGGCGAGGCCATGGCGGCAGACGCGCGTTTGGCAAAAAAGTCCCGTCTCCACAATCAGAATAGTTCATAACGGACGACCATGGTGTCGTCCGTTATTCGTGCGAACGATCGGAGATGCGGAGCGCGCTCCAGATAACCAAGGCTGCCACGAGTGAGCCGCAGGCCGACAAATAAAACGCCGTTTGGGGTGAACCCGTATCCCATATTTTTCCAATACCCCATCCACCTACGATGAGCGCGAGTCCTGTCGAAAAGTGGAATAACGCATAGGCTGTTCCGCGGATTTCATCTGGAACGAGATCGCCGATGATTGCCCGACCCGAACCCTCGGTGAGGGCGTAGAACAATCCGTAGCTCGCAAATGCGGGGATAGCGCCGAGGAGCGAATGAGACGCACCGAATACCATTTCAACAAACGCGAGAACGGACCAGCCCGCGACAAGAATCGGGAGTTTGCCGATCTTGTCGCTCCAAATTCCGATCGGATACGAACAGACGGCATAGAGTAACGTGAACGCCGCAAAGAGCGCGGGGATCCAGGCTACCGGAACGCCGAGATCTCCCGCGCGCACGAGGACGAGTGCGTCGTTAACCCGCGTGAGTGAGGCAAGAATCGACCCGACGAGGAAGATCCAAAAAACGAGTGGGAATTTTTTGTGGCCCGTACGTCGTGATTGTTTTGTCGATTCATTTTCACGCACGGCAAAAACGATCAGTCCAAGGGCAATCGCTCCGGGAATTGCCGCAAGAGCGAAGATGAGTCGATAAGACCAAATGGTTGTTCCGAGCAGTACCAGCAGCGCGGTCGCAAGAATCGGGCCCACGACGGAGCCAGCCGTATCAACGAGCCGCTGGAAACCAAACGCCCGACCTCTTCGTCCATCCGACGATTCCGCGATGAGCGCATCGCGAGGCGCGTCTTTCATGCCTTTACCCACTCCGTCCATCGTCCGAAGCGTTGCAATCGTTGCAAGGGGCCCGGCGATCGCAAGCAGGGGACGCGCCACGGAGGATAAGGCGTAACCCAGCAGGACGAGTTCTTTGCGTTTTCGTAACCGATCAGACGCGATCCCGGAAACAAGGCGGAAAAGAGCCGTTGATCCGTTCAAGAGTCCATCAATCAATCCGATGAGGGTATGTGATGCACCGATCGCAATTAAAAACCCTGGAAGGGCCGGAGAAATCATGTCTTGACCGAACCCCGAGAAGAAGGCGACAAGCGCCAAGGCAATGACATTGGGTGGAACGTGCACCAAACGTCGAGTGTGATTCGTAGCAGCTTTCATGGATGGCTATAGGATAGTCCGTTTGCGGGTCCTGTGCTACGTTCTGCAGAACATATGAACTTCCATCCGATGCTGGTGCATTTTCCGGTGGCGTTGTTTACGGTCTACGCGCTTCTTGAAATCGCTTCGCTCACACGTCTTGGAAAACAGGCGTATTGGTTTTACGTCAAAGCTGTCGTCGTCCTATTTGGTTCTGTGGCATCGTGTGCGGCGGCGACGGCGGGTGTGTTGATTAAGCCGCTCTTTTCCGGCGAACCGACGATTGAACGGCTCGTCACGACGCATGAAACATTTGCGATTACGACTGTCGTGGTTTTTGTGTTGATTGCATTTGGCTATGCCGTTGCTTGGATCCGCAAAGATATGCCGGCTATTCGATTACCGGGATTTGTTAATGGTGTTTCTGTCTTTTTACAGCGGACGGTTGTTCGCATGGTTTTGGCTGGAATCGGTTTGGCGTGCGTGACGATTACCGGAGCCCTCGGTGGCGCGATTGCCTACAGCCCAACGGTTGATCCGGCGGTGTCGTTGATTTATCGGATCTTCATCCGCTAATCCGATGACGTCCGCGAACCAACAGCAGACGGACGCAGAGCTCATTCAGGCCTACGCGCGTGGCGATGAGGCGGCGTTTGAGGCCTTGGTTCGCCGGCATCTCCCCGCGATGTATCGGTTTTTAACCCGCATGACGAATGATGCGGCGGTTGCAGAAGATCTTGCGCAAGAGACGTTCCTCAAGGTTTGGCGTCACATCAATCG
>Ga0068863_100007585_pt1 | contig 10610 bp, 8 predicted proteins | sample KBSSwiS62_FD_66596 | JGI IMG/M metagenome (GOLD analysis project Ga0068863, IMG submission 66596) | Switchgrass rhizosphere microbial communities from Kellogg Biological Station, Michigan, USA - KBS Switchgrass S6-2 | ecosystem: Host-associated > Plants > Roots > Rhizosphere > Soil ...
CTGCGGTACGTGAGGGTGAGCGCGAGAGCCAGCGCGCCAAACACCGCTCCGTTCCCGAGTCCGAGTAACAGGAACCTGAGGTGATCGATCATGCTCTCTCCGGGAGGGTCGTCCCAGGCACGGGACGGCGATGCCGTGGGCCGCGCCCGCACGTCGAACGCCGTGTGGGCAGGTCGCCGGTGAGGCACCTGCCCCCCGGTCGACCACGAGAAAACTAGTTGGACGAATGTGTCTTACTTCATCGCGACTGTCAATGCCCGATCCGGCCAACGTCGCGGGCGGCGAGTGTCAGGACGCGGGCTCGCGCGGCAGGCCCAGTGCTCGTTCGGCGAGGATCGTGCGCTGCACCTCGGAGGTGCCGGCGTAGATCGTGCCGGCACGGGCGTTCAGGGAGACCTCCCACCAGCTGCGCGACGACTCGGGATCGGCGCCGGGGTCATCGGTGCGCATCGGCTTCGATGGGCCCTTGCCTGTCGGGACCAGCCCGTCGAGCCCTTCGATGTCGAGGGCGAGCTGGGTGACCTCGCGGTGGTACTCGCTCCAGTAGAGCTTGGACACCGACGAGGCGTGCCCCAGGTCCCCACCGGAGAGGACGTCGGACAGGATCCGATAGCCGAGGAAACGCATGACCTCGACCCTCATCCGGCAGTACGCGAGCCTGCGGCGCACGGCGGGATCGGACGTCGCGCCCCGTCGACGGGCGAGTTCCACCAGTCGGTCGAGCTCGGCGCGGAACAGGATCGGATTCGTCGCCGCTTCCTCGCCACGTTCGAACGTGAGCAGGGTTGAGGCGACCTTCCAGCCGTCGCCGGGCTCCCCGACGATCTCGTCCACCGGGATCCGCACGCCGGTGAAGAAGACCTCGCAGAAGTCCGTTCCGCCGGTCATGTGCAGGATTGGGCGGACCTCTATGCCAGGACGATCAAGCGGTACGAGCAGGAACGACAGCCCGCGGTGGCGGGGGGCGCCCGGGTCGGTGCGGGCGAGTAGGAAGATGCCGGTACTGCGGTCCGCACCCGACGTCCAGATCTTCTGGCCGTCGATCACCCACTCGTCGCCGTCCCGGCGCGCGCGAGTCGCGGCCGACGCAAGGTCGGAGCCGGCACCTGGCTCGGAGAACCCCTGGCACCAGCGCTGCTCTCCGGACAGCAATGCCGGGAGGATCTCTCGCTTCTGGTCCTCGCTCCCATAGCGCAGCAGGGTGTTGCCCAGCATCTTAAGGCCGGTCGAGTCCTGCGGCTGCACACCGAACGGCACGCCGGCCCGGGTCAGCTCCTCAACCAGCACCACCTGGTGCAGCGTCGTCAGCCCCCGGCCTCCGTACTCGACCGGCCAGGCCACGCCGAGCAGCCCTCGCCGGTACAGCGTCTGCCGCCACTGCCGCACGAAGGCCTCGGTGGCGGCCGCGTCCGGGATCGCGCCCGTGCCGCGCCAGTCCTCCGGCAGTTCCTCGGCAAGCACCGCCCTCACCTCGGCTCGGAACTCCTCCACCTCGGCGGGGTACGCGATGTCCATGTGGCCTCCTCGTCAATCAGGTATACGATATGGCTCATCTGGTAAGTTTGGTTGTCCTGGACGGTACGCGCGGTCGGTCGGCGCCACCAGTCCTGCCAGGGACGTGCGTCCGCGGACGAGATGTCGATCTCGAACGCGGTCCCTACGGCTCAGAGGGAGGTCCTGTGCGTTTCCGGTTCGATCCCGAGCACGAGGAGCTACGGAACGCTGTCCGGCGTTTCTTCGCCGACGTGGCCGATGAGGCGGCGCTGCGCCGCGGCATGGCTACCGAGACCGGATGGGACCCGTCCGTCTGGCGACGCGCATGCGACGAACTCGAGCTGCCGGGGCTGGCCGTCCCCGAGGAATATGGCGGTGCCGGGTTCGGCCTCGTCGAACTCGGCATCGCCCTCACCGAGGCGGGACGCGTCCTCCTGAGCGCCCCGCTACTGTCGACTGCGATCGCGATCCAAGCGCTGCTCGCGGCCGACGACGCGGACGCAGCCGCCGCCCACCTGCCCGATCTGGCCGCAGGCACGACCACCGGAACGCTGGCCGCCCGCGAACCGGGGGGCGCCTGGGACACACCCCCCGCCACCCTCGCAACGCCAGGACACGACAGCTGGTCGCTGACCGGGCGCAAGGACTGGGTTCTCGATGGCAACACGGCCCAACTGCTCATCGTGACCGCCACTGTCAGCACCGATGTGGCTGACGAGGAGCCCCCCACATCGCTCTTCCTCGTCAACGCGGGCTCGCCGGGCCTGTCGACCCGTCCGCTCGACACCGTCGATCCGACCAGGAGAGCCGCGGAGGTCGCCTTCGACGCCACGCCAGCGAAGCTCCTCGGTGCCTTGCGGGGTGGGGATGAACCACTGCGACGCACATTGGACCGCGCGGTCGCACTGCTCGCCGCCGAGCAGGTCGGCGTCGCACAGGCGTGCCTCGCGACCGCGACGACCTACGCCGGCCAGCGCTACCAGTTCGGTCGGCCCATCGGCTCGTTCCAGGCGATCAAGCACAAGCTCGCGAACGTGCTGTTGGAGACCGAGGCCGCTGCGGCGGCGGCGATGTACGCGACCTGGGTGGCCGACAACCGGCCGGACGAGCTTGCCGAGGTCGCCTGCATCGCCGGCGCGACCTGCTCCGAGGCCGCGCTGTTGGCCGCCGGAGAGAACATCCAGGTGCATGGCGGTATAGGCGCAACCTGGGAGCACTCGGCCCACCTGTACCTGAAGCGTGCCACCGTCAGCCGGCTGCTGCTGCGGTCCCCCGCCCAGCATCTGGATCGGCTCGCGCGCCTCACTGGCATTGACGGCACCCGCCCGCCGATCCCAGCCGCCGGTCCTGCAGTCGGCGCGGCAGCTGGCCCGCGCCTCGCCGTCGACGTGGGGGACCTTCGCGGTTCGACCGCTCCGGCCTTCGTCAGCGGCTGATCGCCGTCGTCGGGCAGCCGCCGCGCACAAAGCTGGGATGCGAAATCCGGCTTCGTGGACTTCATCGACACGTGTCCTAGCGAACCTCAGGAGGTGCGACCATGGCCACACCTGCGATGAGCGGCCGTGAGACCGGGCTTCACGGCAAGGTTGCCTTCGTCACCGGCATCGCCCGGGGACAAGGCCGCGCGCACGCGCTCGCCCTCGCGCAGGCGGGCGCGGACATCATCGGGATCGACCGAGCCGCCGACGTCGCCAGCATGGGCTACCCGATGGGGACCGAGGCCGAACTCGCGGAGACCGTCGGGCTCGTCGAGGCGACCGGTCGTCGGATCATCGCGCGCAAGGGCGACGTCAGGGACCGCGAGAGCGTCAAGGAACTGCTCGCCGAGGGCGTCGCCGAACTCGGCCGCCTCGACGTCGTTGTTGCCAGTGCGGCGATCTCGCCACCAGCTCACCGACTGTGGGAGATTCCCACCGAGCAGTGGGACGATGTCATCGGAACTAACCTGACCGGGGTTTTCCATACCTTGGCCGCGTCGATGCCGCATCTGCTCGCCGGACGACGCGGCGGGTCGATCATCGTCATCAGCTCGGGCGCGGCGATGATCAACGTGCCGAATCTCTCCGACTACGTCACGACCAAGACCGGTGTCATCGGAATGGCCAAGTCACTGGCCAACGAGGTCGCACACAAGCAGATCCGGGTCAATGTGATCGCGCCCGGCACGGTCAACACGCCGATGGTGACGGCAAACGAGCCCCAGTTTCGGCTGTTCCGCCCGGATTTGGCCAACCCGCGTATCGAGGACTGCGCGGACGGCTTCACCCGGATGAATCCGATGGGCCGACCCTGGCTTGAGCCCGACGAGATCTCCCGCGCTGTGGTGTTTCTCGCCAGTGACGACGCTCGCTGGATCACCGGCGTCGTATTACCCGTCGACCAGGGCAACGTCAACCGCCCGTTCTGATCCGCAGCGACAGGCGAAGGGGCCCCATGGAGCAACCACAGTTCGTCCGGGTCGAAATCGTCGACGCGATAGCGACCGTCATCCTTGACCGGCCGCCAGTCAACGCACTGAGCGCCCCAATGATGCGCGAGATCGGAAAGGTGTTTCGTCACCTCGGCCGCGGCGACGACGCCGTGGTCGCCGTGCTCACCTCCGCACGTCCGGGAATCTTCTGCGCCGGCGCCGACATCGCCGAATCCGAGCGCCGCTATGTCGAGCGCAGGCTGCTGCCCGAGGAGTCCCACGCCGACCTGGTCGACCCGGGCGCCGTCGTACGTGAGTGCTTCGAGAGCATCCGGCACGGTGGTCTGCCCGTCATCGCGGCTGTGAACGGCGCGGCGGTCGGCGCCGGCGCCGCCCTCGTTGCCTGCGCCGACCTGGTCGTGATTGCCGAGGAGGCGTACCTCGCCCTGCCCGAGATCAACGTCGGCGTGCTCGGCGGTGCCCGGCACATGCAGCAACTCGTCGGCGTCATGAAGACGCGCGAGCTGGCCTACACCGGCGGCCGGTTGTCCGCCACCGAGCTCCACAGGCTGGGCGGGGCAACTGAGGTGGTCCCGCTCGCGAAGCTCGCTGACGCCGCGAGAGCGCTGGCCCGCGACATCGCCCGAAAGAGCCCACTGGCCCTCAGGCTGTCCAAGGCGTCGATCAACCGGTCCGAGCACCTGCCCCTCGACGAGGGATATCGGCTCGAGCAGGACTACACCGCACGCGTCAGCAAGCTCGACGATGCCCGCGAGGCACGTACCGCCTACCGCGAGAAGCGTGCACCCAACTGGAGCTGGCGATGACAGCGAAGCAGCGGGCGCGTCGCGCGGACTCACCATGTGGAAGGAACGATGGACGAGCGGATCGTAACCGAAGGGCCGGTGCTACTCGACATCGGCGCGGACGGGGTCGCAGTGATCACGCTGAACGCGCCGGAACGGCGCAACGGGTGGAGCCCGGAGATGGAGCGGCGTTACTTCGACGCCTTGGAGCTCGCTGACCAGGAGCCCCGGGTCCGAGTCGTACTACTCACCGGTGCCGGCAGGACGTTCTGCCCCGGCGTCGACAGTGGCCGCCTCGACGGAATCGCCGGCAGGCCGCTCGACGTGACCGATCGACGCTCACCCGTACGCGCTTGGGCGCTACGCAAGCCGCTCATCGCCGCGATCAACGGCGCGTGCGCCGGCATGGGTCTCGTGCAGGCATTGCTGTGCGACGTCCGGTTCGCGGCCCGCGGCGCCAAGTTCACCACCGCATTCGCTCGTAGAGGACTCGTCGGCGAGTACGGCATCACGTGGCTGCTGCCCCGACTCGTCGGGCAGGAACGGGCCGCCGACCTACTGCTCTCCGGCAGGGTCTTCGACGCTACCGAAGCGCTGGCACTCGGGGTCGTTAGCCGTGTGGTCGAGCCCGCCGAGCTGATGTCCACAACGCGCGCGTACGCAGCCGATATTGCGGCCAACTGCTCGCCTCTATCGCTGGCATTCATCCGTCACCAATTGCACAGCGACCCGCAGGGGAGCCTCGACGTCACGCTGCGCCGCGCCTATGCGGCGATGGCCGTCGCCGCGACCAGCGCCGATTTCCGCGAAGGTATCGACAGCTTCCTGCAAAAGCGGCCACCCGCCTTCCCGCCGCTCGCATACGGACTCGACCCCATGACCATCACAGGTGCCGAGTTGCCCGAACTGGGTCTCGTCCCCGGCGAGGTGCTTGGCCGCGGCTGATCGTCGAAAGGACTCAGGTGATGATCGTGGTGTGCCCAGGAGGCATCACGGTACCGATGACCTGAGCCGCGCAACGAAGGGCTGGTGTTATGGCAGGCACGGTACAGATCGACATGAGGGGCCGGGTAGCCCTCGTCACGGGCGGCGGGTACGGGATGGGACGGTCGTCAGCCCTGCGGTTCGCGGCCTGCGGGGCGTCGGTCGCCGTCGCGGACATCGACGCGTCAAAGGGCATGGAGACCGTCGAACTTGTCCGCGCGGCTGGCGGCATCGCCGAGTTCATCCAGGTCGATGTCGGCTACGCCGACGGCGTGCGCGAGATGGTCGACTTCACGGTGGCCACATTCGGGGGCCTCGACTATGCCCACAACAATGCCGGCATCATCGAGGGCCAGGACCCGCTGGTCCGATACTCGGAGGACCTGTGGGAACGGGTGCTTCGTACCAATCTTACCGGTGTCTTTCTCTGCCTGAAATACGAAATCCCGCAGATGCTGCGACGCGGCGGTGGCGCGATCGTCAACGTCGCCTCTGAGGCAGCCTACAAGGGCGATGTAGCCGACATCGGCTACACCGCCAGCAAACATGGCGTCGTCGGCCTGACCACGGCTGCAGGACTTCAGTACGCGAAGCGCGGCATTCGAGTGAACGCGGTCGCGCCAGGCAACATTGCCACAGGTATCACCGAACGGGCCCGTGAGTATCTGACGCCCGAGCAATACCGCCGGATGGAGACCGCAATGCCCATCGGCCGCCTGGGTCGGGCTGAGGAGATCGCCGAACTCGTCGTCTGGCTCTGCTCGGACGCAGCATCATTGATCAACGCGGCCCTCATTGCAGCCGACGCAGGCTTGCACGTCGCCTGAGTCACCGCGGTAGGACGGACCGGCCCGGCCGGAGAAAACGCTGCGGAAGCCCCAGGGCTCCGGCCGGCTTTTGACGGCTCTCTGCACTTCATGTGAAGTCGCTGTCGGAGGGTCAGTGAGCCGTGTCGTTGACAACATCGTGATCAACGGCCAGGTGATCCGGCTCGACGGCGCCATTCGGATGGCGCCACGGTGACGATGGCGCCTGGACCGCGAGGATCTTGTTGCCGCAGCGCTGCTGATCAGCTCGTGGAACCGATAGGTGGAGCGTGACCAGGTCGCGAGGTCGGGTACCTTCTCGAATCCGGCCGTGACCAGCTCGCGCAGTTGTTTCGCCCGCTCCCGCTCCGCGAGGTCCTGGTCGGTGCGGGCCTTGGCCAGCATGCCGTCGCAGACCGGCTCGGTCACCATGCGGGCCTCGTAGATGTCCTGGATCGTGGTTCCCTGCAACTTTTACTAATCAGGCTTGCGGCCGGACCCTGACCGGACTTTTCGGAGTCATTCAATAGCAACCGCTTCATCTAGTTCAAGGCTAGCTATTTTACGACTCGCGACAAAAGGCATCGAGAGCCGTAGGTTTCCAGCGACAGGCTCAGGGAAGTGCCTGTCTGCTAGGAACGACACGGTCGCTGGTCGGTGTGCCGAGGCCGCGCTACCATGCGGAGCCGATCGGCGGAAAAATCAGCTTATTCCACGCCACTGGACAGGCGGAGCACATGGGTATCCGCGGAGATGCGCCGGACGAGACGGACCGCCTGTTCGCCAGGGGTGGTGAGGTGGGCCGGATCATGGCAGGCATGAACTGGGCCGCGACGAGCCTGGGCCCCGTCCAGAGTTGGAGTGCGACCCTGCGCACCGCAGTGAGCATCTGCCTCGAGTCCAGGTTTCCGGTACAGATTTTCTGGGGTCCAACCCTCATCGAGTTCCACAACGACGCAGTCATCCCAATGCTCGGAAGCAGGCATGGAGAATACCTGGGGCTCCCTGCGGACGAGATGTACGATCTACAAAGGAAACATTATCAAGAATGGCAGCAGTCCCATGAGCGGCACCTGTCAAGGCTGGAGAAGGTGATGTCATACGGCAAAGGCGATCTCTCTGAGAACATGACCGCCGTCATAGACCGACACGGATTTATGGAGGAGTTCTATGTCAACGTCGCCTACAGCCCGATCCGCCGGTTTCCAGGCGGTGAGGTGCTCGGCGTCCTGGTAGTCGGGCAGGAGACAACGCGAAACGTGCTCGGCACGCGCCGTCTATCCTGCTTGCGAGAACTCGGTGTCGCGACACCGAGCACACGGCCTCCGCCCGAGATATTTGCGGCCTCGGTCGAAGTGCTCCACCGTTGTTCGGCAGATGTCCTGTACTGCCTCATTGCGTCCAGGGGGCCCGACGGCGAAGGCCCGCTCCGCCTTGTCGCCGCCGCAGGCTTGGTCGATTCTGCGGGCGGGCGGCATCTTCCGGACATACCTGGTCGAGCCGGCGCCATTTCAGAGCTCGATGACGCGTTGACCAAGAACCGTGTCATTGTGGTTGAAGGGATTCCGGAGCGCCTGGGACTTCACCCGGTCCCCGAGGCCTCGGCCTCGAGATCCGCCATGGTTGCACCGCTGACGACAGGACGCGGTGTCCCGCCCCTGGGACTGCTCATTGTCGGTCTCAGTCCGAGCCTGCCGGTGGACAGCGAGTACCGCGACTTCGTCCGGGTCGCGGCCTCCCAGATCGCGACATCCGCGATCGTGGCCCACAGCGCGGCGAAGGAACGGGAGATGGCTGCCGAGGCTCAACACCGGGCCCGGCACGACACACTGACCGGCCTGCCGAATCGGACCGCGCTGTTCGAGGAGCTCGAGAAGTTGTCGTCAACCGGTGTGCGTCGCGCTGGCGAGCGCGCTGCGTTTCTATTTGTCGATCTAGATGGGTTCAAGAAGGTCAATGACACGCTTGGGCATCAGGCCGGCGACGACCTATTACGTGAGACGGCAGGGCTGCTGCGTCGTGCGGTCCGTCCCGGCGACGTCGTGGCTCGGCTGGGCGGAGACGAGTTCGCAGTGGTCTGCTGGAGCATCGCTTCCCGCGGGGAGGCCGAGGCGGTCGCCGAACGCATAATCTCCAGCCTCGAGACGCTGCGGGTCAATCGGAGGCCGGGCATCGGCGTGACTGCGAGTGTGGGTATTGCGATCTCCGGACCAGGGATCTTCGATGCCGATCAGCTGGTCCGTGCCGCCGACATGGCCATGTACGCCGCAAAGCGACACGGCCGAGGGCGCTGGCAGCACTTCGAGAAATCCATGTTGGATGGCTCAAGCGCAGCGAACCATGGACTCCGAGTGTGAGTCTCCTCGGCGACTGGTCTGACCTTCGTCATACCTCCCCAGAACGAGAACGCCGACCCTGAGAACCACCGGGACTTCGTAAACGCCCAAGGTGTCGCAGTGTCCTGTTGTTAGCGTGATCAGGAGCGCAACGGAGATGCTGACGGCACGTCGCCACCTCCGTTGTCGTGATGTCCCCTCGAGGGGCTCAACTGCCCAGATGGGCCTGTCCCACTTGACGTAGGTGTCAGTTCTGGGAGAGCGGGTGCCGGTTGCGATGCCGTCGATGGTGCTGGCGTCGACTCACACCGCTGAAGAGACTCCAGGTGCTCAGCTGACGGTGCTGTCGAGGTGGGCGCCGAGCAGCCCTCGTAGCACCAGGAGCAGCTGGCAGTTGAGTACCTGTTCGCGGCCTAGCACCGGGTGCCGCCGGCAGGCGTTGTAGGGCAGCTCGGTCAGCAGTGTCCACAGGACGATCGTGGCCAACCGAGGATCGAGCCCGGGTGGCGCGTCCCATCGCTCTTGCAGCCGGGCGGCGACGGCCTCGTGGTAGGCCCGCAGCTCCCGCGACAGGGGCCACAGCGGCGAATTCTCCATTATTTCGGTCGTCCAGATATGAAACACGGTGCCGTACCGGTCCACGATGTCGAACCAGCTCGACAGCCACTCTCGCAGGTCCTCAACCGTGGCCACGTCGGTGAGGACGTCGAAGTGATCACAGGCCTGGATGGCGGCCCGGTACGCGAGCGTCTGGAATACCGCCGATCGGTCGGTCCAGTACTGGTAGAACGTGCCGTGCGCGACGCCCGCGACGGCGGCGATGTCGTTGACGCTGGTTCCGGCGAAGCCATGCCGCTCGAAGGCGGTCACCGCGGCGGTGACGAGGCGTTCGATGGTCGGCTGTGCGCGCCGGCTGATCGGCCGGCGCAGGCCGGGTTCCGTCGGTGGATGCGCCGCGGTGCCGGCGTGCTGCTCCCCTGGGGGGAGGTGGAGGTCGGGGCGGACGACCAGCCGCGGCGACGTGGTGCGGGGGTCTGCCTGACGCGGAGGCGCCGGCGAGGGAAACAAGGCTCGGTGGATCATCGTGGCGAGCGTGTCGTGTAGCGCCCGTCCGATCGCGTCGGGAGGGTTGGGCGCTTCGGTCCGGCCGTGTTGGGTGTCGAGCACGACATGCGCCCATTCGACCAGTGTGATCACGGCGATGGACAGCGCCCGGCTGTCCAGGCCTGCGGTGTCAGCCCCGGTCATCTGCCGGTCGAAAAGCATCGTGAGCTGGCGGAGGTATCGTTCAGACGGGTTCTCGACCGCCGGCTCGTCGGCGTCTGGCAGTGGCCAGACAACGAAGACCGGTGAGCGGCTGTGCAGTATCTGCCCGAGGCCGGCGAGCCAGTCACGGAACCGCGCGAAGCCGTGCCCGCCGTCGGTCAGCGTCGGCAGACGTTCGAAGTGTTCGACGACTTCGTCGCCAAGCTCCTCGACGAATATTCGAAACAGCTCTTGCTTGCCCTGAAAGTACTGGTAAAAGGACGCATCTGATCGTCCGGTCGCCGCGGCGATGGCCTGGACGCTGGTGTCGTGGTAGCCGCGTTCGGTGAACAGCCGCCGGGCCGCGTCGATCATCTCCTGGGCGGCACGGGTACCTTCGGGCCCGACGTTGGGGCTGACCGGATACGGCGCGCGCCGCCGGGCGGGGGGTGCGGGGCCGTCCCCTCGCGGGGTCGTCGCCCCGTCGTCGCTGTTGGTCGTGACGGGCCTGGAGAAGGCGGAGCGGGAG
>Ga0068863_100007598_pt1 | contig 10600 bp, 9 predicted proteins | sample KBSSwiS62_FD_66596 | JGI IMG/M metagenome (GOLD analysis project Ga0068863, IMG submission 66596) | Switchgrass rhizosphere microbial communities from Kellogg Biological Station, Michigan, USA - KBS Switchgrass S6-2 | ecosystem: Host-associated > Plants > Roots > Rhizosphere > Soil ...
ATCGGGTACGTCGAGCCGCGGCCGGGCATTCCGCCGTCGCCACAGCACACGCTCGACTTGATCAACGACATGAAGCGCCAGAACGTCAAGCTGGTGCTGGTCGAGCCCTACTTCGATCTGAAGACCCCGAACTCGATTGGTCGTGCCACCGGCGCCGAGGTCCTCGTCATGCCGCCATCAGTCGGCGGCGTCAAGGAAGTCACCGACTATTTCAAGCTGTTCGACTACGACATCAATTTGCTCATTGGCGCGCTGAAGAAAGTCGGCGCCCAGACGAAGTAAGGACACCATGGACACTGCAATGATGGAATTCCTGGCGGCGCCCTTCGTCGCCAGCCTCATCCTAACGGGCATTCACGCCTATCTCGGCGTGCACGTCGTCGAGCGCGGCGTCATCTTCGTGGATCTGTCGCTGGCCCAGATCGCCGCGCTGGGGGCTGCAATCGCGATCCTGCTGCCGGTGAGCGGCGGCGATCCGCACGCGCCCGACGTGTACTGGATCAGCCTGGGGTTCACGTTCATCGGAGCGGGCGTGTTCTCCACCATTCGCGGCCACCGGGCGCGCATCCCGCAGGAGGCCATTATCGGCATCTGCTACGCCGTCGCGTCCGCCGCCGCCATTCTTGCGATGAGCAAAGCCACCTCCGAGAGTGAGCACCTCAAGGACATGCTCGTGGGCAATATCCTCGCGGTCTCATGGAGCGAAGTCGGGAAGACGGCGGCGTTGTACGGCGCGATCGGTGTCTTCCACTACATCTTCCGGAAGAAGTTTCTCGCCATCTCGCTGGACCACGACAACGCCGTGGCACAAGGTCTGTCGGTGCGCTTCTGGGACTTCCTCTTCTATGCGTCGTTCGGATTCGTGGTGACCTCGTCGGTGGCGATCGCTGGCGTGCTGCTGGTGTTCTGCTACCTGATCGTTCCCTCGGTCGCGGCAATGTTGTATGCCGACACCGTCGGGCGGCGCCTGGCGATTGGCTGGACGATGGGTACGATCGTGTCGGCGCTGGGGGTGTATCTGTCGCTCGTGCTCGACCTCCCGACCGGGGCGACCATCGTGTGCACGTTCGGTGTGGTGCTCGCGGTGATGGCAGCTGTGCGTCCGCTGATTCGTCGAACGAACGAAGCAGGTGAGCACCGCGCGCCCAGCCGTCGAGGCTGGTCTGACGTTGTCGGTTAGGTGGCGGCTTCCTTGCGATCCAAACCAAGCAGCGGGAGAAGGTCGCCAAGATTCTCGATGATTCCATCTGCCTCCACCGTTCGCGACAGCGATCGATCCCGGCGCCACACGGCTTTCATCCCCGCACGTCGCGCGCCAAGCACGTCCACGTGGGGATGATCTCCGACGAAAACGGCTTGCTCGGGGTCTGTGCTGAGGCGCTCTGATGCGCGGCGAAAGATTTCAGGATTCGGTTTGCTGACGCCCTCGGCGTCAGAAATCAGCACCGTGTCGAACGCGGGCACGAGAGCCAGAGACTTCAGCTTGCTGCTCTGCATGCGAAGGGAACCATTCGTGATCAATCCGAGCTTGAGTCCGGCTGCACGAAGCGACGAGAGCGTCTGAGCGGCATCAGGGAACAGCACGCAGGCACTCGGGAAACCGGCACGATAATCCGACAGCAACGTCTCCGCCAGATCCGAAGGCAGTTCGAATTGCGCGAGGGTCGCCGCGAACAGTTCGTTGCGGGGAGCATAACCATCACGATCAAGCGCAACGAGTGTCCGAACGTACTCTGCCGGATCCACAGACTGAAGAACGGGCGAGAAGCGGTTCCACTGATCTCGGACGAACCGTTCAAAGCTTCGGCGACGGTCAAGCAGAGTTCCATCGAGATCGAAGACGACGGCCTCGAGCCCGATGAGACTATGCACAGCCACAGTCTACGCAGATCAGAGTCGCGCACCCTCACGGTGAGCGAGCCAGTGGACCACTTCACCAGCGTTCCGATCTGGTGGAAACACTGGGTAGAACACGTGCTCCACCGTGCCGTTATGAATCGCCAGCGTAAAGCGCTTCAGCAGCGTCAAGCCGCTGGTTTCAAACGTTGGCAACCGCATCGCGCGAGTCAACTCCAACTGCTCGTCGGAGAGGAGCGCGAATGGCAGGTGCAGGCGCGACGCTGCTTCGCGCTGGTACTCAATGTCTTGCGTAGACAGACCGAACAGGTGATCGACGCCGAGCGCCTGCAGTTCGGCGAAGTGATCGCGGAAGGAACATGATTGCGGCGTACATCCGCGCGCCCCGGGGATCATGTCCCAGCCCGCGGGGTTGTCTATGCCGGGTTTCCCTGTGCGGGGATACGCGTAAACAATCGTTCGACCTGCCAGCGCCGAGAGATCGACGAGTTCGCCACCAGTCGAGTGCAGCGGCACGGACGCCATGCGAGCCGATAGCAGGTGGCGGGTCGCGCCATCGTCATGCGGCGCGGGGATTGTCGACCAATCCGGCGCTCCCACAGTGTTCTGCATGTTCTGCCCCTCATGCAGATTACCTCGGCTTGTGCCTCGAGCGAGTCACGGAATCGCGATATCGTCATGCGCAGCCGGCGACTAGAGCCATTTTTCGTTTCCGTGTAACGCTGCGGGAGGCGACGTGAACACCCACCGTGTGATTGCCAACCTTCGCGCCCTGGCGGCGCGGACCAGCGACGCGCAGGGGGCCCAGCGTGTCGCGTGGGGACCGGTGTGGCGTGACGCACGCAGCTGGCTACACGACCTGCTGGCCGAAGAGGGGCTGCGCGCGGAATCCGATATCGCCGGCAACAACTGGATCACCCTGCGCGGCGCGCGCCCGGACACCGTCATCATCGGCGGCCACCTCGACTCCGTGCCGAACGGTGGCTGGCTCGACGGCCCGCTGGGCGTGCTTGCGGGCGTCGAGGCGCTCTGCCGGTTCAAGGGCACCATCCCGCCCGTCACGCTGGCGGTCGTGGACTTCGCCGACGAAGAGGGCGCGCGTTTTTCGCGGAGCCTGCTGGGGTCGTCGGCGGCGAGTGGAAGTCTCGTGCCCGACAGCGTGCGAGCCCTGGTGGATCGCCACGGCGCGCGCCTCGAGGACGTGCTCGCGGAGAACGGCGTCGATCTGACCCGTATGCCCGAGGCGCGTCAGGCACTCGACGATCGACAGCCGCGCGCCTATCTCGAGCTTCACATCGAGCAAGGGCCTGTGCTCGAGGCGATGGGGCGATCCGCGGGCGCCGTGATTGGCACTTACGGTGTCGAGCGCCATCTGCTGCGGTTCGTCGGCCAGGCCGCGCACTCGGGGTCGACGCCAATCGCGATGCGCCGTGACGCGTTTCTCGCGGCCGCCGAGACGGCGCTCGCCTGTCGCGAGATCGCCCGGCGCCATTCGACGCCCGCCGCCGGAATGGTGTGCACAGTGGGCACGGTCTCGGTCGAGCCGGGAATCGTGACGGCGATACCGGGCGTGTGCGAAATCGCGCTCGATCAGCGGGCTCTCGAGCCCGAGACGTTACGCCGTGCTCTCGCCGAAGCGCACGAGGCGGCATCGCGCGCTGCGATGGCCAACGACGTGACCGTGGAGTGGCGGCGCCTGTGGCGGATCGAGCCCTGCAGGTTTGATCCGCGCCTGATCGACCTGTGCGCTGCCGCGGTGCAAGAACTGACGGGGCATGCGCCACGATTGCCGTCGGGACCACTTCATGACGCGGTCGAGATGAGCCGCGTCATGCCGGCCGTGATGATGTTCGCCCGTTCCACCAACGGCTTGTCGCATTGCAAGGAAGAAGACACGCCTGACGCCGATCTCGAGGTGACGATCGACGCGTTCCTGCGACTGGTCGACAAGACCGTTGCGGCGGTCGCGATGGGCGAGTGGTCCGGCATCAGGCCGTCGTTGTGACACAATCAGCCAACTTGCCGAGTGTCTCGAGCGACCGTCGCGGCGTGGTGGGTCTGCTCGTCCTCCTGTTTGCCATCACCTATATCGATCGGGTCTGCATCTCGGTGGCGGGGCCGCGCATGCAGGACGAACTTGGGATCGACCCGATCGGGTGGGGATGGGTGACGGGAGTGTTCACGCTTGCCTACGGTCTCTTCGAAATTCCGACCGGCATGATGGGCGACCGCCGCGGCCCCCGGCGCGTGCTCACGCGCATCGTGGTGTGGTGGTCGGCGTTCACCGCCCTGACCGGCGCGATGACCGGGTTCTATCCGTTGCTTATCACGCGGTTCCTGTTCGGGGCGGGCGAAGCCGGCGCGTTTCCGAATGCGTCCGTGGTGGTGTCGCGATGGTTCCCGGCGCGGCAACGCGCCACGATGTCCGGCGTGATCCTGATGGCGAGCCAGGTGGGCGGCGCCGTCGCGCCGCTGCTGGTGCTGCCGATCCAGATGCGCTACGGCTGGCGGATGTCCTTCTACGCATTCGGCGTAACCGGGCTGATCTGGGCGGCGGTCTGGTACGCGTGGTTCCGCGATTCGCCCGAGGAGAAGCGTGGCCGCGTCTCGCCGCCATTCACCGCCGCCACCGGGGCTTCGCCGGCGAGCCATGCGTTCCCGTGGCGACAGGCCTGTCGGTCCAGCACCGTGTGGTCGATGCTGGGGCTCGCGTTCTGCTACGTCTACGTCTACAACTTCTTCCAGGGCTGGTTTCATACGTTCCTCGTTCGTGGCCGCGGATTCAGCGAGGCGAGTCTGCTCCTCTCGGCGCTTCCGTTCGTGGTCGGCGCGTGTGCCAACCTCGCCGGCGGTGTCGCGAGCGACGCGCTGGTGCGGCGGCTCGGTGTGAAGAGCGGCCGGCGAGTCATTGGCGCCTCTGCGCTGACGGCCGCAGCGGTGTTCACTGTGGCGGCCATGTTCACGCGCCATCAGGTACTGACGGTGGTCTTCCTGGCCCTGACCTATGGAGCAATCACCCTCCAACAGTCCGGGGTATTCGGCGTCTGTCTGGACGTCGGCGGGCGGAGCGCCGGGGCGATGGTCGGTCTGATGAACACGCTCGCCCAGGTCGGAGGACTTGCGGGCTCGGTCCTCTACGGATACATCGTGGATCGTACTGGCAGTTACGACGCGCCGTTCATCCCGATGGCGGCACTGCTTCTCGTAGGCGCCGCCCTCTGGGTGAACGTCGATGCGTCCAGGGAAGTCGGTGGTGATTCGCCCGCGGGACGCCCGGCCCTTTCAGTGCGAGCTTACGCCCGTTGAGGAGATCGATCCCTCGAACGAGCCGCTCGTGGTTCCCTTTGCCGGATCGAACACGCGATCGATCACGAAAGCGCCGGTGGCGCCGGCGAACCGGCCTGTGCCGCCCGTGATGGTCGTCTCTTCCGTGATCGAAATCAGCGGTCCTGGCTGCGCGCGGCCCGTGTAGGTCCCGGTGACGCTGTCACCGTTGGCGGCGGTGAGGACAAGCGTCCCTACTGCACTGGCGTTCAGAAAATTCACCGTTTCTTCCATGGCCAAGGCGTAGCGGCCCAACTGGGTCGCGTTGCCCTCGCCTTTGATCGACTCATGGAAAATCGGGAACTCGCCGGATTCTTGACCGTACACACCCTCCAGGCTGCCTTTGAAGGGGACGAGTGTCGCGCGACCTGACTGTGTGAGATTACGCGCCACGTTCGATGCGCTCATTTCTCCGCTGAGAGCGACGGCGGTGAGAGCAGTTCCTGTCGGGGCCGTGGGCGAACTCGACCCGGCGCAGCCAGTCGACAACGCTGCTGCACACAGTCCGACGATCACGCATCCACCCTTCATTGCATCCTCCTGATCACGGCACGCGGACGACGTCCAAACTCGCGGGCGATTCTTTCAGGGAACGGCGTTTATGGCCATAGAGGGAAGGTGGAGATTTTCTGACCCGGCAACTGGCGTCAGCGAAAAAACTTGTGGCAGGCTTGACGCGAGAGAACCAGGTGGAACCGTCCTCCTCCAACGGTGTTTTGCGCTTCGGCGACGTCGAGCGCGACATGCAACGGTACGAGCTCAGACGCAAGGGGCGGCGCATCCGATTGGAGCGGCAGCCCATGGACCTGCTCCTCATGCTCGTCGAGCGGCGCCCCGCGCTGGTGACTCGCGAAGAGATCGTCGCGCGACTGTGGGAGCACGACGTCGTCGTCGACGTGGAAGTGGGAGTCAACACCGCCATCAGGAAGATCCGCCGGGCGCTGAACGACTCGCCCGACAAGCGGAGGCCCGACGCGCTCATCGAGACAGTGTCGGGCAAGGGAGACCGCTTCGTCGCCGAGGTCGCGGCGGTGTCGGACGCGACCGCGCCAGTCATGCTGGCGGTTTTGCCGTTCGCAAATCTGACGGGCGACGCCGAGCGCGACTACCTGGTGGATGGCTTGACGGAGGACGCGATCGCTGCGCTCAGCCAGATCGACTCAGCGCACCTGCGCGTCATCGGTCGCACCTCCGCGATGGCCTACAAGGGCAGCTCGAAGTCGCTCGCACGCATCGGCGCTGAACTGAGCGCTCAGTTCATCGTCGAGGGTTCGGTGCGGTCGGAGGGACCGCTCCTGCGCATCCGCTGTAACTTGAATCGAGTGGTCGATCAGGCTCAAATCTGGTCCTCTATCTATGATCGCGACATCGGCAGCCTGGCAAGCGTTGCGCACGATCTTGCAGCGCCGCTGGCGCGTCAGATCAACCCGCAATTGACTCACGAGCCGCCTGCGGCTTTGCGGCGACAGAGTGGCGACGCCGCAGCATACGATTTGTACCTCCGAGGCCGTCGCTTCTGGAATCAGCTCACAGCGGCCACCACGCGCAAGGCGGTCGAGTACTACACACGCGCGACGGAAATCGATCCGCGGTATGCGCTGGCCTGGGCGGGCCTCGCCGAGGCATTCGCCTCCGCACCGATCAACGCCGATGCCGAACCGCTCCGTGATGGGCCCGCGGGCGCGCGTCGCCGCGAAGCAGGCGGTCGCGGCGAACCCGCAGCTTTCCGAAGCGCAGACCGTGTGCGGGCAGATCAGTTGGTTCTTCGACTGGGATTGGTTAACCGCTGTCGAGCATCACAGGCGGGCGATCGCGTTCGATCCGAGCAACGCCTGGTCTCACAGCATGCTTGGTCATGTCCTCTCGCAACTCGGACGGCAGGAGGAGGGGAAGCCCCATTCGAAGGAGGCTTGCCGGCTCGAGCCAATGAGTGCACTTCACCACGCCATGGCGTCGCAGGTGTGGTTTCAGGCCCGCGACTTCGAAGGCGCTCGACATCTTGCGCGACGCGCCATTGCCATCGATCCGGAGTTCTGGGTTGGCTACATGATGCTCGGGCAGGCCTGTGCGGAAGCAGGCGAACCGGAAATCGCACTTGATGCCTTGGCAACCGCGACTCGGCTGTCAGATGGCAACAGCAAACCGATTGGACTGCGGGGTTACGTGCTGGCGACACGTGGGCAGGCCACCGAGGCGCGAGCTCAGCTCCCTGCTCGCGACCTTGCGGCTCCTGCAGCCTCCGCCTAGGCGAGGCGATGAAACAGGTTGAAATAACACGTGTATCCGATGGTGCTCATTCACATTGAGCTTGCCTGACTGGCCTGGTGGCGCCGGATTGCCTCGCGTGCATTGAACAGCATGCGCTCGCGACCGAGTCGCTCATGCAGTGCGGAGTTCCTTACGACCTCGAGGACGGCCGGGTTCAAGCCCGCGATCCACACCAGGGTCCCGTTTTGGGTCGCACGTTCGTCATACTCGATGAGCGTTTGCAGGGCCGAGTACTCGAGATCCGGTGTCCTGCTCATGTCCAGCGTCAGCACACGCGGCTGGTATTTTTCGACGAGCGCGCTGATCTGATCGACGACGTTCTGCACGTTCACGAAGAACAGGCGCCCTTCCGGTCGCACGATCAACAGCCCTTCGAAGAGTTCATCGTCGGGGTGTTCGGCCGACACTGGCCGTAGCACATCTGCCCCGCGCTTGCGCCCGATGACGGACACTCGCGGCTGTGCGGTCTGGCTGGCCAACCCGATCATCGACGCAATGATCGCGACGACGATCCCTCTGAGTGTGCCGAAGATCAGCACTCCGACACAGGCGATCAGCGCCCAACGAAACTCCATCGATCGTACGGCGCGAATGCCGAGGAATTCCGCCGGCTGAATCAGCCCGACCGAATAGACGATAACCACTGCCGCCAGCGTGGCGTTCGGCAGAAGGCCGAGCAGCGGTGCGAGGAGCAGCATCGTGGCAAGTGCAGCCGCCGCTGTGACGAGCGAAGCACGTTGAGACTGTCCGCCTGCAGAGCGGACGACGGCGGTCTGGGACGTACCGCCGCCCGCCGGCATCGACCCGAGCACCGCGCCACCCACATTGGCGACGCCGGTTGCAATCAGCTCGCGGTTCGGTTTGATCGGCGGTTCAGCCGGACGCGCAAAGGCGCGGCCAGCCGCAATCGTCTCGGTGAAGCTCATGAGCGCGATTCCGAGCGCGCCCGGCACCAATTGCTCGAGCAGCGAGATGTCCGGCATCGTGAGTGCCGGCAACCCCTGCGGAATCATCCCGACAATCGAGACTCCACGTGCTTCTAGGCCGAAAAACCATGACGCGGCGATCGCGCCTCCGACGGCGACCAGCGGCGCCGGCGAATGTGGCCACAGTCGCTCCATGCCGATCAGTACCGCGAAGGTTGCCGCGGCCACGGCCAGCACAATCAGCGATGTCTCGGGAATGTGATGCGCGACCTGGAAAAGGTCTCGGAAGAACCCTGCCTTGGTGATGTGAATGCCAAGAACCTTCGGCACCTGGTCAAGAACGATCACGAGGCCGATGCCCGCCTTGAACCCGGTCAATACCGGCGTCGAGATGAAGTTGGCGACGAAGCCCAGGCGGAGAACTCCCGCCAGGATCAGCATCACGCCGACGAGCGCCGTGAGCGCAGCAGTGGCGGTGAGGAGCTTCGCCGGATCGCCGTCGGGAACCACGAGAGCGAGTTGCGTCCCTGTCAGGATCGCGAGCGTGGTTGTGGAGCTGACGCTGAGCACGCGCGACGAACCGGCCAGCGCATAGATCGCCATCGGAACCAGGGCGGTGTAGAGCCCTACCGCGACGGGCAGACCGGCCACGGTCGCGTAAGCCATGGCCTTGGGGAGGACGACAGCCGCTGCCACCAGGCCGGCGATCACGTCCGCCGTGGAGCCCGATTTGCCCGCGCTCGTCGCGAGAGGAGATCGATTCATCGTCTCTCTCCGTCGTTGGCCGAGTTCACTTGAACGCCAAGAGTGGTAGCGAAGTAGACAGCTAGAACGCGAGCTTAGTCGAAAACGCTCATGCGAAGGGGTACTATCCGCGCACCATCGCCGTCGCGGAGAGCTCCGCCGGTGTCCGCATCAACCGATCGCGAGTTGAATGGCGTCATCCAGCAGCTACGCAACCGCAGTGTCTTGCGAAGCGCTGCAAGTCGTGGATCACCGACGAAAGGATGATGCAGCTCGGCTGCGGCCAGCCAGCCTCGGTCAACGTTTCCAGATGGCAAAGTTCAGGCGCAGCTTTTTGCGCCCGAGCAGTTCCCGCCAATCGACGAACAGCACGCCGGAAATCAGCAGCAGAGCGGCGGCTGCCGTCAGCGCCGTTTGCCAAGACACCTTGCCGTGCAGCAGATTGGTTGCTTCGTCTGCTGTCGCTTTGGCGGTGAAGAGAACCCATGCGTCGCCGAGGAATTTGCCGAGGCCGAACCCCGGCAGAATATTCCATGGATTCACTCGCGCCATGCCGGCCGCGGTGAAAAGAGCCGTTGTCGAGAGTGGTGAAATCGCGTAGAGCATGACAAACGTGTTCGCGTGCCAGAATCGCCCGCCGAGTTTTTTTCCCAGGAACGAGAGGTTGTCGTTCTCCCAGCGGCGGAAGATTTTGGCCGAGACGCGCGGCATGTAGAGCGTGAGGATGTAACGGCCGATCACCGAGCCGATTGCGCCCGCCGCGATGATCGCCCATGGATTTGGTTCCCACTTGACGATGATGAAAGCGAGAATGGTCCACGCCGGCGGCGCGAACACCGGAACTGTGTCGACGACAAGAGCGGCGGCGAGTGCCGCAAAATACACCACTGCCGTTGATTGTATCGGTTGATTGATGCGCGCGCCGTGCGTCTCGCGGACAGCGCCGACGAACTGGCCCGCGAGGTCGCTCGCATGATCAAGGAAGTGCGAGCGTCCGATGCCTCGCCCATGCGGGAACATCTCGCGGCGCTGCCAATTTGATTGGGGAAAGCCCGCCGTCAGATCCGTTGCACCCCAACATACGCCTACGAAACGGGGCAAGAATTGAGAGTGAAGCTCGGCGCTTCAAATGTGCCGCCGTTTTTGCAGCCTCTACAACTCACGCGAGACAGCCAGGGCCGCGGGTGCTCCCGGATGGAATACCGGTAATGGCGCGATAGTTGCTCTGTCCGTACCGTCAGTCGAAAAGGCTGACTGCGCAACATTGAAGAGGAGCAGATCCATGACAGGCAAGTTCACCCCAGCGGATGGTATTCAGGCCGACCCTTTTGCCCAAGAAGCGGCTGACAAAGTGAGAGAGGTAAGGGACTCGACATTCGATGCTGCCCGTGCGGCAACGAAGAAGGTCGACGAGGCGCGGCCGGCGGTCGCTGAACGACTCGACACGGCCGCATCCATCATCGAAGAACGAGCAGAGGGAC
>Ga0068863_100007599_pt1 | contig 10599 bp, 6 predicted proteins | sample KBSSwiS62_FD_66596 | JGI IMG/M metagenome (GOLD analysis project Ga0068863, IMG submission 66596) | Switchgrass rhizosphere microbial communities from Kellogg Biological Station, Michigan, USA - KBS Switchgrass S6-2 | ecosystem: Host-associated > Plants > Roots > Rhizosphere > Soil ...
AACAGCCGTGTGGTCCGATAGCTCAGTCGGTAGAGCAAATGGCTTTTAACCATTGGGTCGAAGGTTCGAGTCCTTCTCGGATCACCAATCATTTCAATAATTAAGGCGTCCAACTCGGACGCCTTTTTCGTTAATTCACTCATTCGTTCACTCTTTCGTGAGTGACGTCGCTTTTTTTCGTCCGTTCCAATCGCTTGACCACGCCCTCAGGGATCATCAGAAATCGCCGACCGGGCCCCCGTTCGATATAAGCAAGGCGCACGAAAAGAAGTAGCGTGAATTCACGGGGTAGAGATCGTTGATACTGCATCTTGACCAAATAGGCCCAATGCTCAACGGTTAAGGCCCGCACGAGCCCTAGTCTAAGGCTTAAATGCCGGGGTTTTTTTGCTTCTGTCAATTGATCGCACGAGCCCCCCTGGCTACCCGACAATAGGAGAGCGGCCGCCCCGTTCTTTCCAGACACGAGTACCAATCTACCTTTGCACACGGCTAGAATTTTTTTGGATGACAAGCGATCTGGAGAAAAACGGGCATTTATCTTGAATTGATAACTTCCGATTGGATCCGAGTTCCTTGATTTATAGCACTTCACGCCAGGGCCGTAAAGGCCGTCTTCAGTCGTCGCCGACGACATCTTATCTTAAAAAGGCCACTGCTCTTTCAATTCAATTCATATTGATTCGGCCCTGCATCTTAGCGGACTGGGACGGGCAACGACTTAGGATTTCTACCCGCAGGAACTAAGTGGCCCCCCGGCGTTCGTTTAACTCGGCACGCGTAGTTGGTGTATTATCGTCCAAATTCTCACGATGATGATCGCCCTTATTAAAACATGGGATTTATTTGGATTGGTCGTTGTTGTGACGATCCTCATTCTCTTATTAATTGTTCGCAAGCTATTTCATAACAACTCTCTCTCAAGGCTCAATCTTTCCCAAAATATGCACGACAAAAATGATCGGCCGATAAATAAGAGGCTCGATCACATTCCTCAGATTCCCAAAAGGCCTGCGTCTCTCCCTCTAGGAGACCAGAATACCTTGGAAATCCCCGATCGAATACAGCCTCCGAAAGCCACGAAAGATGACTCGGTTATCGATGTGACCGGTCACGGTGCAAGAATTCCACCACCATCCGATACCGAAGGACTAACAAAATACGGCCCCGGCGTTCCGCTTTGGCGGCATCAGTATGTCTATGCCTCCTCCGAGATAAGGGGCGCATCGAAACAACAAAGGGACTTCTATTTTCAGTTTCGGGATTCCGAAGATCGTAATACAAATAGTAGACGTAGAGAACCAAAGCCGACTCCTAGCGAGTTGTCACCCGAAAGCTGGAACCTCCGAAAGGTACCGGTTGATGAAGCGTGTGATCGTATCTTCAAAGGAACGGACACGAAAACCCCACCTGCCAAGAGTTGCCGGTTCGCATCATTTCGGACTCGCTATCTTCCTAAAGGCGTCAGTCTCATAGGTAAGAAAACCGTTCGAACCGTGCGAATCACAGAGGATCGGAACCGACGAACAAGCATCGCGATGCCTGTCGAGAATCTTCCCGCACCTAATCGCGAAAAATCACACGGTTCAATAATCCGATTCTCAAAAATAAACGCAAAACGGGAGGCACAGGTTTTGCATTCTCCTGAGACATGGACAACAAGCCAACGAAAGAACCACTTGCGGAGCAAGAGGAGTGGGAAACTCGCTTGCTTGCCGCTTCCCCGAAAGGTTACGTAATTTATCAAATTGGTGCGGCAGTATTAACGGGACTCATCCTATTAATTGGCCTTATCATTATCCGCTACCTATTTCGATGAAAGAATCAGCGTCCTAGCCTGTGACGAGGACAAATTTAAGCCGCGTTCGGCCCGGATATAGGCAGCTGGCTTTTCAAAACATGAGTATTTTGCCCGTATGTTTGGATGCGACGAAACAGAAGCCGTCAATACATTTGACCTTGAAGACACCCGACCTTCGCCGTTGAACTGGGTCGGCGTTGTAGCGGCCGTGTTCCTTTCTGAATGCCTCCAATACAAAGGTGGCGGGAGCAATCACTTTACGGAATTTGCTCATAACCCAATTTCTGCTTTTAGTGCCCTCGCGTTCTTTTTTGCTTTTCAGTTTCTAGTTCCGGCTTTATGGACACGCAGGCTTATGAGAAAGCCGGATACGAGTTATCGTCGATTCTGAGGAATACTGTTCTTTTTTTCGTGGATCGGATGGATGCTCGTGATCGCTGCACCGTATTGTTGGTGCTTGGAGTTCTCGCCTTATGGTGAGGTAAACCCCTGAAAGAACCTCTCCGATAGATGGACGAACTACATGCTTCTAGCTGTTTTTGGCGGTGGTAGCGGTCGTATACGGATGACCGACACCCGCGGTCCGAAGGCCACGGACTCCGAAAAACAGATGCTCTTTTTTGGACTCCTGACTTACGGACGGAATAGGAAAATCTAATGTGATGTTATCTAAGGGCATTAGAGTGGGGCAATCCGGATGAGCGGACCAAGTCAACTGTCAATCGGCCAAAAAAAGACTCTTTGGGTCGGCTTGGAGTCTGCACACTAACCCCCCAGGCGGTATCTCGCGATACGACTGCTCTCGAAGGCCGAAAAATATAAGGAGTACATCCAGTAATAGTAGCGTTTTTACGAAGCCTGGTTTGTTTTATTCGGATCGCGAGACCGGTTTACGATTGTCTTTGGCAGTTTTTTCTGTACGAAAATATGATTGGTGCTTTCTATATTCTGGCAGCGACGTTAACGATCTTCGTTGTTTTTATGATTTTCCAGGCTGTTGGTGGAAGACTATTCGGAGCGCGAGTTGAAGAGCTTGGAATATTCCAGGGCTCCGCCATTCTCAAGATTGATTTAAGAGGTGGGCTTGTTTTCAAACTAAATTACTTTCCTTCAGGAAGCTATGTAAGATTTACCCAAGACTTTAGTTTTTTACATCCATTCAGGAAAATCCTTATTATTTTAGCGGGGATAGGGTCCTACCTGACGTTGGCTATTATCGGCTTGGGTTTTGAAGAAACTTTTCATCAAATTCTTACTGGGTTTGGACAGATAATTTCCGGTGTGTTTTCGCCGCTAACAGTTGGGACGAAATTAATTGAAGCCCTGGCGATCTTATTTACGCAAGGGCCATTTGTTGTTGGCATTGGTGTTTTAGCCGCGAAAATACTTGTCTTTAATCTATTTCCGCTTGGGTCCTTGAGCGGCGGCTCGCTTGTCCTTTATGTACTGGAACTGATCGGTTTCAGCTCCGAGAAATTTAATGAAAGATTTAGTCTTTTTGGCCTGCTTGCAGTTTTGTTGATCGGTATTCCTTGGATGGTCGCTATTTTTATGTTTCTCTCGAGAAGTTATGGAGCATGATGTTTAGCATGAGATTCAAAGGAAATAAGGTTGTATCCGTTTATGAGACCTTTTCCGGTATTTGCGAGAGAGCCGAGTTACCAAACACACGATAACACACGCAAAAAAGGTCGGCGTTCCAGTGTACGTACACCAAACCGGCAATTGATCTAGCAACGGGAACCCAGATGTTGCAAATCTATCTCAGAGAGCGGATATAAAATTCCGTATGCAGTAAATTGTTGGTCTTGTTCCTAAGTCTTCCCGGAACGGCATCGGTTTGCACTGGATCCAAGAATGCTTAGGAAATATTTTCAATTTGGTCGAATTTCAAATTGCTCCAACCTTCGCCCCGGCCGGGTCCTTTACGGCGGCCGATCCAGACATATGTTTCCCCGTTCACCCAACGTGTGCGTTGAAACCCTCGTTTTACGATCGCGCCGGAGCGTTCGATGACCTCCTCGTTGATATAATAAGGCGCAGATTTTTCCGTGACGATGACGCCCAGGGCTCCTTTGGAGCCGAGCAGGGCCGCTCGCTGGAGTTGGATCTCGCTTGTGCTCGCGTCCCGGTGGACCGGGATGAACGGGATCCAGTTGTCCGGCACCGTGGTTCCTAAAACGTACCGTATCTTGACACCTGGTGTGGCGGCGAAGGGTGTTTCTGCTTCGTGCCTTAATGCCATCTCCTTACCGCTGACCCCTCGTCCGGCCTGCGAAGGCACGGTATCTTCCACCGCCCAGACCATGTTAGCCATTTCATCGCGCAAGAAATTGACCTGTTCCAGCGGCTCCCCTTCCTGGACCTTGGTTATTGCGGGAGCGAGGTAGAACAGGTTGCTCGCCGAAGGATCGGCGCTAAGATCGGTATGGGTAAACATCGACCACTGCTCCCACTGGTTTTCCCGCGCATGGCCCGATGGAAGGATAAGTGTGTATTGACCGAAGACATCCCGTACAATGATCTTTTTGATCTCGCACAGGGTATTGATCGAAAGTTCGTAGGGCAGCATGAACCAGTCGTTGGAATAGGTAAGCCCGAATTCGGCAAGCAAAAGGTGAAGCAATCCGGTCGGCGAAGTATCGATCTTTCCGAAATCCGTCCGGCTCTCCTCCATCATCCAGAAGCGGGGATGAGGCATTCCCTTGAACGTCACGGGCGAAGGAATATAGGATTTCAGCTCTGGTGTGTCGCCAGTGCCAGGGTCCGCCCCCGCGGGATCCGACACCATTTTGTCTCGATAGAGATCAAACGAATACCAGTCGAGATAGCCCTCGTGATAGCGCTCCGCCACCAATGTAGATTGGTGATCCGCGATGGGAGGCGATGATACCGTAAATTGGTACTCGAGTTTCGGGGGCTGCCAGGCGAAACGGGTTTTGTCCTCCGGTTGGACAAAATTCCGCCGGTACCAATTCAGGAAAACCCCGCTTAACCCGATCAGCGGTCCCGCGTCCGGGACCGCGTTGTTCTCGACCCAATTGACGAAAACCGTCGATCCCGCTTCGGGGGTGACGATATCGAGATAAAGGAGAAACCCGTCAAATATCTTTCCTTGCGTAGAGAAAAGCAGTTGTTTGCCTTCAGAGTCATTTTCGTCGGGCAGGTAGTTGAGCGGGTACCTGTCCAACAACAATTGAAGATCCTGAACAAAGGCTGGAAGGCCGGAATTCTTCATCAGCTTTACAAAATATCTTCCCAGCTGAATTGCCAGAAATAGATCAGGACGCAGGGTTTCTTGTTCGACGACCGTTTCAAGTGGAACATCTGCTTTGTAAGCCGCGACATTATCGCCGCCAAATTCCATTCGGTCGATGAGAGTGTGCCCGGCCTCGATCTGTGTTGTGACGGCTGTTGCCGCATCTTCGCCCTGGAATTCGCCGAATTGCCACTGACGGGTCAACATCCACAACGGGTCACGCACCTCGGCCGCCAGGCTTCGGTCAAAGTCAACCGTCCGAGGGCTCGCTTCCAACCGGTTATAGGCGGTGATCGAGGCGAGGCGGTAACCCTCGATCAATAATTCTGATAGTTGAAACTCCGGCATCTCGTTTCCATTTAATAGTCGAAAATTCCTGCAAAGGTCGCGATCATACGCTAGTCGGTCAACACGGTCTTGACCGGAGTGTGATCAGCAAAAAATCCAACGTTGACACGGTAGTCAAGGGCCAGATCCAAGTCGTACTCGGAGAAGTTAGCCAAAATCGCCGGCAACAGGACCCCGATTTCCGGCCTTTCTGATCGGTCGAGCAAAGCCGGTTCGACCGCTCTAAGCTTGGCCCGCAAAAAAGTATCGTTCAGGATGCCGACGAGTTCATCCCAATCCCATTGGCCGGTTTCGCGCGGCGTAACCGCCAGCAGCAATGTTTGCGGGGGAGCGGAATTGGGCTGGTTATAGTTAAAGCCGATCCCCGTTATTTCTTCCTTCGAAGGGATCATTTCGACTATCTCATCGACAAGCAAGCCGCTCTGTTGAGTTCCGTTCTCAAACGCGGCGCTTCCGTGGACGAGGATCGATAAAGTATCCCGGTCAATGTCAAACGGAACTCCCGGTTCAACTTCGGGCGGAAACTCGACTGCGATCCAACTGTCATTGGCCCGATAGGGCAGCTGGATCGGCTGGATCTCCAGCGTTTCTTGATTTAACAGTTCGTGGAGGGTCCGGATCGAATCCCAGCGAAAGAGGCGGGGCCGCACCAGGGATATATTCTGGAGCCATTCATCGGCTGCTAAAGTCATCTCCAACTGCTCGCCCGCATATTTGAGCAGTTGTTCCCGATCGCCGTGAGATTTTTGAATATCTATCGGGTTGCTGTATGCAAAAAGAGGCAGGATGTTGAAAACCTCTCCGAAGAGCGATCTTCCGGCCTCGAGCAATTTCTCCACTCTTCGCGTTGTTTCCTGGCTCGGACCCGCTTCGTCTATTATGTCGATCGCTTTTTGACTCCGGACCGTCATCTGCCGGATGACATTCTGCACCTGACCCAGCAAAAGCCGCGTTTGATCATCGCCAAGAGCCGCGGTCACCAACGGAAATGAATCCGGCAGGCCAAAATTCGAGACCCGGACCAGTGTATTCAAAAGATTCGCGGCATTGTTCGCATCGAGAGTTATAGCGAGATCGGCCAGATTCTTTCCAGTCTCTGCGAGCACTGAAAACAGAGCGCTTAATTTGGTTGTGCCGTTAAGTGTTCCGACAGGTTCGAGGAGAAAGATGTCCGTCTCATTCAACCCTATCAGATTGGAATCGAAAAGTGCCTTGGCCTGACTCAACCGTTGCAGGAGTTCTTCTGCGTCATAGCCTTTTGGATTTGTGCTTTCGGCGGAACTTGATTCAACCGGGGGAACAAAATCTTCCGCGTTAAGGCTGCGGGAATCAGTAAGCAATGCCTTGAGCATCCTTAAAAGCGGCAACAAATTACCTAGAGGTGTTCGGTCGGCAGGCTGCTCAAGTGTCAGGAACTCTATCTCGACCGGTATTTCGTCCGCGAGAACATTCGCTTTCCGGTAATAATAAGCGATCCGCGTCTCGAGTTCCGACGCGGCCGTGCGATCCTCATTATTTGGTCTACCCGTCCCCGTGTTCAATTCCTGTCCGATAATATAGATGAGATCGATAGGTTGGATCTCGAGCTGAGCGACGGTGACATCCTCGGCCTGCGTCACACCGTCCGCACCGATATGCGAGACCCGGAACGCAAGTCGGCTTGGATCGCCTAAAAGGGTGCCCAGCCATTTATTGATTCCCGCTTCCATTCGCGCCCGCGGAGTGGCGGTCTCATCGGGGAAGACGCGTTCGAAATGGATGGTTACCCGGTTGGTAAACGTAAAGCGGCTGCTCCGCGGTGTCTTGATGATCTCTAGCCCCGGAGGAATATTCGAATCCTTGAGCGCGCTCATCACCGCCGCACAACGGTCAAAATTTCCTTGGACAAGGTGGTACACGCTTTCGCTTAACAACAGATCCTTCACAGCATCAAGTGTGTCGGCTAGGTTATTCTTTTCCTTTATAACCGCATCCCTCAATTCTGGGGTAGCAGATGTCACCGGGCCGACGGCCCCAAAGGGGAACGGGCGCTGATCTTCGGCCAGCGTTAACCCGTTGACGACATTAGTGGCCGGGATCGTCACCGTGGAAGCCGGGGCGCCTTCCTGCTCCAAAAGGTGTTGCGGGAGGGGAAAGGCATCCCGGAAATCGTAAATATATGCATTGAGGATCTTCATGCTGTCGGACTCTGAACCCCGGTCATGCAGTCCGCGTTCAAATTGGTAGCCCAGAAGTGCCTCAATACTATTACCGTTGCGAATTCCTTCTAATATAAATAGAGCCCGGCGGACCCTTTGAGAAGACAGGTTCACCGCCATCGTCTCGGGTTGCTGGCTGCTCGCATGATTAAGATATCCGGCTCGCAGGACAGCCGCCGCCAGAGCGTGATTAAGCGAGGGGGTATGGACGAATCCCCCGTTATCCGCATATTCATACAACGGGTCAATTACGGGGGTACCTTCTCCCGGTCCGGACTCCCGGTCGACTACCACTCTCTTACTCGAAGGCCGGACATCCTCGACCCATCCGTAGGAACCCAAATAAACTCCCATTTTCCGTCCCGGGGTCTCGCCGTCAGCCGGAGTATTTTGGCGTTGGCTTTTGAGCCGCCGATGGAAGAAGGCTGACTGCCATGAATCAAGCCTGTAACTCAGGGTATCTATATGCTCGGTAAAACAACGCTCCAACCTCGCCGTCGGCACCCTTGCCAGAGTCTCCAAGGAGGCTTTCATCTTATTTAGAAAGGCGGCTTCATCTAGCTGGGATCCGGTGGTCAGCAGAAAATCGGCAACCGCAAGATCCTTTTGGGGATGATCCGGGAGGGCGACCGCGACCCTACCCTTCATCACCTCCCATTTAGTGACATCGGGCTGGCGAATGTTATGAAAGTTCATGGGTTCCAAAGTCGGCTCGATCGTGATCCCATTGTTCTTGAACCAGCGATGCGTCGATTTGTTCAATTGAAGCAAAAGAGAACGACGCAGCTGCAAATACAACAAGCTGGTTGGCGGAACGATGCCGGTACCGAATTGCTGCTGCTCGAGGAGGGAAACTGAGCTCGCCGCGATCAGCCAGTCGATATAATTCTTTTGGGCGTCAGCGTCGTAGAAACGGATCTGATCGCTTTCCGAAAGCGGTACGTTTTCGATAAGGTTGGCCGCATCCAAACCATGATGGAAATGTTGATAGACCAGGCGCAGCAATTGCGGCACACGGAGATTTCCGCCAGCATCCGTGACGGAATACCCGAGCGTGGCAAAAAAAGCCAAAAGCTGGTTTTGATCGGCGAAGGCGTTTTCGAGATCACGGGCATAACGTTCGCCGCTCTTAAAACCCGCGCGGTTCAGCAGGTCGTCCGTACTATAGGCGACCCGCTGGTTAAAGGAGACCGAGGCGGCCTGCAGACCGAGGATATTCATCAATACTTCCGAAGGGTCGGCCCCGGGCTTTCCCGTATGCAGCAATTGGGGCAGGAAGTCGAGCCATATGCCGGCGTAATGATCTAGGACTTCCTGCAGGCCTCTCAGGAATTGCCCGTCCGCCCCCAATTCCTGCCGGCTCCACTGCCAGGCGCCGAAATCACTTGTCAGCAAGATCCCGTATGGCTGATCGCCGACCCTGATCGCGGGCAGCGGGCCGCGGCCCGTAACGTGTCCGATAAAAAAACTTCTCAGCCGATCCTGGGTCTCCTCTCTAAGCACCGGTCTGAGCATCGTGTCGAAATAATAGCCGAGGGTCGAGGCATACAAAGCGGTATTCATCGCCACGGCTTCCTTGAGGTCGGCCGAGTCGCTGTGACGGAGGTGGTCGAGCGGGGCATAGCTTATTCCCAGAGCATCAGCCAGATTTTTTCCGTCGCAGTCGCTTTCTTCGGTGAACAAAGGATCGCCGGTTTCAACAAAGTAGCTGATATGGTCAAATGAGTCATTGGTCGTAAAGCCCGACCCTGACTGGTCAGTATTATTGGTTGGTGTCCCCTGGGGGACAAAGCTCAGCCCGCTCGAAGAATAGTGGTGATTATCAAGAAGGGCTTCGAGGTTCTTTTGACCTTCGAGCTCATCGAGGGAAAGCGAGAGCCCCAAGACCACGATCTTTTTGAAACCGCGTGCCGCCTGGGTGGTCGTGAGAGGTATCCTGAATCCCATCCCGATCTGAACCGCCTTATCAAAATTCGAGGTCCAGTCATATGCCTCTCCGAAATCGAGCATCTCATCGACGGTGACGAACGCCGCGTCGGCTTCCATCGGATCCGGCCCGACGAACAGTTCATCGGGGATGATGTTGCCCGTCACCTCAGCCGTAATTTGATTTCCTTCGTAGAGCATGACCACGAACCGATCGGGGAGCTCGTAAACGCGCGGGGCCAGGCTCCACGCACCTGCTTTCGTAGTTTCGGGAACCGGGAAGATCAGCTGGCCGGGATCGGAAAATGTGCCTCGTTGTTCCCAATTCGTGGGTTTTGTCTCAAGAGCGACCCAGGCCGAACGCGGTGCACCGAATAAACCCGCCATCTTGCTCCAGGCTTGTTTTTTCTGATCTTCTCTTTCGGGTTCCTCATTCTTGTCCGCCTCGAATATGGCCTTCCAGTATTTTTCGCCCTCGGCGACCTCCGTGTCCGTCAGGAGCGGTTCGTGCGTATGAATGGCGATATCGTCGGGGTAGATCCTCAACCAGAGCTCCGGGCGACCATCGGTGGTCGCGAATCGGGTTTCGAGCCTCACCGGCATCAGCAGGAAAGGGATCCCGTCATCGAGATTGCTCAGAGTGCTCCGTGGATGCGGATCGGCATAGATCGAAGCCACCGCATTTTCGAGGTCGACCCTCGTGGCGGCCAAGTCGCTTTGGGATCGCCGGTATTTTTCTTCGAGGGCACGCTTAGCCCTTTCGGCTTCCTCGGGTGACTGGTCCTGCGATATGAGCAGGGAATTCAATTCGTCCCGAAGCCTCGAGATCTCCTGCCTGAGATCTTCTCGCTTTCGATCGAGTTCCTGCTTTTCATCCGCGGCCGCCTGTGAACGAGCTCGCAGAACCTCTTTTTCAGTACTTGCGGTTTCGAGGTCGCGGCCAAGCGATCCACGCAATTCCGATAGCTCGTCGAGGCGTTTTTCGAGCTCCTTGATCTTCTCCCTGTCGGGTGGCGAATTTTCCCTGGCCCGAGCTATCTCATCCGTTACGACAGCGATCTCTCCAT